>ERZ791912.10-NODE-10-length-175624-cov-9.036544_pt1 | contig 175624 bp, 164 predicted proteins | sample MGYA00510141_ERZ791912 | MGnify/ENA primary metagenome ERZ791912 (study PRJEB30046, sample SAMN00792082) | human gut metagenome | study: EMG produced TPA metagenomics assembly of the A metagenome-wide association study of gut microbiota in type 2... | reverse complement strand
ATAACATATAGGAATATGTTGTATAACTAGAGGGAATGAATTATAAATACCAGGGAAATGAGATTTAAGGGTACTAAAGCACGTTAAAAAATTTTTTTGGCTCATTGTATAATGAAATTGCACACCTGAAAAATCGAATAAAAAATAGTCCATTGTGATACCTTTGTGTTAAGATTAAGTTGCTACACAAAAAACTAACTAAGGAGTAATCACAATGGACTACACCAAAGATATCACAAATCATCAAAAAGGTAAACACTTTTCTTTAGGAGACCGCAGAGAATTACAAGGAATTCTGTCTGACAGCTCTAAACAGTATTCTCTTCGTCAGCTGGCAAAGTATTTTAACTGTGCTCCAAATACTATCAGGAATGAACTCAAGCGTGGTGCTCATCCTCATACCGGTAGATATGGAGCTGCTCGTGCTCAACGTGCCTATATTGCTAGCCATAGCAACAGTATTTGCAAGTCTAAAAGATTTCTTACAAGTAATTTTGTTACTTGGACTGTTCGAAAAGTATTGCAAGAACACTGGTCTTTGGATGCCTGCCATGGCTATGCCCTGGACAATCATCTATTTCCTCTCAAAGAAATTGTGTGCGTAAAGACTCTCTATAACTATGTAGATTCCATGCTGCTTAGATTGCGCAACATTGACCTTCCATTAAAGGTAAGAAGACGTAGAACAACCCGCAACATAAAGAAAAATCTGAAGCATATGGGTCGCAGCATAGACGAGAGGGATTCTAATGTGGATGAACGCAATGAATTCGGTCATTGGGAAATAGATACTGTTATAGGAAGTAAAAGCAAGAGTGACAACGTGGTGTTGACTCTTGTGGAACGTATAACACGCAAGTATATCGCACTGAAAATAACCAGTAAAACATCCTTTGCTGTTAACGAAGGCATTGCTTACCTAAAGGAATACTATGGTACTAAATTCAGTCAGGTGTTTAAGACAATTACTAGCGATAACGGAAGCGAGTTTGCAGAACTCTCGCAAATAGAGAATGACACTTCTATAAAAATATACTTCGCACATCCTTACAGTTCTTGGGAAAGAGGCAGTAATGAGCGCCATAATGGTTTGCTCAGAAGATTCATCCGAAAAGGAAAGAGGATGGACAATTATAGCTACGAAGATATTATGTTTATCGCTGATTGGTGTAATTCACTTCCAAGGAAGATTCTGGGATATAAAACTCCAGATGAACTGTTTGACTTTGAGTTGGATAAGATCTATGCATCTTAATTTTCAAAAAGTGTGCAACTTCTTATTGCAATTTAGAAAAAAATTTTTTTAAAAGTAATGTCCGCTTTTGGCAAAAAATGACCATTGTATAAGTGAATCTTCTTTTTTCTCTCTTTCTTTTTTATTATTTTTTCTTTCTGTCTTATTTTCTTCTGCGTTGATAAAAGCTACTAGCGTAGCTAGTAGTTACCTTGTTCTTTAGAGTACTACCTAGAGGATAGACGTAAAGTACGGTAGTAGTAGAGCCTAGGCAAGATGCCCGATTTTAGACTGAGAAGCTTAAAAATCCCTGACTCCAGACAAAAATAGCAAGCCAAATCCCAAATCCTTGACAAAAAGAAAAAGCTGAATCCCTATTCCTTGACAAAATTAGAAAGTAAAATCCCAAGTCCTTGACAGTATTCTTTTTTTAGCATTAAGAGATTGGACACCCTAAAAGAGTAGTTTTAGCTTTGCTTTGGACACTTGTTTTTGGTTAGCCCCCTGTTTTGGACAGTTCTCTTTTGGTGAAACCCTAAAACATGGACACTTTTGTTTTTTAGCAGCACTGCAATATAAAAAGCGTTCTACCCAAAGCTGGGCAGAACGCCTTAAAGGTTAAGCTAATGCTTTTTTCAGTTTGTCCAGTGCCATTGTTTTATACCGGCGTACTGTTCTTGCGTCGCAGCCCATCATAAGAGCCGTTTCTTCCTGCGTAAACATGCAGTTATAGCAATATCCCAGGACAATTTTCTCTTTGTCATTAAGACTTGCATACGCCTGCTTATAAGCCATCTTGAAGGTTGGCTTATCCATAGGCGAATATCCGATGATTTTCAGAATATCCTCAAAAGCCAGCTCATCGTTGTATGTATTGCGGTCGGTGGCTGCGTGTACCAGCTCAAAGTGCAGATAGCTGCGGATAAGTCCGGGTAAATGCTTAAAGTCATCGTCGTCATATCTTTTGATAAGCTCCAGAAAGATAACCCAGGCAATGCTTACAGCATCTTCGCCTAAGCGGTCAATGATGCTTGGCCAGTGGCTTTCCCTGAGTACAAGAGGCTTAAATGCTTCGCAGAGTGCTTCAATGGCTTTGTCATCGAAGGCCTGTGCTGCAAGTACAAGACCCTTGAGCTCTTCAGGAGTGTAGCGGATAAAGGTACAGGTTTGGTTTGCTTCTGCTGCCTGATTGTCGGGCAGTGCCTCAGGAAGATTAAGCTCTTCGCTGTCGCTTTGGTTGTTTTGCATTTCGATAATGACCATATCCTTTCTGTGGCGGTCTGGTGGCCGCAAATATCTTGACTTGCATCAAGAGTGATGGGGTTATTGTAGCACAGAAAATTATAAAGATTGTCAAAAAGGACAGAAGTGGCCTCTTTAGGCGTTAAAATAAAATTATGTAATACGCTATCCTAGTGAGGAGGCGGTTACGTGGAAAGATATAACGAACGTATTTTATTGGCCAACGTGATTGGCGAATGTATTAAATCTTTGGAGCTGGACAAGGGGATAAATCAGCAGGAGCTGGCGCAGCGGTCGGGAATACCTTTGCGGTCGCTGCGGAGAATTGAAAGGGGTGAGGTGAGCGTGAATGTGTATTCTTTGCGTCAGGTGGTGTTTGCGCTTGGTGAGGAGATGACGGAGTTTTGGAGGATTGTGGAGAAGAATATGGATGTGATGGGAGAGGAGTTTCCGAAGGTGCGTAGGAGGCTTGCGGATAAAGTGTTGAGGGATAGGGATAATAAAATGGATTTTATTAGGCGTAAATGAAAGGGTGATGCCTACGTAGAACGTGCGAATTTTGCTTTATAACAAAAAATTTGTTTCTTTTTTTTGACAAAAATTGTATAATAGACATGTAACTCCCCCCCGGGGACAAAATTCGGGCGGTAGTTCCAATACCATTCCAACCTCCGGGGCTGGGGAATTTTGATGCAAATTTTCTCAGCCTTGGGGGTTTTTGTTTTGCCTTAAAACAGATTCCTTGCTTGAGAATTCTTTGCTACTAGCAAGGGAGGTAGCATAGTGTTGCTTGCAGCATTATGCGTATAAATTTATGATTTTTCGCTTAGGTGAATTGTTCTGCGGTCCGGGAGGACTTGCATATGGCGCAACACACACCGATATCGGAAACACTGATTTTAAAATTGTACATGCATGGGCAAATGATTATGATAGGTCTACCTGTGATACTTATATTCACAATATTTGCCCTGATGCGCCTGACAGCGTTATGTGTGGGGACGTAAGAAAACTTGATTTAGATGCAACAACTCCGATTGATGCACTCGCTTTCGGTTTCCCATGCAACGACTTTTCAGTAGTTGGCGAACAAAAAGGTTTTGACGGTACCTTCGGGCCGCTCTATACATACGGTATCAAAATCTTAAAGATTCATCAGCCTCAGTGGTTTCTTGCCGAAAATGTTGGTGGTTTAAGAAGCGCCAATGAAGGCAAGGCATTCAAAAAGATTCTTCAAGATATGAAAGATGCGGGATATAAGATTTATCCGCATTTGTACAAATTTGAAGATTACGGCGTACCGCAAGCAAGACATAGAATGATTATCGTAGGCATCCGAGAAGATTTGCCTTATGAGTTCAAAGTTCCTTCTCCGAAACCCTACGAAAATATTGATAACACTTGCAAAACTGCCTTGGAATGTCCGCCTATTCCGGAAGATGCTTGCAATAACGAGCTTACAAAACAATCAGCCAAAGTTGTTGAAAGATTGAGCTATATTAAACCTGGCGAAAATGCTTTTACAGCAGATTTGCCGGAAGAGCTTAAATTGAAAGTAAAAGGTGCTAAAATCAGCCAAATTTACAAGCGCTTAGATCCTTCAAAACCTGCCTATACTGTTACAGGCTCCGGTGGTGGCGGTACTCATATCTATCACTATTCGGAGAACAGAGCGCTTACCAACAGAGAACGCGCAAGATTGCAAACTTTCCCTGACAATTATGAATTCCAAGGTCCGAAAGAATCTGTACGCAGACAAATCGGTATGGCAGTTCCTTGTCGTGGCGCGCAGATTATTTTTGAAGCAATTCTTAAGACGTTTGCAAACATTGACTATCCTTTTGTAGAGGCTAATCAAAGCACAGATTTAGATAAATAGTCTTTTAGGAAATGGTGAATATGATGGATGACATTTTAATTGAAAACCTCAGCGCAGAAGAACATCAAGCCTTAGTTTGCATGTATTATGCGAAATTACCTAGTTCTGATATCAGAAGTAAAAAGATGAAAGATGACTTTGCTGTTTTAGAATCTTTCTTTGGCAAAACATTTTACACATATAGAAATTACAGAGATGCTTATGACTATTTTTTCGATTCTAACGGAAGAAAAGGTTGGGAACGCGAAAGTGTAGATGGCATAGGTATTGCTCATAAAGCTGTCTATGAAAAGTACAAAGACTATGACGTCGATATACTGGAAAAGGCTGTTGAAAAAATTATTGCTATGTATGCTCGTAACTGCAATAAGAACTATGATAATCTTGTTTCTTTGAAATGTATTCAACCTGATGTTGCTCATGCAGTGCTTAGCCGTGAGCCTGTAATAACAATAAGCGATATCTACACCTTAGCAGACAAACTTACTCTGAATAACACCGTCTTTTTGACGCTGGGTGGCGATAGGGGAAATTCCGAAGTAGATTGGGAACCGGGTTTCCGAGCTATTGCTCATGTAGTCAAAGCGCCCTACGGACATGGTTACAGAAGCGAAGCAAAATATTTTAAGATTGATATAAAACTGGATGTAGTTTTGCCGGAAGCTATGACAAGAAATGATTTTCTTGATTATAAGAGCGCATGGAATGTAACCTTCATTGGTCCGGAACTTAAAAGAGATCCGACGCAAGCTGTCGGTTCAATAACCTATAATGAAGCTGTTGCCGTTGTAAGATGCGCTTTGGACAGATTCCCGGAAATTAAAGACAGTTTAGAGAAGATTTTCTCAACAACATTTATGAATAAGGTTTACGGACCTACCGAAAAATTACTTTCTGTAATGGTTAATCATGGTGAAACAGATGAAGCAGCTTTATGCAGAAAATTAAACTCTAATTTGATTAAAACACAAACGGCGGATGATTTTACGTTTTTTGCAGAAAATGTTCTGTTTTACGGCGTTCCCGGTTGCGGCAAAAGCTATTCGGTAGAGCAAAGGTACGAAAGCCAAATAACTTACAAGCAATGCAAAGTGCGCGTTGTCTTTCATCCGGATTACACTTATTCCGACTTTGTTGGCCAGGTAATGCCTGTACTGGAAAAAGTAAAAAAGAATGACGGCACGGAAGAAGAAAAATTGCAATATAAATTCGTTCCCGGTCCGTTTACACGTATTTTAGATGTTGCTTATGCAAATCATCAAGAAAAATGTTTGCTTATTATCGAGGAATTGAACCGTGGTAACGCACCTGCAATCTTTGGTGAAATCTTCCAATTGCTTGACAGAAACGACGATGGTAGCAGTAAATATGCTATCTATAACAGTGATATCGCCAATGAAGTGCATAAAGACAAACTTTGTCCTATAAAACTTCCCCCCAACCTCACCATCGTCGCCACCATGAACACCTCCGACCAAAACGTATTCACCATGGACACTGCCTTCCAACGCCGCTGGCAGATGGAGCACATCCCCAATAAATTCGACTTCAAAACCGCTCACGTCAATAAACATCTCCCCAACAGCAAAATCAGCTGGGGTGCATTCGCCCAGATCGTCAACAAAAAAATGCACACCGTCAATTCCGGCTTCGGCAGTACGGACGACAAAAGCCTTGGCGTATACTTCGCCACGGACAAAGACCTGGACGATGCAAAACGCTTTGCGGAAAAGGTGCTCAAATACCTGTGGGACGATGCCTTCAAGCTGGGCAGGCAGACGCTTTTCAGTAACTGCAGCGAAGGCCTGTCATCCGTGATTGAAGCCTACGAAGAGGCCAAGGGTGATCCGCTGGAGGCTGTGCTGCTACATGAAATCTACAAGGAAATGCAGGATGAAATGGCAAAAGCAGAACGCAAAACAGCAGAAGAAGCACAGAATGAACAGTCCGGTGAAGAACCGGCAGATGATGCGGAGAATAATCCGGCTGCAACACCGGCAGACGAGGAGTGAGCAGCTTGCTCAAGGACAGATGCCATATAAACACCAATAGAGAAGCAGACACCTTCGTCGGACTGGAATTTGACGGCAAGGATTACAAGGTTTCCTTTCCGCTAGGCTATGCCATAGCCAGCGAGGATGATGACAAGCTGCTGCGCGAGGATTTGCTGCTGCTGTTCCACACGCTTGCTCTCTACAGCAACCAGCAGGACAGCAAAAGCGGCTTTGTGCATAACAAAAACGCAGCGACTGACACGCCGCTGTACGCCTATATCTACATCATCCAGGATTTTGTCACCCGAGGCTACTACAAGGAAGGCATTGTAGAATATGCATCCTCCAAGCGCGGTAAAATCCATTGGAACCGCACAATCAAACAGAAGAAGCCGGTTATTCAGGACACAGATGTCTATTATCTGGACTTTATCACGAAGAAGAACGTTATCAACGAAAATGACCTGATAACCTTGATTCATCAATACTGCGTCTATCTGAGCTTCATCCGCTTCGGTTGGCTGTTCACGGATTACAAGCCACCCAAGCCGCAAATCCTATTCCATCGTCAATGGTTCAGTGCTACGCTGCAGGAAAAGCTTTGCCGCACCTTCAATGATGCCAACAAGACGCTCTTTGCCAATATGCTGAAGATTATCAACAACGAGCCTGACGAGGGCATTAAGGATACCAGCTTTACCTTTGGCACGAACAGATTTGAATATGCCTGGGAAAAGATGATTGACACAGTCTTCGGCATCAGTGACAAGCAGCGCTACTTCCCGAAAACGAAGTGGAAGCTATCAGGCAGCAATAGGGAGTACGATAATTCCCAGCTGGAGCCTGATACGATTATGCTGCACAATAATAATATTTACGTACTTGATGCGAAATATTATAAGTATGGTGCCACGAAAAATCCCTTTGACCTGCCCAAATCATCGTCAATCAACAAGCAAATCACTTATGGTGAATATATTGATGCGCAGGCGGACCTCAAAAATCCGGACAGCGTTATCTACAACGCCTTCCTCATGCCATTTGACAAAAACGAATGGGCAGGGGAGAACGCAGGCACGCTGCATTATGCAGGTGAGGCTGTGGCGCTGTGGAAGGAAAACAAGAGCGAGGGCAGGGACAAGGAATACGAGCATATTCAGGGCGTTCTGCTGGACGTGAAGCATTTGATGCAGATTGCCGAAAAGCGTTCGGAAACCGATATTCGGCAATTGGCAGAAATCATCGAGGAGCATTGCCGCGATTATGGACAAGCTGACTAAGGAACAACGCCACAAAAATATGCAGGCCATCCGCAGCAGGGACACCAGAATAGAAATCCTCCTGCGTAAGGCACTGTGGCACGAGGGCATACGCTACCGCAAGAATTACAAGGTGTGCAGCTGCCATCCTGATATCGTCATCACTAAGTACAGAATTGCAGTTTTTTGCGATGGGGAATTCTGGCATGGAAAAAGTTTGGAGCGCTACGATGTAGCGACTAACGTCAAATTTTGGCACGAGAAAATCAAGCGTAATGTGGAGCGTGACCTTGAAAACACCATTGAACTGCGCGACAACGGCTGGATTGTGCTGCGCTTCTGGGAAACGGAAATCAAAAAGCACCTTGACGATTGCGTGGCAGAAGTAAAGCGTTGTATAGAAGTGAGAAGAGCTATCGCTACAAAATTAATATGAAACACCAACACTAAAGGCGTTCTACCCAACTGCGGTAGAACGCCCTATTTTTATCTAATTCAATATAATTTTACGCAAACGAAAAGACCTGAGGTCCGCAAGAGTACGGACGTCAGGTCTTTTTTTGTACAAAACCGCAAGCGGTAATCAGGTACCCCCTTCCGTCTGCTCACTGCGTTCGCAGCCACCTTCCCCGAGGGGCAGGCAAGAAGTCAGGTTTAAAGCTGACTTACCTTGGTTCCCCCTTGGGGGAACTGTCGCCGTAGGCGACTAAAGGGGGTGCTAAAAGCTTCGGTAGCAGAAAGCCTCTCTGAGGAGGGGAGAGGGGGAATGATAGCAAGAGTAAAGACAGCAAACCCCTCTCAGTCACCCTGACGGGTGACAGCTCCCCCCAAGGGGAGCCTCTTAGTGTCGCTTTGCGCTAACATACAAAACCGCAAGCGGTGGTCATTGGCACAACCCTTCCGTCTGCTCGCAAAGCTCGCAGCCACCTCCCCTTTCAGGGGAGATATAAAAAGGTTTGCGATTTGGCAAACCTTAAAATTATCGCTTAACTTTATATGCTCCCTGCAAGGGAGCTGGCATCGCCGCAGGCGATGACTGAGGGTTGTTTTAAAGCGGTAATCTGGCCTTCAACCATTAATGGCGGTTACAAAAATAATGATGTATATGGTTACAAAACCGCAAGCGGTAATCTGGCCTTCAACCATGAAAATGTATTCACTGATATCTTTAAACGTGTTACAAAACCGCAAGCGGTAATCAGGCCTTCAACCCTGTGGCTCGCACACGGCTCACAGAGCGGGCTTAAAGCCCTACAATGGAAAGTCGAAACGCTGTTTATAGCAAAAACAGCAAAATTGCTCACAAGAGCGGTACTTTTACGCCTCCGCCAAAAGCAAAACGCGCCTGGCGCAAGCCTTACAGCATTTTGGCAAACCGTTTGCCTCCTGTGATAAATTTACTATAACACATCGAACAGAATTTGACAAGCACTTTTTGCAAATCAGCCTATATTATGCGCATTACAGCACCTATATTTAATATATGAAAAAGTATTTGCAAACAAAATTAAAGCTATCAAAAAATTAGCACAGCATTTGCCGAGGGTGGTTCCTGCACGTAGAGTAGAGCGTCATGCAAAGCAAATTCACTGTGCGCCACTCCAAACTTTCGGAAGCAGAGGTGCGTGAGCTGGCGTCCAAGCTGACATCATAAGAGCACATTAACACTCAAGGCGTTCTACCTGACTGCGGTAGAACGCCTTTACTATTCTGGTGCCATCTATGCTATAATAATATGTAGAAAAACCAACGTAAGGAGAGATAAAAATGAAGTACATTGCCTGTTACGGCGATTCTCTGGTGCAGGGCTTTCCCTTCGGCCCACGCTATTCCTGGACCGCTCAGGTGGAAAAGCTGACGCAGATTAAAATGCTCAACTACGGCGTCTGCGGTGACTGCTGCGATGATATCATCTACCGCATGCGCCAATACGCGCTGCCGGAATATGTGCAGCACGTCCTCTTCCTCGGCGGTGCCAACGATATTCTGCAGGGGCGCCGTATTGAGGACATCAGCCGCGATTACAAGCGTGTGCTGGAGTGGTGCGAAGAAAAACACTACAGCCTGTGCGTGGTGCTGCCGTTCATCAGCACGGAGCAGGCGCTCAACCGTCAGCTGCTGAACCTGCGGCAGGAGGCAGAGCATATCTGCGGCGGCAAGGCCTTCCTGCTGGATTTGCAGCCTGCCATCGGCCTGGACGCTGGCACCAGGTTCAAGGCCTATGTTGATGGCATTCATCCCAAATCCCAGACGTATGAGGCGATGGGGAATTACGCAGCGCCGCTTATCTGGCAGTGGCTGAAGGGCGAAAACGCAGATTAGAAAAAATTTTAAAGGTGACAAGTAAAAATACTTGACAAGCATCGCTTTATGCTTTATACTTACATAGTCGACTAAATTTCGAGAGGGATAAAAATGTCAGCAGAAGAAATTTTTGCGCAGCGTATGCGCTTAGGCAGGCTCTTTGATATTTACGGCGGTCTTCTGACAGCTAAGCAGAAGCAATGCCTGGGGCTGTATTTCTATGACGACTTGTCTCTGAGTGAGATTTCGGAGGAGCTGGGCGTTTCGCGTCAGGCTGTCCACGACCTGCTCAAGCGTGTTGAGCAGCTGCTAGAACGATATGAAGCATCACTGAAGGTGCTGAGCCGCGAGGAGAAGCTGCATGCTAAGCTGCAGCAGGCAATAGATTTGCTGGCAACTCCGGATGAGGCAAAAAAAGACGAGGCCGTGCAAATGCTGAAAGAGCTTTGCAGTGAAGGTAGGTAGATAGAATGGCATTTGAAAGTTTATCTGAAAGATTACAAAATGCATTAAAGATGTTCCGCGGCAACGGCAAGCTGACTGAGGAAGATTTAAAGGCTCCTATGCGCGAAGTGCGTATGGCGCTTTTGGAGGCCGACGTTAACTTCAAGGTTGTTAAGGACTTTGTAGCCAAGGTTAAAGAGCGCGCTGTTGGTGAAGCGATTGGCGAAGGCCTGAATCCGCATCAGCAGATTATCAAGATAGTTAATGAAGAGCTGATTGAGCTTTTGGGCGGTACCCAAAGCAAGCTCACTGTTGCTCCCAAACCGCCGACAGTTATTATGCTGGTTGGTCTGCAGGGCGCAGGTAAAACCACTACCGCCGGCAAGCTGGCCAACTACCTGAAGCGCAAGCACAAAAAACCGCTTCTGGTTGCTGGCGACGTTTACCGTCCTGCTGCTATTACCCAGCTGCAGGTTTTGGGCGAGCAGCTGAATGTGCCGGTATTTACTCTGGGCGACAAGGTTTCTCCTGTAGAGATTGCCCAAAAGGCTATGGAAAAAGCACATAGTCTGGCATGCGATACGGTAATCATCGATACCGCAGGCCGCTTACATATAAATGAAGAGCTGATGGAGGAGCTGCGCAACATTAAAGGCGCTGTTCATCCTCAGGAAATTCTGCTGGTTGTAGATGCTATGACCGGTCAGGACGCAGTAACTGTTGCCGAGAGCTTTGACAAGGAATTGGGCATTGACGGCCTGATTGTTACCAAGCTCGACGGCGATGCCCGCGGTGGTGCGGTGCTTTCCGTAAAGGCTGTTACCGGCAAGCCGGTTAAATTAATCGGTCTTGGCGAAAAGCTGGATGCTTTGGAGCCCTTCCATCCGGATCGTATGGCTTCCCGTATTCTGGGCATGGGCGATATCCTGACTTTGGTAGAAAAAATCCAGTCTACAACAGACCTCGCCAAGGCACTGGAGATGGAGAAAAAGCTGCGCAAGGACGAATTCACCTTAGAGCAGTTCCTGGACCAGATGCAGCAGGTTAAAAAGCTTGGTTCTCTGGAAACCATCTTAGGCTTAATCCCCGGTATGGGCGGCATCAGCCAAAAGCTGAAGGAAGCTAATGTGGACGAAAAGGAATTCGACCGCATCGAAGCAATCATCCGCTCCATGACCAAGAAGGAAAGACAAAAACCCGAAATCATCAACGGCAGCCGTCGTAAACGTATCGCTGCAGGCTGCGGCATGCGTGTACAGGATGTCAACAAGCTTCTGAAGAACTTCGAAGAAAGCAAGAAGATGATGAAGCGTATGCAGGGTATGGCAAAGTTTGCTTCCAAGGGCGGCTTCAAGCTGCCGTTTGGCAGATAATAAATGAAAAGTTCCATGTTGTGAGATATTAATTTAAGGAGGTGAAAATCAACATGGCAGTTAAAATCCGTTTAAAACGTATGGGCGCTAAAAAAGCTCCTTTCTATCGTATTGTTGTTGCAGACGCTCGTTCTCCTCGTGATGGTCGTTTCATCGAATCCATCGGTTACTACGATTCCACCGTTCAACCGGCTAGCGTAAAAATCGATGCTGAGAAAGCTATCGACTGGATGAACAAAGGCGCTCAACCGACCGATACCGTTAAAAACCTGTTCAGCAAGGATGGTATCATGAAAAAATTTGCTGAAGCTAAAGCAGCAAAATAATTTGAGGGGGCGTGATCTACATGAAGGAATTGGTAGAAGTTATGGCCAAATCTCTTGTAAATGATCCCTCTGCAGTAGTAGTGGAGGAGGAGACCACCGGTACAACAACGGTGCTTCGCCTCCATGTTGCTTCTGAAGATATGGGTAAGGTTATTGGAAAACAGGGCCGTATCGCAAAAGCTATCAGAACTGTTATGAAAGCAGTAGCAACCCGTGAAAATGTGAAAGTCATTGTCGAAATTATTTGATTGAGGATGGTATATCGCTATGGATAAAATGATCGTTAGGGTTCCCGTCGCTGTTAAAGCAAAAGTTACTGAAGATTTAAAGTTGAAAATTGTTGGAGATCTCCAAAATACCATAAAGAATATGGAGCTTGATCTGGAGCAATTCGAGTTCCAGGCTAAAAAAGCATTGCATCAGGCTGCCAGCGATTTGAGCGTGCTTCCGGCTTTGCGCGAACAAATTGACATCGAAAGAAATAAGCGTACTGCTGCCAAACAAGAAGCAGAGGCTAAGCTGAAAAGAGCGGAAGCTCTGGAGCTGGGCGCTGAAATTGGTCATGGTACCCTGGAGCGTACTGTAGAAATTACCGTAGGCACCAATATCGATACCCTGATGGGCGCAGAAATCCTTACCGAAGACGGTAAGATTATCGCTTTCCGCGAATAATCCATGGAAAACCAAATAGTTATTGGCAAAATTGTCGCTCCGCACGGTGTGCGGGGCGATATTCGTATATTGCCGTTAACCGATAAGCCGGAACAATTTTTAGACCTGGATTATCTGCTGCTGCCGGACGGACGCAAGCTGACCGTTAAAGCAGCACGCTTTCATAAAAGAATGGTGCTGGTGACCACCGCCGAAATCAAAAGCATGAACGAGTCCGAGCTGCTGCGCGGTATGGAGGTAAGCATTTACGCTGAAGACCTGCCGGAGCTGGAGGAAGGCCGCTTCTATGTAGCTGATTTAATCGGCCTGCCTGTTTATGACGAGCAGGGCGAGCAGATCGGCACCTTTAAGGACGCACTGAGCACCGGCAGCAACGATGTTTATGTTATCGCTGTCCCTGGACAGAAGGATTACCTGCTGTCGGCACTGAAGAAATATGTCAAGGAAATCAATCTGGCGGAAAAGCGCATTGTCGTGGAGCTGCCGGAATGGGTTGAGGCAGAATGAAGTTTTTATTTGTAACCTTATTTCCCGAACAGATTGAGCAGGCCGCAAGCCATAGCATTCTGCAGCGTGCAGCAGCCAAGGGCCTTATTGAAGTAAGCTGCATCAACCCGCGCGATTTTACGCATGACGTGCATCGCACGGTGGATGATTCTCCCTTCGGCGGCGGCGCCGGCATGGTGCTGAAGCCGGAGCCGATGGTAGCTGCCATCCGCAAGGCGAAGGAGCAGCTGCCGAACGCCTGTGTTATTGCCATGTGCCCGGGAGGACGCACGCTCAAACAGAGTATTGTCGAGGAATATGCCCACAGCGGACAGGATTTTATCTTCGTCTGCGGTCATTACGAGGGCTTTGACGAGCGCATCTTCCATTGGGTAGATGAAAAGCTGTCTATCGGCGATTACGTGCTCACCGGCGGCGAAATGCCTGCCATCATCGTGATGGACGCTATTTCCCGCTTTATTCCCGGCGTACTGGGCAAGATTGAAAGTGCGGAGGAGGATTCCTTCAGCACCGGCCTTCTGGAATACCCGCAGTACACCCGTCCGGTGAACTTTGAGGGCATGGAGGTGCCTGAGGTGCTGCGCAGCGGCAACCATGCGCTGATTAACAGCTGGCGCCTGAAGCAGTCGCTCAAGGCAACGCTCGCTCTGCGTCCCGACCTTTTGAGTGCGGAGCAGAAGGAGCTTTTGACAGGCCGCTTGCCCTATAAAATGAAAAAATCGGAGCGCCGCTTCTATGAGGAGCTGCGTGCCGAAATAGCTGCCGAGCAGGAAAAACGCGCAAGCGCCGAGGTGAAGGAGGATGAGGCGAATGGCTGATTTATATGTTGGCCTGGTCCATTATCCTATCTACAACAAGCGCATGAACGTTATCGCCGGCGCGGTGACTAACTTTGATATCCACGATATTTCGCGTACCTGCCGCACCTACAATGTGCAGGGCTATTACATCATCCACCCGCTGGAGGTTCAGAAGCAGATTATCGACAAGATACTTTCCTACTGGCAGGAGGGCTATGGCAAGGTGTATAACCCCGATCGTGCCGACGCGCTGAGCCGCGTGCTGTGGCAGCCTGATATCGCAAGTGCGGTGCAGACGATTGTAGAGCGCACAGGCAAGCAGCCTTACGTTGTCACTACGGACGCACGCATTTATCCCAACACCGTTTCCTACAGCTTTATGCGCAAGCAGCTGCAGGAGGGTGACAGACCGGTGCTGCTTTTATTCGGCACAGGCTTTGGCATTGAGGCGGAAACTATGGCCAAATTTGATTATATTCTGGAGCCTGTTTACGGCCCCTGTGACTATAATCATCTTTGTGTGCGCAGTGCCGCAGCCATTATTCTGGACAGGCTTGCAGGCGAGGCCTGGTGGGAAAAAAATTAAAGAAAAATGCAAGAAATTATACACTTTTCTCTTGCATAAATTGTTTGTCTATGATACAATTTACGTTGTGTAATACGGACGGTCCGCTGTGGAGTTCGCACATGAACGTCTATGATTTAGGAGGAAACTATGAACATTATTGAAGTACTGGAACAAGAACAACTTCGTTCCGACATCCCTGAGTTTAAAGCAGGCGACACCGTTAAAGTTTATTGCAAAATCGTCGAGGGTACCCGCGAGCGCGTTCAGCTGTTTGAAGGCGTTGTAATTTCCCGCAGTGGCTCCGGCGTTCGTGAAAACTTCACCGTTCGTCGTATTTCCTACGGCGTTGGCGTAGAAAGAACTTTCCCGGTTCACAGCCCGCGTATTGAGAAAATCGTTGTAGCACGCGTTGGCATCGTTCGCCGTGCTAAACTGTATTATCTGCGCAAACTGACTGGTAAAGCTGCTCGTATCAGAGAAAAACGCTAATCAATCTTTGTTTATAGTAAAAGGGACTGTAGTAGTACGGTCCCTTTTATTACGTTATAAAGCATTTATGCTTTAAAATAAAGCAAATTTACAATTATTTCATAACTGAAGCTGCGATCTATGCTACAATATATCTATATTATTGTAGTTAAAAATCCGGCCTGTGCCGGCAATAGAGAGGAGGCTCATTAGTTGAGCAAGAAAAGTGAAACCTCCTGGCAGGATTCTGCCAGTGACTGGCTTGTTTCGATTATCATTGCGGTAGCACTCGCATTCTGCATCCGCACCTTTTTGGTAGAGCCTTACATGGTAGAAGGCTCCTCTATGTATCCTACTCTGGTAAACCATGAGCGTCTTGTCGTTGATAAGCTGAGCTACTTTGTTACCGACCCGAAGAAGGGCGAAATCGTAGTTTTCCGCTTCCCTAAGGATCAGACGCGTGACTTTATCAAGCGCGTTATCGCAGTTGGCGGTGACACTGTGGAAATGCAGCAGGGCAAGGTATTTGTCAACGGCAAGCAGCTGAACGAAACCTATATCTACCACAATGACCCGAAGGGCAAAAACATTTCCGATTACCGCAAGGTAGTTGTTCCGAAGGATACCATCTTTGTATTGGGTGATAACCGTAATAACTCTGAGGACAGCCGTTTTGCCGATGTTGGCTTTGTGCCGCTGAAGCTGGTTAAGGGACGTGCGCTGGTTGCCTTCTGGCCGCTGGACAAGATGCGCGTGCTGAAGGCTGATACGGGTATGGGCGAATGATGCTGGAGGATTTTAAGATTCAGTGGTTCCCCGGCCATATGACCAAGGCGAAGCGCATGATGGAAAGCCAGATTAAGCTGGTTGACGTTGTTGTGGAGATGCTGGACGCACGTATTCCGCGCTCCAGTACCAACCCCATGCTGCAGGATATCCTTGGCAGCAAGCCGAAGGTTATCGCGCTGAACAAGATTGATATGGCAGACAAGGCCCAGACTGATTTGTGGTTGGAAAAAATTAAGCACAGCGGTCTGCCTGTGTGCAAGATTGACTGCGCTACCGGTAAGGGCGTTAAGCAGCTTATCAGTGCAGTTCAGCTGGCTGCCAAGCCGGTAATTGATAAATGGCTGAAGAAGGGCGTGCGCAACCGTCCCGTCCGCGTTATGATTGTAGGTATTCCGAACGTCGGCAAGTCTACCCTGATTAACCGCCTCGTAGGCAAGAACAAGGTAATGGCTGCCGATAAGCCGGGTGTAACACGCGGACAGCAGTGGGTAACGATTGCCAAGGGCTTAGAGCTTTTGGATACGCCTGGTGTGCTTTGGCCTAAGTTTGAGGACCCGTCGGTGGGCTTTGCGCTTGCTGTTACCGGTGCCATCAAGGAGGATGTATTCGACAGGGAGCAGGCCGTGGAGCTGTTGCTCGACCTGTTGATACGCAGATATCCTCAGGATTTGCAAACTAAATATGCAGTAAGCCTCGAGCAGGGTGATGATGTCAACGCCGTTATGGCGAAGATTGCCGTTGCCAGAGGTTGTCTGAAGTCTGGTGGACTGCTGGATCTTGATAAGGTTATTCAGCTTGTACTCAGAGACTTCCGAGCAGGACGTTTAGGGCGGTTTACAATCGACGAGCCTTGATTTGTCGTGCCATAAAAACCGCCGTAAGGCGGTTTTTCTTTATGCAGAAATAAATGTTAAGGGGGATACAGAAGATGAATATTAGCGAAATCAAGGAGCTGTTGGCAGGCACGCCGACGGCGGAGCAGCTGGCGACGCTGGCAACAGACGAGCGCAAGGGAGTACAGAAGCTTTTGGCAGCATACAACAAGCGTCTGGAGAAGGCGGCGGCGGAGAAGGAGCGCTTCACGGCGATGCTGAAATTGGAACGCGAGCTGTATGCTGAAGGCTGTGAGCTGATTGCCGGCGTAGATGAGGCAGGACGCGGACCTTTGGCAGGACCGTTGGTTATCGCTGCCGTTATTCTGCCCAAGGATGTGTTTATCAGCGGGCTGAACGATTCCAAGCAGCTTTCCGCTGCTAAGCGCGATATGCTGTATAACGAGGTTATGGCCAAGGCATTGGATATCGAGGTAAACATCGTCAGCGTCAGCAATATTGATGAGCTGAATATCTATGTCGCAACGCAGCAGGGCATGGCGCAGGTGCTGGAAAACCTGCACTGCAAGCCGCAGGCAGCGCTGATTGACGCAATGCCGGTGAAGATCCCCGGTATGAAGATTGAATCCGTGGTGCATGGTGATGCGCTGAGCGCTTCTATTGCCGCTGCCTCCATTATCGCGAAGGTAACCCGTGACCGCATCATGGAGCGCCTTGATCTTGTTTATCCTGCCTATGGCTTTGCGCACAACAAGGGCTATGGCAGCGGCGCGCATATGCAGGCTGTGAGCGAGCAGGGCGCCACCCGCTGGCACCGCCGCAGCTTTGAGCCGGTAAAGAGCATGCAGCTGCCGCCGGTGGCTGCTGAGGAAAATATCCTCTATGCTCCGCAGACTGATAACTATGAGTACCCCGTCGAGGAGTAGTCTTGGGAAATACGGCGAAGATTTTGCCTGCCGCTATCTGCAAAATATGGGTTATAAAATATTGACCCGCAACTTTCGCTGTCACCGTTATGGTGAGATTGATATTATTGTTGAAAAAAGTGGCTGTATTAGCTTCATAGAGGTCAAGACGCGTGCTTCTACCCGGTTCGGCAGACCGATAGAGGCAGTGACACTGGCAAAGCAAAGAAAAATTCATCGCTGCGCTGAATATTATCTCCAATGCAATGGTTTGCTGGAGCGGCCGCCGGTACTTTCCTTTGATGTAGTAGAAATTATCATTGAAAGCACTGCGGCTATCAGTATCAAGCATTGGCCGCACTGCTTTTAAAAGAAATGGAGTGTTGATAATGTTTGCACAAATTCTTGGCGAAACAACCTGTGGTATTGATGGTGTACAAATTGTGGTAGAGGTGGACGTGAGCAACGGCATGCCCAACTTCGACCTGGTAGGCCTGCCGGCGATGGCCGTGCGCGAATCTAAGGAGCGCGTGAAGGCCGCGCTGCGCAATTCCAATTATCCCTTCCCGATGACGCGTATTACGGTCAATCTGGCGCCTGCCGATTTGCGTAAGGAGGGCAGTGGCCTTGATCTGCCGATTGCCGTCGGCCTTATGACCTGCGGCAGAATCCTGGATACGGATAAGCTGGAGAACAAGGTTTTCATTGGCGAGCTGTCGCTGGACGGAAGAATCCGCAAGGTTTCCGGCGTGCTTTCCATGATTATGGACGCCAAGAAGTGCGGGGCGCAGGAGGTGTTTATTCCGCAGGCCAACGCCGCGGAGGGCAAGCTGATTCAGGGCATCAAGGTATATACAGTGGCGACCTTAAAGGAGCTGGTGGAGCACCTGCAGGGCAAGAACACGCTGACGCCGCTGCCGAAGGAAAATATTCTGCAGAATAATAATAAGATTTATCATGTGGATTTTGCTGACGTCAAAGGACAGCTCGTGGCGCGCAGAGCCTTGGAAATTGCCGCCGCCGGTGGTCACAGTATTCTGATGGTGGGCTCTCCGGGCTGCGGCAAGACGATGCTGGCGCGCCGACTGGTGACGATTCTGCCGCCGATGACGGAGGCTGAGGCGCTGGAGGTCACTAAGATTTACAGCATTGTGGGACTGCTGCCACAGGCTGACAGCGTTATGCTGGAGCGTCCCTTCCGCAGTCCGCATCACAGCATCAGCGGCAGCGCGCTTCTTGGCGGCGGCAGTACACCCCGCCCGGGAGAGGTTACTTTGGCACATAACGGCGTACTCTTTTTGGACGAGCTGCCGGAATTTGAACGCGCTACGCTGGAGATGCTGCGTCAGCCGCTGGAGGATGGCGAGGTGAGCATTTCGCGCGTCAGGGCGGCGATGACCTTTCCAAGCAAGTTTATTTTGTGCGCAGCTCAAAACCCGTGCCCCTGTGGGTTCCTTGGCGACAGCGTGCACCGCTGTTCCTGTAAACAATCAGAAATTGACAGCTATCGCCGTAAGATTTCCGGTCCCCTGATGGACAGAATCGATATGCAGATAAACCTGAGCAGGGTGGAATTCAGCGAGCTGAAGACGAAGGAAAAGGGCGAATCTTCGGCTGCCATCCGCGAACGCGTAGTGAAGGCGCGCCTGGTGCAGCAGCAGCGCTTGGAGGCAGTTGGCATTCATTGTAATGCGCAGATGGGACGGAGCGAGGTTGTCAAATATTGCCAGCTGGACGCGGCGGCACAGAATGTTATGGAGCGCTACTTTAATATGCTCAACCTCAGTGCCCGCAGCCATGACCGCATCCTGAAGGTGGCACGCACGATTGCGGACCTTGCGGGCAGTGAAAGCATTGAGGCGGTGCATCTGGCGGAGGCTATTCAGCTGCGCACCAGCGTGCGTCCGTAGAAAGCTGGGGAATAGGCGTAACGCTCTGCGTATGCAGGGAATGTCTGCTATGCTTTTTCCTGGCAAATATGCTATAATTTAAAGAGAAATAATGAAGCAAGGAGATGGAATAATGCGTAAGACCTTTAATACGACAGCTGTTTGCATACCCGGCGAGCATTATATGGTTGATATCAGTGGACGACTGCAAAAGATTAAAGAAATGATTGATGCCAAAAAGTATTTCACCATCAACAGAGCACGCCAGTATGGTAAGACAACAACGCTGCAGGCACTTTTCGGCTATCTGCAAAGTGAATATTACACCGTCTTGCTGGACTTTCAAACCTTTGATGCTTCTAAATTTAAGGACGGCAATATATTTTCTATTGCTTTCGCAGGCTCTTTTTTGCATGCGCTGAAGCGTAACCGCCTGTCGGAAAATACTGCCTTGGAAAAGGCCTGTGCAGATTTGAAAAATGCAGCTGTAATCAGTAACAGTATTTTCAGTCTGAAGGAGCTTTTTGAATGCCTGAGAGATATCTGTGCGGTGAGCGATAAGCCTATTGTTCTGATGATTGATGAGGTGGACAGTGCTTCCAATAATCAGGTTTTTTTAGATTTTTTGGCACAGCTCAGGGCGCAATATATCGAACGTGCCTGGCAGCCTGCGTTTCAATCTGTTATTCTTGCCGGAGTATATGATATCAAAAATCTTAAACAAAAGCTGCGTGCCGATGAAGAGCATAAATATAACAGTCCTTGGAACATAGCGGCGGATTTTACTATAGACATGAGCTTTTCACAAGCCGAGATTGCTGCTATGCTTAATGAATATGCCAAGGATTACGGTCTTGCTTTTGATACCGGGACCTTTGCAGGCTGGATTTACGATTATACGTCAGGCTATCCGTTTTTAGTTTCCAGATTGTGCCAGCTGCTCGACGAAAAGGTTTGCTTAATGCCGGAATATGCTTCTAAAAAAGCTGCCTGGACCAAGGATGGCTTTAATGCGGCAGTACGCTTGCTTTTGCAGGAGAAAAATACCCTGTTTGAATCCTTGATAGGGAAGCTGCACGCCTACCCGAAGCTGAACCGGATGCTGAAGGCAGTGCTTTTCTCCGGCAATATGTATCCTTACAGTGCTGATGAAGCAGCTATTGATATGGCTACGATGTTTGGCTTTATAAAAAATAAAGACGGGTATGTAGCGATTGCCAACAGAATTTTTGAAACCAGACTCTATAATTATTATCTGGCGGAGGATGAGCTGCAGAAGAATGAGCTTTACAAAGCATCTCTTCAGGATAAGAATCAGTTTATAACTAATGGCAGACTGGATATGGAGCTGGTGCTCCAAAAATTCATTGTGCATTTTAATGATATTTTCGGTTCGTGTGATGAGCGCTTTCTGGAGGAGGAGGGAAGAAAGTACTTTTTGCTGTACTTGCGTCCTATAATCAACGGAACCGGCAACTATTATATCGAAGCGCGTACAAGGGATTTATGCAGAACAGATGTGATAGTTGATTATAATGGTGAGCAGTATATTATCGAAATGAAAATTTGGCGCGGAGGCGAATATAATAATCGCGGTGAAAGCCAATTAGCTGCTTATCTTGATGCTTATCATACCAAGGTTGGCTATCTGCTGAGCTTTAGCTTTAACAAAAATAAGCAGACAGGAGTACAGCGGATCAATGTAGGGGATAAGGTTATCATTGAGGCAGTAGTTTAAGTTTGGTCTTGTAACGCTCTGCGTATTACTGACGGTAGTACGCAGAGCGTTTTTGCTTGTTAAGCAGTTGAGCATCTATATATAACCATTTCAGCTTCATTTCAGTTATGCCTGCGACAATAAAACTGCAGCCGCTGGTATTGACTAAGCGGAAATAATATGCTAAAATCTACAGTTGAGTACGAAAGATGATCGCGGCTGGCTTTAAGCCAGATGAGGAAAGTCCGAGCTCCACAGGGCAGGATGCCGGATAACGTCCGGCGAGGGTGACCTCAGGGATAGTGCCACAGAAATGTGTACCGCCTGCATTTGCAGGTAAGGGTGGAACGGTGCGGTAAGAGCGCACCAGCGGTCTGGTAACAGGCTGGCTAGGTAAACCCCATCCGGAGCAAGACCAAATAGGGGAGGGATGAAGCTGCCCGCTGAGCCTTCCGGGTTGTGTCGCTTGAGCTTGCAGGTAACTGTAAGACTAGATAAATGATCATCACCGCTTCGCGGAACAGAACTCGGCTTATTGAGTACTCATACCTTGCAAAACGGCTGCCTTTAGGCAGCCTTTTTTGTCTGATTTTATTTTGACAGATCTTTTTAGACAGAAGAATAAGTGGTGTAATATAATGAAGAAAAAAATTTCTTTAGTAGTGCCGGTGTTCAATGAAGAGGATAACCTGCACGAATTTCACAAGCGTGCTTCTGCTGTAATGAAACAGGAGGACTACGATTATAATATTATCTTTGTTGATGATGGCTCGCGTGACAGCAGCGCACTGATTCTGGCAGAGCTGGCTGCACAGGACGAGCACGTAGAGGCCTATCTTTTGAGCCGCAACTACGGCCACCAGATGGCAATTACCTGCGGCCTTGACCACGCCGACGGTGATGCCGCGATTACCATGGACGGTGATTTGCAGCATCCGCCTGAGCTTATTCCCGAGCTTTTGCGCCTTTGGGAAGCAGGCAACGAGATTGTGCAGACCAAGCGTATGGCTACAAAGGATGCAGGCTTCTTTAAAAATTTGACATCTGCAGCCTACTATAAGCTCATAAACACATTATCTAAAGTAGAAATTACTCCCGGCGGCAGCGACTTCCGCCTGATGGACAGGATTGCGGTTGATGCCTTCAAGCTTTACCGTGAGCGTGCACGCTTTATCCGTGGACTGGTAAATACGCTGGGCTTTCATGTTGCTGTGCTGGAATTTGTGGCACCGCCGCGCTTTGCCGGTCATTCCAAGTTTAATCTGAACAAAATGCTGCACTTTGCGCTGGACGGTATTACGGCCTTTTCCAACCTGCCGCTGCGTTGGGCTTTTTACGTAGGTATTGTTTTTGGCATGTGCAGTATTCTGCTTTTAGGCCATGTTTTTTATGTGAAATTTGTGACCAACGATGCCGTTCCGGGGTGGGCAACTACTACAGTCAGTGTATTGTTTCTTGGAGGAATTCAGCTTGTAGGGATAGGTATCCTAGGTGAATATATAGGGCGTATCTTTGAAGAAATCAAGCATAGACCACTATATTTAGTGGCTCGCCATCTGCAGAACTGTAACAAAATAAACGAAAATAAAGCTAAATAAGCGCATTAATATTATAACAAATTAAGATTTTACAGAAACGATATTTTGTGGTATAATAAGTATGTCTTAAAAAAGAAGAAAGGATGTAGGTGCCAGTGGTCAAACGCAAAGTATTAGTTTTCTGTATGACAGTTTTATTTAGTCTTAGCTGTGCCGTAACAGCTTTGGCTTCCTTCCAACGCGGAGACGATGGACAGGAAGTAGTGGCAATTCAAAAGAGATTGGTAGAATTAAGTTATTCTATTAATAATATAGATGGTGATTTCGGTCCTGAAACTGAAAGAGCTGTTAAAAACTTCCAGGCTGATAAAGGTTTAGAGGTTGATGGTATTGTTGGTTCAGCTACCTATAGAGCGCTGATGAACAGGGAGATGCCTCCTAACCGTAGTAATTCCGTTGTACGTAATGTACTGCGTTCTGCCTACAGTGTCATCGGTACTCCATATGTATTTGGCGGTACAACTCCTTATGGCTTCGATTGCTCCGGCTTTACTCAGTATGCATTCGCAAGAGCCGGTGTATATCTGCCGCGTATGGCTGACAGCCAGTTTTACTCCGGCCGTCAGATTTCCATGAGCCAGCTTCGTCCCGGCGATTTGATTTTCTTTACCACATATGAACCGGGTGCTTCTCATGTTGGTATTTATGTTGGCGACGGTAACTTCATTCATGCAGGCACCAGCACCGGCGTAACGGTTTCATCCGCATTCACCGGCTATTGGGGCGCACGTTATTACGGCGCTTGCCGCGTTCTTTAAGACGTTCAAGCAGATAGGCTTCGGCTTATCTGCTTTTTTATTAGGCAAAGTATTGGAAATTTTATTTATTTATGATATAATAAAACAGGTTATTGGTGTGGGTGATTCATTCTTAATTGACAAGATGGTTAACTCCTGACGGTCCCGCCGCTGTGAAGGCCTTGTGTCTAAGTCAGCAGTCAGCCCATGCTTTATTCTGAATCCACGGGTGATGGAGGCAGTTGGGTTTACTAATTGCAAGGAATAATTAGCGTTAGTTAATTCTGTCTTTATGGCTTTTGTCGGATTCGGCAGAAGTCTTTTTTTATTATTGATAATCCCTATTATATGGGAAATTTGATTGTGAAGGAGCTGCGCTTTGGAAGAATATCAGATTTCGCAAGGAAAGGTTTTGCGCTGTGGTTATACTACCGGCAGCTGTGCAACGGCTGCGTCCAAGGCAGCAGCTACGATGCTGCTTACAGGCGAGCGTGTTGAGACTGTGCGTATCGACACTCCCAAGGGAATAGTGCTTGACCTGGAGCCCTTAGACGTTGAGATGACTCCGGATTACGTCAGCTGTGCTATCCGTAAGGATTCCGGTGACGATCCTGATGATACTAACGGCGTGCTTGTTTATGCCAGGGCCGAAAAAACTGACGGCAGCGGTATTGAGCTGGAAGGCGGCGTAGGCGTCGGCAGGGTGACTAAGCCCGGTTTGGCGTGTGCTGTCGGCGGACCGGCGATTAATCCCACGCCGCGCAGAATGATTACGCAGGAGGTTGGCAAGGCTATGGAGGCTGCCGGTTATAACGGCGGCATGAAGCTGACGATTTCTATTCCCGCAGGTGTAGAAATTGCCAAGAAAACCTTCAACCCCCGTCTTGGTATTATCGGCGGCCTGTCGGTTTTGGGAACGAGTGGCATTGTTGAGCCGATGAGTGAAAAGGCGCTGATTGAAACGATGTATGTGGAAATCAGAGCACAGAAGGCGCGCGGCAATAAAAATCTGCTGGTGTTCTTCGGCAACTACGGTGAGGATTTTACGCGTGATGAGATGAAGCTTGACCTTGATGGTCATGTTACCTGCAGTAACTTTGTGGGCGAGCTTTTGGATTATGCTGTTTACTGCGGCTTTGAAACACTGCTGCTTATCGGTCATTCCGGTAAGCTGGTGAAGGTGGCGCAGGGCGTAATGAATACACATTCCAAATATGCGGACTGTCGCACGGAGCTGTTTGCTCTGGAGGCAATGTTCCACGGAGCTTCGGTGGAGGTAGGACGTGAAATTTACGGCTGCCTGACTACCGATGAGGTGACCAAGGTCCTGAAACGGGAGCAAATTTTTGAGCCTGTAATGGACAAGGTTACGGAAAAAATTGATTTTTACATGCAGCATAGAGTGCATGGCAAAATAAAAACGGCTGCTTTGATGTTTTCCAATGTCTATGGCATTCTGGGCAAGACCAAGTACGCAGACGAATTAATTCAGCTACATAAGCAAAAAGGAGTATGAGAGAATGAGAGGCAAACTTTATAGTGTTGGTATCGGTCCTGGAGACCCGGAATTAATGACCCTGAAGGCTGTACGCCTGTTGAAGGAATGTGACGTTGTTGCATTGCCTAAGGGAGATACCGACGTAATGACGGCTAAGGAAATCGTTAATCACGTAGTAGATCTTGATGCAAAACCCCAGCTTATTATTTATATGCCTATGACTAAGGACATGGCAGCAATGGACAAGGCACACCGCGAGGGTGCCGATGCTATTGAAAAGCTGCTTGATGAAGGCAAAAACGTTGTATTCATCACTCTTGGCTGTCCTACCGTATATGCAACCTGCATTTACGTTCATAAGCTGGTGCTGAAGGATGGCTATGATGCAGAGCTGGTTGCAGGCGTAACCTCTATCTGCGCTGTTGCAGCTAAGCTGAATACTTCCCTGTGCGAAAGAGCGGAACCGTTGATTGTTCTGCCAGGCAGCTACAAGCAGTCCGCAGCGTTCCTGGACGGCCCCGGCAATAAGGTGCTGATGAAATCTGCAAGCGAAATCGGCCGTGTAGTTGACGAGCTGCGTGAGCGTAAGCTCATCAAAAATTCCGGTATGGTTGAAAGATGCGGCCTGCCGGGCGAAAAAATCTATCGTAACCTTGAAGAAGTAGATCCTAAGAGCAGCTATTTCTCTGTAATATTGGTTAAAGAAAAGGAGTTTGATGAATAATGATCTATTTTATTGGTGCTGGTCCTGGTGCAGCTGATTTAATTACTGTAAAAGGTAAAGAGCTTTTGGAAAAGGCTGACCTGGTTATTTACGCAGGCTCCCTTGTTAACCCGGAACTGCTGAAATACTGCAAACCGGAATGTACTATTATGAACAGTGCAACCATGACCTTGGAAGAGGTTATCGCTGCTATGGTTCCCGCCGCTCAGGCTGGCCAATTGGTTGTACGTCTGCACACCGGCGACCCCAGCGTTTACGGTGCACATCGCGAGCAGATTGACCTGCTGCGCAGCTACAACCTTGACTACGAGATTGTTCCCGGCGTAAGCTCCTTCTGCGCTGCTGCTGCTTGCCTGAAGGCTGAATACACTCTGCCGAACGTAAGCCAATCTGTTATTATCACCCGTATGGAAGGCCGTACTCCGGTTCCGAGCCACCAGAAGATTGCCGACTATGCTGCCCACAAGGCAACCATGGTTATCTTCCTGAGCAGCGGTATGCTGGAAAAACTGCAGACCGAGCTCGTAAGAGGCGGTTACAGAAACGATACTCCGGCTGCTATTGTTTACAAAGCATCCTGGCCGGATGAAAAGGTTATCCGCTGCACCGTTGGTACCCTGGCAGAAAACGCTGCTAAATACGGTATAAACAAAACTGCTTTGATTACCGTCGGCGGCTTCCTGGGCAACGCTTATGACCGCAGCGAGCTGTACAACCCGACCTTCGCTCACGGCTTCCGTGAAGCAGACCCGACTAAACTGGACGTTAAGCCCGAGGTTAAATAAGCTATGCGCGCGGCTATATTTTCCTTTTCGGCGCGTGGCGCAGAGCTGAGCAAAAGGGTTGCCGAATATCTGCACAGCATCGGTTATGAAACGGAGCTGCAGACTGTAGCAAAGTATGCGGAGCAGACGGGCATTGCCCCGATGCTGCCGGACCATAACGGTGCCTGCGCAGCTGTTTTCAACAAATGTCAGGCGTTGGTGTATGTCGGCGCTGTCGGTATTGCGGTGCGCACTATCGCTCCCTTTATTAAAAGCAAGCTGACGGACCCTGCTGTTATTTCGGTAGATGAACGCGGCAGCTTTGTTATTCCGCTGCTGGCAGGTCACATCGGCGGAGCCAATGAGCTTTCGCGCTGCCTGGCGGCAGCGCTGGGCGCAACTGCCTGCGTGACCACAGCGACAGATGTAAACGGTCTTTTTGCTGTTGACGAATGGGCGGCCCGCAACCGCATGGTGCTGTGCTCTTTGGCAGCAGCCAAGGATTTTGCTGCAGCACTGGTGGGGGATGAAAAGGTAGGCCTGTATTATGACAAGGAATTTCAGCTTACAGGTCCGCTGCCCAAGCTGGTAGTTGAGGACAGCAGCTTGCCTGTCGGAATGGCTGTTACACTGCAAAAGCATTTGCAGCCGTTTGCTACTACGGTGCGCCTGCTTCCCAAGATTGTGCATCTGGGAATCGGCTGCCGCCGCAATACGCCCTTGGAAAATATTGAAGCTCTGGTACTGCCGGAGCTGGAAAAGCTGCAGCTGGACAAGCGTTCCGTTGTGGCAATTGCAAGCGTAGATTTGAAAAAAGACGAGCAGGGTTTACTGGCCTTTGCCAAAAAATATAACTTTGCTGCTAATTTCTATTCAGCTGATGAATTAAATAGCGTAGCAGGCGATTTTACGCCTTCGTCCTTTGTGCAGAGCGTAGTTGGTGTAAGCAACGTATGCGAGCGCAGTGCTGTAAAAGACAGCAAGGGCGGCAGGCTGCTGCTGCGCAAGACAAGTCTGAATGGTGTAACTCTGGCTGTTGCAGCCGAAAACCTGGTCCTGGATTTTGCCAGAACAGGCTTAAAGACTGATTAAGGAGACAAGATAATGGGTAAATTATTTGTTGTGGGCCTTGGCCCCGGCGGCGTAGAGCAAATGACCAAAAGAGCCTACGACGCACTGAAGTCCTGCGATGTTATTGCAGGCTACAATGTATACGTTAACCTGATTAAGGAAGATTTCAAGGAGAAGGAATTCCTCTCCAACGGTATGCGTAAAGAGGTTGACCGCTGCAAGCTGGCACTTGATGAAGCTCTGAAGGGCAAAACCGTTGCTATGATTTCCAGCGGCGACGCAGGCGTTTACGGCATGGCCGGCATTATGTGCCAGGTTGCCAAGGACCACCCTGAAATTGAAATTGAGGTTGTTCCCGGCATTACCGCAGCATGCTCCGGCGCTGCTGTATTGGGCGCACCTTTAATCAGCGACTTCTGCCTGATTTCCCTCAGCGATCTGCTGACTCCGTGGGAAAAAATTGAGAAGCGTCTTGACTGCGCTTCCAAAGGCGATTTCTGCATCTGTCTGTACAACCCCTCCAGCCACAAGCGTCATGATTACCTGCAAAAGGCTTGCGATATCATGCTGAAAAATCAGCCTGGTACTATTCCGGCAGGCATTGTACGCAACATCGGCCGCGATGGTCAGGACTTTGAACTGACTACTCTGGCAGAGCTGCGCGATAAACAGGTAGACATGTTCTCTACCGTTATTATCGGCAACACCCAGACCGAAGTAATCAATGGCCGTATGGTAACCCCGCGTGGTTACAAGCTGGCATGAAACCGGTAATCTGGCTTATCGGCGGTACCAGTGAGGGACGCCGCCTGATTAAGGAGCTGGCTAAGCTGCCTGTGGAGCTGTATGTTTCTGTTGCTACGGATTACGGTGCGTCTTTGATTGAGCCGCAGCCGGGAATGACCGTCATGGCAGAGCGTATGGACCTTGCAGCTATGCGCGCCTTTATTCGGGAGCACCGTCCTGCCTGCGTCATTGACGCTACGCATCCTTATGCTACCGTTGTTACCGCAACGGTGCAGGAGGCCTGCAGCACCGAGCAGGTTGAATATCTGCGTCTGGTGCGTCCGTCGGGCGAGGGCGGCGATTACATTACCGTCCACGATTTTGCGGAAGCAGTTGAGCTTCTGAATCATCTGGATGGCGGCATCTTCCTGACTACCGGAAGCAAGAATCTGCCGGACTTCACCGCTGTGCATGATTACGCCGAGCGTATCGTTCTGCGTATCCTGCCGCTGGAAAGCAGTTTGCAGATTGCCTTGAAGCTTGGTTATAAGCCTGCACATATTATCTGTATGCAGGGACCGTTCAGCAAGGAGCTGAATGTCGCTATGCTGAAAAAATATGGCAGTAAGTTCATGGTGACCAAGGATTCCGGTGCTGTCGGCGGCTTTGATGAAAAGGTGGAGGCAGCGGCAGCTGCCGGCGCCAAGCTGATAGTCATTGGTCGTGCACAGGAGGAAACCGGTGCCGGCTATAGTGAGATTGTTAATTACCTCAAGCAGCATTTTGCTGCCGGTAATTGATATAAATAAAAAGGAGGCTTGCTTCCTATGTCGCAAAAATTGCGCGTAAACATCGTCGGTATCGGCCCCGGTAACCCCGATTTGCTGACCGGCGAAGCACGTCAGGCTATTGCCTCAAGTAATATCCTGATTGGCGACAAACGCATGCTGGCTGCTTTTGCAGACAGCAGCAAAACTGTATATGATACAATCAAAACAGCTGCTATTGCTGAGATTGCAGCGCAGGCACAGCCTGATAAGGATGTGCTGGCGGTGCTGGTTTCCGGCGATGTAGGCTTTTTCAGCCTCGCCAAAACCATCAGCGGTAAGCTGCCGGATTGTGAATGTGTCCGCTACTGTGGCATCAGCAGCCTGGTATATTTTTCCTCCAAGCTGCAGCTGTCCTGGGATGACGCCAAAATCGTCAGCATGCATGGACGCACACAAAATCTGGTAGCGGCAGTTGCCCGTAACAAAAAGGTATTTTCCTTGACCGGCGGAGAAAATTCTCCGCAAAAGCTGTGCGCGCAGCTGTGCGAGCATGGTCTTGGTCAGGTTCAGGTCTATGTCGGTGAAAACCTTTCGTATCCCGAAGAAAAAATCACCAGCGGTACGGCGGAAGAAATTAGTGCCTTGGATTTCCCGTCCTTGTCCGTAATGATGATTTTGAACGAGGATGCGCAAAGCTTTACCTCTACCGTACACGGCCTTGCCGATGACCTGTTCCAGCGCAGCAAGGTGCCTATGACCAAACAGGAGGTACGCAGCGTATCGATGTCCAAGCTGCAGCCGAAGGCTACAGATATTATTTATGACATCGGCGCCGGTACAGGATCCTGCTCTATTGAGCTGGCATTGCTTGCCAGCCGGGGTAAGGTCTGGGCCTTTGAGCGCAACCCTGTTGCTGTTGAGCTCCTCGGAAAGAACAAGGCCTTGTTTGGCGTTGACAATCTGGAGGTTATTGCCGGTGAGGCTTTGGAAAACATCAAAGCTATGCCTGCTCCCGATTGTGTTTTCGTAGGCGGCAGCGGCGGCGATTTGTGTGAAATGCTGGACGTAATTTATGCCAAGAACAGTGACTGCCGTATTGTAATCAATGCCATTACGGTAGAAACTCTGGCAGAGGTTGCTGCTTATTACAAGGAGCATCCCGCTTACAGTCTGGAAATCGTCAATGTGTTTGTAGCGCGCAGCAAGCATCTGGGCAGCTACAATCTGATGATGGCACAAAACCCTGTATATGTAATGACTGCATTGAAGAAGGAAGATTAACATGGCTGAAGTAAAAGTTCCACGTTTTATGATCAGTGCTCCCGGTAGCGGCAGCGGCAAGACAACTATCGTCTGCGGCCTGCTGAAGGCGCTGATGGAAAAAGGGCTGTCTGTGGCAGCCTTCAAATCAGGACCTGATTATATTGACCCGATGTTTCATTCTCGTGTTATCGGAGCAAAATCCCGCAATCTGGATCTGTTCATGCTGGGGCAGGCTACAACCCGGTATCTGGTAGCAAAAAATGCACGCCAGGCAGATGTAGCTGTCTTCGAAGGAGCGATGGGCTTTTACGACGGCATGGGTAAAACCACGGAAGCCAGTGCTTATGACCTGGCCTGCACCTGCGATGTTCCGGTAGTATTGGTTGTCAACGGCAAGGGAGCCGCCTTATCCATTGCTGCGACCATCAAGGGCTTTAAGGAATTCCGCAGTGACAGCCACATTGTCGGCGCTATCTTAAACAATGTTAATCCTATGAGCTATCTTTTCTATAAGGATGTAATTGAACGCGAAACCGGTGTGAAGCTGTTAGGCTACTTCCCGGTGATGCAGGACTGTAACTTTGAAAGCCGTCATTTAGGCCTGGTTACAGCCGAGGAAATAGGAGATTTGCAGCAGATAGTTGCTAAGCTGGCAGCTCAGGCAGCCAAATCTGTCGATTTGGACGGCCTGCTGCAGGTAGCGGCCCAGGCCGCACCGCTTGCGTATGACGAGGTAAGCCTTGAACCCGTCGGACGCATGCGTGTGGCAGTCGCTATGGACAAAGCCTTCTGTTTCTACTATCAGGACGCACTTGACCTCTTAGCTGAGCTTGGTGCAGAGCTCGTACCCTTCAGCCCGATAGCTGATGCGCATCTCCCGGAGAACATCAGCGGCCTTGTATTGGGCGGAGGCTATCCTGAGCTTTACGCACAGCAATTAGCGGATAACAGAACGCTGCTGCAGGAGCTTAAAGCCGCTATCGACGGCGGTATGCCTTGTTTTGCGGAATGCGGCGGCTTCATGTATCTGCTGGAGCATTATCGTGACGGCGATAAGCTGTACAGCTGGGTTGGTGCATTGAAGGGCGAATCGGCTATGACTAAAAAGCTGACGCGCTTCGGCTATGTGCATCTGACGGCGCAGCAGGATAATCTGCTGTGTCCTGTCGGTGGAACAATCAACGGACACGAGTTCCATTACTCTGACAGCACCAACAACGGTGCAAGCTTTATAGCTGCCAAGGCTTCCGGCCGCGGCAGCTGGGAATGCGCGAATACTACGCCGACTCTTTATGCCGGTTATCCGCACATCCATCTGTGGGGCAATCCTGAATTTGCCCGCAGCTTTATCAAACAATGTGCAGCGTATGCTGCTAAATAGCAGTCGACAGACTGCTGAAAAGGGGAGTTTGCTTAGATGATGACCTTAGGCGCAATTGTAGCAGGTTTTATTTTAGATTTGATTTTCGGTGACCCGCATTGGTTGCCGCATCCAATCTGCTTAATTGGCAATTTAATAGGATTTCTGGATAAAAAACTGCGGCGTATGCTTGCTCCCGGCGAGACAGCATTACTGCTCGGCGGTGCCTTGATGGTAATAATCGTTCTGGTTCTTACCTTTGCCGTGCCGTTTGCTGTGCTGACGTTGGCGGAACAGGTTAACCCCTGGCTACGTTTTGCTCTGGAAACCGTTATGTGCTACCAGATTTTTGCTACAAAATGTCTGCGTGACGAAAGCATGAAGGTATACACTGCCCTGAAGGATAACGATCTTGTGGATGCAAGACTGAAGCTTTCCTGGATCGTTGGGCGTGATACAAAAGAACTTGATGCTGCAGAGGTGACTAAGGGTGCAGTAGAAACCGTTGCGGAAAATACTGCCGACGGCATCATCGCTCCGATGTTCTATATGTTTATCGGCGGCGCTCCTCTGGCCTTTTTGTATAAAGGCATCAATACTATGGATTCCATGGTCGGTTATAAAAATGACACGTATCTTTATTTTGGACGCTGTGCTGCCAAACTGGATGATTTGGCCAATCTGATTCCCGCGCGTATTACCGGTCTGGTAATGATTGTGGCATCTTATTTCCTTAATCTTGATGCCAAGAGAGCGTGGAAAACATTCTGGCGCGACCGCTATCATCATCTCAGTCCTAATTCCGCAATGACGGAATCAGTTACGGCCGGTGCCTTGAACATCCAGCTCGGCGGCGATCATTTTTATTTCGGTAAGCTCGTCCACAAGGAAACCATCGGCGATGACATTCGTCCGGTGTGCCCCGAGGATATAGTTACCACCAACAATTTACTGTATATGACGGCTGTTCTCAGCCTGTTGCTGTTTTCCTTGATTTTTTTGGTGAACAGTCTTATCTTAAAATGAAGCAGGTAGAAGATGATGTATAAATACGAACACGGTGGAGATATCTATACGGAAAAGCTGACCAAGGATGGTCGCCCCTTCGTAGATTATTCCGCCAATATCAATCCTCTTGGCCTGCCGCTTGGTATAAAGCAGGCCGTTCAACAGGCTTTAAAGCTTTGTATCAACTATCCTGATCCCTTCTGCCGCGAGCTGGCAGAGGTGACCGCAAGCTACCTGCAGCTGCCGCAGGAGTATATTTTCTTCGGTAACGGTGCGGCCGATGTGCTGTTCCGTCTGGCGCTGGCCTTGAAGCCCGGACGAGCACTTTTATTGGCACCTACCTTTGCCGATTATGAAAAGGCTCTGCGCACGGTAGACTGCAAAATAAGCTATTATAATCTGCAGGAGGCGCGTGATTTTGCTGCTGACAATGATATTGTCGATGCAATTACGCCTGAAACAGATTTAGTTGTTATCTGTAATCCCAATAATCCTACCGGCCAGCTGACGAGCCGTGAGCTGCTGGTGCAGATTCTCGACAAATGCCGTCTGGTAGGAGCCCATCTTTTGATAGATGAATGCTTTATGGATTTTGTCAGTGAGGAAAAGGCCTTCAGTATGCGTGATTTACTGGCATCCTATCCTGAACTGGTTATTCTTAAGGCTTTCACTAAAACCTTTGCGATGCCCGGCATTCGCTTAGGCTACTGCCTTAGCGGCAGCAGTGAGCTGAACACAGCACTGCATCAGAGCGGTCAGGACTGGAACGTTTCCATTCTGGCGCAGGAGGCAGGCAAGGCTGCTTTAAAGGAGCACGAATATCTGGCCAAATCCTTTAAGCTGATTGAGCAGGAGCGCAGCTATCTGCGTAGCCAGCTTGTGGCTTTGGGTGCCAGGGTATACGGCTCGGAGGCCAACTATATTTTCTTTTATCTGCCGCAGCCGGAAAATCTTCCGGAGCTGTTGCATGAGCGTGGCTATCTGATACGTTCATGCGCCAACTACCACAATCTGCAGGCAGGCTATTACCGTATCGCGGTCAAAACGAGAGTGCAGAACCGCGGTCTAATTAAAGCACTTAAGGAAGCAATAAAAACATGCGCTCTTTATTAGTATTAATTGATGGCTTAGGCGATTCCCCGATTCCTGCATGGCAGGGACAGACTCCCTTTGAGCACGCAGTGCATCCTGCGATGGATGCGCTGGCTGCTTCCGGGACACTTGGGAGCCTCAGCATATGTGAAAATGACATTATTCCCGAAAGCTGCAGTTGTATTCTGAGGCTTCTGGGTGTAGATAAAAAGGATATACCGCACAACCGTGCTTATCTGGAGCTGTTGGCGCACAATCGTGATATTTCTGAATATGAAATGGTGCTGCGCTGCAATCTGGCTGCTGTTGATGCTGACGGCCGCCTTGCCGCCTTTAACGGGCAGGGCCTTACGCCGCAAGAGATGCACCAAGCTGCCAAACAGTGTGACGGTATCCTTAAAGATATAGAATTTATCCATCTATCTGAATATCGTAATCTTTTAGTGATGAACAAGGAGGCCGGCGTGCTGAACTGCGCTATAGAGCCGCCGCACGAAAGTGTAGGCGGGGATGTAAGCGCTTTGCTGCAGGAGCTGCGCAGTAAGTCCTTGTCCATTAACTATTTTTTGCAGGAGTCGGCAAAACGGCTGCAGCCCTTTGCCCGTGATGGCCTGCAATATATTCTGTATCCCTGGGGACCTTCAGCCCGCCAGGTGCTCCCTTCCTTCGACAGTCTGCACGGACTGCGCGGTGGGGCGGTGTGCAAGGCAGAGATTGTCATCGGCATCGCCAGAGCCTTGGGCATGGACGTAATAACACCGCCGAATGCAACCGGCGATGTTGATACTGACATTATGGCGAAGGCTGAAGCAACGCTTGCTATGCTGCAGCAGGATGATTTCGTTATTGCGCATTTCAACGGCAGTGACGAGGCTTCGCACCGCTATGATTATCAGGCTAAGGCTGATTTTATCAGTAGGATAGATGCCCAGTTTTTACAGACTATAGCAGCAAAGTATCATGAACCACTGAAGCTTATCATCTGCGGCGACCATGTTACCAGCTCGGTAACAGGTAAGCACGGTGATGGCTGCACGCCTGTGATTGCAGGCTATCTTAATACCACAGGTCACAGTATCAGGCTGCAAAGCTATCGTGACATACTGGACTTTTTGATGAAAGAGAGTGATTAAAGTGGCAAAAGCACTTATGATAGTAGGTACCATGTCCAATGCAGGCAAAAGCCTGGTAACAGCAGGTTTATGCCGTGTATTCAATCAGGACGGCTACAAGGTAGCACCGTTCAAATCCCAGAACATGGCGCTGAATTCCTTTATCACCGCCGAGGGTGCGGAAATGGGACGTGCACAGGTTGTGCAGGCTGAAGCAGCCAACATTGAGCCCAGCGTACTGATGAATCCTATTCTGCTGAAGCCTACCAGCGACAGCGGTTCCCAGGTTATTGTCAACGGTGAGGCAATCGGTACCATGAAGGCCGGCGAATATTATGCAATGAAGCATACTCTGCGTCCGGAGGTACAGAAGGCGTTTGATACGCTGGCTTCCAAATTCGATATCGTCTGCATCGAGGGTGCAGGCAGCCCGGCGGAAATCAACATCAAAAAGGACGATTTTGTCAACATGGGCATGGCTAAAATGGCCAAGGCTCCCGTGCTGCTGGTAGCAGATATTGACCGCGGCGGTGTTTTCGCTTCCATCTACGGCACACTGATGCTGCTGGAGGATGACGAAAGAGAAATGGTTAAGGGTGTTATCATCAACAAGTTCCGCGGTGACGTAGAAATCCTGCGCCCCGGCCTGAAGATGATCGAAGATAAAACAGGCGTGCCTATCGTAGGCGTGCTGCCGATGCTGAAGGTTGATATCGAGGATGAGGACAGCCTTTCCGAGCGTATCAGCGGCCGCAGCGAGGTTAAGCTTATTGATATTGCAGTTGTACGCATTCCGCGTATGTCAAACTATACAGACTTCAACGTATTTGAGCTGATTCCCGGCGTATCCCTGCGCTATGTAACCAGTGTGCGCGAGCTGGGCCAGCCGGATATGATTATTATCCCCGGTACCAAAAATACCACTGGCGACCTGAAATGGCTGCGCCAGAGCGGTATGGAGGCTGCTATTTTGAAGCATGCTAACAGCGGTACCGTAGTGTTCGGTGTCTGCGGCGGTTACCAGATGCTGGGCAAGCAGATTTCCGATCCGTACGGCGAAGAGGACGGCACCGGCAAGGCCAACGTTACTCCGGGCATGGGCCTGCTGAACATCGAAACAACCTTTATCGAAAAAAAACGTACCATCCAGATGGCTGGCAAATTCGGCAAGGTGCAGGGCATTTTCTCCGCACTGAGTGGTCTGCCGCTTTATGGCTATGAGATTCACTCCGGCGTAACCGAATTCCCGGAGGAGAAAGCACTGACCTCTATCAGCCCGATTCACGAGAATGGCGAGATTATGGCCGAAGGCTCTCAGAACACCGAGGGCAAGCTCAATGTTTACGGTACCTATGTACACGGCGTCTTTGACGGCGATGGCATTGCCGTGAAGATTGTGGAAGCGCTGCTGGCTAAGAAGGGCAAAAAGATGGAGGACATCCAGACCATCAACTTTGCGGAATACAAACGTCAGCAATATGATATTCTTGCCGACAGCATTCGTGAGAACCTGGATATGAAGGAAATTTACAAGATTTTGGAAGCAGGTGTCTAAATGAAAGACGGTGGACTGATTCATATTTACTGTGGCGATGGCAAGGGAAAAACTACCGCTGCTATGGGCTTGTCAATCCGCTGCGCAGGCCATGGCAACCATGTGCTGATAGTGCAGTTCCTCAAAAGCAGACCGACAGGCGAGCTTGCGAGCTTAGCGCTGCTGCCCAATATTGAGGTAATGCGCGGCAAGGAAACCAAGAAATTCACCTTCCAGATGAACGATGAGGAAAAGGCAGAGGTTAAGCGCGAGCATATGGTGCTTTTCGACAAGGTTAAGCAAAAATGCGCTAACGAGCATATCGATCTGCTGATTTTCGACGAAATCATCGGTGCCTGCAACACCGGCGTTTTTGACCAGGCTGCTTTGGTCGAGTTTCTGAAGAACAAGCCGCAGGAGCTGGAGGTTGTTATGACCGGCCGTAACCCGGCGCCTGAGCTGGTGGAGCTGGCTGATTATGTATCCGAGGTCTGCATGCGCAAGCATCCCTTCAAAAGAGGCATTCCGGCGCGTGTAGGTATTGAAAAATAATTGCAGTATATCATGAAGAAAGGTAGTGTAAAATAATGCATTTACAAAATGTTTTACCCGCTGACATTGAAAAACGCAGTATGGAGATTATTGGCGAGGAATTAGGCCAAATTCATATCGATGAGGAGAAAATTGATATCGTTAAGCGCGTTATCCATACCTCCGCAGATTTCGATTATGCCCGCAATATGCTGTTTTCTGACGGCGTAGTAGAGAAGGCGCTGGCTGCACTGCAAAAGGGTGCTACCATTGTTACCGATACCAATATGGCCTGCACTGGCATCAACAAAATGGGCCTGGGCAAGCTGGGCGCTAAGGCTGTCTGCTTCATGGCAGATCCTGACGTGGCTGCACGTGCTAAGGAAGCCGGCTCCACCAGAGCCGCTGCCTGCATGGAAAAGGCCTGCACTATCGAAGGCCCGGTAATCATTGCTGTAGGCAATGCACCGACTGCACTGGTTCGTCTGGACGAGCTGGTAAAAGAAGGCAAGATTAAACCGGAGCTGGTTATCGGCGTACCCGTTGGCTTTGTTAACGTTGTAGAATCCAAGGAAATCATCATGAAGACCGGTATTCCTTATATCGTTGCCCGCGGTCGCAAGGGTGGCAGCAACGTTGCTGCAGCTATCTGCAATGCCCTCATCTATAAGCTGACTCGTAAATAACAATTTAGAGTAAAATGGAAATGATTGTAGCTTCAATTGTATCTCCAGATGCAATTGAAGTCCTAAATTTTGACAAAATAGTAAAATCATTTTCAATTACTTGACAAATCAGTTTATATGCTATACGATAGTTTTCGTGACATATGACTGCTGATTCAATGATGAAACAGTGCTTTTTTTAGCACTGTTTTTTCAAGGGTTGTAAAGCTGTTAGAAAATTAGAAAGAATAGCAATATTGTCTTGATTCTTGCGGTTTTGTGTGATAAAATAAGTAAAGGTATTTTAAGAAGATGAGTAGAACGACTATTAACTTTCCTGAAAGGTTCTTAACCTATCTGGAGGTTGAAAAAAATTGTTCCTGGCATACTATTGAAAGCTATCAGAAGGACTTAGCTGCTTTTGCCGAGTTTATGTTGCGCCGCAGGGAGAAGCAGGATTTTTTCTGGCAACAGGTAGGTCCTTTAGATGTGCGTGGCTATCTCGCAGAGCTTAACGAAAAGCAGTATGCGCGCAGGACAATTGCACGCAGAATATCTGCTTTACGATCCTTCTTCAAATATCTTGTGCGTGAAGCGGTTATTGAATATAGTCCGCTGACCAAGGTGCGCACGCCTAAGCTGGAAAAGAAGTTGCCAGTTTTTTTAGACGAAATTGAAGTTAACGAGCTACTGATAATGCCTGATAAAAGCAAAGTATTAGGCGTTCGTGATCAGGCGGTGCTGGAGATGCTTTATGCAACCGGCTGCCGTGTATCTGAGCTTGTAGGCCTTACCCTGGAAAGGGTAGACCTCAGCAATCGCTTCGTGCTTTTGCTGGGCAAGGGTAATAAGGAAAGAGTTGTGCCGGTGGGACATACCTGCTGCGCAGCATTAAGCAGCTATTATCCCGTGCGACAGCAGCTGATGCTCAAGTATCATGAGGAGCATGAGTTCATTTTTGTCAACAACCGCGGCGGCAGGCTTACGGACCGTAGTGTAAGGCGTATTTTAGAGAAATATATTAATATGCTGGCGCTGCATAAAAATGTCAGTCCGCATACGATACGCCATTCCTTCGCGACGCATCTTTTGGAGCATGGTGCTGACTTGCGAGCAGTACAGGAGCTTTTAGGCCATGCGAATTTATCAACAACACAAATTTATACGCACGTTTCAAATGAACATGTGACTAATGTTTACAAGAAAAATCATCCGAGGGCATAATTTTTTTTAGGAGGGAAAAGAATGAAATTGTTGGAAAAGACAAGAAAGATTAACAAGCTTTTACAAAAAGGAGATAAGGTTGAGTTTAACGCTATTGCGCAACTGCTGCGTGACGTTATCGAAGCAAACACCTACATCGTAGGCCGTAAGGGCGGCGTAAAGGGTTACGCGCTGATTCACGAGTTTGAATGCGACATCATGCGTGAGCAGGTGCTTGATGATATGCGCTTTCCGGAAGACTATCTGAGCTTCATCATGAGCGTTAAGGAAACATTAGCTAATATTCCTCATCAGAACCAAAACTGTTCCTTTGTTGCTGATACAAAATGTATTTTCAATGGCAAGATGACTACCGTTGTACCTATTTATGGCAATGGTGAACGTCTTGGTACCTTAATTGTTGCTAAATATGATGCAGAGTTTAATGATGATGACCTGCTGCTGGCAGAATATGCTGCTACTGTTTTGGGCGTAGAAATCCTGCATGACCGCGAAGCAGTTGTTTCCGAAGAAATTCGCAAGAAGGCGACTGTACAGGTTGCTTTCTCCACATTGTCCTTTTCTGAGCTGGAAGCTATTGTCAACATCATGGGCGAGCTGCACGGCAACGAGGGCCTGCTGGTTGCTTCCAAGATTGCTGACCGCGTAGGCATTACCCGTTCCGTTATCGTTAACGCACTGCGCAAATTTGAAAGTGCCGGCCTGATTGAGACCAAATCCCTGGGCATGAAGGGCACCTATATCCGCGTGTTGAATCCGATGCTGTTTGAAGAACTGAAAAAGAGATCCTGAGATTTTTGTAAAGCTTATATATAAATGACATAGCCTGTCTGTTGTAACTGTTGTTGCAGCTGGCAGGCTTTCTTGCGCATTATCCTGGGAGATGATAAAATTCAAGTGAAGAATGTCAGAATACAGCGCTTGGTAAACTGATGCAGGATTTATATTGCACAGAGCCAAAGAATCTGCATTACCATGAATTTGCCGAGCGCATGGAGTTTTTGAAATACAGCAAGGAGGGCGAAGCAAAAATGACTGACGTAATTGAAGAATATGCTGCAAAAAAGGCTGAAGCAGTGGCAAAAGAGGCAACTGAAAAAGCACAGGCACGTAACATTGAATTGGCTAAAGAGCTTTTGAGCGAAGGTGAAAGTATTGAAAGAACAGTCCGTCTTTCTAAACTTTCAGAAGCAGAGGTGCGTGAACTGGCCTCAAAACTGAGTGCGTAATATAACAACAAAGCTCCCCAATACGTTAAATCGTATCGGGGAGCCGTTTTTTAGTGTGCAAGCTTTTGGGCAACAACAAAGGCCAGCGAGTTGTTGACGAACTGGTTCAGGCTGATGCCCTCACGCTCGGATTCTTCTGCCAGCAGGCGGTGCAGTGTTTTGGGTACACGCACTACGAACCTGCCGCTAAAATGGTGCTTCATATTTGGCTCATTGATGGGCAAACCGCGGTCGAGCATATCAATAATCCATTCACGTTTAGCATCCTGCAGATTTGTATAAGCTTCTTCGACTGTTTCACCATCAGTCATACAACCGGGGAGCAGGGGGATGCAGGCGAGATAGCCGCCGCCTTCATCTTCGGGAATAACGCTGATTTCAGAAGCATAATTTAAAGATAAGTAGTAATTTAAATCTTTTTTCATGTTAAATCACTCTCCTTTCTGAATATCATCAATTAAATTTGCAATAATACGAGCATAGACTTTTTTAATTTTCCCATTATGGACTGGGATGCTCAAAGATTGCCGGTCTGAATAACGAATTTTAAAATGACTGCCACCACCAGTAGGCGGTTTAACTTCAGCTCCCAACTTTTCTAAAAGAGCTTTGGTCTGGTCCCAAGGCAAATCCCTGCCGTTGGCCAGAGCGCGGAGTTTTTTCTCGAGGGATGTCATAATATACCTTCTTTCTTTATGATACTATATATAGTATAAAATATCAACAAAAAAATGGCTGTTACGTACTTCATTACGAAATTCGTAACAGCCATTGAACACGTTCAGTGGTTAATGCTTAGAGCATATTTGGTTATTTTGCACTACCGAAGAGATACTTTCTTGCTTCCAGGAACAGTGCAATTGCCAGGATGAAGAGTACAGAACCCAATGCAGCGGTAATGATATGAGCTGCCATGTTAGCGAAGATGATTTGTGCCAGTGCAACCAAGGTTACACAGAACATAAATGCCATCGGGATGAGAACCATCAGGTTATCACGGCCAACGCTCTTCAGCCATACACCGACAGCCAACAGGGAGAGGGCAGCCAACAGCTGGTTAGCAGCACCGAAGATCGGCCAGATGGTGAGGTAGGAGCCAAGGGACATATAACCGGACAGTACAACGGTAATCAAAGTAGCAACAAACGGGTTGGTGAGAACATTGCCTTGTGCTTCACCGGTTTTCGGATCAACCTTAGTGAACAGCTCCTGGAAAATGAAGCGGCCCAGACGGGTTGCGGTATCCAGAGTAGTCATAGCGAAAGCGGAGATGGTCAGAGCAACGAAGCCTTTAGCTACGCCGAAGGAGAAGCCGAGCTTGGTCATGAAGGTACCAACACCGTCAGCGAATACGTTTACAGGGCCACCGTTTTTCAGCAGCTCGGTCAGCTTGTCGCCGCCAACATAGCCAACAGCAACAACTGCAACTACAGCCAGCACGCCTTCAAGCAGCATGGAGCCGTAGCCGATGAGCTTAGCATTGCCTTCGCTATCGAGCTGTTTGGAGGTAGTGCCGGAGGATACCAGGGAGTGGAAGCCACTGATAGCACCGCAGGCAACGGTTACAAACAGCATCGGGAACATCGGGTTGGTGCCTTTGCCGGAAGGATCAAAGGTGGTGAATGCCGGCAGCTGCATGGAAGGCTGATAAATTGCGATACCAACCAGAGCGAATGCGATGCAGGCATACAGCAGGAAGGAGTTCAGATAGTCACGCGGCTGCAGCAGAATCCAGACAGGAGCGATGGAAGCAACGAAGATGTAAACCATCAGGATGCAAACCCAAACGTTTTTGGACAGGTGCAGCGGATACATGTTGCCGATAGCGATTGCAACAACCAGCATGATAACACCGATAACGGTGCCTACGCCGAGGCTCAGGCCACAGCGATATACAGAGAAGCCGAAGATAACAGCCAGCACGATGAACAGCAGAGAAGCAGTTGCAGCCTGCGGGCTTGCTACGAAGGTAGCGGCTACGATGTTAGCGAAAGCAGCGATAACAACCAGCAGAGTTACATATGCGAAAATGGAGAAGAGGAACTTGCCGCTCTTGCCCAGAGTTGCATCGATAATCTGGCCGATGGTTTTGCCGTCAAAACGGATGGAGGAGTACAGAGCACCGAAGTCGTGCACGCCGCCGAAGAAGATACTGCCGAATAAAATCCACAGCATTACAGGAACCCAACCGAACACAGCAGCGGTGATAGGACCAACGATAGGACCGGCACCGGCGATGGAGGAGAAGTGATGGCCCATCAATACAGCGGGCTTGGTCGGCATATAGTCGACGTTATCGCACAATCTCTCAGCCGGAGTCTTACGGGTAGGGTCAACACCCCACTTTTTACACAGCCAGGAACCATAGGTTACGTAGGCAACAAAGAAGATAACCATTGAGCCTACAAGCAACAATAAACCACTCATAAATAACATCCTTTCTTTCCCTTTTGCATCATTGCAAAATAAATAATTTAGAAAATAATAACTACTAGTGCACTCTATATCTCGTGTGCAACATAGAAATAGTATAACACATTTGCTTCTAATGTCAACGAATTGTCACAGAATTATTTATTAACTTAAAAAAAAGAAAAAGCTGTTAAGATTTGTACAGAATGTGAAAATACTTAACAGCTGTATACGTTTTATTTTTTCCGTGGAGGAATAACTTGTCTAGTGTGAAGTGACAAACATCAAGCTTTGGCAAACTCAAAGAGCGCCTTTTCCTTGGTGCCTGCTTTGTTGCAATAAAGCCTCTGCGCCGGGATATCTACAATATATAAAGCCAGGTCAGACCAGCCCTTCAGGGTGAAGCAATAGTCCTTGTGCTGCCTGAGCTTCTGCAGGTCTGCCAATGATTTTTCCTCAACACCTTCCTCACAGATGAGCACGAGGGCAAAGATGCTGCTCATGTGCTCGGTAGTGGTTTTGAGCGCCGCCATAGCTTCCTTGGTGAACTGCAGATAGGGCGCAGCCATTTCTGCAGTGAGCTGCTTGTCGAAGCGTGCCGCATAAAGATATTCGTTGTGCTGCACACTGTAGGTCTTTAAATTAGGTATGATGAAATAGCCTTCGTCCGCAGCGTTCAGCTCTGCCGCCAGGGCGAACGCCGGAGCCTTCGGCAAAGGCTTCTTATCGTAATAGTGAGCAAGACGCTGCTCCAATTGCTGTAAATATTCCTGTCCGTTCATTATTGCTTACTTCCTTTGTTATTCATGATCAATATTATCAGCAACCTGCAGGATACAGGCACAAAAACCCTGCTCCGGCTGATAGCAGTAAATGTTGAGCTGTTGGCCTATCTCCGGACTGTAATCGTGGATAAGATGTTTTGTTCCGTTGAGGGCCACATCAGCATAGGTCACCAGCCATTTTTTGTCACCGTTGCGAAAAACCTCATAGAAAGAACGGTTTAGCATTTCTTCAACGGGAACTCCCTCAATATGTGCCATTTCCTTATTGCAGTAACGGAAGACAAAGTCTACACCATGGCCATCAGTATCAAAAACAAGCTCAATGATGCAATATGCCAGAGGCATGTCATCAAGCAGGGTGCATTTTTCCAGAAAGGTTAAGGGTACTGCTTGAGGCTGCACGTCCGGCAGAGCATTGATACCCATTTCCTTGCGCAACTGGCGATGAGCGCTCAGATTGCGCTTGCGTCCCTGAAATGTTTGTCCGTCAGACATGGTATAGACGCCTTCACTGCTGATATCTACGATTCGTGCTTTGTTCACAGCAATTCCCTTGTTGATGTTCAGAAAGGCATCCTCCGTGAAGAGCGCTAGAAGTGTATATACGGGAGCGAACAGCTCAAATTCCTCGCCATCCTCCCGATGGATGATGGTTTTGCGGTCACGTCGATAGACATAGAGAATATTATCCGCACAAAGCTCTCTCTTTTTAAGCCACTTGTTCCAGTCAGTCATGTTGTTCCTCCGTTTCTAGCATTGGCTGATTTTATTGTTCTAATTATAGCACAGGATGCATGATGAGACAATAAATTATCTTAAAATCAATTTACCGTTGAACTTTAGATGATTTAATTAGCCAATCAACGGCCTAATCACTCATATAATAAAAAAACTTATTAAATTATTGACGTTAAGAGAAGATGGCTTTATAATTAAAGTATAAGGTTAAGTATAACCTTATGCTTAACTATATGTTTTGTTCCATTAAATTAATAGAATATATCTTACTGCGAGCAGGTGGTCATAACCTTTAGTTAATTGCTGTTTCGCAGAGGATACTCTAAGATTAATTCAGAAAATTATTGCTTTTTTATGCATATCGGCTAGGCATTAATAAGGAGGGAAACTAAGATGAAGGTCAATCGTAAGTTCTTGCGTAGCGCAGAAAGGCTCAGCTTGAGCGCTATTGCGAAAGATTCCGCTGCACAGAAAATTGTCAGCGCTGTTACGGCCATTGGCTTTGTAATGCAGCCTGTAGCTGCACTGGCGAGCACGATTACTAGAACCGATGGTGGTCCAAATGTCAGCTTTAATAATGGTGTTGCTGACGTATTTGCCGGCAAAGTTGTCGGTGACGTAGCAATCAACCAGTTTAAAGAGTTCCAGCTGGACGCTAATAATATTGCCAACATGTACTTTGGCACGAGTGCAACAAGCAATGGTGCTGCTAATCTTGTCAACTTTGTTGATTCACGCATTGATATCAACGGCACCGTCAATGCGATTCAGAACAAAAAGATTGGCGGTAACCTTTTCTTCTTCAGCTCCGACGGTATGGCAGTGGGCTAAACCGGTGTGATTAATGCCGGTGCGCTTTATGTTGCTACGCCGACTAAGACTGCCTTTGATGATTATAAGAAACTTGATACCGAGGATAAGTTTAATACCATAATCAAGGATGAAGGCTTTGCCAAGATTCCCATCAACGCCAGCGGCACCATCAGCGTATTAGGTAAGGTTAACGCTGTTAACACGGTTAATTTGCGTGCTGCCAAAATTGGCGTGGGCAAAAATGTAAGTGAAAATACTATAGGTGATGTAGCTGCAGGCGCAACGGCAACGGGTGCGTCTATTAGTACTGGTGTTGTTGATTTTAAGGATATTGTCAACATTGGTAAGGTTAACGCCGGGCTGACTGGTAAGCTTACTGCAAAACAAGATGGTAGCGGCGATATCGTTCTCGCAGCCTCTAACAATTATAATGATAACTACAAAATGCTTGATGACTTCAGCAAAATTGCCGGTGCCAAGGTTGAAGCTGAGGTTACCGTTGCCCAAGGCGCTGAAGTAAAGGCTGCAGGCAATGCCAAGCTGAGCGCACAGGCGTTGAACAATGTTTTAGTTGAAAAATCCGACCAATATAAAGAAAATTATACTCCCTCTACCGGAACTAATTCCCATCTTTATGGGCAGATTGTTACTACTAATGCTACAGTCAATGTTGATGGCACTGTTGAAGCAAAGCAGGTTGATATTACTGCCGATGCAGTGAACCGTTATATTAGCGCGGAAAGCAGTGTGCTGAACGCCAGCAACATTACTTCTAATATTGTGGGTGCACTCACAGCTAACCTTGATGCTTCCTATGCAGTTTTGAACAGCAAGGCCGAGGTCAACGTAGGCCAAAGTGCTGAGATTAACGCCACTGGCAGTGATACTGTCAGCGAGGGCAAGGTTGTTAAGCCGGCGCTGAATATCAAGGCGAACAGCAGCGTGGAAGCCGGTGCTGGCGCCAGCACTGCTTTACTGAAGGTTATGAACGTGGCAGGCACCAATATCATCCCGGCGGCTGCCGTAACCTACAGCGAAACACATAATGAGGCAGCAGTAAATATAGACGGCACCCTTAAATCTAAGGGCGGCGCGTCTGTTACTGCCTTGGCCGACAGCAAGGTGAACAGCGAAGCTAAGGCTACCACCATGGATGTTTCTGAAAACCCAAACTTGGGTGATGTAGCGTTGAATATCACTACGGGTAATAACAAGAGCCGTGTTACCATTGGCAAGACTGCGAAAATGACTGAGCTGCAAAAGAACGTTAAGATTGAAGCGAAATCTGTGAACAGTGTGATTACCAAGGCAGAGGTAAGCACGGGTGAAAAGGCTGTTATTGCTACCGCTATCAACGTAACCGATTACGATAGCAAGGCAAATGTTAATATTAACGGCAACGTAAGCAGCAAGGAAGGAAAACTGGCGATTAATGCAGAGAATGTTTTGACGGATAATACTGTCATTGCCAACAACGCTATGGGCTCTTCGGCATTTATGAAGAAGCTTGTTACCAATATTAAGGGCTCTCAGACTCTTGACACACTTATCGGCGAAGGCGGAGCTAAGGATAAAGCTTTGGGCGGTATTAAAAACTGGTTGGCTAACGCCAAGTACACGCCGCAAAAGCTGAAGGATAAGCTTAACGCACCATCTACTCCTTCTACGCCGACGGAGCCTAAGCCCTGGGATAAGCTGGCAGATTTCATGAGCACCGGCGTCAGCGTGGGCGTTGCAGTGAAAAGCAATACTGCTGATGTTAAAATTGGGCAAGGTGTTGCGCTCACTGCCAAAAATGATCTTGATATTACTGCCAAAAGCGTTATTCAGGATACCCAGATGCAAATTACCGGCAAGAGCAATAACTATGACAAGGATACAAGCAACAAAGCACTTGTCAATGCGTCCGTGCTTTACAGCAAGCTGGATAATACTGCAACTGTAACTGTAGCCGGCGGTGAGGAAGCAAAAGGCTCAGCGCCTGCTACCGACGTTACTCTTACCGGTGGCAAGGTGAATATTGCGGCCAACAGCAGCTTTGAATATAATCGTATCAACCGCATGGTGCAGGAGGTTAAGGATGCCTGTGCCAAGGTTAAGGCTGCCTATACAGGCGCTAACCATGATGAGATTAAGGCTAAAGCAGATGCTCTTGAAAAAGCAGCTGATGCTTTCTTTACATATGCCAAGGATAACTGCTTCTCTTCTAATGGTGGAGAACAGGTAGATTTTATGGACCTGTTCGGTGGGCAAAAGTATAAAGATTTCACTGATGCTTGCAGTGCTTTGACCGGCGCACTGGGCAATGAAGCAACGGATATTGCTGTAGGTCCGCTTAACGTAGTGAGTGCGGCAGCAGCCTTTGCTAATCCCAACAGTTATCTTAACTTTTCGGCAGGTAGTGCTAACGGCGGCAAGAGCGGCCCTGGAGAAAATGAAAAGCCTGCTACAATTGCACTGGCAGGCAGTGCAGTAGCTACGGATATCAGCAATAATGCACGCGTATTAATCGGCAAGAATGCTAATATTAACGCTGATAATGAGCTGGCAATGCAGGCTGCATCCAAGCAGTTTGATGTATCGCTGGCAGGCAAGCTCGGCTTAAACGGCGGTGGTGAAAACGCAGTAGGCGGAACCTTTGCCGTGGGACTGGCTGATGCAAACAGCCTTGTTGCGGTAGCACAGGGAGCTAAGCTGACTGCAGGCTCTATAGATATAGGCACAGAAAATAAAATTGACCATATTCAGCTGTCGCTTGCTGCAGGTAAAGGCGCGGATAAGGGCGTCAGCGGCATGGTGGGATACCTTGAGGGTGCAAGCAACAGCCTTGTTTCCGTAGATGACGAAGCAGTTATCAACGCAGGCACTGGCGCAGTCAACCTCAATGCTAAGAATGATACTAATGTTTATAGCGCAGCCGGTGCTGTGGCTATGGGCGAAACTGCAGGCATTGGTGTGGCAGCAACGATTACCAATTTTGACCGCTATACCTATGCGGCAATTGGTGATAATGGCTATGCAGCTCCTCCGCAGGCTACAACTAAGCAGGGCGATAGCGGTGATACAAGTGCTACCCTTGGCGAGGACGCGAATGCAGACCGCAGCCAGGAAGCGAAAAAGCTGGCTAATACTGCTGCCGAAAAACGTGCAACTCTGCAGCAGCTGGTGCAGAATGCTTCCGGACTGCGTCAGGGTACGGACGGCGATAAGACATATACAGAGCAAGCAGATTTCTTCGGCTCCAAGACTGCTGATGGCGTTAAAGGCTCTATCGACGCAGGCTCACTTAAGGTTAATGCTGAAACCGGCGGCAAAATTATCAACGTAGCTGTTGCCGGTGGCGTATCTACCGGTGATGACAGTGGTGAAGCAGGTATTGGTGACAAGGTGGGCAATTTTGTCAGCAACAAGACTAATGCACTTAGTAATAAGCTCCATGCACTTGACCATAAGTTTGCAGGCAAGATTAACGGCCTGATGAAGCGTCAGACCGAAGCGCAGACGGTGCTGCCTACTGACCAAAAGGCTACAGGCACTGCGGCCGGGCAGCAGTCGAGCGTAACTATTGCCGGTGCAGGCAGCGGAGCAATTAATCTGCTGGATGGCGATACCGGTGCGCTTGTAGACAATGTTAAAATCAATATTGCCAAAGATGCTAAGGATAAAACTATCACTGTAACTGCCAAAGACAGCGCTATGATGGTGGCTGCCGGTGGTGCTGCAGGCATCTCCTGGAAGAATCTGACTAAGGACAATAACGCGAACAGCAATAATGCGGCCTTCGGTGGTACTGTTGCTGTGAACGATATTGATTCGCAGACCTTGGCGGTAATCAGCAACAGTGAAATTGAAAACGCTGCTGCAATTATCAACAATGCGCAAAAATCCGGCTCGCTGGCAGCTGCAGGCCTGGGGCTGGCACTGGCGAAGAATTCCGGCGGCAATGGCGGCACTAATATTGCTGCTACCGTCAATGCGTCGGTAAATATTGCGGATAATACTGCTTATGCACTGCTGCAGAATAATAAGGTTAATACTAAAAATGTAAGCGGTGAGGATAAGCGTGCTACCTCCATTACCAATACAGTTTTTGATAATGATATCCAGATAACCGGTGGCGTGAACACCAGTCTTTCTATTGGTGGCGATAACGCCTTTGTCGGCGGTGCGACTGTGGCCTACGGTTCGCTGAAGAATGATGTGCAGGCGGCCATTTTAGGTGGCACCTACGATAAGATTACCACTGCTGATGTTAAAGCTACTACCAACATGACGCAGGTAGGCGTGGCTGCTAACGTTAGTGTAGCAGGCGGCGCTAAGACCTCCTATGCTTTCTCCGGCAATTCCGCCTACAATAAATTGGATAACTATGCCAACGCAATGGTTGAGGGCGTGACACTGACCGGCGAAAGCCTGAATGTTGCAGCCTATGATACAGCGGAATCTGCTAATACGCAGGCTGAGTATCTCAAAAAACGCGGCCTCGATGCTGATGGCTCTGCCTACCTGGCGCAGGTTAAGGAAGCAGCAGATGAAAGCGGCGACAGCGATAAGCCTACCAATGTTGATATTACCCGCGGCGGCAATGTGATTGTTACAGGCGCGGTAAGCGTAGGCGTTACCACCGGTAACGACGGCGGCAGCGCAGCTGCATCTGTAACTGTCAGCGATATTGACAACGATTATAATGCTAAGATTAAGGATAGCAATATTACGACTACTGGCAAAGGCAGCGGAGATTCTTTAGTAGGCACGAAGGTTAATGCGGCAAGCCATACTGTTCTGGCAGGCTTTGCGGCCGGTGTTGCCGGAACCGCGGGCAGCTTCGGCGTAGGCGGCAGTGCTAACTGGCAGTCACTGAATAACGATGTTACGGCAGCTGTTGAAAACAGCAAGCTTATTACGCCCAAAACTGATGTAAAGGCCGAAAGCGGCGCTTTGGCAGTTAATGTTGCAGGACAGATTGGTGTTACTGCCGGTTCCAAATCTAAGGTGGGCGCAGGTTTGGCAGTTGCCTACAATTCCCTGAACAATACCACAGGTGCGTATGTCAAGGGCAGCGAAATCAGCGGCGTGAATGATGCTAGCAGTATTCTCAATGTAGATGCAGCAAACAAGGGCAACGTTTACAGCGTCGGCGCAGCAGTTACCGCAGGTACGGCCAATGCTTTGAATGGCGTGGTTGTTGTTAACAAGGGTAAGAATGACGTAGAAGCTGTTATTGACAAATATGACGGCAAAAATGCGAAAACTGATGGTGGACGCACGAAGCTTAACAATATGAGCAAGGTGGCAGTGAAGTCCTCGGATGACAGCAACCAGCTGGCAGTAGTGGGCGCTGTAAGCGTCAGCGCAGGCAGCAATGCCAAATTTGCGGCTGGCGGCAGCGTAGCTTATAACGAAATCGGCAATATCACCGGCAGCGCTGGCGAGAAAAAGCAAACCAACAAGGCTGCTATCAATAATGCTGATATTACCACTACTGAAGATGGCAAGATTAGCGTCAATGCCGTAGATGAATCTACGCTGACGACTATTTCCGTAGGTACCTCCATTACTACCGGTAATGTGGCCTTCAGCGGCGCAGGCTCTGCTGCTATGATCAAGAAGGATACCGATACAGAGCTTGTTAATACTAATATCAATAAGGATAAGAATAATGCAGCGACTGTGCAGGCTGGTGCAAACAGCAAGGGGAAGATTACTACCGTAGCCGTTGTTGCTGCAGGTGCCAAGGACGCAGCCATCGGCGCAGGTATTGCAGTTAACCAGCTCGATGCTGATACCAATACTACTGTTACCAAGGGTGAATACAAGGTTAAGGGCTTCACGGCTGAAGCTAAATCTGACAGCAGCATTCTTTCTGTTGGTGTAGCGGGCGGTGTTGCCAAAACTGCAGGTATTGCCGGTAACATCGGCGTAAACCTGCTGGCGAACGATACCAAGGCTACGATTGACGGTGCCAAGATTAATGCAGACGGCACGCTGGCCGTAATTGCCAAGAGCAAGGATACCCTGCAGAATTTTGCAGGTGCCTTTGGTGTGGCGGCAGGCGGTCAGGCCGGCGTTGGCATGGGCGTAGCCTACAATGAAATCAGCGGTACTACTGAAAGCGTAGTTAATAATGCAGAGCTGACGGCAGCAGGCAATGATGCAGGCGTGGCTGTCAACGAACGCAATAAGGATAATGATAATGTAGTCAGCGATAAAAAGCGCACCGGCGTTATCATCGCGGCTGATGCGGAGCACAACCTGACGAATGTAGCAGTCAGCGCTGGTGTGGCAGTAAGTGCTGACGTTGGCGTGGGCGTAGCAGGTACGGTTACTGTTAACCGTATTTTGGGCGCAACCAATGCCAAGGTAACGGATAGCAGCATTAATGCAGCATTGACCGACCGCAGCAAGGCAGACGTTTATGTAGCAGCAAACGATGCTACCAAGAGCGAAAGCCATGTAGGTTCGCTGGGTGTAGGCGGTGGCGCTGATGGTGGTGCAGGCTTCGGTCTGGCATCTGATACAGGTGTTGTCAGCAGAAATGTTACGGCAATGATTGACGGTGGCAGTGCGAAGAAGCTTGTCAACGGCAATAAAATTGACGTCAGTGCATTGAATAAAGCGAAAATGTCTACCAACTCCTATGGTATTGCCGCAGCTGGTGGTGCTTATGGCGCCGGAGCCGGCGCGGGCACTGTTTCGGTTGCTAAGCTGGACGCAGAAACTACTGCTGCAGTAAAGAATATCCAAGGCACGAATAATGGTTTGGCAATTACTGCCGACCACGTTAACGATATTACGTTGCGCAGCGCTGCTGCCGCAGCTTCCGGCGCGCTCGTCAGCGCTGCTGGTGGTGCAGGCATTGGCGTAGTGGATGATGACAGCAAGACTGTTGCCGAGCTGAGCGGCAGCAATATAAAGGCCGAAACAGGTGATATTACTGTTAACGCTGCCAACAAGACTGACGTGACAACGGCAGTCTTTGGCGTAGCTGCCAGCATGGTTGCAGGTGGCCTGAATGTTGCTGTAAATAATCTGGACAATACCGTTTCTACGCTGGTTAGGAACAACGAAAACCTGCAAGCGCAGGGTACCTTTGCAGCGAAGGCAGATAACAGCGTGAAAACAAGCTTTGTTAACGGTGCTGATGCAGTGGGTGCTGCAGGTGTTGCCGTTGGCGTAGGTGTGAACACAATTGATACAGGCGTGATCACCGAAATTAGCGGCAGCAAGATTACTGCCGGTGCGATCGACGTGGCAGCAACCGAAAAGCTGGACGTTAAGCAGGTGGTACAAAACGCTGCGCTCGGCGGACATGGCTACAGTGCGAATGTCAGCGTAACTACGATTGGCGCAGCAGCTGCAGACCAGTACGGCGACAGCGAAACTAATGATAGTGATAAAAAGGCAACATTTAATACAAATGATATTCTCGATAAAGCGAATGCTGCAATCGCAGGACAGGGTACTGTTGGTACTTTTACTGATGAAAAAGGTAAGACCGGTTCTAACGCTGCAGGCATGACCTTTGATAAATATACCGGCAGCAATGGTAAAAACCTGAGTGCCAACCCTGGCACTACTGCCAGCAAGGGCAGCAGCAAGGCTGAGGGCGTGCAGGCGAAGGTTAGCAATTCTAAGCTGCAGACAACAGGCGATACGAAGATCAACGCTAAGCGCACTGTTGATGCTAAGCTGACCTCGGCGCAGGTGGCAGCAGGTATCGCAGGCAATGGCATTGCCGCTTCTGTTGCAGTGCTGGATGTAGAACGCAAGACCGGCGTAACCATCAACAATAACAGCAAGCTTATCGCCAAGAATGTAACGCTTGGTAGTGCCCAGGACGGCACATCCAAGATCGAGGCTTACCAGGTAGCAGCAGGCGCTTCTTTCGCAGGCAGTGCTGCCTACGCGCAGAACAGTCTGCATGGTGCTAATGCTATTACTATTGACAATAGTACAGTTCAGGCTGAAGGTGATGCAAGCTCTAGAGGTACGCTGACTGTTAAGGCAGAGGATACCAGCAGTGCAGCAGTTCGCACTATCGGCGCAACAGCAGGCGCTGTGGCTGGCGGTGTGCTGGTAAGCAATGCAACGAATAATAGCGATAACACTGTAACTATCGGCGGCAGCAAGCTTATTGCCGGCAAAGAGTATGGTAATGGATATTCTAATATCGGCAAGGTTGACATTGCTTCTGTCAAAGCCAACAGCATTACCGCAGAAACCAATGGCGGCATGGTTGGCATTGCTGCAGCGCAGGGCATTGTTGCACTTGCTACAGATGCAGGCAGCAGCAAGGTTAATGTAACCGGTGCTTCCGGCTTCTTGGGCAACAGCGTAAGCCTGAACGCAACCAATAAGCCTGCAGTACGCGCAGAGGCACAGGCTTATTCCGGCGGCCTGCTGGCGGTAGCAGGTGTGGCTGTATCCAAGGCTAAGGCCAGCGGTACGGTAGAAGCAAAGGTTGCGGATGGCAGTAGCTTTGCAGCCGATAACGTAGAGATTACGGCAAACGTAACAACTCAGACTGCCAAGGACAAGAACGATAACGAATATGTTGTAGATAATGTAAGCGCCAAGACAATCGGCGCTACTGCTTCCGGACAATACGCTGCGGGCTTCAACACTGCTTATGCAGAAAATGATATGACAGTCAGCGTTGATGTGGGCAAAGAGCAGTATAATGTTAACGCTTTGAAGCTCAAGGCTGATAATGCTTCGGTTATTGCGGCAAATACCCTGGGCGTAACAGTGGGCGGTTATATTGCCAGTGGCAGCAACTGGTCCGATACCAAGACGAACCTGACGACCAGCGTAAAGGCTGCAGGTGTTAAGGGGAATGATAACAGCCTGGGCGCTGTAAACATCAGCAGCTCCGGCTACAGTGCAGTAAATAATGATGCCAATGGCTATGGCGGCGGTATTGTAGGCTTCAATCCTGTTGCCGCAAGGTCGCAGAATCAGATTACTACCACTACTACTGCTGACGTGAGCGGCAAGTGGCAGAATGTCGGCTCCCTGAGCGTTGCTGCCAACAATGCGGATAAGCTGGATATTCTGGCGGACTCCCTGACGGCGGCCGTTGTCGGTGCCAGCGGCACAGAAATTAAAAACAATGTTGCGCATAATGCCAACATCAACGTAACAGGCGATATTACAACCAGCGGCAAGCAGTCCTACATTGCCAACAACACGCTGAACCATGACGTTGACCTGAAGGGCAGCGGTTATGGCGGCGGCAGTGTTAATGTTAATGATATGGACAACGTGCTGAAATATACTGCAGGCGTGAATATCGACAATGCAAACTTGAGCGGTGCCGGCAGTGCAGGCTCTATTGAAGCACTTGCTTATACCGACGGCAAGATGAATTACAGTAATACACTTAAATCTGCCGGCGTTGTTCCTGTTACTATCGCAGCAAGCAAGAATGTTATCACCTATAACAACAGCATCAATGTTAGTGGCAGTAATCTGTCGACGGCGAAGGCTGATCAGGATATCACCCTCGCAGCAACCGATGAAACCACCGCAACCTTCGATACTACTGCTGATACCCAGGGCGGTGCTGTGGGTGCAGCTTCTGCTAAAACAGATAACACTCTGAACCGCAGCAACAAGATTACCGTTACTGACGGTAAGATTCTCAGCACCAATGACGTAAATATTTACGCAGGCGCAAACCTGGACGGCATCACCTCCTCGCTGACCTACAACGTGCTGGCGGATGCATATAACAAGACGGCAGTTCCTCTAGCTACTGCTCCGAAAGCCAAGAACACGATGACGCAGGAAAATCAGGTAAGCATCAACGGCGATATCGACAGTGTACGCCACGTCAACTTCAAGGCTGGCAAGGGTATGACCACTGTATCGACCTCTGCCCGCGAATATAACATCTATAAGGGTACCAGCGGCAGCGGTTCCGTTACCTCCACCGCTTTGGGCGAGGTAACTCCGGGCGAAACGGTTGCCAACTATGTGGATATTGCCAGCGGTAAAAGGGTACGCGCAGGCATCCATAATAATCTGGAGCTTACCATCAGCGGCAGCACTAAGGTTACTAATCCTAAGGTTGAAAACGGCAAGGTTGTTAAAGAAGGCAGCATAGACTTCAGCGGCATCAAGGTTGAAACTGGCGCAGGTCAGGATTGGTTCGATACCAAGCAGAATGTTACTGCAGATGTGGTTGAGCTGCAAAATGGTCTTTACGCCCGTCTGCAGGAAATTAATGATCTTCTGGGACAATATGCTTCCACTTCTGACGAATACAGCATTTTGAACAGTGAAAGAAACCGCATCATAACCCAGATGGAAGAAAATGGCTTTGTCAAGACCAGCGTAGAGGGTGGCAAAACCTACAAGAGCATTTTCGATAAAATTTCTTTGCCGGCAGTTGATGTCAAGGATATCGTTGTTTCCGGCGGCAACATCAACATCGAGGCTGACAAGCTGCAGGGCAGCGGCAGCCTGACGGCGCAGGGTGCCAAGAACCTGACAATTAATAACAGCAGTGACCTGTACCTGAAGATTAACGATCTGGCTATCAAGGATAAGGGCGGCGTAATCCGCTACAACGATGCTGAGGTGAGCAAGGTTGATGGCTTCAATGGTACAATGAATACTGCTGCAGGTACTAACGCTGATCCGAAGATTACTGTCAAGAGCACTGGCACATCTACCAACGGACTGACTAAGCCTGATATCGGTATCTTTGGTACTGTGCAGAACAGCACCGGTGACGTTTTAATCCAAAACAGCAATTACAATATCAACGTAGACGGCAATGCCAATATCAGCGCGCGCAACATCGAGCTGAAGGCTGAGAAAGGTTCGGTAACGCAGAACAGCAAGGGCCTGCTGCTTATCGGCGGTGACCCGGTAACCAAGTACCAGTTCAGCGATGCTATTGCTAAAAAGATTCAAAGCTATGTTTCCAATCAGGCTGTTAATGGCAAGACTACTATTGACTGGCTGAGCAATATCGGCAGCTATCAGGCGTATAAGGACGCTCTGATTGCGCATAAGGACGCTCTTGACCTTACTGATGCAGAGGTTAATGAGATCAGGAATTACAGCGTCAATAAATCCAGCGGTATTGTTGCAGGCAATAACGTTTATATCAGCGGCCTGAATGTTAACCTGGACGGCCTGGTACAGAGTGGCTACAAGAATTTCAAGGTTACACTTGATAATGCAGCCAACAAGAAAATCGGCAATCTGGATAGCGACTATGCGCGTAACCGGACTGCGCTTACCGATCAATATGTTATGTCCAACGATAAGTATTGCGTAAGCACCAATGCTGGCGCAGTTTATAACGCAGCAACCGGCGCTTACGACTATACTGTTAAGGTTTACTACAACCCAGCAACTAAGGAGCTGCTGACGGAAGCAATTGAGCCTAACGGCGGTAAGATTTATATTACCGGCGCTCTGTCGAGCACTGGCGGTGGCAAGCTGCTGGCGATGGATGGTACTGCCAACATTGCTATTGATACTACGAATGCAGACCGCAATTTGCGGGTGAACAAAATCACTAATAAGGATATCACCAGTCTCATCAGCATTAAGGATACGCAGAAGAACACCTTGACTGAGTACACCACTGATGGCCAGAAGATGTCCGTTAAAGAAACCACTCTTGATGATAGAGGTAACGCATCCTCTACCAGCAAAAAGCAGGTTAATGGTTCTGCTACCACTTATAAACCGGCTGACGGCATGACGATTAACTGGACAGGTGGCACCTCCGGTGATAAGAAGATTATCAAGTGGCAGTATGAGAAGGACTTCGTTTTCTGGGGCCTGATCAAATATGGCACTACTAAGGACTTTGTCGAGAACGAGGAAGTTAAGAACGGTAAGACAGAGGTTTCTTCCTCCAGTATTACTGGCGCCGATCCGCTGGGACAGGGTACTGTTATCAAGGTAAGCAATAACGCCAAGGAATATGGTGTAACGACTAAGGACTATAATAATCCTGATGAATCGACTTACACTCCTGTTGTCGAGAATAAAAAATATTCCGGTGTATCTGGCAAAATCTTCGGCTATGGCAATTGCACCTATACCTGGACTGAAACCCAGATGCATTCCACCAGCAGTACCTATACAATTAAGGGCGATAAGCCGATTAATGTTGGCTTTATGACCGGCGGCAGCGGTGATATCAGCGTTACAAGTGCTAAGGATATGTATCTTGCAGGCAATATCAGCAATGCGACTAAGGCAGACGGCAGCGCAATCGGCAAGGTTACCTTAAACAGCAATGGCGGCACTATCAGCTCTGTTGGCAGTGCACGCGTTGACGCGGATGACCTGACTGCTAAAGCAGCCAAAGGTATCAGCATCAATCACAGTGCGTTGGGCAACATGGCGAAGCTGAATATTGAAGCAACAACTGGTGACGTAAGCATTAATTCCGACCGCGGCAAGCTGCAATTTGTCGGCGGCAATAAGGGCGCGTTGAGCGGCAACCTGGTAATCAACGCAGCAGGCGACATTACTACGGCTAGTGATACTGTTTTGAACGGCAACCGCATTGATTTCACCACTCTTGGTGCGATTAACGCAGCGATTGCTCCCGGTCAGACGCTGACCAGCAGCGATACTATGTCTGCAAGCGTAAATGCCAATGCTTATGGCGATATTACGCTGACCAACAGCAACGGCGATATGCGCATCGGTCATATTGTCAGCCAGACTGGTAATGTAAACCTCACAACCAGCGGCAGCTTTATTGATGCAGTAGGTGACAGCACCTTGTCCGACAGCGAAAGCAAGCTGCAAAAATGGCAGGAGCTGGGACTGATTAACAGTAATGATAAGGATGAAGAAAGCGCAGCATCTGCAGCGGTAGCCAAGAGCGAACGCGTACAGGCACTGGAAAACAGGGCAAAGCAGCTGGCTATGGCAGACAAGAAATATACCGAAGAAGCTCAGAACGCAGCTTTGGCAGAATACAAGGCATTAGCAGAAGCTTACAAAACTAATGGCGAAGCAGCCTTCGAAGGCAAAAACTATAGCCAGGACGTTAAGGACTGGGCTAAGATGTACGCAGAGGTTGATAACAGCACTGCCTACGGCTGGAGCAAAAATGAGCTGCTGTATGCTATTCAGGACAGCGTGCTGAATGCAGCCCCCGGCCAGGTACTTACAGTAGATAAGGCCAACGTTCAGGGCAAGAACATCAGCCTGAGCGCAGGCAAGAACATCGGTATCGACGGCGAAGCAACTAACATTGCCTACAGCGAGATGGGCAAGCTGGATAATCTTAAGCTTTTGGCACAGGCTAAGGCCGGTGACCTTACCTGGAATGATGCCGACAACAGAATTGAAGTTCGTCAGCAGCGTCAGATTACGGTACAGCTGGCAGATGGCGGCAAGCTGAATCTTAAGGCCAACACCAGCGGTGCTGACAATACCGGTAATGTTTATCTGGCAGGCGTTAAGGATACTATGCTGGATATTTCCGGTACGATTAACACGACGCAGGATGTTAAGCTGCTCAGCGATAAGGGCGTTCGCATGAACAACGGCAGCATTGTTGCCGATAACCTTATTATCCAGGGCGGCAAGGGCAATGTAGGCAGCAAGGATGCCTTCATCAAGACTAATATCAGCGGTAATTTGGAAGCAAATACCGATACCGGCTACGGCGTATATCTGCATCAGACGGCTGTAGGCAACAAACCGGCGCAGGTGCTGACAATTCAGGATGCAGCAACAGGTACACTGGTGCTCAAGGCAGATAACGGTATGCAGATGACTACGGAAGCAGGCAAGAATATCGGTTATCTGAACGCCAACAGCATTAACCTGCAGGCAGCCAACGGCGATATCGGCAAAGCTGATGACGGTATCCGCATTCTGGAAAACGGCGCTGTGATTAACGCTAAGGCAGAAAACGGTTCTGTTTACCTGCAGGGCGCAGGCACGAAGGATGCAGACCTGGTAGTTGACAGCATTACTGCTAAAGGAAATGCTAAGCTCAACCTGGACGGCAACGTTAACTTCGATAACGGCGCAACTAGCGGCAGCATCAACGCAGGTGGCGATGTAACTGTTAATGGTAACAACGTTAACCTGAACGCAGGTACTGTTACTGCAGGCGGCGCAAGCAATATCAACGCAGGTAAAGATGTGAACGTAACAACCGGCAGCATTACATCTAGCGGCGCAGGCAACATTACTGCAGGCAACAACGTTAACCTGAACAGAAGCACGCTGGCAGCGGGTGCTGATAGCGTAATTACCGCAACTAATGGCAATATCGCACTTGGCAGCAGCGGCATTACGGTTAACGGTGCTAACAATAAACTGAAGCTTGATGCTAATGGCAGCGTAATGCAGGATGAGGCGGCTAAGGGTATCACTGCAGATAATCTGACAGTTGAATCCGGCAAGACACAGCAGCTACTCAGCAAGAGCAATAAGGTGAAGAGCCTGACGATTAAAGGCAAGGATGCAGGCAGCAGTCTGATGGTTGATGGCGTAACCAGGTTTAACGGTACGACGGATAATCTGCTAGTTACTGTTGATGATTCTCATATCAAGGGCGATGTCCTGATTGAAAACTACCAGGCAGATACCGGCAAGATTACCATTAATTCCACTATTGATACCTCTAAGTATAATGATGAACATACTGGTAATATCACTGTTAAGGCAGATGGCGACATTACTACTGCAGGCGGCGTTAATCTGAATGCAGCTGATAAGGTAAGCATCAATTCTAAGAAGGGTTCCGTTGCAACCGGCGGTAACGTAACTGCCAACAACGACGTAGATATCGACGCAGCGCAGGATATCACTGCTAACGGTAACCTGACTTCTACTAATGCTAACGTAGATTTGCAGGCAGGCGGCAAAATTACGACGAATGGCACAGTAAATGCGCTTAACAACGTAACAGCCAATGCTAACGGCGATATCAACACCAACGGCGACGTTACTGCACAAACTGGTAAAGCGGTGCTTAACTCCAATGGTGGCAACGTAAATACTCAAAACGTAACAGCGAACAACGAAGTAGACATCGACGCAAAACAAGATATTACTGCAGGCGGAAATCTCATCTCTAATAGTGGTGAAATTACTCTGGATGCAGGCGGCAGCATTACAACTCAAGGCACAGTAACTGCTCATGATGACGTAATTGCCAACGCTAAAGGCGATATCAACACCAACGGCGATGTTACTGCAGAAAACGGTAAAGCAAAGCTCAAATCCAGTGATGGCAGTGTAACAACGAAGAACGTAACTGCTGGTCAGGCAGTAGATATCGATGCAGCGCAGGATATTACTGCAGGCGGAAATCTTATCTCTAACAATGGTGACATTACTCTGGATGCAGGCGGCAATATCACGACCAACGGTAAGACCAAGGCTCGCAATAATGTAACAGCCAATGCTAACGGTGATATTAACACCAACGGCGACGTTACTGCACAAACTGGTAAAGCAAAGCTCAACTCCAGCACTGGCAATGTAAATACCGGTAACGTAACAGCGAACAACGACGTAGATATCGACGCAGCGAAAGACATCACTGCTAGCGGTAACCTCACTTCTACTAATGCTAACGTAGATTTGAACGCAGGCGGCAGCATTACGACCAGCGGACAAGTTAATGCGCAGAAGAATGTTGATTACAACGCCAAAGGCAGCATTACTACCGAAGGTATTATCAACAGCAAGGCTGGTAATATCAACCTGCAGACAGACGCAGCTAAAGGCGACATCACCTTCGGTGGCGATGTAACTGCCGAGCATGGCAACATCAACATCGACGTACTGCAAAACGGTAGTGTAACCGACAATGACAAAGTATTCAAAGCTCTTGGTGATAAGGGTGATATCAACAGCGGCAACTTCACACTGCACATCAAGGGTGCCGGAGATGTTGACCTGCACGAGATTTATGCTACCAACAATGCGCTTATCGACGTTGCCAACGGCAATCTTACCTTGGCAAAAATCGACGGCAATCTGGTAGCTCTGCAGCTGAAGACCGAAGGCAAGCAGCTGAAGGTTGGCGAGCTTATCGCAGGCACCAAGATTATTGCTCAGGGCAGCGACATTGACCTGAACAAGATTCAGCAGCGTCTGGATGCTGACGGCCTTCTGACCATCGTTCCGGACGGCGCACAGCCTGATAAGCCTATTGAAAATCTGAAGATTGGTGAGATAATTACTAATAAGGGTGTCCGCTTCGAGCATCTGTGGCTCAATAACGGCTCTATCAAAGTTAGCGAGGGCATGTTCCATATCGATAAGCTGGTAGTCAACAATGTTGCGCATTTCAGCAATAAGCATATGAAGACTGCTGTATGGGGCGCACCGCCGCAACGTGACGGCAGCGACAGCGTTTACTGGAACAACATTGCAGTGAACAACCCGGCAGATAATCTGACTGAATGGCAGCAGGAGGGTACTAACCCGGATAAATGGATGTACCTGCACTTCACTGCACAGCCGAACGTTCAGCACAGCAACGGCGCGCTGCTTGACCTGCGCAATTACGATTATGTTTATGACCAACGCTTTACCGCTGTAGACCATATGTTGCAGCAGCTCAACGAAAACAAAGCAGAGGAATATGACATCAATCACGTACCGGATGTAGTACAATACTTCCGCTACGACCTGTATGACCTGGATGAAGAAGATAGCAAGAGCGAACCCGCAAAAATCACTGTAGAAGCATAGGAGGAAACGCTGATGAACAAAAAGGCAGAGGCTTTTATCAAATACTTAGATGATAAGAAGATTACCTGCTTTGCCATTGAACAGATTAGCGAGGATAAGCTGAACACAGTGGTCTTCCGTTCTCACATTGTTGTTGAAGGCCAGCGTCTGCCGACGCTGGTCATCCTGGACAGCAGTATTTATGGTATGCTTCGCGTGCAGCTGGCAGCAAATGCTGTCAACGAGAGCAACGAAGTGGCTATTCTGAGGGAAATCAACAAGGTGAACCGTCAATACAAGGTGTTCAAATATTATCTTACAGATGACGGTTCACTCTACCTGGACAGCTGCCTGCTCTGCCAAAATGGCAGGCTGGAGGGCGACATGATTTATACCGTGCTGGATGTAATCATCAAGCATCTGGAAAAGGAATATAAAAAAATAATGCAGCTCATCTGGCAGGCTAATTAGTCTGCCGGATGCAGCAAAGTTATGTATATCAAAGGGGTGTTGACGATGATTACTAATAAAACAAGCTTGCTGCTGGTTACGCTTTTGCTGGGATGCAGTGCCGTTGCTTTTGCAGGGCCTACAGATGAGCAGGCAGCAGAATTCCATAAAAGCGGCCTGAACAACGCTGGTGTGGCAGCCAACAGAGCGATAGAGTATATGGAGCGCCAGCGTGTTGCCAAGCAGATTGCCGAGGACAAGGCCAAGGCAAGCAGCAAGGTAGAGCAGGGGAGCGAAAAGCCTGATGCGGAGCAGCAGGCGGCAGTAACCTTTAAGCTGGAAAAGCTTGAGCTGGATGAATCCACTGTACTGGAGCAGGCAGAGCTGCAGAAGCTGACGGACGAATATATCGGTAAAGAGGTTGGCGTCAAGGATTTGTACGAGCTGGTGAATAAAATCAACAAGCTGTATCTTGATAATGGTTACTTTACCTGTCGCGCAATTTTGCCGGCACAGACGATAAAAAACGGTACGGTAAAAATTGAGCTTATCGAAGGCAAAACGAATGCTGTTGAGGTGCAGGGCAACAAGTATACCAAAAGCAAATACATCAGCAAGCGTATGAGCCTGAAGCAGGGGGAGGTTGCCAACATCAACAAGCTGAATGACGATTTACTGCGCTTTAACGCTGCCAATGACGTGCAGCTGCGCATTTCTCTGCAGGCCGGCAGTGAGCCTGGCACTACGGATTACGTCATCAGCGCCTATGAACCGCAAAACATTACCTGGACTGTTTACAGTGACAATGCAGGCAGTGATACGAGCGGCGAATACCGCGGCGGTCTGTTCTTTACGGATAGAAGCCTGACAGGTGTGCGTGACGCGCTGACGCTGAACACGATGCTGAGCGATGGCACCAAATCCTTCGGCCTTGGCTACAGCAGGCCCTTAGGACATAGCGGCACCAAGCTGAACCTGCAGTACAGCGCCAACAGCGTTCACATTACGGACGGACAGCTGGAGCCGTTGAATGTACGCGGTCATGCTTATGCCATGAACGTTGGCCTGAGCCAGCCCTTGGTAGTTACGGAAAAAATTCGCACTGAGGCAACGCTTGATTACGGCCAGCAAAATTCCAAGACTGATTTCAGCGGGCAGCATTGGCTCGATGATACCATTAAAGGCGTTACGGCAGGCTATTCCGTAACTAATTACGGCGCAAGCTCTGTTATTTACCAAAAGCACAGCTTTAACGCCGGTACGCATACCAATATTGCCGATAAGGACAAGGATTTTTCCCTGTACCAGCTTAATGGCCTGTACCAGAAAATGTATCAGCATGGGCAGCTTTTGAGCCTGCGCCTGGACGCACAGCGTGGCTTCAACAATTATCTGCCTTCCGCCCGCCAGTTCTACATTGGCGGTATGTACAGCGTACGCGGCTACAAAGAAAGCCTGCTTGGCGGCGATAGTGGCTACAGTGTCGGTCTAGAATATTCCGTGCCTGTGACTAAGGACAAAAAGACTAATGCTTTCGTCTTTATGGATCATGGTCAGGTCTTTGGCGACAGTGCCTTTGACAGCCATGTACTGACAAGCTGTGGTCTGGGCGTGCGCAGCAACATCACCAAGCACATAGGTGCTGTGGTAACATTGGGCGTGCCTTTGATTAAGGAAATCAATAATACTGATGTAGATTCAACTCGCATCCATTTCATGGTAAGCGGTCAATTCTAAAAAAATCTTGTGTAATAATAGGACTAGGGAAACCCGGTCCTATTATTTTTTGCCTGTATATATGTAGGAAAAAGCAGCTTTGCCTGTAGCTGATATCCTATTATATGAAAAAAATTTCGATAACTGATGACAATTACCACAATTCAAGCTATAATAAGTATATAAACAAAAAATTATTTTATGAGGTGACATACAATGCAATTTCCGATAGTTTTAGGTGTTTCTGCACGTCACGCACATCTGTGCCGTGAGCATATGGATATTTTATTTGGTGAAGGCAGCGAGCTGCACGTTAAAAAGCCGATTGGCCAGCCTGGTCAGTTTGCTTCTGAAGAACAGATTACCATGGTAACTCCCAAGGATTCCATGAAGCTGCGCATCATCGGTCCTCTGCGTCCGGAAACTCAGATTGAGCTTTCTCTGACTGACGCACGCAAGGTTGGCCTTGATGCTCCTATCCGCAACAGCGGCGATATCGCAGGCAGCGCAGGCGCTAAGCTCATCGGTCCGAAGGGCGAGCTGGAGCTGAAGGAGGGCATTATTATCGCTGCGCGTCACGTGCATCTGTACCCGGAAACCGCTGAAAAATACGGCCTGAAGGATGGCGATATCGTTGATATTACTACAGAGGGCGAGCGTTCCGTAACACTGCATAATGTTCTGGTACGTGCGGGCGTAAAGCATGCTGACGAGGTTCATATTGATACCGACGAAGCTAATGCCTGCAACCTGGGCAGTGGCGTGATGGTGAACGTTGTTACCAAATAACTTCCTTATAATAAAGTAGAGGAGCGAAAGCTTATGAATAAAAGTGCGATTTTAGCAGCAATGCTCATCCTTGCAAGCAGCAGTGCTTATGCCTACGAAAACAGCTATGCAGGCTACAGTGTTAAGGACGGTGATCCTTACGTCCGTTTTGAAACAAATAAGGTTTACGCCTATAGTAATGCGCAAAGCAGTGATATTGCCAAGGTGATGCAGGAAGCAGCAAAGCAGGCTAAAAAGAAAAATACAAATGGTGGTTTCCTGGATAAGTATCAGGGCGTTAATAGTATAAACTATTATACAGCAGACGAAATGAAGGAAATCATAGGAAGAGAATTTTCCACTGCGTATTTTGATGCTGAATATGAAAAGCTTGCACTTTTGAAACGCTCCGAGCTTAATTTAAAATCTGTGCCTACACCTCTTTTAGATATGGATAAATATAATCTTTTTGAGAATAAAGGCAATATTGTTATCCAAAACCAGCTGCTAAAGGAAAATATTGATAAAATTACTCCTGTAATCAAGCTGGAAGAAATCGGTGATAAAAAGGCCATCAGCCTGAAGTACCTGTATAAGCAGATGAACCGTCTGATAAATGTTGATCTTACCTTGATCTCAGCTAATGACAGACTGTATGTGCTGACTAATTTAAATCAGAATGGCACTCTTTATGCACCTAAAGCTAAGCAAGCAGAGGGGAAAGCGTCTTCCAAAGAAGCTACAAAAGAACTCAAAAAGGTTACGCTGAAAGAGGTTCTGCAGCAGGCTATAAAAATAGAAAATATCAAGGCAGAAGATGTTCCGGATTCTGTCATTAAAACTTTCCATAAGCAGCATCTTCAGCTTGTCAAAAATTTTACAACCTTACAGCCAACTAAGGAAGTAAGAAAATTAACTTTTACAGATAAAACCATGGATAAAGAAATAGTGTTACCTGATGACTGGTATTATGCCCAAGTCAAGTATCAGCTTAGTGAAAATACCAATGCTACCATTACTGGAGCAGGTTCCGTACATGAAGCCAAAGAGGCTGCTAAAGCTGTTGATCTTGAGGGTATCTTCAATGTCGTTTCTTATAATTTTGAAGTTTTAGATAAAAGTGATGATCCGGTAGTTAGACGAGCTGCTTTTGATAAAGTTGCCGATAAATATTTGGAAGAATATACTAAAGCAGTTCAGCATATGAACTCCTGCTTTATTACTACAAGCGTTAAGGTGAAAGACGATGGCTGGAAGAATGCTTTGGCGACTCCTGCAAGCAATCAGCTGGGGGTAAATGCCTTTTTGCGTGACAATTTGCAACGTTTAAAGGCCTATAGAAGTGAAAATTTTGCGCTGCATGATTATAACTACAATTTAGATTTCACATCGGAGAAAGCTAATATTGATATTAATGCTGATTTCATGGCACTGAAGAGTTTTAATTTCAACAGCAAATTGTTTCTTGGTTGCAAGAATGATATCGCCAGTCTGATGTTTTTTGTCAAAAAAGCTGATTTCACGCCAGATGCAAAATTAACTGAACAAATTAACGCGTGGAAGTTCTAAAAATTTTACTGGATAACTAATGCACCGTTTTTCCAACAAAAGGATGGTGAGTATATGAAAAAAATTACAGCCTTGGCGGCAGCGCTTGTTTTGTGTGCTGCGCATGCTTCGGCCTATGAAAACAGCTATGCCGGCTACAGCGTTAAGGACGGACAGCCTTACTATAAGCTGGAAGCGAAGAAGGTTTATGCGTATACCAATATCAGCAGCAAAAAGGCTTATCAGAACGAAGAGGATTTAAAAAATACCGCAGTTAATATTGTTAACTATTACACAGCAGAGGATATGGAGCAGATTTTAGGCGAAAAATTCTCTACTGCTTATTTTGATGCGGAATATGAGAAGCTGGCACTTTTGGAGCGCTCCCAGCTTAATCCGAAAACCGTGCCTGCGCCGTTACTGGAGCTTGAAAAATATGCAGAGCACGACAGCAATGGTAATGTAACCATCCAAAGCAAGGTGCTCAAGGAGAAGCTGGACCAGCTTACTCCTGTAATCAAGGTAGGCAAGATTGCCGGCAAAAAGGCAATTACCATTTCTTATATCTATAAGCAATCTGATGTACTGTTTAAAATTGATACCAGCATGGTTTCTGCCAATGACAGACTTTACCTGCTGTCGACGGTGAACAGTGACCAGGATGTATATGCTCCGAAAAAGGATGAAAAAGCGGCCGACGCTGATACAGATATTGATGATATTGAAGATATCGATACTGAGGATGCAGGCAGTGAGGATAAAGCAGCACAAACCAAGCCTCAGGATGCAGCTTCTATAAAGGAAGCAGTAGAAAAGGCTCTGCAGGTAGAAAATGTTGCTTTGCGCGATATTCCTGCAGCAACAATGCAGCGCTTTGATAAAGCACACACTGATCTGCTGAAGGGCTTTAAGGCTTTTGTCCCGACAAGCACGCCTAAGGCCATCAGCTTTACTGATACTGCAGTCGGTAAAAGTGTGCAGCTGCCGGATGACTGGTTCTACGGCCAGCTGAACCTGCGATATAAGGATAAAGGCACCTTTTATCTGACTACGGCTTCTTCTATGAAGCAAATGCAGGAGGTTGCCGCAAATACTGATTTTGACAATATCTATTCCGTATTTGCTATTCCGGCGTCTGATCCTGAATACCAGCAAAAGTTCATGGATCTTTACACCAGCGGCATGCGCAATGTTCTGGAGCATTGGAATCATCTGCTTGTTATCGTCAGCGTAGATAATATTAATGACGCTGATGCTAAAGAGCTTTTAGCAACGCCTGTTGCCAACAAGCTTGCTGTGGAAGGCATTATTAATGATGGTCTGCAACGACTGAAGGGCTTTGGCAATGATTACTTTGCTTTGAAGGATTATAAGACAAATTATGACTTCACTAAGGAAAAAGCTCTTATCGGCATCAATGCTGATACCCAATTGCTGAAGGATTTTGCTTATAACAACAAAATTTTACTGAGCTGCAACCAAAAAGCTGCTACAGCGATGCTTTTTATCAAAAAAACCGACGCTGAAACGGAAAAAAGCCTTGAACAGCAAGTAAACGAATGGCACTTTTAATTACACAGGTGTAATGAGTTGCACTGCATAAAAATCTCACGTCTGAGAAAAGAAAAATTTAACATAATATACATTATCGGACGTAAAATATTATTTTGCAGTCTTTGCGGTAAAAGGCCGTATTATAGACATGCTTATTTCCCAACTAAGGAAAATGCTGAAAAAAGCGTCAGACAATGAGAATTCTTTGCTTTTTGCTCCTCCCCCGGATGTTTTGAGAAGCTTTTAGCATTTTTATGTTAAATTAGCCACCGTGCGCACTGCTGTTTGACGAAATTACTTTTATCTGCTATAATTTGTATAAGGTAATCTATAAACAAATGATTGGAGGGTCTAAAATGGGAAGAAGAAAAGCGCTCCCGCCAGACTTTGATGGCAACTATACTGAAGAAATGTTGTCTGAACGCCAACGTAATATTTTAAAATTCGTCCGTACCTTTATTAATCATAAGGGTTATCCGCCCGCTGTACGCGAAATTGGTGCAGCAGTAGGCTTATCCTCCAGTGCCAGCGTGCATAACCATCTGAAGAAGCTGCAGGAATACGGCTTCATTCAGCGTGATGCTGCCAAACCGCGTGCATTGGAGCTGATGAGCGAAAGTGATGCCTGGAGAAATAAGCTGCTTGTTCCGGTACCGCTGGTTGGTAAGGTTACTGCAGGCGTTCCTATTCTCGCTGTAGAGAATATTGAAGAGACCTATCCTATTCCTCGTGACCTGATCGGCTGCGACGATGATGTCTTCATGCTTTCCGTATGCGGTGACAGCATGATTAACGCAGGTATCCTGGATCATGACTACATTATCGCACGTAAGCAGAACTTTGCTAATAACGGTGATATTGTTGTTGCTTTGATTGATGGCGAGGAAACTACCGTTAAGCGTTACTTCCGCGAGCTGCGCAGTGTGCGCCTGCAGCCGGAAAACGATAAGTACGAGCCTATTGTAGGTTCTGACAACATTAAGGTGCTTGGTAAGGTTATTTCTGTATTCCGTATGCTCTAATAACCTGACTGTAAAATGCATGCAAAATGATGTCACTTTAGCGTCAAATACAAAAAACAGCTCTTTACAGAGCTGTTTTTTTGTTATATATTATAGTTATGAATGTGTGTAAACGATTTTTACAAGGAGATGACGCATATGTTACATCCATCTACTGATATTATCATGAACGCCCAGCAATTCTTTGCTGCGGACCAGAGCGAGGCGAATCTGGTGAAGCTGCTGCATGCAGTCAGCGTAATGCTGCAGGAAGGTGCAGAGGTGCTCATTCCTACTGCTGCAGATGCGCCGGATGGCCAGCTGCTGCTGCAGACGCAGACTACGGACAGCGGCTTGGAATATATGACGGCTTACAGCAGCAAAGAGGCCTACGAGCAGGGCGAGCCTTGCAATGTTATCAGCCGCCCTTTGGTCAACTACTTTGAAGCTATCCTGCAAATGGATGGTATTGCGGGTATTATCTTTAACCCTGCTTCCCCTGCTCCCTTCAATATTCAAAACCGGATGATCAAGGAACTGCTGGCCGATGCCAAGAAGAACAAGCAGCAGAACGCTATTTCTGTTTGGCGTGGTGACATTACTACGCTGGACTGCGACGCTATTGTCAATGCTGCCAACAGTACGCTTTTAGGCGGTGGTGGCGTTGATGGTGCTATCCACCGCGCTGCAGGACCGCAGCTTCTGGAGGAATGCAAAACCTTAGGCGGCTGCCCGACTGGTGCTGCCAAGATTACCTATGGCTATAACCTGCCTGCAAGCTACATTATTCATACCGTAGGCCCTATTTATAATGGTAAGGTTGAACAAAGACTGGAGCTTGCCGACTGCTACAAGAACAGCCTGGACCTGGCACGCAAGCATCATCTGCACAGCATTGCTTTCCCGGCGATTTCTACCGGTGCTTATGCTTATCCTGTGGACGAGGCTGCCCGTATCGCTCTTTTGACCTGCACCGAATGGATTAATGCCAACGCCGACTATGGCATGAGCGTTGTGCTTACCTGCTTCAACAGCGGCGTTTATAACGCTTATCAGGAGCTTGTTAAAAAGGCGCAGAACGGCGAGTTAGATTAACCTTATAGCACTTTTATGTACGACAAAACCCGTGACTTCCTTTGGAGGTCACGGGTTTTTCTTAGCTTTGGTGTAAGCTTAACAGCGTACAGATTTACGCGTTGATGATATTGTTGAACAAAGATTTATTGGCTTCAATAGGCTGCTTGCCGCCGACTACGCAGATCAGGCCGTCGCTGAGCATATCCTCTACTACCTTAGCCAGTGCTTGCAGGTCTGCATTGCTTACCTGCAGGATTTCGTTGCGGATGCGTTGGCGCAGTTCAACGGGAACGTGCTTCAGATATTGCGCGGTTGCCTTGTCAAGACGCATGCTGTTGGTCAGGGGCTTATCCATCGTGCTGATGGTACCGATAACATACTTGTTCAGCTCGCGTTCGGGGAATTCCTCGTTTCTCAGCCATTTTGCCAGACCTTGGTAAGCCTCCAGAGTTTTCGGCAGCTGCGGGTCGCGGTAGGATGCAAACACGCCTACACCGTTCAGCTCAAAGCGTGCGGTAACACCGTAAGCGCCGCCCTGAATACGGATTTTGGTCCACAGGTATTCGTAGCTCAGAATAGTTTCCAGTACAGCCATCGCACCCACGTATTTGTGACCATGCTTAGCAAAGTTGCCGCCTGCAGCAACGTATTGTACCTTACCTGCGGTAGCAATAGCCTCGTTAACGGTGCCTACAGGCAGAACCTCAGCCTTCTCCCCTGCTTCTGCCTCAGACAGCTTGCTGATGAAATCAAGGCACTGCTGTTTTACTGTTGCCTGCTCTTTTACGTCACAGCTATAGCTGAGCAGGAAACGGTTCTTCTGGAAGAAGCGTTTGATTAACAGGCTCAGTTGCTCCAGTACCTGCGGTGCCAGCTCGTCGAAGTTATCGGTCAGCTTTTTGAGGAACTGGTAATAGCTGAATTCATCCTGCTCGTTGACGCGTGCGCCGGCAGAGCAATAGGAGTACAGTCTGGTGATAGCAACGGTCTGACCACGGTTGAAGAAATTGTCGTCCCAATCGGTTTTCAGCTCGGACACCAGCTCACGGAAGCGCTCCAGATCGTCCATCTTGTTTTCCAAAGCAATGGCCTGCAGGATATCCAGCATTTTCGGCAGGTTATCGGTGAGGCATTTGCCTTTGGTGGAGAAGTAAATTTTATAATTATCCGTAGATTCTGCTTCGGTGAAGGCGCGTACAGCGAACGCAATGCCACCGGTATACATGATGGCGTTGGTTGCCAGCTCCTGATAGCTGTAGCGCTCGGTATTGAACTTGCCCATGATATCTGTGAGCAGATAGCACAGAGGCAGCTTTTCGGCTTCCATATCGGTAATATCAAAATAGAAGCTGGTATAAGCGATTTTATTGGTGTTGCGCGGAAGATACAGCAAATGGCTTGCGCCCAGCTCTTCCTCCTGCGTTTCAATCTTCTCTACCTCCTGCCTGATGTCGCTGCGCTTCAGTACAGGGATGGTTGCGCGTGCTTCCTCACTGTCGGGAGTAGCCTGCAGACGGTGCAGCTCGGCGCATTCGTCGATATGCTGCTGCAGCTCCTCCTGGCTCATGGTTGCCTTGATAGCGCTCATTTTGGCCGCAGCGGCCTCCTGGTCTGCCTCCTCCTTGCCGGGCTGCGGTAGCAGGGTTACCAGCACCTTATGGGTGTTGTCCAGCAGATAGTTTTCGATAATGCTTTCGTAATAATTGGTTTTCAGGCCCTCGCGCAGAGCTGCCAGATATTTGTTGTAACAGAGGCCCTCAATCGGATTGCCGTCGTACAGCCAATTGTCCATAACGCCGATGCCCAGAATCAGTCCCTTGGGATAGCCGCCGAAATCTGCCTCACGCAGCTTGAATTCCATGGAGTTGATGTTAGCCTCCAGCAGCTTTTTATCAATGCCGTTGATAGTGATGTCCTGCAGTGTTTTATAGATAACGCTGATAAATTTATCACGCAGCTCCTTCTCACTGCCGCTGGCACGGATAGAGAATACCGGCTGATACATGCTTGAGGTATAGCTGCCGTTGATAATCTGGCCCACACCTGCATCCATCAGCGCACGGCGCAGTGCAGAGGATTCGCTGTCCAGCAATGTGCTTTTCAGCAGGCTCAGAGCCATGCTGGTCTGCAGGTCGGTTGCCTTGCCTGTTACGATAGAAAGCTCGTGATATGTTTTGGCGGTGCAGTCCTCCTCTGCCCCAACCGGATAAAAGGCTTCGATATCCGCAGTACGCGGCAAGGACTGCTGTTCTGCGATGGCGGAATCAACAGTACCGGTTTTCTCGAAGCTGCTCAGATATTCGCTGTCGAGATATTCCAGAGTAGCGTCGATATCCATATCACCGTATAAATAGATATAGCTGTTTTCCGGGCTGTAATAGGTTTTGTGGAACTGCTCGAATTTTTCCTGAGTCAGCTGCGGAATAGCATCCGGATAGCCGCCGGATTCAAAACGGTAGCAGTTGTCGGGGAACAAAGCCTTCAGCGCTTCGTTTTCCAGATAAGCGTCCGGCGAAGAATATACGCCCTTCATCTCGTTATAGACAACGCCATTGTAGCTCAGCTCGCCGTCAAGGCTGTCCAGATTATAATGCCAGCCCTCCTGACGCAGGGTGTATTTGTTTTGGTAGAAGGAAGGATAGAATACAGCGTCCAGATAGACGTCCATCAGGTTATGGAAGTCCTTATCGTTGCGGCTGGCAACGGGATACATGGTCTTATCCGGGAAGGTCATAGCGTTCAAAAAGGTGTTCAGAGAACCCTTGACGAGGTCTACGAAGGGCTCCTTTAAGGGATATTTGCGGGAGCCGCAGAGAGAGGAATGCTCCAGAATATGTGCCACACCTGTATCATCTGCAGGCGGAGTTCTGAAGGAAATAGAAAAAACCTTGTTATCGTCATCGTTAGCAAGGTACAAAAGGCGTGCGCCGCTCTTGATATGCTCCATGATATATGCCTGGGAGCTGATTTCATCTACAAATTGTGCTTGTAAAACCTTAAAGCCGTGGTATACGGCATTTATTGCTAAAGTCATTATTGCCTCCTAAAAATTTACACTATGGTATTTATTATAGCATATTTGCAAAGCTATTGTCTGAAAATCTTGTAAAAAGAGTTAGCTGTTGCTAAAAAAGATTATCTCCTTGCCAAATATGCATTTCTTGCCTATAATAATTAGTAGAATAGTCAGAATCTGGAGGGAGTATTCATGGAAGAAGCACGCTTTACACTGCGCATTCATCCTATTATTATGAATAAGATGAAGCATTTGGCAAAGATAAATGGCCGTTCAGTAAATAAGGAAATCGAACAGATTTTGAAATGGGTTATTGATGATTATGAGCGCCAATACGGCAAAATTGAGCTGACCAAGGCGGAAATGCCTGGCTTCAGCACAGGCGCGACTGTTAAGGAAGCGCCGGAGCAGCCTATGGAAATGCTCTTCGGTTTGGATAACAAAAGCAAAAAATAATATGTAGGCTCCCCTGCCCTACGCTATACAAATAATTAAGGCACTACTGCGCTCACAGTAGTGCCTTTAGTGTTTATGCTTATTTTGCTATTGCGTGCTCCTTCAGCTCCAGCTTTTGCTTTTCTTCTACCTCTTTGATGCGGCAGCTGGCGAAAATAGAACCGGAAACGTTATGCCATACGCTGAAGATAGCGCCCGGAAGCGTGGCCAGCGGATTAGCGGCGAAGTTTGCGGTCGCCAGAGCAAGCGCCAGACCGCTGTTTTGCATTGCAACTTCGATAGCAATAGAAGTTTCCTTAGCGTAGGATACCTTCATCAGACGCGCCATGCCCAGGCCCAGTGCCATACCGATGCCGTTGTGCAGGACAACTGCCAGCATTACGATCAGACCGCAGCTCATCAGCTTAGCAGCGTTGACAGCAACGATACCATCGATAATGGTTACAATCGCTACAACGGAAACAAGCGGCAGAATACCGCCCAGCTTGACGATGGTTTCGTGGAAAAGGCTGTTTAAGATGATACCTGCAAGCACAGGCAGCAGCACAATCTTTACTACGGAAAGCACCATAGCCATAAAGCTTACCTCAACCCAGGAGCCTGCCAGCAGGTACACCAGCACAGGTGTTACCAACGGTGCAATCAGAGTCGAAGTGATGGTCATGCCCACGGATAAGGGAACGTCACCCTTAGCGATGTAGGCAATAACGTTGCTGGCAGTACCGCCGGGGCAGCAGCCTACAAGGATAACGCCCAGAGCGATATCAGTATCAAGATTCATCACTACAGCCAACAGATAGGCTGCCAGGGGCATGATGGTGTATTGCAGGATACAGCCGGAAATAACCTCCTTAGGTCGGGAAAAGACGATTTGGAAGTCCTCGCGCTTGATGGTCAGGCCCATTCCGAACATTGCCGTGCCCAGGAAGAGAGCGGTATACTGCGGAATCCACATGAATTCCTGCGGATGGGTAAAGGCAATCGCAGAGGTGATTAAAATCACGACGGCGATGTACTTGGATAACAATCCGCTTACCTTGCCAATGATGTTTAAAACGCTGTTTTGCTCGTTCATATTAAATTGCCTCCTTACATGTATGCTGCCCTGGGGCAGTCACGCTGTTAATTGCCTCGAGCAGAAGCAATTACATGGGTATTGTACCACAAAAAGGAGGAAAAATAAAGCTTTAGCAGGCCTCCAGCAGGTGCGACACCTTCACCTGCAGCTTGTCTGCAATGCGGAATACCAGGTCCATGCTTGGGCGCGCGCTGCCATGCTCAATTTTGCTTAAATACTGCGGAGTAATGCCAATCTGTTCTGCGAGCGTCCCCTGCCCCAGCTCTTGCATGATTCTGTAATAACGAATTTTTTTGCCCATTTCAACATATTTTTCACAATACATATATCACCACTCCTCTTCTTCTGACTATATATAGCTTATCGCATTTCAGGCATTACTTCATGTAAAAAAAGGTGCGGGCTTTATTTTTACATGCTTTTACATCTGCGGCACGTGCTTGCAGATGTAGTCTGCCTTGATAATGAGCAGGAATGAAAACGCAACGCTGCAACAAAAATGTACCTGTTACTTTCTCATTTTTCTTTAGCATAGTCTTATTATAAAAAACTGGATAGCCAAAGATTGACTATCCAGAAAAGTTTTCGAGAAGAAATAAGAAATTTCTTGGTGATTTATGATTTTTTCAGCTTAATTTACTGCCAGCTCCTGTCGGGATACAACCTCAATCAGCTCGCCCTGACTCTTCAGCCAGATATCAATGCCCTTGCCGAAGACCTCTGCTTCAATCAGCGTCCCCTTTTCATCCTCCTGCAGCACCTTGGCAGTTGGCAGTCGGTCAAGGATATATTCATAGCTGCTGCCCTTGAAAAGGAAGCGCAGTCGTTGCAGATGCCCGCCGTACATAAACTGGATGCGCTTACGGAACTCGCCCTCTTCAAAGCGTTTTGCATATGGTACAGCAAAATGCTTGTCCGTAACCGTAAAGCCTTTGATTCTGTCGATGCGGTAAATTGTCGGGAAGGGATCGTTCTCAATCTCAAACTTTACCTTTTGCTTATCTCTAGGCGTAAGAAAGGCAATCAGATAGAAATAGAATTCGGAGAACATGATGCCTACAGGCTGCACAGTGCGTTGCACTTGCACGCCATCAGTACGACGGTAGGTAATCGATACCTCCTGCTGTTCGCGCACAGCGCCGCTCAGCTCCCACATCTTCTTCAGGAATTTGTCGTGATGCTGTGGCTCTACATAAAGCAGCTTTTCGTTGCCTATAAGCTCGCTCACACGCTGCTGCTCTGTTTTGGGGATACAGCAGTCAATCAGCTTATCGATAATCGGGTAAAGCTCCTTTTTGGTGAAGGCCCTGCTTTCCAGCAGTATTTTGAGCGTGGCGAAAACCTCTTCGTTAGACAGCAGATTGCGTGAGGGCGGTACTAATTGGTAAGCACCTAGCTTCTGGTTGTAGACCAAATCCTGCACCAGGCCTGATGCTTCATTCTGCTCATGTAAAAAGGACCGCAGGTCTTCTATGTCGCGCTGAATAGAGCGTAAGGAGCAGCCGAAGCGTTGGGCTTCCTCCTTCTTGTAGAGCATTTTGCCGTCTACCAGGCGCGAATACATATAGAGCAAACGATCCTTTGCGATGCGTAAATCTGTCATTATTAGTTCCTCCCTGCCATGAAATTTGCAAAGCGGCTGATGTAAGAAAATCTCTTTAAGCTTATTATAGCACAATCATTCTCTTAAGCAAACGTTTTGCCACCAGCTATAAGCAAATTTTACCATAGCGGGAGGACACATATTGTCTTTCTCTAAAAATATTTTTGGCTTTTTTATTTATTTTAGAGATAACAGGCTAAAAATTACGCCTGTTCAGTTTTAAGCGTGGGCAGAAAGCCGTCCAGTGCTTCCAAAGCGCGTGCTGCAATCTGAGCGTTCTTTTCTCTCTTCTTGCGGATGCGTACAGTGAGCGGCGGAATGAGGCCGAAGTTGATGTTCATCGGTTGGAAGTTTTCAATCGTCGGATTGCTGATGTAGTTGGCCAGTGCTCCGTGTGCAGTTACCTCGGGGAATTCTACCTCAGGCAGTCCCAGTACTGCTCTCGCAGCAGCTAAACCGGCCATCAGGCCGGATGCTGCCGACTCGACGTAGCCTTCTACGCCTGTCATCTGTCCGGCAAAGTAGAAGCGCTTGTTGCTGCGCAAGTTGAAGTGCTTATCCAGCAGCTGCGGCGAATTCAGGTAGGTGTTTTTGTGCATTACGCCGAAACGGACGAACTCTGCGTTCTCCAGACCGGGAATCATGCCGAAAACGCGTCTTTGCTCCGGCCATTTGAGATGTGTCTGGAAGCCTACCAAATTGTAGAGAGAGGCCGCGGCGTTATCTTGACGCAGCTGCACTACTGCATATGCTTCCTTGCCGTTACGCGGATCAATGAGGCCTACAGGCTTCAGCGGACCGAAGCGCATGGTGTCCTCGCCTCTGGCTGCCATTTCCTCAATCGGCATGCAGGCTTCAAATACATCATGCTCAAAATCTTTTACGGGAGCGCTTTCCGCATTGCAGAGAGCTTCCCAGAAGGCAACGTATTCCTCCTTCGTGTAGAAGGGGCAGTTGAGGTAGTCGGCGCCGCCCTTGTCGTAGCGGGAGGCACGGTAAACCTTGTCATAGTCCAGGGAATCAGCGGTAACAATCGGTGCTGCGGCATCAAAGAAGTGCAGATAATCAGACTTCAAGAGCTTTTTGATATCGGCGAAAAGCGCGTCGCTGGTCAGCGGTCCGCTGGCTACGATGACAGTACCTTCCAGGCTTTCCAAGTCGGTCACCTCTTCGTGGATGACGGTAACAAGCGGATTGGCCTTTACTGCTTCGGTTACGGCAGCGGCAAAGCCGTCGCGGTCAACAGCCAGAGCGCCGCCGGCAGGCACCTGATGCTCGTCAGCCTTTTGCATGATGAGGGAGCCTAAACGGCGCATTTCTTCCTTCAGCAGGCCGACAGCGTTTTCAATATTGCCTGCGCGCAGGGAGTTGCTGCAGACAAGCTCGGCAAAATATGCTGTTTTATGCGCTTCGTCACTTTTTACAGGACGCATTTCGTGCAGGATTACGGGGATACCGTGGCGTGTGAGCTGGGTAACGGCTTCGCAGCCTGCCAGGCCCGCACCGATTACATGTACAGGAGAGATAGTCATTTATTCGTTGCTGCCTTTCTTAGTTGTAGTAGTTTTTTTCGTTGCGGTTGTTTTCTTTGCAGTAGTCTTTTTTGCTGCAGTTGTTTTCTTCGCAGCAGTTTTGGTAGCAGTAGTTTTCTTAGCGGTAGTCTTTTTAGCCGCTGTAGTTTTCTTGGTTGCGGTTGTTTTAGCTTCCGTAGTCTTTGCTGCAGCTGTTTTGGAAGCATATACCGGTCTTGCCTTGGAGCATTCCGGGTTGCTGCAGAATTTGCGCTTGCTGCCGTTGCGTTCCACGTGCTCTACCATCATAGCGCCGCAGTCCGGGCAGGTTTCGTTAAGCGGCTTGTCCCAGGTGGTGTAATCGCACTCAGGATACTTTTCACAGCCATAGAATACCTTGCCGGTCTTGCTCTTGCGTTCGAGGATATCGGCGCCGCACTTAGGACATTTAACACCAATCGGGTGCAGAATGGGTTTGGTATTGCGGCATTTGGGGAAGTTGGGGCAAGCCAGGAACTTGCCGAAGCGTCCTTCGCGGATAACCATCATGGTACCGTCGTTGCACTTGTCGCAGGGTACGTCGGATACCTCCAGCGGAATTTCGACGATAGGAATTGCAACGCCTGCGTGGTCCAGATCCTTTTTGAAGGGACCATAGAATTCGCTGAGGACCTCGTCCTTAGTATGCTTCTTTTCGGCAACCTCATCCAGCTTTTCCTCCATCTGGGCGGTGAAGCCGATGTTGATGAGGCCCTGGAAGTATTCGGTGAGCATATCCACGGTCATAATGCCAAGCTCGGTAACAAGCAGCTTTTTGGCATCCTTAACAACGTAACCGCGGGTAAGCAGTGTAACGATGGTCGGGGCAAAGGTGCTGGGGCGGCCGATGCCCTTCTCCTCCAGCTCCTTGATGAGCGTTGCTTCGGTGAAGTGCGCAGGCGGCTCGGTGAAGTGCTGCTCTGCCGGCATGAGCTTGTAAAGCAGCAGCTTGCTGCCGGGTTCAACATAAGGAACCTTGGAGTCCTTTTCTTTATCGTCATATTTGCTGTGCAGCTGCAAGAAGCCCGGGAATTTCAGCACGGAGCCTGTTGCGCGCAGCTGGTAATCAGCAGCATCAATCGTCAGGGTGGTAACGTCATAAACAGCGTCCGTCATCTGACTGGCAACAACGCGGTTCCAGATGAGAGTATACAGCTTGAGCTGGTCGCCAGTAAGATACTCCTGCATCTCGGCCGGGGTACGCATGACGCTGGTCGGACGAATCGCCTCATGCGCGTCCTGAGCGTTCTTTTTGGTGCTATAATGGTTGGCCTTGGCAGGGCAGAACTCACTGCCGAAGTTTTGCTTGATATAGTCGCGGATTTCGTCAACGGCTACGTCCGCCAGACGCACGGAGTCGGTTCTCATGTAGGTAATAAGGCCGACGGAGGTTTTGCCAAGCGATACGCCTTCATAAAGCTGCTGTGCGAGCATCATGGTCTTTTTAGCGCTGAAATTGAGCTTTTTGTTGGCCTCCTGCTGCATGCTGGAGGTAGTAAACGGCGGTACAGGGTGACGCTTGCGTTCCTTCTTTACGGCGTCGCTCACGATGTAATCGGCCTTGGACAGCGCTTCTTCCGCTGCTCTTGCCTCCTGCTCATTGTGCAGCTCCAGCTTTTTGCCTTTGTATTTTACTGCTTCCGCTTCAAAGAGCTGGCCCTTGCTGCCTTCACGCAGCTTGGCGCGCAGTGTCCAGTATTCTACCGGCACAAAGTCCTCAATTTCACGGTCGCGGTCGGCAACGATTTTGGTAGCAACGGATTGTACGCGGCCGGCGCTCAGTCCCTTGCGGATTTTACGCCAGAGCAGCGGGCTGAGCTGATAGCCTACGATGCGGTCTAAAATACGGCGTGCCTGCTGTGCATCAACCATATCCATGTCAATGCAGCGCGGATGCTTGATAGCGTCCTTGACAGCGGCAGCGGTAATCTCATGAAATTCAATGCGGCAGGCAGATGTCGGGTCAATGCCCAGAATAAATGCCAGATGCCAGCTGATTGCTTCACCCTCACGATCAGGGTCAGTTGCCAGTAAAACTTTGTCGGCTTTTTTGGCTTCAGCCTTCAAGGATTTGATTAAATCGCCCTTGCCGCGGATGTTGATATATTTCGGCTCAAATTCGTTTGCATGCTCCTCGTCCGGCAGAAAGGTTACACCCAAGGTGCTTTTCGGCAGGTCGCGCAGATGTCCCATTGAAGCCTTTACGGTATAGTTTTTGCCTAAAAATTTTTCGATAGTCTTGGATTTCGTAGGTGATTCCACGATAACCAGAGTCTTTGCCATTTATGTTCCTCCTACTTACGGTAGTAACGCTGCGCCTGGTCTGTAGCCACCAGTCCGGCGGCCTGCAGGTCAAGCAGCTCCATGCTCACGGCAGCAAAAGCAGCTCCGCTCTGCTCCGTCAGCTTTTCTAAAGAAAGCGCCCCTGCCTGCAAAAGTGCCAGCAGCTTCGCTCCTAATTCGGTTGTGATCGGTGCGGGTGCAGGCTTTGGCTCCTGCGGTGCACAGTCAAAAATACTTGGCTGGGTTATGCGGCGGTTCATCGCCTGCTGCCAGCTCTTTTTATCGTCTAAAATATCCTGTGGCATATCCACCAGCTTGGCACCGGTGCGGATAAGCTCATGACAGCCAATGCTGCTGCCATCAAAAATATTCCCCGGTACGCAATATACCTCGCGTCCCTCATCTGCAGCAATGTTCGCTGTAATTACAGCGCCGCTGCGCTTGCCTGCCTCTGCTACCAGAACGGCCTGCGACAGACCGACGATGATGCGGTTGCGCGCAGGAAAGTTTGCTGCTATGGGCGGTACTCCCGGCGGGTATTCCGACACGAGCGCGCCGCGTTCGGCAATGCGGGCAAACAGTCTGGCGTTTTCCGGCGGATAGGCAATATCCAGCCCGCAGCCAAGCACTGCCACCGTCGTCCCTCCGGCCTGCAGGCAGGCCTCGTGCGCCGCCGTGTCAATGCCCTTGGCACCGCCGCTGATAATGGGTATCCCCTCGCGCGTCATCGCCTGCGCAAAGTAGGCGGCAGCACGCACACCGTATTCCGTGCAGCGACGTGAACCGACTATCGCCAAGGCGTAAGGAGCCTCGGGCAGCTTTCCTTTGATATAAAGCACCAAAGGCTTGTCGCTCAGGTTCTGCAGGCTCTGCGGATAAGCAGCGTCCGTATACGCTAAGAGCTCCACGCCATAATGACGGCAGAAGTAATCAATTTTCTGCGGCATACGTGCATCGCGGTTGCCAAGAAAATTGTGAATCGCCTTCAGCGTGCAAAGTCCTGTCGCTGTAAGTGTGGCAGCATCAGCCTCAAAAACGGCGCGGGCACTGCCCAAAGCGTTGATTAAAGCAGGGATTCTGCTGCGTCCCAAACCGGGGACAGCAGCGCAGATTGCAGCAAGATATAAGGTATCCATAAGGTCACACTCCTCCTGTTTTCTCTACATGATTATGCAGTCAGAGCGGAACTTCATGCCACAGCCTTCATAATATGCGATTTTCTTACATTATAATGATGAAATTCGTATTGGTCAAGTAAATTAATTATACAATAGAAGAAATTATCAGTCAAAACTCTTGGAAAGCATACTGCTAAAAGTGCGCAAAACCGCGCCACGCAGCAAAAAGGACTCCCTCGGCTGAAGGAGTCCGCTGCTTATTAATTTTTATTTTTGCAGTCTTTGCATTACGTAGTCAACAATCTGCTGTGCTGCCAAAGGATGTGCATGCTCGCTGCACGCTGCAGTCTCACGCGGGCTTACCGTGCTGTTTTTGATGTGCTGCACCAGCTCGTCGGTAGAGCGTGCCACCAGAGCGCCGCAATACTGCTGCAGGAAGGCGGCGTTGCCCTCCTCCTGTCCCGGCAGCGGCTTGTAGATTAAAAGATCCAGTCCGCTCGCCAGCACCTCGGCAGAGGTCAGACCGCCGGCCTTGGTAATAATCATATCCGCACCTGCCATAAGCTGCGGCACGTCCTCACGGAAGCCGTAAATTTCGGCTGTAGCGCCGTATTTGGCTTGCAGCTGTGCTGCCAACGCCTCATTGTGGCCGGTTACAGCGACAACGCGCAGGTTTTTCAGAGCGGCGCGCTGCAGCGCCGTGATAATTTCAGCCATCGGCAGCAGGCCCTCGCCCCCGCCCATCAAAAGGCAGACGCGTTCGTTTTCGTCCCAGCCGAAGAACTCGCGGCATTTCTGCTTGTCGTGCTTAATCATAAACTGCTGGCGCACGGGAATGCCCGTAGCCTGAATGTCGGCAGTAGTAGTGAGCTTGTCACGCAGCAGCTCGTCGGCGATAAAGTAGGTATCCACGCCGTCGCAAACCCACCAGCGGTGAATCGTAAAGTCGGTCACTACGGCGCCGAGCCAAAGGTCAGGATGCTGCTTTTTGTAATAGCCGATGATGCCTGCGGGTGTAGCGTGCGTGGCGATTACCGCGTCAGGCTGTACGCTGCGCAGGTAGCTGCCGCCTAAGCGTGCCAAGAGGCGGTTTAAAAGCTCACGCAGCCATAAGGAGCCGCCCTGCTTATTGCCCCAGCTGTAGGCCAGTTTATAAAGCCAGGGGCAGCATTTTAAAATCCACAGGTAGGTGCCTAAAAAGGCCTTGCCCAGAAACTGCGGGAAGAAGTCGAAGATGTTGCCGTGGATGACCTCAACATCCGGACGGTCGGCGAAGGCCTGCTCCAACGCTTCGGCTGCCAGTCTGTGTCCGGAGCCTATGGGTGCCGAAAGCAGGAGCACAGTATATTTTTTTCGTGTTTCGTGCATATGTATCACCATCTATATTGTGTCTGAAATATAGCTAAACGGAATTTTTTTGCGAAAAAGGCTTGCTATCATAGCCTTTATATTGTATCATATTTTTAACTACAATCAATAGTTAATGTTCTCGCAAAGAGTAAAATTCGTGAGAAATTTTTGGGAGGCTCGTCAAATGACTACTAGAAGACCTGTTGAAAGCTTTAGCTTTCCTGTAGAAAAAATTAAAGAAGGTTATTATACTGACGCATATTTTATGCGTTCCGAAGAAATCTTAAACGGTGATAATTATCATCCACGTGTGCTGATGCAGGTGTTCGCTCGTGACCATGTTGTTGTTTGCGGTACCGACGAGGTCATTGCTCTGATCCGTCAATGCGCTTTCCATCCGGAAACTATCGAAATTCATTCCCTGCGTGATGGCGAAGAGGTTGACGAATGGGAAACAGTTATGACTATCGAAGGCGATTATGCCGACTTTGCGCATCTGGAAACCATCTATCTGGGTATTCTGGCACGCCAGAGCCGCATTGCTACCAATGTTCGCCGCGTAGTGAAGGCTGCCAACGGCAAGCCGGTGCTTTTCTTCCCTGCACGCTATGATATTTACCAGACTCAGGAATCCGACGGCTATGCAGCTTTGGTTGGCGGCATCCACGGCTTTTCTACCGATGCCAACGCACTAGCAGCAGGCGGCAAGGGCTTGGGCACTATCCCCCATGCATTGATTGCTTCCTATAAGGGTGACACTGTCGCTGCTACCGAAGCCTTTGATAAATATGTTGACCCGTCTATCGCACGTATCGCTCTGGTTGACTTTGACAACGACTGCGTAAATACTTCTCTGGCTGTTGCCCGCAAGCTGGGCAAAAAGCTCGCAGGTGTGCGTCTGGATACCTCCGGCAGCATGGTTGATAAGAGCCTGTGGACTCAGATCGGTACCTTTAAGCCGACCGGCGTTTGCAAGGAGCTTGTTTGCAATGTTCGCCGTGCGCTGGATGCCGAAGGCTTCAACCACGTTAAGATTATCGCTTCCGGCGGCTTTGACGCTGAGCGCGTAGCAGCTTTTGAGGAAATGGGCGTACCGGTTGATACCTATGCAGTAGGTTCTTCCTTCTTTGACGGCAACATCAACTACACTGCTGATATCGTTAAGGTTGACGGCAAGGACTGCGCTAAGGCCGGCCGTAAATACAATCCTAACCCCAAAATGGAGCTTGTAAAATAATTTGCAATAATGAGGTTGCAGTGCGAAAGTGCTGCAGCCTTTTTTGCTACCCGAAAGAAGGAGATACTGGTAGTATAAAGAATCTTTACTACGGGAAATAAAATGTCCTTACGCTCAGTAAAAATTACGGTCACTCATTTCGTGTGGAACCAAGACGAAGCGGCGCAAAACTCGCGCTAAGCTGACAAATCCTGCTACATAAATCAAGCATAGCGCTCAGACATTGCGCCCCTTCTGTGGTTCCAGACACTCATTCGCTGCAATTTTTATTCACTTCACGACATTCCATTTCCCTATTCACAGGTCTTAGCTTTAATACTGTTTGTAACTAACGCAATTTCTTATATATGCAAAGGAGACATCACCATGTCATTGAATACAACTCCCGCTGCCGAGCGTATCCACATCGGTATCTTCGGCAAGCGTAACGCCGGCAAGTCCAGCCTAATTAATGCTATCACGAGTCAGGAGCTTGCCATTGTCAGCGAACAAAAGGGCACTACGACAGACCCTGTATATAAGGCTATGGAGCTTTTGCCCCTCGGCCCGGTGATGATTATCGACACCCCCGGCCTTGACGATGAGGGTGAGCTGGGCGCGCAGCGCATAGCCAAGGCACAGCAGGTACTCAACAAGTGCGACATTGCATTGCTCGTTGTAGATGCCAGCGTAGGCCTCAGCGAAGCGGACAAAGCGCTGTGGCAGCAGCTGCAGGCGAAAAAGCTGCCTTCCATCCTTGTGCTGAACAAGGTAGAGATTTTGGACGAAATGCGCCAGGCGCTGCTCACCATGGAGGCCATGAAGCTCACCAAGCAATGCTTCCTCGTCAGCGCCCTTGCCAACCGCAACATCAACGAGCTGAAGGAGGCTATCGCCGCCCTGCGCCCGCGTGAGGTAGAACGCCAGCTGCTCGGCGACTTAATCAAGCCCTGCGACATCGTAGTGCTCGTAACACCGATTGACAGCGCCGCACCCAAGGGCAGGCTCATCCTGCCGCAGCAGCAGGTACTACGCAACGTGCTCGACAACAAGGGCATTGCCGTAACCGTGCAGGAAAGCGAGCTGGCGGAAGCACTGGCACGTCTTGCCTTCCCGCCAAAGCTCGTCGTAACCGACAGCCAGGCCTTCGGCGCAGTCAGCAAAATTGTGCCGCCCACCGTTCCGCTCACCTCCTTCTCCATCCTCATGGCGCGCTACAAGGGCACGCTCAGTTCTGCCGTAGAGGCAGTGCGTGTGCTCGATACAGTGCAGGATGGCGATAAGGTGCTCATCAGCGAGGGCTGCACGCACCACCGCCAATGTCAGGACATAGGCACAGTAAAGCTTCCCGGCTGGATTCGCAGCTTCACCAAAGCGGAGCCTGAATTCTGCTTCAGCAGCGGCACGGAATTCCCCACTGACCTGTCACAGTATAAACTCGTTGTGCATTGCGGCGGCTGCATGCTCAACGAACGCGAAATGCAAAGCCGCAGCGAGCGTGCTGCAGCGCAGAACGTCCCCCTGACCAACTATGGCATTGCCATTGCCCATATGCACGGCATTTTAAAGCGCAGCGTCGCTCCCCTGCCGGATATCGCCAAGCTGCTGGAGTAAAGCAGCTGAACAGGAGAAAGTGAGGGTATGAACCATGCACAGCTTTTTATATTATTACCTGATCTTCATCAACTGCACCGCCTTTGTCGTCTACGGTGCGGATAAAGCCTTCGCCAAGCTGCATAGCTGGCGTGTGCCGGAAATAATGCTGCTGCTTTTGGCAGCGCTCGGCGGCAGCGCAGGCGCATTTATTGCCATGCAGCTTTTCCGCCACAAGACACAGCATTTGAAATTCATCTTCGGCGTACCGCTCATCTTCTTCCTGCAGGTGGCACTCATCAGCTATTTTTTCTATAAGGGCTGAGCGCTCTCTAAAAACCGTACAAACCGTACAAAACCGTACAATCCCTTGCTGCATGCGGCTTTGGGGCTGTACGGTTTTATTCTTACACTTACAGTTCCGCAATCTTCGGCGGATACTTTTCTTCAAAAGTGCGCAATACACCAAGCAGTCTTTCGTCCAGATAGCTCATGCCCTGCTCCCGTAGTTTTTGTGGTATGCCGTAGTAGCATTCTGCTACCGCACCGGTGATTGCTGCCAGTGTGTCGCTGTCACCGCCGATAGAAATAGCATTACGGATAGCATCTTCATAGCTTGTCGACTCAAAGAAGGCCATCAATGCCTGCGGTACGGTATTCTGACAGATTTCATTGAACATATAGGAATCGCGGATGCCATCGAGCGTGAAGTCCATAGAATAATAGTTGGCATCAATATAATCCCTGATGGCTTGCATATCTGCGCCCTGCTTAGCCATAAAGGCTGCCACGGCAGTTGCTTCCGCTCCCTTAATGCCCTCCGGATGGTTGTGCGTCACATCTGTAACCATCAGCGAAAGCTGTTTGACCTGCTCCATAGTATTCGCAGCATAGACAACACCGCTCACGCGCATTGCCGAACCGTTGCCATAGCTGTTATAAGGCTGCGGGTCGCCGAAATAAAGCCAGCAGGAAAACGTTCTACCATAACCGGCATCAGGATATGCCTCACCAAAGGCACGTATTTTTGCTACAGCCTGCTCGCGCAAATCACTGAAATCAGGCTTGCTCTCCAAAAGCGCCTCACATAACGCTAAAGACATTACGCTGTCATCTGTGAAAAAGCAGTCATTAGTAAAAAACTCAAAATCCTTCGCTTTATAATTATCCCATTCAAAACGTGAACCGACAATATCGCCTATAATTGCACCCAGCATTGTATACGCCTCCTTTTTTGTTATATATAGTATAGCATAATTACCGCGATATTACTTGTGATACACGTATATACATGCTAAAATGAAACTACAAATAGCTCTATTTGATACTCTTCGCAAACTTTTTCTTTTATATTTTATAAGGAGTTGGTCGTATTGGAATACTTGGTTATCAAAAACAATATTACTGAGATAAAATGCGATGCTGTTGTCAATTCAGCTAATCAATATTTAATTAAAGGCTCTGGCATTTGTAAATCAATATATGAAAGTGCCGGGGAAGCAGAATTGGATAAGTATTTAGAATGCGCTGATGGTCTTGTTGAAGGTGAATGTATTGTAACACCAGGATTTAATTTGCCGGCAAAATATATTTTTCATGTTCTCACTCCCAAGTATTATATAAAGAATGATATAAACATAGAAAAATTTAGTCAGTGCTATGCCTCTATTCTACAAGCAGCAGAATACTATCGTTGTGAAACAATAGCCATTCCATGTATTGGCACGGGACACCATGGCTGGCCGTTGGATTTGTCTTCTAACATTGCTATAGATACTTTATATTGGATTATAAATGCAGATGAATCGCGTTTTTCTTTCTTAAAGCAAGTTATTTTTAGTTGTCCTGATTGGCAACATTACTTAACTTATAAGGGATTAATAAATTCAAGAAGACTATAATAAGACGCTGACTATCCCTTCATGGCTTAATATTGAAACGCTCTGCCAGCCTTACGGTCAGCAGAGCGTTTTATTGTGTCGTTATTAAGTGTTATATATTTTATTCTTCCCTCGCCTGATTTGAAGATGTCCATAAAGTATATTGCACTAAGATAAGTATACCAACTAATACCATAGCTAAAACTAAATACGGACTATCAAGCAAAAACAAAAGAAGAATTAATCCTGCAGGTGCCAGATAATTTTTATAATCTGGATGGTTTCTATAATAATCTATGTTGCTTCTCTGCTTATCAGTCCTATCGTTTATAGTTTTTGCCTGATAACGGATTGCCCACAGATCATGTAAATCGCAGATATCAACAAGCAAGAACCCGAAAAAGAACGGAGAAGCAATTGCGAAAGCATAAAAAGCAAAAGTATAATCAGGTTGCCACCAAAGCTTATTTGTTACTAGTACAGACGCGATCAAAAGCATCATGCTGTAAAACCAGATTCTAAATATAAGCAGTATGTTGTAATAAAATTTCTTTACCAGATGCAGACTTTGGGGCCACAATATCCTTTTATCCATAAAGTAATTTCTGCGTTTAAAAACCAACAGAAAACATGCTACGCAAATTGCGTACAACCTTACATCTTGCAGGACAAGAAGAAAAAACATAACTATACAGATTATTATTTTTTTGCCAGTTTCCGCTTCATCGTCTGTTTTTTTCTCTGGCTCGCATTGTTGATATGTATTTGCAACCTGTTGGCCATTATCATCCAGGTAATTGACCATGCTTTCCGGATTAACGCTTTCCTGTGCAGTATTCGGGAAATCTTCATCCGCTGAAGCAAGAGAGACAGGTGGAGCATCCTCAGTCTTATCATCATTTTCATCTAATACTTTCTTTAGTACCCCTGATTTTTGCATAGATGCACCAACGGCAGCAGGAGCAAGCAGCAAAACAAAAGCTAGTAATCCTGAATATAAACCATATGTTGCATATTTAATTGCACCTATAACAATAGCGAAGAAAACACATGCCCCTACTGCTAGCTTGGTACGTTTATCGTAAAGTGCGTGCAATATTGTGACTACAAAGAAAAGATATAAATATATCTGCCATTTTTCCATGTGCATGTCCTTTTAAAATACCATTCTCCACAAAGTATTAAGGATGTGTGGCATTTTTCTTTCATATTTTTATGAAGTTGCTTAGAATTGGTACTTTACAGGCTCATTTTTGTGCAAAATCTGAAGCATTAGCAGTGCCTAGGGACATAATTAAAGAAAGTCCTAATCCTAAAGCTAAAATCTTTTTCATCTTATGCTTTCCTCTCTATATTTCTTTTTTTCATTTACAATTATTGTATAAGCTTTACATTTTAATTATTCGCTATGAATATAAATTTCCCTGCATATACCGCATCATTATTTCTCCTTCTTTATCTTATGGTTACAATGAAAGACAAGGCCCTGCTCAACCTCTTGTTGAAAAACGGTTGGGAACTGACTAACGTTTAAACCGTACATCATAACAAAAACCGTACATGCGCAAAGCCTTGCCCGGCCTGCGTTTGTACGGTTTGTACAGCTTTGTACGGTTTTTGAGGATAGCCAAAACGTACACATAACGCTCTGCCAACCTTACGGTCAGCAGAGCGTTTTATTGTGTCGGTATTAAGCCTTAGCTTATTTGAAGTAGCTTACGCCGGACAGGAAAATCTTCTGATCCTTGTCGCCGGCAATGTTGCGGAACAGGCCAGGAGCAAAGCGCTCGCTGTGGCCCATCTTGCCGAGGATACGTCCGTCGGGGCTGGTGATGCCTTCGATAGCATACAGGCTGCCGTTCGGGTTGAACGGAGTGTTCATCGTCGGTACGCCCTGAGCATTTACATACTGGGTAGCAACCTGGCCGTTAGCAAACAGCTCTTTAATGGTGCTTTCCGGAGCGTAGAAGCGGCCTTCGCCGTGAGATACGGCAACTGCATGTTCTTCGCCGGGTTCGCACAGGCTGAACCACGGAGATTTGTTGGAAACAACTCTGGTGGTAACAATCTGGGAAATATGGCGGCCGATGTTGTTGAAGGTCAGAGTCGGTGCATCGCTGGTCATGTCGCGGATATCGCCGTACGGAACGAGGCCGAGCTTAATCAATGCCTGGAAGCCGTTGCAGATACCCAGCATCAGGCCATCGCGGTTTTCGAGCAGGTCGCTGATTGCTTCCTTGATGCGCGGGTTGCGGAACATGGTAGCAATGAACTTGCCGCTGCCGTCCGGCTCGTCACCGGCGCTGAAGCCACCGGGGATCATAACGATCTGGGAGTTGCTGATATATTTAACCATTGCTTCTACGGATTCTTCGATAGCAGCAGCGGTAAGGTTGCGCACGATGAAGGTGTTAGCTTCGGCACCTGCAGCTTCAAAAGCACGGGCGCTGTCGTATTCGCAGTTGTTGCCGGGGAATACGGGGATGAATACGCGCGGTTTGGCGATATTCACCGGAGCGGTTAAAGTCAGCTCGCTCTTGTACAGCGGCATTGCGATGTCAGCAGGCTCCTCTGCCTTCGGAGTGCCGTCCGGGAAGATGCCCAGCAGCGGCTCGCGGTATGCGGCAAAGGCTTTCGCAGCGTCAATCTTGGTGTCGTTGATGGTGATGCCTGCTTCGGCAGTAGTGTGACCGAGCAGCATGTAATCAAGGCCTTCGAACAGCTCTTCCGGTTCAACGCCGGCTGCCAGCTCGATAACCATGCCGCCGGGCTGCAGAGTGAAGAGGCTGTCGGTATCGTGGAACGGTTTGATGAATTCAAAGCCAAGCTCGTTGCCCAGGCTCATGGTGGTTACCAGTGCAGCTACGCCACCCTCTTTAACAGCGGCAGCAGCAGCGATTTTGCCTACTTCTATAGCCTTGTGTACAGCGGTCAGGTTTTCCTTCAGCGCTGCAAAATCCAGAACTTCTGCACTGTTGCGCGGGCAGGACAGGAAGATTACCTTGTCGCCTGCTGCCTTGAAGTCAGCAGATACAGCCTTGTTGCCGTCGATTACGCCTACTGCAAAGGAAACGAGTGTCGGCGGAACGGTTTTATCCATGAAGGTACCGCTCATGCTGTCTTTGCCGCCGATTGCCGGCAGGTCCAGAGCATCAAGTGCGGTGAAGGCGCCCAGCAGTGCGCTGAACGGCTGGCCCCAGCTGTTGGCATCATGCAGCTTGGGGAAGTACTCCTGCAGAGTCAGGCGCAGCTTAGCATGGTCGGCACCCAATGCTACGGCACGAACTACGGATTCGGTTACAGCGTACATTGCGCCGTGGAACGGGCTCCAGCAAGCAACGTTCGGGTTATAACCGCAGGCCATTACGCTGGCTGCGGTGGTGTTGCCGTGCAGCACAGGAATGCGGCCCACCATGCCCTCGCTCGGAGTGAGCTGGGTTTTGCCGCCGAACGGCATCATTACTGTACCGCGGCCGATGGTGCTGTCAAAGCGCTCGGACAGGCCCTTTTCGCTGCAGACATTCAGACGGCCGAGGTTAGCCAGCCATGCAGCCTCAAGGTCAGCAGCGGAGGTTACTTCGGCAGGAACCTGCTCGAATACGTTGTCCTCTTTTTCTTCGCTTACTACGATGTTGGTGTGTTGTGCAACGCCGTTGGTATCGAGGAAAGCGCGGGACAGGTCAACAATTTTATCGCCACGCCAGAACATAACCAGGCGCGGTTCTTCGGTAACGTCAGCAACAACAGTTGCTTCCAGGTTTTCTTCGTCAGCATATTTGATGAAGGCATCGCGGTCAGCGGCAGCGATAACAACAGCCATACGCTCCTGAGATTCGGAGATAGCCAGCTCGGTGCCGTCCAGGCCTTCGTATTTCTTGGGAACCTTGTCGAGGTCAATAACAAGACCGTCGGTCAGCTCGCCGATAGCAACGGATACACCGCCTGCACCGAAGTCGTTGCAGCGTTTGATCATTGCGGTTACGGCAGGGTTGCGGAACAGGCGTTGGATTTTGCGTTCGGTCGGAGGATTGCCCTTCTGTACCTCTGCGCCGCAGCTCATGAGGGAGTCAACGGTGTGCTCCTTGGAGGAACCGGTTGCACCGCCGCAGCCGTCACGGCCGGTTTTGCCGCCCAACAGCACTACGATATCGCCGGCAGCGGGACGCTCACGGCGAACTGCGCTACGGGGAGCAGCGCCGATTACGCCGCCGATTTCCATACGCTTCGCAACAAATTTGTCATGATAGTATTCCTGTACATGGCCGGTTGCCAGACCGATCTGGTTGCCGTAGGAACTGTAGCCTGCAGCTGCACCGATGGTAATTTTGCGCTGAGGCAGCTTACCGGGCAGGGTTTCGCTGATCGGGGTGCGCGGGTCGGCACTGCCGGTTACGCGCATAGCCTGATATACATAGGAACGGCCGGACAGCGGATCGCGGATTGCACCGCCGAGGCAGGTTGCAGCGCCGCCGAACGGTTCGATTTCGGTCGGATGGTTATGGGTTTCGTTTTTGAACATTACCAGCCACTCTTCGGTTTTGCCGTCGATTTCGATAGGCACAACGATAGAGCATGCATTGATTTCTTCGGACTGGTCAAGGTCAGCCAGCTTGCCTTCCTTGCGCAGCTTCTTCATGCCGATTACGGCAATATCCATCAGGGTTACCGGACGCTCGGTGTCTTCACCGTAAACCTCATCACGGGCAGCCATATATTTGTCATAAGCCTCTTGCACAGGCTGGGTAAAGGTGCCGGGAACGATATCTACATCCTCAATCTGAGTCATGAAGGTGGTATGACGGCAGTGGTCGGACCAATAGGTATCCAGCACACGGATTTCGGTAATAGTCGGCTCGCGGTGCTCTTCGTTGAAGTATTTCTGGCACCACAGCAGGTCATCCAGGCTCATAGCCAGGCCCATGGATTGACGCAGTGCTTCTGCCTCTTCCTTGGACATGGTCAGGAAGCCGGTAACAGCCTTAACCTTTTCCGGCTCCTCGCAGGTGCTGATGAGGGTTTCAGGCTTAGCCTGTTCAGCCTCACGTGCTTCAATCGGGTTGATGCAGTAAGCCTTAATCTTTTCAATTTCTTCCGCAGTCAGCTCGCCTTCCAGCACATATACCTTAGCGGCAGCAACCATCGGGCGCTCCTTCTGGGTAATCAGCTGGATACATTGTTCGGCAAAATCCTCGCGCTGGTCATATTGACCGGGCAGCAGCTCTACGGCAAAGGCAGCCTCGCCTGCAGCCAGCGGCAGCTTCTCTTCTACGACATTGTCGACAGGCGGCTCGGACAGCACAAGCTGCTTAGCCATAGCGAATTCTTCATCGCTCAGGCCCATCACGTCATAGCGGTTAACAATACGCATACCGGTAAGATTGCTCATACCAAGGTTGTTGCGCAGGTCTGCCAGCAAGCCATGTGCTTCGACAGCAAAGGCATCCTTCTTTTCTACAAAAAGTCTTCTAATGTTACTCATATACACGGCCTCCAATGTAATTTTTTCGAGGTGAATACTTGCTATTTATGTATCTATTTTAACCAATACACGTATATGGTTATGCTAAATAGATTATAAAGAAATATATTGTCTAGGTAATAAACTTGTATTATTTTGACAATGTATTCCCTTGTAAAACCTGTTGTTTGTGACTTTATAGTGTCACATGCTAAGCTTCTATCACAGCAACGTGTTTTTCCGAACATTCCTGCAAGATGTGTCCATAGATAGCATAGGTGACCGCTATGCTGGTGTGTCCTAAGCGTTCCGTTATAAGAGCGATAGGCACATGCTTGTAAATCATGTTGGATGCATTGGTATGTCTTATTCCGTGGAACGTGAAAGGTCTAGTGATACCTGCGCCCTTCCTAGTGAAATCCCATGCATGGATAAGCAACCGCTCCACATAGAAGCTATCTCTTTTCCTATTATAGAAGATATATGGTGACTTGTCAAAGCTAAGGGGTTTTAAAGACATAAGAAGCTGTGTTGTCTTCTCAGATATTTTGATTGTGCGATACCCGGCTTGTGTCTTAGGGTATGTAACTATAGTCTTGTTGTTCTTATCCTTAGCTAAGGTTCTTTTTACAGATATTGTATTAGCAGCATCATCAAGACAATCCCATGTAAGAGCTAATAGCTCCCCTTCTCTCATGCCTGTTTCGTAGGCAAGACAATACAGAGCATAGAACTGATACTTCAACATAGGCTTCTCCTTGTGCTCCCATAGTGGCAGGAGAAAAGCTTTGATTCGCTCATGCTCCTCTTGCGATAAGACAACAACTTCATGCTTAGGTTTGTCACTCTTTGGTGTCTTTTTCGTTGAGGACACAGGTGACTTTCCAATGAGGTCTTGTTCCACACACCATCTGAAAAAGAGCCGTAAGCGACCTATGTAATTAAGATAGGTATTAGTTGCATAGTTCTTTTGCTGCCATTCTAAGAGCATGGTATCTATAGTATGAGTGGTAACCTTAGATAATGCTAAGCCATTAGCGGTGTTGTCTAGTAGCTTTAGTACACGTCTTGTGGTGATTATTACTGACCCTGACATCCGCTGAGCTTCTAGGTGCTTAAGGTACACCTCACCCTGATACTTTATTGTGTCTTCCGCTGCTTTTACTTGCAGACCTCTATCCTCTTTGTCTCTCTGAAGCTTCTTCAGCTTCTCCACAGCTTCCTTTTTTGTGTCTGCTGTGGCTGATAACCATTGCCTTTTACCATCCACAGGGTCTAATTCCACCCTGACACGTACTTTACCACTAGGAAGAGTTATTATAGAACCCTCTCCTTTAGGTCTTCTACGAGTTGTTTTAGATGGCATTTTAATACCTCCTGACTTCAAAAATTGCCAAAAATTGTGAAAGGGTATATTTAATATAGAGATTGCTTGGTTTCCCCCCGTGCCCCGGGGTCTTCAGGTATCCAGCAGAATAGTATACACTACATCTAAATAGTATATGCTATATCAGTGCTCCCAAGGGTACAAGTTACGTCCGATAACATATGTTATGTTAAATTTACCTTGTTTATGCCCTGAGATAAGCAAGCAAGGCATATATAACTACCTAGTTTTTATGGAGATATTGCGAACATATGTACATTATAGTGAACGTATAGTATAATTTAGATAAAAATTAGACATAAAATGTATCTGTATTATATGCCCTAGGTCTCTATTATGCCTGCTATGCCCCGGGCATCCTCTATATCCACTATTACCATTGGTTAACGCTGGCTACATTACTATAGATACTATTGTTACTATTATAACCATTGCTACATCATTATACAGCATATTATATATCGCTGCTCCTCTTATGTATTATAGTAACGCCCTGTTGCTCATGTATCCATTGGGTTATAAATTGCCTGAGTAACTCACTACCATTAATAGCTTTATGTTTACATAATGCTTGGAATTGCGTCCGTAACTCTTTTGGCACTCTAACTTGAATAAATACATCTTTTTGTTTTTCTTCAAACATGAAAAAAATCTCTCCTTATACCTACACCAGCTACTATTATATATCGCTGCTGCGCTTGTGTGTAATGGTGGTATCCTGCTGCTCATGTATCCATTGAGTTATTAGCTGCCTGAGTAGCTCACTGCTATTAATAGCCTTGCGCTTGCAAAGTTGCTGAAATTGTTGTTTAGTGTCGGCTGCTATCCTTAATCTAATATAACTATCTTGCGGTTTATCTTGTTGCATGATATACACCTCCCTATTATTTGTCTTCATTATATCATATGTTGTAACATGTTGCAAAATAAAAATCTAAAAAGGGAGTTGCAATTTGTTGCAACATGTGGTATTATATAACCATGGAACATGTTATAACAAGGTATAACATAATTACAGTGTTATAACATGGTATAACAAATAGGAGGTAACAAAATAATGAGAAGACAACAAAAGCATATTAATAACCCTGAACAAATTGGATATAAAAAGGAAAAAATGCTGAATGGGTATGTTATTAAAAACTATACGTTAACATTCGGTATCTATTGGGGGCATTATACCTTAATAGTGGATGATTTGGGATTTGGGGTGTCGGCTGTCTTGTATGGCAAGCATGAACCTACAGAGCTTTACAGAGACAAATAAACTTTTATCGGTACTACCGCCCCGGCGGTGGTACTCATTAAGAGCTTATTTACTCTTAAAACTTAATAAACTAGGAGGTAAAAAGTTATGATTAAAAATGTTTGTCTTATGCTTGCCTTGCTGCTCATGGTACACCTGAACTGTGATGCAGCCACTACCCTGCCGGGAGAGTGCAAAAGCTGCTTGCATGGTGAACCTACTACCCTGCAAGTTGTTATCCGTGATTTGTCTATGGGCAGCCTGAGCGGTGCTGCTGCTGACCTGGGATTGTTTGACCTGGCGGATGTTCTTTTGAAGGTGGAGGAGGTGGCAAGTAATGCCTGATTGGTTAGAAGCTTTACTGATTGAAAAGTTTGTAATACCTAACAAACTTACAGAAGACCAGCTCCAGCTATTAGAACAAATTACCCTGATAGGTGCTGAACTGCAACCCGTACAAGAGCAACGCTGGTACATCTCTTTTCCGTATGTGCAGGCAGATATTTTAAAGTGGTATCTGCAAGAGCACCACATAAAGTATCAGGCAATAGAGATTAATAAAAATGTAGTACAGATAGGGTACAACGCCCCCAAAAATAAGCAGGAAAATAAAGCACTTGACGCTTTTATAAACCTGCTTACAAAAACCTTTTAGAGCTTTTCGGGCATCCACTACCTCCGGCGGTGGGTGTCTCATAAAGCTTTAAAGCTTTAAAAATTATAGGAGGTAACAAGGTTATGAGTATCAACCCACGTATAACACAAAAGCAAGTAAAAGAGGGTTATGGAACTATTGCCTACTGTGGTTATTGCGACTTGCAATATACCCTTAAAGATGCACGCAAGGTAGGACATACAGCACGCAAAGAAGGGTGGGCAGCAAACATATATGAAATCACCCCTAGCATCTGCATTGTAACCGGATATGCCCCGTTTGGTAATAAGTCTTTACCCCTTGCACTTACAGCAAGTTACGAGCGCAAAGCAAAGGAACTTTACAATGGTTCTACAACCGCCCCCCGTGATAAATTGCAGGTACTGTGGGCAGAACTTGCAAAGGATATTGAAGCACTTTAAAAGTTTTTCGGGCATCCACTACCTCCGGCGGTGGGTGTCTCATAAAGCTTTTACAGCTTTAAAAATTATAGGAGGTAACAAGACTATGAGAACAAACAAGCAAGTAAAAATCAGCTTGCAGGACTTGCAGGCAGGTAAATATACCAGCTTGCGCCCCGTTGAATTGCTGCGTACTTGCAGCCGTTGCTATATTATGCAGGTACAGCAGGCTGTGGTATTACTACCCATAAATACATCAAATAAACTTTTATCGGTGCTACTAGCTGCCCCAGCTGGTGGCACTCATTAAGAGCTTATTCACTCTTAAATCAATATATGGAGGGATTATTTATGTATGCTATCTATTTAAAATGCCCTAGTGGGCGTTTCCACCCTATTAGTTTACCTGATGGCGTTACAGTTAACCGCTTATTATTTGCAAGTGTATGGGCAGAACGCCAGCAAGCACAAAAGGCTTTACAGACGCTAAAAAAGTGGAACCCTGACGCAGTAATGCAAATACGAAAAGTATAACTTTTTAAGAGTTTTTAGGACATCAGCCGTCAAGTTTCGGCGGGTGTCTTATAAAGCTTTTAAAGCTTTAATAATAACCTAGGAGGTACAAAAGAAAAGTGAAAAAATGTTTGCTTTATTTGATTGGGTGCTTTTGGGTATCCAAACACACAAATGAGGTGCTCAAGGAAATTGCACGTTGGGCGGTAACAATATTTTTTGTCTTGTTTTTGTCCATTGATTGGGAGCGCACATTGGATGCATGGGGGGTGCTTAAGTAATGCTAGTAGCAGACAAAAATACAACGCCCATTGATTGGTTAAAATTTGAGTATGAGCAGCAACAACAGCGGTTACAAGCAATGCAAGCCGTATATGCTGACAAGTATGTCAAGGGCAAAAAGCAACGCACAAAAGCAGCAAAGGCATTAAAAGTAGAGATATACCGCCAGCAGGGGAAAATAATAGGCTTAGAAGCAGCTTTAAACATTTTTGAGCCTATCTCTTTTTGATTAAGAGTTTTTAGGGCATACAGGATAACAATTATCCTGCGTGCCTTATAAAGCTTTTAACAGCTTTAATAATACTATAGGAGGTGCAGGAATAATGGGAGAGCATAAAAAGCAAGGCAAGACATTTTTCGTCACTGTAGATGCACATAATCAGCTTGCTATACATCGCAGTCCCAGCGGGCATTTTACGTGTATTCGCTATTATGATGGTGTACAGATGCATAAAGCAGAACGCCTTTTACAATATGATGCCGCCTTGAAAATGGGATTGACGCTGCCGGAACTGCTGGAAAAATTCAAACTAGAGTGACCAAAAACTGAACAGAGGTACGGACTAAACTGTGCCTCTAATTTTTTGCACCCTTTTTCCGCCCCTCGACCGAACGGAACGAAATGATGTTCGCGGTTACCGAAGGTCACCTGAGCGGAACGAAACGTGTTGTCTTGTGCAACGCACGGAACGAAACGAAACGAGGTATGCAGGGGCAACCCCAAGCTGCCAAGCAAGGCAAGGTTACTTTAGGGCAAGCAAGGCAAGCCAAAGGTTACCAAAGACACAAACACCCAAGCAAACATCAATGGGGCACAAACATGAAGAAGACCCATTATAACTAGGAGGTATTTATAATGACAAACAAAGAACTGTTTGAAGAGCAGCTTATGCTGGAATCTTCTGCTAGACAAGATGGCTATGAAGCAACATGTGAAGCTCTCAGAATCGCAAAGGAAAAAGGCATGGTTGATACTGCCCTCCCTATTGGACAAGCGTTTTTTAATCACAAGGTACTCGCTGTCAAGGATGTCATGCTGCAATGGCTCACTAAAAACATGAAACCAAAAGCTGGTGTTAAACCTAACTTTATCTATATCTTGGATGACCTGAAGACTGCGTTCACAGATGCAGAGGGCAATGTGGATATGGATGCTATCGCTAACACCTGCACAACTGTAACACTCTCCTGCCTTATAAATGCCCTCACAACAGGCTTGAATACAAAGGCAGCCTTTCTGAATAACGTGGGATTGCATGTTGGCTTTAGTCTTATGTATGAATATCAAGCCAAATGTTTTGAAAATTGGCTCACTACATTACCTAAAGAAGACAAAAACAAAAAAGCAATGCAAGGTATTGACAAGCGTATAGGTATCCATTACCGCTATGTCTACATGAAACAAGCCATTAAGAAATGTGGTTACACCTGCCCCACGTGGGAACAAGGAGACAATGAAGGTATTATCAACTTAGGGGTAGCCTTATTGACTTTGACAGAAGAAGCAACAGGCTATTGGATGTCAGATTCAGATAGCTACACACAAGCACATCTTGTCCCTACCCCTCAATTTGTGGATGCATGGCAACGTAATGAGGAGAACATGTTGTACTACGCTCATAAATGCTATCCGATGATTATCCCTCCAAAACCATGGGTAGCCTATGATGATGGTGGTTACTATGGAGACCTTGCAGCTTTCTATACATTCTTGCGCCTTAAAGGGGTACATAACTCTTTCAGTAAAGCCTATAAAGCACGCCTTTCTCAACTTGATACACCTGATGTCTATAAGGCTGTCAATGCTATTCAGGCTACACCATGGCATATCAATAAGGATGTTTTAAATGTTATCAACCAATGCAAAGAGCGTGGCTATATCCCATGTGGTAAAGAAAAGTCCCACATCATGAGCACTGATTTGAAAGAAGCTGAACCTACCCCCTTACCTGAAGGGGCAACAGCAGAAGAGATTAAAAAATATAAAAAAGATAAGGCAGTGTGGTGGAAAGGCTTAAAACGTCGAATTTCTATTATCAATCGTACAAATGCTATGATTACAGTTGCTGATAAATTTAGTCTTTATGAAAACATCTATTTTCCTTGGAACATGGATTTTAGAGGACGCATCTATCCTATCCCCTCTTTCAGTCCCCAAGGTGACGATATTTGCAAAGGCTTACTGCTCTTTTCAGACACACCGCCTTGTCAAGACCCTAAAGATATTGAATGGCTTGCCATTACCGGAGCTAACCTTGCAGGTGAGGATAAAATCAGTTATGTTGACCGCATCCAATGGGTATATGACAATGAAGCAGTCATTCTTGATGTAGCTAAAGACCCTATGGGTAACTTATGGTGGTTGCATAAAGACAAAAAACCTGTACAGCTCCTTGCATGGTGTCTTGAATGGGCGAAAGCGAAACAATGGATAGCTGAGCATGGCTCTATTGTCGGATGGGTAACAGGTCTCCCCTATGCGCAGGATGGCACATGCTCAGGTCTGCAGCACTTCTCTGCTATTCTTAGAGACCCTATCGGTGGCACTGCGGTAAACCTTGTACCCCAAGACAAACCCAATGACATCTATCGTTTGGTGGCTGACAAGGTAAATGTTGTCTTGAAGCAGGATGCTATGTCAGGCACTATTGACGAATGGGACGAAGAAAAGATGAAGACAAAATTCGGAACAAAGACTATGGCGCAGATTTGGTTAAACTATGGTGTCAATCGCACTGTAACTAAAAGACCTACCATGACCCTTGCCTATGGTGCTAAGAAGCGGGGCTACACTGAACAGATTATGGAAGACACAATCAAACCTGCTTTAAATGCTAAGACTGCTTGTGGTTTTACAGAGACTAATGCCTACCAATGTGCTATGTATATGGCTGAGCTTATATGGAACTCTGTAGGTGCTACTGTTGTGCGTGCTGTTGAGGGTATGGATTGGTTACATAAAGTTTCCAAACTTGTCACCAAAAATGCAAATGTAGTGTCTTGGTGCACACCTTTAGGTTTACTGTTGCAGCAAAATTATTTAAAGTATGAATCTAAGGTGATTAAGTTACGCTGTGCCGGAAAAAGATTCAGAGTGTATATCCCTCACCAAACAGGTGTGATTGATAAGACAAAACAGGCTAATGGTATCGCTCCAAATTTCATTCACTCTATGGATGCTTGCCATCTTCAAATGACAGTATGTAGAGCTAAGGATGCTGGTATCAATCACTTTACTATGGTGCATGATTCTTATGGTTGCCCTATGTCACAAGCTAAGCTGATGTATGATATTGTGCGCAAAGCATTTGTAGATATGTATACAGAGCATGATGTCTTGGAGGAGTTTAGACAATATCTGCAACCATTGGTAAATAAAGAGTTACCTGCTCCCCCTAAAAAGGGCAATTTAGACCTGAATAGTGTATTGGACAGTAAGTACATATTCTGCTAATGGGTCACAAACATGAAAAGAAGACAATAGATAAATATAGTTTCCTATAGATTCTATAGAGACCTTTAAGTGCCTAAGGTTATGTTATTAATAATTAATAATAACCTACCTAAGGTAACTAAAGGTCTCTATTGTCTTTATAGTACCTTTAAAATCCTTTAGGTAACTAAAGGAAATGCTAATGGGGCATAAACATGAAGAAAAGACAACACGCTTTTCAAAATCTAAATTGCGACGTTTCTATTTTCCTTTCTGTGTGTTGTCTTTTCTCAATAATTTTTAAGGAGGTATTGTCTATGTTGAAACAGGACGCTCGTGTAGGTCAGAGGGTATGGGTTGCACATGGTACTGATAAAGGCTGCACAGGTACAATAGTAGCCTTAAGGTCTGCACATGCTCTTGTCCACCTTGATGGTAGTGAATCTGCTATGATTAGTTTTTTAGGTTACAACATGCTTGAACCTTATACCCCTAACCATGCTACTAACAATCAAGCAAAGCACTACGATGAGCACTATGCATCCATGGTAGGCTTAGAGCCTATTGAGCTGATGCAGCTTGTGTTGTCTCTTCCTGAATTTGTGGGTTTCCTCAAAGGTAACATCATCAAATACACCCTGCGAGCTGGCAAGAAGCAAGGGGAAGCTGCGGAAAAGGATGTAGCTAAGGCTAAACGCTATACCGAATGGCTCATGAAACTTGGCTATAAGATGCCAATCAATCCAAAGGAGGTCTAAAAAATTTGGTAAACATTAAATTCAAAAAACTTGACCCTAAAGCCACTCTCCCCCAAGCAATGACCGGTGGAGCTGCTGGTCTTGACTTGGTTTGTCTTAACCGCATTGCGGTGACCCCACAACGCTGGTCTTCAAAGGCAGCTATTGTCCGTACAGGCTTGGCTATGGAACTGCCTAGTGGCTATTATGCTGAGGTTGTCTTGCGCTCCTCTACAGGCAGAGACACAAAACTCAGACTTGCTAATCAGGTCGGTATTGTCGATTCTGATTATCGTGGTGAAATCATGTTGTATGTGGAGAATTTAGGTGACCATCTTGAAATTATTAATGCTGGTCAGAGAATTGCGCAACTGTTGATTCACAAGATTGAAGAAGTGGTGATTGAAGAAGCCACTGAGGAGCTGTCTGAGACTGAAAGAGGTCTTGAAAGTGGCAGTACCGGAAAAGGCACTAAATCTGCCGTGAAGACTAGAAGAAGCAAGGAGGTAACTAAGGATGCCTAAACATTATAAAGTAGGTGACAGAGTGTGCTGCATTGAAAAGCATGATGGTAACAGCCATATTATAGGTCAGGTAGGTACTGTGCGTGGCTTTCTTCCTGCCTTCCATGAGCTTGCGATAGAGTTTGATAATGATGTACAAGGACACACTTTATCTTCAGCTCACAGCTGCACCGTAGGGCATGGGTGGTCTATTCCTCCTGAAAAACTTGTTCCTGCTTATCTTTCATCTTGTAAAGACACTAAAATTATCATTTACACCAAGGGTAATAAAACTCTCGCAAAGGTCATTGTAGGTAAACGCACTGTGGAAACCGAGTGTGCGGTATGTTCCCATGATGATGTCTTTTCTGTCTTTACAGGTGCTCAAATTGTCCTTGCACGCCTTGCACACAAAAATAACGCTAAACCTGCGCTCTCAAAAGCAGCACTTGACAAAGCTTTAAAGAATTTTGAAATTATTGAATAATAAAGGAGAATAACAAACATGGCAAAAAATGATTTTGCACAAATTACAACCCCTGCCGGTGAAGCGGTGTACCCTAAGCTCCGCAGCACTGAAGTCTTTGATGGCGAGGATACCGGAAAGTATGTCTGCGGTATCAAATTGTCTAAAGAAGACACTGATAAGCTGATTCAACGTATCGAAAATGAATGGGAGATGGCTAAGAAGTCCCCTGACTTTGACGGCAAGCGTTATGGTCGAAACTCTGCGCCTGCCCTTGGTTTCCATGAGGACAAAGATGGTGATATTGTCTTTAAGGCTAAGACCAATGCTGTTATCAAGACCAAAGCTGGTGATGTTATCGAAAAGACTATGGTTGTCTTTGATAAGAAGGGCAAACCTATGGATGAAGAGATGGAAGTAGGTAACGGCTCTACCATTCGCCTGTGTATGCTTCTGCGCCCCTTCTATGCCTCTGCTACTGTCTATGGTATCCAACTGCTTCTGAAAGCAGTTCAGGTACTGAATTACGTCGCTCCTGCTGCTGGTGCAGTATCTGCAGATGATTGTGGCTTTGAGGTTGTTGCAGAGGAAGAGTTTGACGAAAACAATCCGCCGTTTGACTTTTAATCATGGCTATTAAATTTAACCGCAGAGGTGGCTTTTCCACTCTCAACAAACCATATCGTAGCGGTTTAGAAGACCGCTTAGCGCAGCAGCTTGAAAATGCAGGTGTACCTAAGGTGTACGAAAAATACTCCATCGCCTACGAGATTCCTGCAACAAAACATCATTATACCCCTGACTTCATCCTGCCTAATGGTATTATCATCGAAGCCAAGGGTATCTTTGAAGCTGCTGACCGAAAGAAGCATCTGCTTATCAGACAACAATATCCGAATCTAGACATACGCTTTGTATTCTCCAACGCTAAGACAAGAATCGGTACAGGAGCTAAGACTACTGTGGCTGAATGGTGTGAGAAGCATGGTTTCCAATACGCCAGCCGTGAGATTCCCTCTCGGTGGTTTAAGGAAACTATGAAGGACACCAATGGTCTTGTCCTGCGTGGAAAAGGTGAGCGTATTGTCACTCTTTAAATTCAAAGAGCGCACTAAGACCACACAGATATGTGTTGTCTTAAGAAACCTAAAGGGTAAGCGCAAACGTGAGCTGTTTAGGGAAGCTTACAGACAAGGTGAAGTTGACACAGGCTTTCACTTTATTGTCTTCAATAATGGTCTTTTTGAGACCGACAGAGAAATAAAGGCAGTTGCCGGATATAACCTGCCTGAATGTGAGACTTCTGTGTATGTCTTAGCTGATACATTAGGACGCAAGAAAATATCCGATGCTCAGCAGTATGTGTTGAATGAGCTAAAGGCACAGTATGATGTGCCTATAAAATTTATTACTGACGAGGTGTAACGTATGCAAGAAGAATGGAGAGATGTCAAAGGCTATGAGGGGCGATACAAAGTAAGCTCCTTAGGTAGAGTATATAGCCATTTAACACATCATTATCTAAAAAATGGACATACAGTAAGGGGTTATTGTTTTGTTTCATTATGCTTAGATGGTAGACCTAAAAATTTTTTAGTACATCGACTTGTCGCCACATCCTTCATCCCTAACCCCTTAAATTTACCCGAAGTAAATCATAAGGATGAGAATCGAGAAAATAATCGTGTAGATAATTTAGAATGGTGCACACCTAAATATAATTGTCAATATGGCACTCGTAACTATCGTGTAGGGGTGAAAAATGGTAAAAGGGTGGCTATGTATGATTTAGATGACAATTATTTGGCTACTTTTGTGAGTAGTAGGGTTGCAGCACGTGCCATGAATACCACTCATGCTAACATATTAAGAGTATGCAATGGTAAAATGGCACAAACAGCAGGTTATAAGTGGAGGTATGCAGATGTCTGAAATAGTACAGACACATCTCCCCTGCCCCTCCTGTGGTTCACATGATGCACTGACACAATACACTGACCATTCTTTCTGTTTTTCTTGTAACACCTATTTTAGAAGTAAGGAGCGTGAGGATAAATTGCCATCTTCCTTACGAAAACATGATTTGGTTCCTGTATCAGAGATGCAGTTACAACCTCTCCCAAAACGAATGATAAAAGCAGATACCTGCCGTAAATATGGTTACTATACATGCAATGTACATGGTAAACCTGCTCAGGTTGCTTGCTATTATGATGATGATAACAATCTCATTGGGCAAAAGATACGCTACGCTGATAAAACCTTTGAATCACGAGGTAAATTCAGCGAGCGTTTCTTTGGTCAACAGCTTTTTCAAGGTGGTGGCAAGAAATTAGTAGTTACTGAGGGTGAGATTGATACCCTTGCCGTATCACAGGTTCAAGGTAATAAATATCCTGTTGTCAGCCTTGCCAATGGTGCAACTTCTGCTGCTAAAATTTTCCGTGCTAATTTTAATTGGCTTGAATCTTTTGAGGAAGTCATTGTTATGTTTGATATGGATGAAGCAGGACGCAAGGCTGTTAAGGATGTATGTGGTATCCTCTCTCCTAAACGTCTAAAGATTGCATGGCTGCCCTGTAAAGATGCAGATGAATGTCTGCAACAAGGCAAGGCTGATGCAATTATTAAGGCTGTATGGGAAGCTAAATGCTACACCCCTGCTGACATCATCAAAGGTGATGAACTGTGGGAGGTTTTGTCTAAGCATGAAGAATCACTGAACTACCCCTTACCTTGGGACATCCCACTGCAAAACATGACTGATGGGTTGCGAAAAGGTGAGCTTGTGGTTATCACAGCAGGAACAGGTATAGGTAAAACTACGTTCGTTAGACAACTAGCCTATCATCTTGGTACTGCATGTTACTGTAAGGTTGGTATGTTGATGTTGGAAGAAAACGTCAAGCACACCGCCAATGGTCTTGTGTGTCTTAAGCTTGGCAAACCTGCCCATAGACCTATTATCAACACTGAATATAAAAAGGCTTTTGATGATATTATGGACAACTTTGTTTTCTTCTCACATTTTGGTTCACTAGACTGTGAAGACCTCCTTCAGACCATCCGTTACATGGTAACAGGTGAGCAGGTGGATTTTGTTGTCTTAGACCACATCTCCATCGCTATCAGTGGTCTTGACATCGAAAATGAGCGTAAGGCTACCGATGTACTTATGACGAAACTACGTTCGCTTGTAGAGGAGACAGGTGTAGGCATGTTGGTTGTCTCTCACCTGCGCAGAACTGACGGCACTCCTGCTGAAGAAGGTGGCGCACTTTCCCTCTCCCATCTGCGTGGTTCACAGGCTATCTCACAGCTCTCTGATGCTGTGTGGGGTCTTGAAAGAAACCAACAGGATGAAGGGATGAAGAAGAACCTTGTGCGTGTCAGGGTGCTGAAGAACAGGTATAGTGGTGATACAGGTATCGCCGGATACCTTGCATATGACAAGGAGCATAATATCTTAAATGCTGTGAAGGACTTATCAGAGTATGAAGCACCTGTGTGTCCTTTTGATACTGATGAAACAGAGAAAGGAGATTTTTAGATGTTTGAAATCTTAGAAAAGCTTATTGATTGGTGTACTTCCTTGCTGTCTTGGTTGTCTCGTAAGCAGGTTGAAGCTGCTAAGGCTCGCATCAAGAACTGCAATAGCATGATTCATAATGCCAATGCAGCTAAGATGGTATACCTGCAGAAGCATGAGAAGACAATCAATGCTCTTGAAAATGAGCGTGAGCGTATGGAATACTTCCTGTCGCAAGATGCTGTGGAGCTGTAAGCTATGCTCTACTTTGATATTGAAACTGATGGTCTGCTGGACAATGTCACTAAGGGGCATTGTCTAGTAATCATCGACGAACAGAACAACATCTCAGCTTACAGACCTGATGATTTTAAAAAAGGAGCTATGCGCTTAATCGCTGCTCTGAGGGATGGAGAGAGCATCTGTGGTCACAACATCATCAACTATGACTGTGCTGTGCTGGCTAAACTCTATCCCGAGTTCCACATAAAGCGAGAATGGAGACCACAAGTTTTAGATACCCTTGTGCTGTCACGTCTTATCTGTGGCAACATAGAAGATACTGACCACGCTAGGGTACGTAATGGTACACTCCCTGCTAAATTGATTGGCAGACAATCACTAAAGGCATGGGGTTATCGCCTTGGAGAACTTAAAGGTACGTATGGTGAGCAAGAGGATGCATGGGATTCTTTCAGTGAGGAAATGCTTTCCTACTGTGTGCAGGATGTCACTGTCACCAAGAAGCTCTATACATACCTCATGAAGATTGGCGCACCTGCTAAGGCTATAGAGCTGGAACATCAAGCACAATGGCTGATGTCTAAGCAGGAGCGGAATGGTTTTGTCTTTGACTTAGAAAAGGCAGAGAAGCTGAGGGAAACCTTAGAGTTACGCTATGCTGTGTTGTCTTCTCAGTTGGTGTCTATTGTACCACAGATACCTGATAAGGTCTTCGTGCCTAAAAGAGACAACAAACGCTTAGGGTACAAAGCAGGTGTACCTATTCAAAGATATAAGGACTTCAATCCTAGCAGCAGACAACAGGTGGCATGGGTGCTGAAGCATCAATTTAATTACTTGCCGGAGAATGAAGATTGCTATGAGGATGAACGCCTGAAGGTGGATGGCGATACCTTTAAGTTTATTAAGGGTGACGAAAATGCCCCACAGGAACTAAGGGACTTAGCTGCTGTCTTTGAGGAATACCTTATGGTAGCCAAGCGTCTTGGACAGTTAGCCACAGGCAACCAAGCATGGCTGAAGCATGTAAAGGCTGATGGCAGAATCCATGGCAGCGTAAACCCTTGTGGTACAGTAACAGGACGTGCTACTCATGCAAACCCTAATGTTGCCCAAGTCCCCCACGTTGGTAGTCCCTACGGACAAGAGTGCAGGGAGTTGTTTAGAGCACCTGATGGATGGTATGAGGTAGGTGTAGATGCCTGTGGCTTAGAGCTTAGGTGTCTCGCACACTATCTTTATCCCTATGATAAAGGTGCATATGCCCATGTTATCTTGAATGGTGATATTCACACACTGAATCAACAGGCTGCTGGTTTACCTACAAGAAACCAAGCGAAGACCTTTATATATGCGTTCCTTAAACTCTACCATTGAGGAACTAAAACCCATTGAAAACGGTGGAACTCTCACTGAGACAATACCGTGCGAAGCTAAAAAGGAGAAGAATGACTAGAGAAGATTATCTACAAAAGATGCTACAAATTGTGGCAGGAAATAAACCTAAGAAATTACAGACAGCAAAACCAAGTAAGTACCCACAAGGCTATTTTAAAGCAAAGAAATGTAAGCATTGTGGGTCTATTTTTATTCCTAAAGCTCCTTCTGAGCATTACTGCTGTGACTTCTGTAAAGATTATGGTGTCACCAATGCTTACTATAAAAGAGTGTATGGTCTTACCCTTGATGATGTATTAGATATGGCAGAAAATCAAAATTTTGTCTGTGCTATTTGTCATGGTGATAACTTTGCTATGAATGATTGTCACTCAGGGGTACTTGTTGTTGACCATGACCACGAGACAGGTAAAGTGCGTGGTTTAGTCTGTCATAACTGTAATCGTGCCTTAGGTTTACTACATGATGATGTAGATAATTTCCGTAGAGCTATTTCCTATTTAGAACGTGTAACGACTATTCCGGAAGGAAGTACAGCACAAGCTGATGGTGCTGGAAGCGGTGGGCATTGATGATATAGTCTATTCTCATAGGTGACTATGAGCAGTTTCTTAGAAAACGCTCTGAGCCTTGCGAACTCAGGGGAATAATTAAGTATGGTAGTGGAGACAAAAATCTTGGCAAACTTCTCGGTGGTGATGAAGCTATGGGAAAGAAAGCAAAGAATAAATTCCTGAAGGCTACCCCTGCTATCAAGATGCTGCGTGAAGCTGTCAAGAATACACTCGTGGTTGAGTACCACGGAAAAATTAAAGAATGGAAACGTAAGTATTTAAGAGGGCTGGATGGCAGACATCTCCATGTGAGAAGTCTACATTCAGCTCTCAATTTACTTTTACAGTCCTGTGGTGCACTGATATGTAAAAAATGGATATGCCTATGGGAAGAAAATATGATTAAAGCTGGCTATGACCATGGAAAAGATTTTCAGTTCATGGCATGGGTGCACGATGAGGGACAATTATCTTGTAGAACTAGACAAATAGCAGAAGAATCTGTGAGAATCGCCCAAGAATCTATGAGACAAACACAAGAATATTATGGAATCAGATGTCAATTAGATACCGAGGGAAAGATTGGTAGAAATTGGTTTGATTGTCACTAGGAGGATGATTAGTAATGGTATTTAACTATAGACGCTTTACTGTAAGCTATATGGAATGGCAAGAATGGAAGCAACTGCTGAAATTGCACGCTATGCATGGTACATGTATTATGCCTGAAACAGGAGAAGGTGCAGAACTGTCATATGAATACAATAAATTGGAACAGGCTTACGCTAGAGCTTGCACTAAATGTGTACCCGTGGCAGAAATGCTCAGCTATCAAGACATTATCCGTAAAAGATTAGCTAGTGAATGTATGGATGGTGGTTTTACATCCAGCTACTATACACGTGATGCTGCTATCGCCTTGCAGATTATTGCCTATGCCCTGCGTGGTGCTAGAGATTTTGCAGAGGTTGCCCCTCTTGAATTGAAGCTGATTAAGCATTGTGCAGGACACTAAAGAATGTTTAACATCCCTACTCTACTCTTAGTCATCTGCACCGCCTATACCCCTGCCTTTGATGAATGTGGTAAGACAGATGGCATCACTGCCAGCGGACACCCTGCTATCCAAGGGGTGACTGTGGCGTGTGATGGCTTGCCGTTAGGCACTGAAGTTGTCATAGATGGGCATAGCTACATCGTTCAGGACAGGTTTGGCGGTGATTATGGTAAGACAAAAATTGATATTTTTATGAATACTAAAGCAGAAGCCTTTAGGTTCGGAAGACAAACAAAAATTGTGGAGGTAAAGCCCTATGTCGAAACAAAAGCAACCTTTTGTGCCAAAGATTGGTCAGAAGGTCTATATCAAGCGTCAGAACTCCTTAGGGGAGACTATCTATTTTGAAGGTGTAGTAAATCGTATCCGTGTGGAAGTTAAGTGTAAGCAAGGCAGCTTCATGACTGTTGCTTCCCCACACACCTTAGAGACCAAAGCAAAAGGACTTGTAGCAGGAGGTGACCTGTTCTAATGCCTACTGTTGACCTTATTTCTATGACACCTAACTACATGGCACTCTTAGAGTGTGCCTGTAAACAACCCTATGGTAAAGATGTTACTGAGAAGTCTATCAAGAAAATTATTGAGAGTGGACATCTTAGTGTCTTGGAGCACTGCTATGCTTCCTTTTTGGTGACGTGTAGTGTACGTGTCTTAGGGCAACTCACGAGACATCGCCACCTCAGCTTCACCTGTAAGTCTGCTAGAGGAAGTAGATTCGATACTCTTGTAAATCCATACACTCTTGAAAGTGTGCCTTTGGGTGACTTTAACGTAGGACGTACATATAACTCCGCTTTGAATGACACAGACACCAAAGAGGAGCAGGCTGCCTATTTTCTGCCCCAAGGTGTTGAGACATCCTTGGTAGTGACAGGCAACTTTAGAGCATGGTATGAATACTTGCCTAAGCGTTTGTGCAAGAGAGCTATGCCTGAGCATAGAAAGTTAGCTGAACTGATTCAGGAACGCTTAGCTGATGCTGCCCCTGAAATCTTTGATAAAAACTTTATGAACTGTAAAAAATGTACAGAAAGGAGTTGTGATTTTAAATGAAGTGGAGTGCTATCGCTATTTATGTCCTCTTGGTTATCCTGTTTTGCATGGTTTTCTATGGTCTGATTATTGGTGGTATTCTTGGTTTTCTCCACCTGTTGATGGAGGTATTTAATCTTGGCTTCTAAACCTTTACAGCTGCTTTTTGATGCTGACATGATTGTCTTTCGCACCTGTGCAGCAGCAGAGCAGGAAATTAATTGGTATGGTGACCTGTGGACACTACACTCTGACTTAGCAGAGGTTAAAGATGCTATTGACACAATGGTTGTCAGCATCACTGATAAAGTCCTGCGTCACATGGAGCACGAGGGAGCTTATCACATTACCATGTGCTTCTCCAGCTACCCTTACTTTCGCTCTAAAGTCTATCCCCCCTATAAGCTCAATCGTGTGGCTAAGAGAAAACCTCTTGCCTATCATTCTGCTGTTGAGTGGGTGAAGAAAAACTATAATGTGTTGTCTATCCCAAGTCTTGAAGCTGATGATATTTTAGGTATCTATGGAACAATACCCTCTACATCTGCTGTTATTATCAGCGGTGATAAGGATATGCGGTCTATCCCCTGTCCTTTCTATAACTTCATTCAAGATACATTCCATAAGACAACACAAGCAGAAGCTGATTATCAGTTCTTATATCAAACTCTTGTCGGTGATGCTACTGATAACTACAAAGGTTGTCCTAAGATTGGTGAGATTGGTGCAAAGAAAATTCTTGACAAAGAGTGTTCATGGGATGCTGTGGTTGCTTCCTATGAAAAAGCTGGTTTGTCTGAGGAAGAAGCACTGACACAGGCAAGGGTTGCTCGTATTCTCAGATATGAGGATGTTGATGCAGACCTTAAGCCTATCCTTTGGACACCTAAAGGGTCACAAAAGAGACAATAAAGTAAAGGGGCATATAAGCGACAATGAATATTAATATTGTATCTAATAAAGGGGATGATGGAGAAAAACTACCATATGTAAACCCTGTAATTTATGAACATTTAGAGAAAGCCTACAGTCTTGGTAGCCTTATGACACACAATGCCAAAAACAATGACGAGTTAATTGGATATATTAGGGGCGTTATGGATGTGCTTGGGCATATCAAGGCTATGGCTAACTTGAATGACGAGGAGTGATAAGATGTGCTGGAAGATTAAGACACCCAGCGTAAATACTGATGTATCTGCATCCTCCTTAGTACCGGAAACCAATGCAAAAGACCCTGATAGTCCTGAGTATGGTGGTACTACTGATACCTTTAACAAAAAGAAAGGCAGACAACAACTGACGATTGCACGCAATGGTGTATATAATCCCACGCAGTTGTAGGAAGGAGGAAAGATGTGCAGTAGAAAACCAAAAGTAGAACAAGCTGCTCCTGCTGCTGCCCCTGTTGCAGCCCCCTTGAAGATTGATAATGTGGCTGAGGATACCAAAAAGGAAAATCCAAACGCTAAGACCAAGGGTAAAAAGAAGCTCACCATCACTCAGATTGGTAGTGGTACAGGGGTGAATCTTTAATGGCAGAGACAGCAAAAGCTTTATATGAGCGATTGGCTATTGAGAGAGAGGTATATATTGACAGAGCTGAGGATTGTGCGAAATATACAATCCCTTTTTTATTTCCTAAAAAAGAAGCTAATGGTACTACTAAATACCCTACGCCCTATCAAGCGGTAGGTGCAAGAGGTGTCAATAACCTCACGTCAAAGCTGGTATTAGCTCTGTTCCCCCCAAACACACCTTTTTTCAGACAAGACATCCGAGATGATGTCCTCAAATACTATGAGAGCAAACCCGAAGACAAACAAGAGATAGAGCAAGCATTAGTACAGAGAGAACAAACGGCTCAGAAATACTTTGAATCTTCGCAGATGCGTGTCTCCATGGAGGTGTGTCTGAAACAGCTTATTATAGCTGGCAATGCTTTACTGTTCTTCCCTCCTAAAGAGGGGGGCATTAAAGTCTATAAGCTGAATAGTTATGTAGTACAAAGAGACTTTGTGGGACACCCTATTCAGATGATTACCTGTGACAAACTTGCTATCAATACCCTGCCCTATGAAGTCTTAGGGCAACTAGATATTGATTTGTCTACCAAACGTGGTGATGAATTGGTGGAGGTCTATACTCATATCACTTATTCATCCAAAGACAACAGATATTATAGTTACCAAGAGATTGAGGGTAAACAGATTGCTGGCTATGAGCAGTCTTTCCCTGCTGATGTTTGTCCTTGGATTCCTGTCCGTCTCTTTAAGATGGATGGTGAACATTATAGTCGCTCATATGTTGAGGAATATATTGGTGACTTAAAGACCCTTGAAGGTCTCTCTAAAGCCATTGCAGAGATGTCTGCTATTGCTGCTTCTGTAATCTACCTTGTGCGCCCAAATGGCGTGACACAACCTAGCAAGATTATGAAGACAAAAAATGGTGGCTTTGTAACAGGTAACAAGGAAGATGTTACTTGCCTGTCGCTGGACAAGACACAAGATATGCAGATTGCTAAAATGACTGCTGATGCTATTGAAAGCAGGTTGTCTTATGCCTTCATGCTAAATTCTGCTGTCCAACGTAGTGGCGAACGTGTGACGGCTGAGGAAATTCGTTATGTGGCTAATGAGCTGGAGGATACCCTTGGGGGTATCTATTCTATCCTGTCACAAGAATTGCAATTACCCTTAGCTAACACACTTTTAAATATCCTTTCCAAAAAAGGTGAAATTGCTGATGTCCCTAAAGATATTGTGTCCCTTGCCGTAACTACAGGCATGGAAGCTATCGGACGTGGACATGACCAACAGAAGCTTACTGTCTTTATCCAGGGCATTGCTCAGATTCCTGATGCAGCATCTGTTGTGAATTGGGAAGGCGTTGCTCGTGCTTGGGCAAACAGTTGCAATCTTGATACCACAGGTCTGATTAAGTCTGCGGAACAGATTCAGCAGGAACAACAACAAGCACAAATGATGGCAATGGCACAGGCTGCTATACCTAATGCAACCAAAGGTGCTATGGATGCCATGAATCAGCAGACACAGGGAGGTAGTGAAACTAATGGCTGATATTGAAAATCAAAACACACAGGTCAATGAAGAACCCAAGGAAACACAGGTAGATATTACTGATACTACTATTGTTTCTAATGGTGAAGTTATTGATACTGATAACACTGAAGGTGGCAAAGCTGAAGAAGAAGAAACCACCACTGATGAAAAAGACACCCAAGAAAAAGACAAACCTGCCGAAGAGCAGGAAGAGTACCAAAAAGCTAAAGGCGAGATTGAATCTGCCAAGACTGAGCTTGAAGGCAAGGGTATCGATTATGCTGCCTTAGAAGCTGAATATAATGAGAAAGGTGAGTTGTCTTCGGACAGTTATAAGCTGTTGGAAGAAAAAGGCTACCCTAAAGCTCTTGTAGAAGCAGCTATCGCAGGTTGGCAAGCTAAGGCTGATGCTTTTGCTAACAAGATTATTGAGGATGCAGGTGGTATCAATGAATACAAACGCATCCAAAAATTTGTGCAGTCACAAGGCGCAGGAGCAGTCAATGCTTTCAATGCTATTGTAAACAAAGATGATTTGTCTGTTGTGTCTGCTTACATTGCAGGTGTAAAGGCACAGATGGTAGCGCAGCATGGCACTGCTAACCCTACTTTGGGTGGTAGCGGTAACGTGGGTAAATCTAAAGGCTATACTGATGCCAATGAGATGATTAAAGCTATGAGTGACCCACGCTATGGCAAAGACCCCAACTATATGCAGGAAGTAGAGCGTAAAGTCGCTGCTTCTAAATTCTTTGGTTAAGACACAAACGTCAATCCCCTCCCATAAGCGGAGGGTTATTTTTTTTATTCAAAATTATTAAAGGAGTGATTTAATGGCTGATATGATTATTGCCAACCCCGGTCTTGCACAATCTGATAAAGGCAAAGACCGCTTAGGTTTATTTCTGAAAATGTTTACCGGTGAAGTTCTCACCGCTTTCTCTCAATCCACTATTACCGGTGGTCGCTTCTCTGAGCGTACTATCGAACATGGTAAATCTGCTATCTTCCCGATTGTAGGTCGAGCAAAAGCTAAATACCTGAAAGCAGGTAAGAACTTGGATGACCTGCGTACTCCCATTGAACACAATGAGCGTACTATTGTGCTGGATGGTCTGCTGACCTCTGACTGCATGATTTTTGATTTGGATGAAGCTATGAACCACTTTGAGCTGCGTTCTAAGTATTCCAAGGAAATGGGTGAAGCATTGGCTGTTGCTCAGGACTGTGCTATCTTGGCTGAAGTAGCTAAGATGATTGTAGAAGACAAAGAGAACCTGCCTACCAATGCTACTACTGGTGTCAAAGGCACTGGCAAGGGTCTGATTGTTACCGAGACTGTGGCAACCGCTGACTATGGCGAGACTGAAGCTATGGGTGTAGCTATCTTTAAGGAACTGCTGAAAATCAAGACCAAAATGTCTGAGAACAATGTTCCGCTGGCAGGTCGCAACTGCTACATCAAACCGATGGCACTCAATGCCCTGATTGCTAACAAGGACATCATTAACAAACTGTATGGTGCTTCTATGACCATTGAGGGCAACAACCCCCCGAAACTGATTGGTTTTGATTTGATTGAAGCTCCCCTGCTGACTGAGGGTGGCGTGGATAATGAGAATGTTATCCAAGGTGATGGTCATGTGTTTCCTACTACCTACAAAGACACCTGCCAATTCATTGTGGCACATCCGTCTTCCGCTGGTATCTTGACCCTCAAAGGTTTGGGTATGGAACATGCGCGCCGCCCTGAATATCAGGCAGACCAAATTATTGCTAAATATGCAAAAGGTTTTGGTGGTCTGCGTCCTGAAGCTGCCTTCATGGGTGTTGTAACTCAGGCTTAATTTAAACTACTAACCCTAGGGGATGGCGTATGCTGTCCCCTATTTTTTCTAAAAATGAAAGGAGATACCAATGCAACTAACAGCATTAACTGAACTTGATGCAGTCAATAGTATCATTGGTACTATTGGTGAAGCTCCTATTAACAGTCTTGAAGAACTGACAGATGTGGATGCTATCAATGCCCTTCGTATCCTGCGGAATATCAGCAGACAAGAGCAGTCCCGAGGATGGACTTTTAACAAAACACCACACTTCACCCTTAACCCGGATGTAGACACAAAGAAGATTCCATGGAACAGTAACTACTTGTATCTTAAGGATAACCATGGTGTCAAGCTCGTTCGACAGGGTGACTATGTAAAAGACCTGTTCAAAGATACACTGATATTTGAGCACCCTTTAGATGTAGAGATGGTGCTTTATCTTGACTTTGAAAATTTACCGGAGCAGATGAGAAACTATATCTTAGCTAAGGCATGTTTTGTCTTCCAAAGCTCTTACTTTGGTGATGATAGTTTGACCAAGATTACACAGCAGGAGATTGCTGAAGCATGGCAACATCTGATGGAATTTGAGGTAGACAACAATAGCTACTCAATGTTGGAACATACCTATGTTCATGAGCTGAGATTGAGGTGAGATTATGGGACTGATTAATCAAGACATCAAGAACCTTGTTAGTGGTGTGTCTCAGCAACCTCCTATTCTCAGACACCCTGAACAGCTAGAAGAACAGTTGAATGGCTATGCTAGTGAAGCAGGTGGCTTACAGAAGCGCCCTCCTACTATCTTTGAAGCTAACCTAGGTAAGAGAGGTAATACAATCAATAAGCCTTTGATACACTTTATAGATAGAGATACTAATGAAAAGTATATTGTTATCTTCACAGGCGCAGGTATTGATGTCTTTGACCTACAGGGTAATAAGAAGATTGTGAATATAAATGAAGATGCTTCGTATATTTATACACAGAGTCCCCGCAGTAATATTAAAGCTATTACTATTGCAGATTATACTTTCATTAGCAATGGAGCTCAGAAAGCTAAAATGTCTGATAAAGTGGATGATATATCATGGAATACCCAAGGTTTACTTGTCAATATCAAAAGTGGTCAGTATGGCAGAACCTACAAGATTGTCATAAATGATGAAATAGTGGCAAGCTATGAAACCCCTGATGGCAGTGATAAATCCCATACTAAGCAGATTGCTACCGATTTTATCGTGCAGCAGTTAGCCTCTCAATGTATTGATAAAGGCTATGTTACTACTACAGGCTCTTCATGGTTATATCTAAAGAAGAGTGCTTTTGTAACAGAAACAGGGGAGACTGTTTACATACAACCTCCCACTACCCCTACTCAACAGGAAGATATTTTCAAGGGACTTAATTATAATTATTTAGCAACTAGACATTTCTATACCCCCTCTACTATAACACGGTCTTTAGGGACAATTATTGTGACTATCCCTAAAAAAGAAGTCCTAACAAAGCCTGCGGATATAGAAGCCTATAATAAAGTCAAAGCAGAAATTGACAAATGCTCTTCTGATGGTTGGACTGTCACCTCTGCTGATAGTAAACTCACTCACTACTATTATAATGACGAGTGGGATGAGACTGAAGCAGAAGCCTACACTATTAAATATACAGAGAATACCAATAGTCCCTCTTACAGCATTGCTAAGAGCCTTATCACCTCTGCTGAAGTATTTGATGGTTATAACAATCAGGCTGCCTTTGGTATCCTTAAATCTGTGCAGAAGTTTACTAATCTTCCTGCTACTGCCCCTGATGGTTACCTTGTAAAGATTGTAGGTGAAGAAGGTAGCAATACTGATGATTACTATGTCAAGTACAGCGCAGAAGAAAAGGTATGGAAAGAGTGTGCTAGACCTAACATGAAGAATCACTTTGATACCTCTACTTTACCTCATGTGCTTGTGCGTGAAGCTGATGGTACTTTTACCTTCCGTAGAGCAGAATGGGAATTTAGGGATATTGGAGATGAAGACAGCAATCCTCTCCCATCTTTCATAGGGCAGACAATAAATGATGTCTTCTACCACAGAAACCGCTTAGGCTTCTTAAGTGGTGAAAATGTTATCCTCACTAGGAGTGCAAACTTCTTCAACTTTTGGATGACAAGTGCCACCAAGGTGCAGGACACAGACCCTATCGACTTAGCGGTCTCTGATAATACCATTAGCACACTGTATAATGCTGTCACGTTTGACACTGACCTTATCTTGTTCAGTCAAGAAGCACAATTCATGCTCTCTGCTGATGGTATCTTGACACCTACAAGTGCTAATCTATCCCCGGCAGTTACCCACTATGAAGCTAGTCTTAAAGCTAAGCCTGTTAACGCAGGACGCAATGTGTACTTTGTAGCTGAAAGAGCTAAGTATACCACTGTGCGTGAATTCTTCACCGCAGCAGACAACACAGATGCTAAGGATGTTCAAGACATAACATCCCACGTTCCTAACTATATTCCTAATGGTGTGTATAAAATCATTCCCTCTACTGTTGAGAATGTAATGCTTTATCTCACTGAAGGTGATGAGACATCAATATATGTCTATAAGTATCTTTTCATTGATAGCCAACGTGTACAGGCTGCATGGTCTAAGTGGGATATGCAGGGTGTTGTCTATGGAGGGCAATTTATTGATAACTATCTCTATCTGATAATTGAGCGTAATGGTTATTACTGTTTGGAGAAAATCTCTTTTACTATTAATACCACTGACTTCGATAGTGAAGCCTATCGTATCTTATTGGACTGTAAACATCCCTATCAGATTCCTGCTGAGTGCTATGATTCCCTTAAAGATGAAACTACTGTGAATATAAGTGATATTTTCGGTGATATATATGAGCAGGATAAGCAATATAGTGCTGTTGCTCCCGATGGTACATACACTAAGGCTAAAGAGGGAAAGCTAGTCTTTATTGGTGATTACTCTAACCAAGTATTGACTGTAGGTATCAATTATAATTTTAAGATTGTTATGTCAACCATTATGGTTAAGCAGTCTGACAATGGCAGCACTCAGGCTCTTATTGAAGGCAGATTGCAGTTACGGCAGATGTGGTTTAACTATGCTGACAGCGGATACTTCAAAGTAACTGTAGATATTAAAGATAAACAAGCCTATGTCTATGAGTATACCTCTAGGCTCTTAGGTACTCGTTTTAATATCTTAGGTGCAATGCCCTTTACCACAGGTTCTTTTAAGTTCCCTATACAAGCCAAAAATGAGAATGTAAACATTTGTTTGGAAACAGACACCCCACTCCCTGTATCTCTTGTGGGTGCAGGTTGGATTGGCAACTACCAAAGGAGGACAAGACTATTTTAAAAGTATCTAAATTAACCATTGAACAGCTCTGTAACTTCAGAGAAAATATGCGTGATGAAGACAAAATGGAATGGTTCTATGCTTCAAATACATCCTTTGGACTTACTGAGGTTGAAGAGTTAAGCAATACTTTGTGTCTTTATGATGATGAGACACAAAGGGTTTATGCCATTGGTGCTATTGATTCCTACTTAATATGGGTTGTCTGCACCAATGAGGTAGATGTGCACCCTATTAAGTTCCTACGCTTCTGCAAGCCTTTCTTTAAACGATGGGTAAAACATCATGTTTTTAATTATGTGTGGCTTAGGAATAAGCGACATGTACAATGGCTTAAATGGTTGGGAGCTGAATTTGGCAACTACACAAGAATCAATGGAGAGCTATTTCAGAAATTTACATTATACCCGATAAAGGAGTGATGTCTTATGTGCAGTCCTATGGTGGCTGCTGGTATCAGTACAGGCTTGCAAGTAGCAGGTGACTACATGGGACAACGTGCGCAAGCTAAGGCAGCACAGGCTACCATGAACGCACAGGCTAAGGCAGCTATTACTGAGATGAATTGGAATATCATGGATTTAGAACAGCAACGCACAGATGCCTTTGACCAAGCTGTTGTGGAAATCAGCAACACTAGGTTAAACTCTATGCAGCTCAATAGTGGCGTAAAGGCTGCTGTAAATGAGACCATGAGTGGACGTACAGCTAACCTCATTGTACGTGCTGCTGAAGGTGATACTGCTCGTGCAGTCTCCTCTATCCAAGACAACTATCAACGTAAATCTAATGAGGTTGACCTGAATCGTGAGCGACAGGTAAAATCTACTCACGAATTTTTAGAGAACCTTAATGCTTCTGCACCTAAGATGCCTAGCAGATTCACTAACTTTTTGTCTTCTGCTGCCACAGGTTTGAATAATTATACACAAGCTAAGAATATTATGAATCAGCAGAAGATTACAGGTGGCATTGGAAAGACAGCCAAGACTGCTACTAAGACATGGGTAGGCAACGCTCCACGTAGCGTTCATGAGAAGCTAGGTATTGGCAATGGTATTTATAGGAGGTAAGAAGATTGAGTAAAGAAGTACAGGCAGCGGTAGGTACTCAACGGCAGTTTGCAAAACAACCGGAGATGCCCTATGCGCTGTCCTTAAATAAATTCAATGCATCTGCTGGTATCTCACAGCGCACAGATTTAGATGCACAACGCTTAGCATCATCTTTAGGTCTCCTTGGTAAGAATATCATGGAGGAGCGCATAGCTGATGAAAAGCGTACCCAAGACCAAGCAGTATTGGTCAACGCAGACAAACTCCTTGCAGGTAAGACACAAGAAGACCTGAAGAAGTTTGACCGCATGGCAGCTTTGCAGAACTCTAGTGATGAATTTGACTTGACAGATAACCGCTATGCTATGGCTGTTCTTGAAAAAGGCATTGGTAAGATGGCGAGCCAATATGCCAAAGAGCAATGGATGAATGACCCTGCTTCTGAAAAGCCTAAAAGTGTCTCTGAAGCTATCAGTCTTTTCAATAAGTACCTACAGGAAAACAGAGCTAACTTCAGTGATGATGGTATCTCTAATAAAGTAGCATTTGACCAAGGCTATTATGAGGGTGCTGTTCAAGACACAATAAAAATAGCGAATGAAGCTGACAAGAGAATCAATGATGATAAGCGTCAGAAGATGGTCATGTTAGGTTCTAGTGAGCTTCAAGACCTTGTGTATAGTGGAGCTAAAGGTGAAGACTTCCTCACTCGTGGCAGTGAAGCATTGCGCAAGATTCAGTTAGGTACAAGGGACAGAGATGGTTTTATTAAAGCTGTTGCCCCTCTTGCTCAGATGATTGCTGACCAAGATTTTGATACGGCAAGATTGGATGCCTTAGGTGACTATCAGTACGAAGATGGTTTGTCTTTAAAGCAGATGGTAAACCTCTATCCTTCCTATACAAAGATTGCAGATAACTTTAATCTAAGGGTTACCGATGCTATTTTGAAGAGACATAAACGCCCTGATGGTACTTATGACCTTGCAGGATGTTTACAAGATGCGGATAATTTACCTAAAGATACTGTTATTGCGGAAGGTATCCCCGAAGCTAACCTGCCTATCTCACAAGGAGACAACCCCGACTTAGCTGACCTGTCACCTACTATGAAGAGTGTGCTTCCTATGGTTGGTGGTGCTATCTATCAGTTAGGTTTTAAGGATGCACAGCTCACTAGTGGTTATCGCACAGCAGAGCATAATGCATCTGTGGGTGGCGTACCAAACTCAGAGCATACTAAAGGCAATGCTGTAGATATTTATTTAGGTGATAATGTGGATGAAGCACAGGCGAATAAAGCATTGTCTTATTTTAAGCAGTATTTTGGTGAAGTCTTATTCCATGATGCAGGTACAGGCAGACATCTGCATCTTGCTGATTACCATGGTGGTATGAAAGCTGCTAATCCTAAAGAGCAATCTGCTGCTGCCTATAGTCCTCAACGTGTACAGAAAGTGCGTCAGCTTATCCTTGCAGCACATGCGCAAGCACAACGTGTTAAGGCTCAACGAGATGCAGATGAAAGAGACAGAATCAATATGGCTCTTTTACAAACCAATGACCCAAGTGAGCAGATGCAGATTATTAATAACTCTAATTTACCGGAGACAACTAAGGCTACTATGATTCGTGCCATCACACGTCAAGCACAACAGTCAGCTAAAGGCTATGGTAATGATGCAGAAGCTAAACATTTTTGGGCATATGAAAATGGTTATCAATATATTAAAGATACTCAGACATATGCTGAATGGTATAAAGCTTATCAAGACCCTAATGTTGATGGAAAGTCTAAAGAATATCAGGCTTTGCAAAAGAGAGCCAATAGAGCCACAGCAAGACTTAATGACTTGTTAGAGTTTAAAAAGAAACGTGGGTATATCCCTAGTGAGCAGGAGACAACGCAGACTAGTTATGGAAAGAGACCTGATGATGACGTGCCTGTGGTTTCCCAAAAAGACAAGGATATTGCTGAGATGAAGATATGGGCAAATAGTAACCCTAAAAATTCTGCTGGCATACCTTTAGATGAAGACCAAATTCGTGATGCTATTGATAAATTTGCTATACGTAATGGTCTTGATGTGAATGATATTGAGGAGGAGGTCTTTGGTTCATAATGAGCATTATTGATGATTTAAATAAACTTGGTGATGAATCATATGGCGATTTACAAGCCAAAGGACAAGAACAGCTCCAAAAAGTACAGCACCAAGGCTATAATCCTTTTGATGATTTTGGCGAAGCGGTTACCGAATGGATTGCAGACATAAATAAATCGGGTCAGAAGCTTGCTGTGGCTGCTGGTGAAGCCTATAAAGCAGGTGCTATTGATGCTTTTGATGATGTTGATGATATTTCTTTACCTACCACTGAGATAACCCCTGCCCAAGAAAAGGCTGCCCAAGCCTTGCAGGATGCTGTGGATGATGCTCGTTACACTGCTACTAAAGACCCTCTCACTCTCATAGGTGATGTGGCAGGTGCTGCTAACCCTTGGATTCCTTTGGCTGTTCAAGTACCTATTATGGTACATGAGATGCAGAAGGCACAGGAGATTGAAAATGCCCCTGAGATGTCTGACCAAGCCAAAGCATCCCTACTCCCTATGTTGGCAGGTACTGTGGCAGCTTCTGTGACACATGGCGTGGGTGGTCTTTTATCTAAGGCTGCCCCTAAAGTCTCTAAGGTTATGAATACCCCTTTTGTGGGTAGTGGTATTGCAGCAGGTACAGTTCTTGCTATGGATGAGAATGTACGTAATTACGCAGCAGAACATCCTGCTCGTTTTGCTGTCAGCCAATTTTTGACCGATACTGCTATTGGTGCTAAAAAGCTTGCCAAAGCTGATTGGTCTGCCAAGACAAACCCTGTCACAAATGCAGAGATTGTGTCTGAAAAGACAAACCCTGCTACTGAGGTTATGGCTGATAAGACTAAGGTTGATGAGACAAACAAAAAGTTAGGCTCTCCTACTAAAGAGAAGAATAAAAGGAAACGTAAGCATCGTAAGCAGCATCGTGAGAATGTATGGGATGTTGATAATGACTATGAAGAGATGGTTACACCTGCTCAGGTTACGAAACGTGAACCCAAGACAACCGCTGAAAAAGCTTATCCTGAACAGATGCCTGAACAGCAAATGCAACAGGATGCTATTGCTAATCAGTTAGCTAAAGACCATCTCGAAGCTCGCCAAACCCCTGAAATTATGCAGGGTGCTCATGGTGATAAGCTTGAATATAGTAAAGATAATCTTTATCCTCATCCTGTAAGCGCAGAGGATATATGGGAAACAGCCAAAGCTATGTTCCCTATTCGCCCCGGTAGATTGGATTTAGCTGATAGTGATAGCACACTAGGTTACTTTATGCCCCAAGGTAAAGGCATCCGTATCCGTGGTTTTCGTGCATGGTCTGTAATCTGCCATGAAATCGGACATGGTTTGTCTGATAAATTTGGTTGGGGTAAAGACACAGCGGTTCAAAAGGAACTCTATGATGGTGCTACTTCTATATGGCAGAGAGGAGAGTATGGTAATAGATATGCTCCGGAAAACTATGCTACTTATGTAGAAGAAGGACGTGCTGCCTTCATGAATGAGTATTGTGTCAACCCTGAGATGGCTAAAAAGCACTTCCCTCTTGCCTATGCTGAGTTTGAAAAGGCTATTGCAAGTGATAGATTCTATCAGGCACAGATGAACCTTTTAGGGCAACAGGTGCGTCGATGGGGTTCGCAGTCTGATTTTAGCAAAGCTGCTGGTATGTTTCATTGGGCAGACAAAGAGCTTGGCAAAAGAATTGATAAACTCATTGGTACTTGGACTGCTACTAAAAAGCATTTTGCTTGGGAGTATGCTGACCTTGACGAAAGCATAAGAGCTTATGAAGATAACCAAGGCGTAAAGATAGCTATTGAGAATGACCCTGCTGTCTTGGCGCAGTATGCAAAGCAAGCTGGTAATGATACTGTTGGTTGTCTTCTGAATGGTAATAATCTAGGTACTAGAGCTGCCATTAAGATGATGCAGACAAAATTCAATGTTGCTCTCAATAATGTTGTTGCTACTGACATCTTGAAACCTTTGGATGTACAGGGCAAACGTGGTGCTGAGCTTCAGGCATGGCTCAAAGACACTGAGTATACTGATTTTTATGAAGCTTTCAATACCTACCAAACAGCTAAACATGAATTAGAAGTTATGGCAACAGGACGTAAGACAACACACACTTTGGAAGAATGTAATAAAATCATTGCTAAAGCAGAGGAACTGCCTGAGATGAAAGTTGCTTCTAATCTTTGGAAACAATGGAATGAAAATGTGCTGCGCATTGCTGTCGCAGGGCAGATTCTTCCTAGAGAGGTTGCTAACAAGTTCTTAAAAGAATACCCTGAGTACATTCCTATGACACGCTCATTCGAGATTGAGGGTACAAGTGACTTCTTGGCATCCCACAAAGCTATGACTGTTGAGGGGTCTGAACGTATTATTAAAGACCCTCTTGTCCAAGCTGTTAAGAATATGCAGAGTATTGTCACTAAAGTAGAGCGCAACCGTGTTGGTCTTGCTCTTGCTGATTTAGCTAAAGGTGAAAAGGGACATTTTCTTATGATGCCTGTAAAAGATGGTAAATACAAGCACGTTTCACAAATTATTACTGTATATGAAGAGGGACACCCTAAATACTACCAATGTATGATGAAAGGTCTCTATGAAGCTATGACTTCCGAAGATGGCAATATGAGTGCTTCTAAACTTGACATTATTGAGAAAATATCTCATAGCGCAGCAACAGCTTTACGTATTGGCTCTACTAGCACACCTATGTTCGCTACTGCTAACCTCTGCAAAGATATTCTTGAAGCAACTATTATGAACGCTGATGGGCGTAGTGCTTCTCACATTCCCCTTGTTGCTCCTATGAAAATCTTTTGGCAGGGATTGCAGATGCTCAATAGTGACAATGCTTTTGGTAAACTTATCATTCGCAACAACAGAGAACGTGCTCTGCTTAGACAATACAAAAGAGAATTTAGGTCTAATGGTGTCACTATGTCCACACGCTTAGGCTCTATTGCTGAAATCAATAAAGACTTTAGGAAAACTGTAGACCCTAACATTAGTGATTCTGTCCTTGATAAAATCTTATATCCTATCAAAGTATTATGGAATTGGAATCTAGCATATGGTGAAGCTATGGAACAGTTACCACGTATGGCTCTTTATCGACGTGCTAAAGGACGTGGTGCTTCTATGATTGAAGCTGCTATGGTTGCTTCTGACAGTACCCTTAATTTTGCGAAGAGTGGTACTACTGTTAAAATTCTTAACAGGCATACGCCTTTTTTAAATGCGGCTTTTCAAGGTACTTTAAAGACAGCTAGAGAGCTTTCTAAAAATCCTCTCAGTGTTGGGCTTGCTATGGCAGAACATGTACTGTTCCCCACTCTGTTACTGTGGTATTGGAATAAGGATGAAGATTGGTATAAGGATATGCCTATGGAGATGAAGAATAAAGCATGGTACATCAAGATAGGTGATACCATCTATGATTACCCTAAACCTGCCTTTATCGGACAACTAGCTGGTTCTATACCTGAGCGACTGTTAGATGTTATGGCTGAGGGTGAAGATAAGCAGGTTATTGCTGATGCTGTCTATAAGCTTATCAAAGACCTTGCTCCTTCCGGTGCTCCTCCTATCATAGAGAAATTCTATGAATGGCAGACAAACCACTCTATGTATCGTAATCGTCCTCTTGTTGACCAGCGTCTTGAAAAGCTCAGTCCTAAGAACCAATATAACCAGTACACCTCTATGGTAGCACGTGGTATTGGACAGGTGACTAATCTCTCACCTATTAAGATAGACAATACAATCTATGGTCTCACAGGCTCTATGGGTTATACTTTTATGAATGCTGTGGATATGGTGGCTAGGGATAATATTACCCCTAGCAAGAAATGGACTGAATATACTCGCTTTACATATACTGAGGGTACAGGTACTTCTCGCAGCAAGGATGTATTCTTTGGTGGTCTTGATAAGCTGGAGACACAATATGCAGATGCCTCTTTTGAGGGTAGGAAGCCTAAGGTGGACAAAGAACTTAAAGGTATGCGTAAAGCTAGGGCAGATGCTATGAAAGTTTCTAAGGCTATCAGGGAGCTGTATGCAGACAAAACTATGGATGCAGACACTAAGCGTGCTAAACTTGATGAGCTGAATAAGAAACAAAATAGTATTTTCAGAACTGCCAATAAGAAATACTTAAATTACAAATATATACAAGTCCCCAAATAATGTGGTATAATACTTATTAGGAGTGATGCTTATGCAAAGATTTAAGATAAAAAATGTGGAGAAGTATTTAACTATCATTGTTTGGACGATGCTAATCTCAGCTATATTTTGCATAATATTTGACATAGAGGGTTCAAAAGCTTTTGTAGATGTTGTGACAGGAGGTTTTGTCTATCTTTTCTTTGGTAGTTTTGCATTTTGCATAGTAGTTATGATAGTCTCTTTTCTTTTTAATGCTATTTGCGAGATACGTAAAAAGAAAGACAATAAACTTATTGCTACTATATCTCTTATCCTTTTTCTTATATTCTTTGCTATTACATTTATTTTTGATAGTGGCATAGATATTCCCTATGCTCGCTTCTATGCTAGATAACATTCTCCCCGAGGTGATTCCGATGTACAGCTACTAACTTCATACCTATCCATTGTTGCTTTGCACGGACAATGAAAGGAGTTCTGTCCCATGGAATTAAGTGCTGATATTCAACGTGAAATACAGCAATAGTTTAAAAATAGCTATGCCCAACTTTTAGCGGACATAACTCGTATTTATGAGCAAGGTGCTATGCGTGATGCTCTCACCGGACTGTACAATAAGCAAGCCTTTGAGCGTGACAGTACCACTAATCACTTTGGCTTCGTTGGTATCCTTTTTGCAGACATCAATGGTCTGAAATATACCAATGACCACTTTGGACACAGTGCAGGGGATAAGCTAATAAAGGACTTTGCAGCTAAGCTTAAGGAAACCTTTATCTCCCCTATTTATAACTGTTATCATATATCAGGTGATGAGTTTATAGTAGCTGGGTTTGATATTAAAATCCATGAGTTCCTTGGAAGTGTGTTGTCTTTCCATAAATCCCTATGGAATAAAGACAACCCTCCCCTAGCTGCCTTAGGCTACTCTGCTGGTGTCTTCTCAGATATTGCAGAAATCACAGCATATGCCGAAAAAGCAATGTATGCAGACAAACAAAAATTTTATGCTAATTTTCCTCAGATGAGGAGATAATAAATTGAATTGGTGACCGCTGGCTCTTTTAGAGCTGGTGGTCTTTTTATTTTTTGTAAAGGAGATGATTAATATAGCTATTAAATTGGCTACATCTATTACTTACACAGCCAATGGTTCTCAAACAAACTTCTCTGTTCCCTTTGATTATTTGCGTCCATCCTTTGTCCATGTGGCTGTTAACGATGCAGAGGTTTCCGAGGGATTCACTATAAGTAATCGTATGGTTATGTTTGATTCTGCACCAGCTAAAGATGCTGTGGTATATATCTATCGTAGCACTCCTACCACTCGATTGGTGTCTTGGGCAGATGCAAGTATCCTGAAGGCTATAGATATGACAATTGCAGAGGTACAGCAGTTACACATCTTAGAGGAGGCAAACGATTGGTCTAAAACTCATTCTATTGTTTTTGATGAGGAAAGGGGTGTATGGCAAGGACGCAACTATCGTGTGTCTAATGTGTCTGACCCGACAGAAGCACAGGATGTTGTAACCAAGAATTACTTAGAGAACACCGAGGATTCCTTTGTTCAGCGCATGAACGCTATCAAGACACAGACTGAACAATTTGCTAACACAGCAGGTAACAGCAAAGATAGTGCCTATAAGAGTGCACAGACTGCTAGTACGTCTGCTGCAAGTGCTGCGGAAAGCGCAAGGTTAGCAGAGGGTTACAAAACAGCAGCAGAAACTGCTAGTAACTTTGCTGCTGGTGCGCAAAATAGTGCAAGGGAAGCAAAGACCTACAGGGATAACGCTAAAACCTACATGGATAATGCTAAGAACTATAGTGAGAATGTCAATGTGTTTACGCCTAGTGTGTCTACTAGTGGTGTCTTATCGTGGACTAATAAGGCAGGACTTGCGAACCCTCCCTCTGTGAACATTAAGGGTGAGAAGGGCGACCAAGGTTTGCAGGGCGTACAAGGTGATACAGGTGCAAAGGGTGACCGGGGCGCAACAGGTGCTGCGGCTACTGTTAGAATCGGTACAGTGACTACAGGTGCGCCGGGTAGTGAGGCTATTGTTACTAATGTTGGTACTGCTAATGACGCTGTGTTTAACTTTACGTTGCCTAGGGGTGATAAGGGCGCTGATGGTGGCATTGATGTTGATGCTGAACTGTCTGATACATCTACGAACCCTATTCAGAACAAGGCTGTTAATACTGCTATTAACACTGTAAAAAACAACATGACACAAGGTTTTCAAACTATTAATGCTAGTATCCCTACTAAAGTATCTGCTTTGGAGAACGATGCAGGTTATCTGAATATGGGAACACTCCCTATTTTTCCAAGCACTGATTCTGCCAATACATGGAAAGGACGCCAAACTTTCAATGAGGCTATGCTTAGGGAAGCTATGCTTATAAAGGCGAGGATTGTAAAAGAAGTATATCAATCTGAATATATAAATGGTACTACTGTAACCCCTACTAAGAGTACCATGTGTCTTGTTACAACAGGTGCTACCACCTTAGATATGACAACTATAGTTGCTGAGTGCTTAGGTAACAACAGAAACTCCACTGTCTTCACAGCCTACATTACCTCCGACGCTGACTACCCTCTGACCATAACTAATGCAGGAACACTTAAATACATTGGCAGTGCAAGTGACGTAGCTATTACAAGTGCAGGTCTGTTGTTAAACATTTTGATGGTGAAAGATGCTAGTGGCACTGTAACAAGTATCGTACAAGCTTCTAAGTTAGAAGGTGGTGCATAATGGGACTTAATAGAATGATGATGAAAAATGGTGCAGTAAAGGTTGAAGATGGGAGCAAGTTTTGGACTTATGATGAAACAAATAATAAAACAATCTCTTTTACTGTCCCACCGGGTATTAAAAGAATTAAAGTGGTTGCAGTAGTTGATTCGGTTGAAGGTAACCCGCAAGATTCTAATTATGCTTCTATAGAAAATAAAATGACTAATAAAACATGGGGCGAAGGTTTCTCAGAATCTAATGAAGAAGGAGAACTCTATGAGCAGCAAGATATTGATTCCATTGTAGGCGTAACCCCAAATAAAACCTATACATTGCTTTTTAATTGTTGGCTTACAAGCGGTGTGACTTTTTCATGGGGCAAAGCAATAAATGCGATGACACCCACAGTTGAAGATTATTAAGCAAAGGAGGAACAAAATGCAGACAAAATATAAATACAAAGACAAAACATATACTCACACCTATCCTCTTTCCGAAGCCTTAGGCAAAGAAGGTATCTTTATCCAATTGTCAATCTCTGAGGAAGCCCTTAAAGACTTAGGGGTCGAAGTGGCACACGAGGAAGAGCCGATTGAGTATCTCAAAGAACGCAAAATCGAAACTTTAAAGATGCAACGTGATAAAGCAGAAGTAGAGCCTATCACCTACCAAGGCTACTCTTTTGACTATGATGAGAAGGCTCGTGAGCGTATCAATGCTGCCATAATTGCGCTTGAAGTCGCAGGTGCTTCCGTCACCCTCACATGGACAACCGCAGATAATAAAGATGTAAAAGTAACTGCATCTGACCTGCGTGGTATCATTGCACAGGTAGCATTGAGAAGTGATAAGCTCCACAGTGCGTATAGAAGAGCTAAAGAAAAAGTGGCAACTGCTTCAACTAAAGAAGAAGTAGAAGCTATTACCTTAGTTTAATTGAGTAAAAAGACAGGGTTGTTGTCTTTTCTAGCATATGCTAGTTTTGGGTGGGCAGAAAGGATTTTATCATGGAAAAGAATCGCAAAAAGGCTCGTGCTTGGCTTAAGTCCTCTACTCTCACTGAGTACAAGGCAATCACAACAGAAGCTAAGCTCACACCAAAACAACAAGACATACTCGACAAAACTATCCTTAAGGACTACTTGCAACAAAAGCTTGCTATGGAGTACCACGAGGATGTGTCTTGTATCAAACGTGCCTTAAGACAAATATATGACAAAGTATATCTTGTTCTTTTCAAGTAACTTTATAGTCATTTAGTTACAACTTTCAATTTCTAAATTCATGTTATCATAATAGCAGGAGGTGACTAGTCACTATGCAATATAACATGAACCAAAACAAACTTATGCAAATGATGATGATGCAAGCCTTGAAGCAGGTTTCCCCTGAACTGTTGGCAATGGTTGAGGAAGAAGCTCGTAAGCGTGGTATGTCTGATGAAGACATCAATGCAGGTAAAGCATACATCAACCAAGTTCAAAAAGGAGTTGAAAAGTAATGGAAATGGCTAATGCTGGCGTAGGTCTCGGTGATGCCCTGATGCTCGCCAAACAAGGTTCTAATGGTAATGAGATGTGGAATAACCCCTTTGTATACCTTATCCTCTTAGCTGCCTTTGGTGGTGGCTTTGGTGGTTTCGGTGGTTGGGGTGGTAATGGTTCTGCTTTCCAAGGTGCTGTAACTCGTGCAGAGCTGTCTGAAGGCTTAGACAACCAAGACATCAAAGCTAGTCTGCGTGGTATCCAAAGTGGTATGTGCGACGGCTTCTATACTGTAGGCATGAACGAAAAAGAAACTGGATACAAAGTAGCTAGTGTCGGTGAGAGTATCAATCGTAACATTGATGCCCTGCGCTTTGAGGGTGCTGCAAACACCTGTAAAGTTACCACTGCTATCCATGAGGAAGGCGAGAAAACTCGTGCTCTGATTACCTGCAACACTATGCAAGCTCTGCGTGATAAGTTGGCAGATAAAGATAGAGAGCTGCTCTATCTGAAACTTAAGTTACCTGCTACTACCACTGCTACTGCGTAATGTTACCGAGGGTTGGCTAGAAGCTGACCCTCTTTTATTTTATTATGGAGGATATTATGGACAATGAAATTGTAAAGACAACCCCTCCTATTGGTGTCTCCACCCTATCCCTCATGGGTATCCCCCTATCTGATTGGGTGTATATCGTCACCATTATGTATGTCTTGATTCAGATTTGGGTCTTGCTGTATAAGACCTTTTTTAAAAAGGAGGAATGTAATAAGTGAAATTATCAGCTCATTTTGATTCTAGTGAATTTGCCTGTAAGTGTGGCTGTGGTGGTCTCCACAATGGTGCTGACATCAACCCACGGCTTGTACAGGTATTAGAGCGTATGCGTGCTATCATTGGTAAGCCTTTAGTGCTGTCCTGTGGTTATCGTTGTCCTGCCCACAATGCTGAGGTAGGCGGTGTGTCTAACAGTCAACATATCTATGGCACTGCTGCGGATGTGCAATGCCCTGAGGGTGTTATGTTACAGACTTTGTATGATGCTGCGGTAGCTGCTGGTGCTGATGGTATTGGTATTTATAGCTGGGGTGTCCATGTGGATGTCCGTGGTTATAAGGCACGTTGGTAAGATTACGAGGGAGCTTAGTCTCCCTCTTTTTATTTTTAAAGGAGGTCTATATAGATTTGAAAATTAAGAAACGTGATGGGTCTCTCGTAGACTTTAATAAAGACAAAATTATTAATGCCATCTCTAAAGCTGGCTATGTTGATGAAGACACAAAAAAGCAGATTGCACAGGATATTGAAAGAGTATGTCGATATATCTATGGTGATATTTATGAGTGTGCTATGAGTGTAGAAGATATTCAAGAACATGTTGAGAATGCTTTAATGGTTCGTAACTATTCTGATGTTGCTCGTGAATATATCCGCTATCGCTATAAACGTGAGCTTATCCGTAATACCAAAGGTGCTCTGAGTGAAGTGCTTGATATTGTCAACCTCAGCAACCAAGATGTGAATGAGGAAAACTCTAATAAGAACCCTGTTATTCTGTCTACTCAACGTGACTATATGGCAGGTATGGTCTCTAAAGAGCTCTCTGAAAAGCTCCTGTTCCCTCCGGATGTGATGAAAGCACATAAAGAAGGTATCATTCATGTGCATGATATGGACTATGCTATCCAAAAGATGTATAACTGTGCGCTGCTGGACATGGAAGACATGCTGCAAAATGGTACTGTAATCAACGGCACTATGATTGAAAAGCCACATAGCTTTGCTACTGCTTGCAATATTGCTACTCAGATTATGGCACAGGTTGCTTCTAACCAATATGGTGGTCAGAGTGTATCGGTAGCACATTTAGCTCCATTTGTCAATACGTCAAGACAAAAAATTAAAGAAGAAGTTAAGCAGGAACTAGATGATATTCAGGCAGAGTATTATGAAATGGACTTAGACTATATCACAGAAAAGCGACTGAAAGCTGAAATCACTAAGGGTGTGCAGACAATGCAGTATCAGATTAATACTCTTATGACATCAAATGGTCAGACACCTTTTGTTACATTGTTTCTGTACCTCAATGAAGCTAAGAATGAGCAGGAAAAGAAAGACCTTGCTATGGTTATTGAGGAAATCATTCGTCAACGCTATCAGGGTGTCAAAAATGAAAAGGGGGCATGGATTGCTGCTGCATTTCCTAAGCTGATTTATGTCTTAGAGGAAGACAACATCCGTAAGGGTACTCCCTATTATTATCTCACAGAGATGTGTGCTAAATGCACTGCTAAGCGTATGCAGCCTGACTATTTGTCTGAGAAGATTATGCTGAAGAATAAGAAGACCGAAGATGGTGTGGGGCATTGTTACCCTCCTATGGGATGCAGAAGCTTCTTGACACCCTATCTTGATGAAAATGGCAGAGCTAAATTCTATGGTCGCTTTAATCAAGGTGTTGTCTCCATCAACCTTGTGGATGTTGCGCTGTCTGCTGATAAAGACAAGAATAAATTTTGGTCTATCCTTGATGAGCGTTTAGAGCTATGCCACAAAGCCTTGCGTGTAAGACACCAAAACCTTAAAGGCACAATCTCCAATGTCTCCCCTATCCATTGGCAGTATGGTGCTATTGCTCGTCTGCAAAAAGGTGAGAAGATTGACAAGTTGTTGGAGAATGGCTACTCCACTATTTCCCTTGGCTATGCAGGTCTCTATGAGTGTTGTATGGCAATGTTCGGTAAATCCCATACTGACCCTGCTGTGAAACCCTTTGCACTCTCTGTCATGCAACACCTTAATGATAAGTGTGCTGAATGGAAAGCTAAGGAGCACTTAGGCTATAGTGTCTATGGTACTCCTATGGAAACCACCACATATAAATTTGCTAAGTGCCTTCGTAATCGCTTTGGGGTAATTAAGGAAGTCACTGACCATGACTATATCACTAATAGTTATCATGTGAATGTCCGTGAACCTATTGACCCCTTCACCAAACTGCAATTTGAATCTGAGTTTCAACTGCTTAGTCCGGGTGGTGCTATCAGTTACATTGAGTGTGCTGATATGACCAAAAACATTGATGCAGTTATGGCAGTTATTCAGTTTATCTATAACAACAGCATGTATGCGGAACTGAACACTAAGAGTGACTATTGTCAGGTCTGTGGATATGATGGTGAGATTAAGATTGTCACAGATAATGGTAGATTGGAGTGGGAGTGCCCAAATTGTGGTAACAGAGACAAAACCAAGATGAACGTGACACGTAGAACCTGCGGATATTTAGGCAGTCAGTTTTGGAATCAGGGGCGTACTGAGGAGATTAGAGACCGCTTTATTCATTTAGGGGGTGACTTCCATGGCTAAAAAAGTGTATATCGCTGATATTAAGAACCCCTCACTCACTCGTGCTATCCGTTTAAAATGCATGGACTGTGCAGGTACTTCTGATAACATCCGTGATTGCCATATCTGCAAGTGTCCTCTGTGGTCTTTCCGTTTTGGTAAAGGAACTGCTGCTGCTATCCGTACTTTATCTAAGACATATGATGTATGTCTTGTGGATACCAATAAAACAGAGTACATTGAAGAATTAAAAGGTAAGAGGTTAAAACGCCCTCAGTAACGCCTGAGAGCCTATCTGAACATTTTAATTTTCTTGCCTATGTGATTATACCTATGGGAGTGTTTCAATGCTCAAATAGCACTCCCACCCCCTCTCAATCGTGTGAGAATTGATTTATGAATACAAAGGAGTGATAAAAACTATGCAGATAGATGAGAAACTACTTGATAAGCTTGCTATAGGTGAAGTCAATGCCCTTTTAGAAGGACTTGATGACCCTGAACTGCGTCGTAACCCTGCTTTTCTTGCTAAGGTGCGTGAGTTCTTGAAGCAGAACAAATTACAGACTACCCCCGAAACCCAAGGGGTACAAAAGATTCAGAAGGTAGTGGAAGAGATTCCTACCTTTGATTTGGATGGGCAGGTGAGCTGATGTCTGAATGGACAGATGAACAGGTTGCTAAAGCTAAGGAGGACTTCAGGGTCTTCCTTTTTATTTTGTGGAAAATGATTGGTCTTCCTCCACCTACCCCTATCCAATATGCAATGGCACATTACTTGCAGTATCCCCCTAGTGACCGCATTATCCTTGAAGCGTTCCGTGGTGCTGCAAAGAGCTTCATTACCTGCGCCTTTGCCGGGTGGAGCTTATGGAATAACCCTCAGATTAAAGTAGAGATTGTGTCTGCTTCAAAAGAACGTGCGGATGCCAACGCTGTCTTTATTAAGCGTATCCTTAATGTCTTGCCCTTTTTAGAGCACTTAAGACCTGATACAACCAAGGGCAACAGAGACACCATGAACCTGTTTGATGTTGCCCCTGCTGTGCCTGACATCTCCCCCTCTGTAAAGTCTGTAGGTATCTATGGTCAGATTACAGGCTCTCGTGCTGACCTGCTGATTGCTGATGATATTGAGATTCCCTCAAACTCTGCAACGCAGGTACAGAGAGATAAGCTAGGTGAAGCTGTTAAGGAATTTGATTCTATCCTTAAACCTAATGGTCAGATAGTCTACTTAGGCACACCACAATGCGAGATGTCTCTTTATAATGAATTGCAAAATCGTGGCTACTCCTGCACCATTATCCCTGTTATCTACCCTGAGGATAAAAAGGCTCGTGATAATTATGGTAGCAGGTTGCATACCTTCATTGCTGATGCACTTGATAAAGACCCCACGTTAGCAGGTAAACCTACTGACCCTCTACGCTTCAATGATGAAGAAATTTTCAAACGTAGACTATCATATGGTAAAGCGGGCTTCGCCTTGCAGTTCCTGCTTGACACAAACCTCTCTGATGCTGAAAAGTATCCACTCAAAGTGGCTGACTTTATTGTGGCTGACCTTGATATGGATGAAGCATCTATGAAGTGGGCATGGGCAAGTGGATACGAACAACGCCTAAAGGATGTACCCTGTACTGCCCTTAAAGGTGACTTCTTCTATGCCCCCTTTGACAGGTCTAAAGAAACTGCTAAATACACAGGTACTGTAATGGCTATTGACCCCTCAGGACGTGGCGCAGATGAACTTGCCTATGCTGTTATCAAGATTCTCAATGGCTACTTGTTCCTTATGGAAGTTGGTGGCTATCGTGATGGCTATGGTGATGATACCCTCAATATCTTAGCTAATAAGTGTAAATTTTGGGGCGTGAATGATGTTGTCTCTGAAGCCAACTTCGGTGATGGTATGTGGGGGCAGCTCTTTAAACCTGTACTGAATAAAGTACACCCTTGCACTTACACAGAAGTCAAGAACAACAAGCAGAAAGAAGCTCGTATCATTGATACTCTTGAACCTGTTATGATGCGTCATAAGCTCATTGTCAACACCTCTGTTATCTATGATGATTATAAGGTATATGAGAATGACCAAAAGTATTCTTTAATCTATCAGCTCACAAGGCTCACTAGAGATAAAGGTGCGCTTGCCCATGATGATAGGCTTGATGCTGTGACCATGGCTGTTGCCTTTTGGTTAGAAAGCTTAGACCGAGATGCTCAACAGGGCATTGATGAGCTTGAAGAAGAACAGCTTATGAAATGGTGGGATTCTGACTTTGGTATCTTACACAAAGAATATAATCCTGAGCTTGTTCCGGAACGCTATAGAAAAAGACAACCACAATTCGGAGGAGCTACTGTGATTGATAACTTTTATAGCTAATGGGTCATATAAACCTGTGAAACTAATGGGTCACATACTCGATAAGAGTAGGAAAGGGACATTATATTATACCTATAGATAACTATAGATAACTATAGATACCTTATAGTTACTATAGATACCATATGACCTTATATGATTCCATATGTAACCCTTAGATACCCTTGGTACTATAGAGACTATAGATACCTAAGGGTAGTTGTTATTATTACTAATAAACCTAATTAATAGATACTTATAGATACCCTAAGGTTTCCTATACCTCCTAAGGATTCCTTAGGGTATTTTTTATTATTACCTTAAATAACCTTCTTAAAGGAGACTATATACCATGAAAGAAACCTTAATGAAACTAAAGACCTTCTTCCTCTATGGTCTTTTAATATCCATCTCCCTGTTTGTCTTCTTGTGGTTCGTGGATACGCTATCCTCATCGTTCAATCCCGAATATAGACCCCTACTTGGCTTCTTGCAGATTGCAAACAGTCTGCTGCAAACCATTATAGGTATGTAACACTATGTTTACCACGAGAATCAAGAATATAATTGCTCTTTTACTGAGCTTTGCTATTGGAGCTGGTTGCTGCTACTTATATCTAAGAGGAGACAACAAAGCTTCAGAACCTCCTATGCCCAGCTCAGATTCTAAGGGTGGACTTTTGTCTACCACAGGAATCCATGCTGAGACCAAAGACAACCCCAAAGAAGAGGACTTGGTGTTGTCTAACAAATACGTCGCTGTTATTAATGGCGAGAAAGTGAGTGTGCCGATTGTTAAAAGAACTGCTGGTACTATTAATCAACCTGATAGCACTAGTGGCTCTGCTAATGATGCACCACCGGGAGTAAAGGCTACTGTAGAACAGACTGTAGACCTCACTCCTGTGTTGTCTAAACTGCGCCCCTCTTGGGAGCTGGGTGCTGGTGTGTCTTATGTAAATGAACGTGCATATGTTCCTATCTCTATCCAAAGGAACTATCAGGCTGATAAAGCACTAGAGCTTACTGTACTTGTAGATACAGATGGTAAAGCTAAGGGTGCTATGGTACAACACAAATGGCTGATAAAGTAAATCTTATAACTGCCCAAGAAGCAGCTAAGATTCTAAGACAAAATAAACCCGACAAGATTTACCTGCTAGTGAGGTCTAAATGCTTGTCGGGTTTCAAATGTGGCAAAAGGTGGCTTATAGATGAGGATAGCGTCTATAAGTACATCAATAGGTGTCTTCTGAAGCAATAGTGACCAAAATAGTGACCATGATTTGAAGAATGGCTTAACCATGCGGTTTGTGGACTCTAATAAAAATATTTTAACACACTTCGGCGTTTTATCCAATATGGATAGCGATAAATATAGGCATAATAGTGAACATTTTTCAGTTTTAACTAAAAATAATTCGGAAAATCAGCTTTAATGCAAAAATGGCCACCCTAAAAGATGACCATAATTTTATTGAACAGGAATATTTGTGATAACGCTTATTATTTGGCAAACTCTTGGCTTACCTTGGCAATCGCTCTTACCGTAGCGCTGATATCGGGCTGCGCCAGTATGCCGCTGACTATGGCTGCGCCGTCAGCGCCTGCTGCGCGCACCTCGCGGTAATTGTCTGCAGTCACGCCGCCGATGCCGACAACAGGGAGTCCCTTCTTCCTGCAGATAGCCGTAAGTCCTTCCGTACCCAGCTTTTTGACGTCTGCCTTCGTAGCAGTGCCAAAGACAGCGCCGCAGCCAAGGTAATCCGCACCGCTTTGCAGCGCCGCTTTAGCCTCCGCCGGATTGTGCGCCGAAACGCCGATGATGTAATCCTCGCCCAGAATCTTGCGTGCCGCAGCGCAGGGAAGGTCGTCCTGCCCCAAGTGTACGCCTGCTGCGCCCACCGCCATAGCGATATCCAGACGGTCGTTGATAATCAGCGGCACGTTAAAGCTGTCGCACAGTGCTTTCAGCTGCAGCGCTTCGGCGTACATCTCCGCGCTGGATGCAGTCTTGGCGCGGTACTGCACCAGCGTCACGCCGCCCTCGAGCGCCTCACGCACGCAGTCAAGCAGCGCCCTGCCCTGCAGGCAGCCATCGTCCGTAACCAGATAAATACTGTAATCAGGCTGTGCTTTCATCAGGATACCTTTTCCTCCGGCTTCAGGTTCACCAGATTCCACTTCGTAGTTACATGATAAATGGCGTCAATCAGGCGCACCTTGAACATGCCGGGGCCATCCTTCTTCTCGAGAAAGTTGGCTGCCAGCTCGGCGCTCTGGCCCATGATTACCACGCCCAGTGCTGCAGCAACGAGCATATCCTTGGTGATAGCAGCGCAACAGGCAACTAAGGTAGTAGTCATGCAGCCGCTGCCGGTGATATCCTGCAGCAGCGGGTGACCGTTGTTCAGCACAACAGCCTGCTTGCCGTTGCTGATGTTGTCAATCGGGCCGGTGACAGCGAACACGCAACCGAATTTGGCAGCAGCATCCTTAGCGGTGCGCAGTGCTTCGCCTTCTTCGGTTCCCTGCTCCATGTTGTCTACGCCACGGCCGCCGGTTGCACCCAACAGCAGCGCCTGGCATTCGCTGTGGTTGCCACGCACGATGTCAATATAGCCTGCGTTCAGCAGCTTCAGCGCGAAGCTCAGGCGTACGGTAGAAGCCATTACGCCCACTGGGTCCAGCACTACGGGGATGCCCTTGGTTTTGGCCGCCTGCGCCGCACGCTCCATAGCAATTTGCTTATTGAAGCTCAGCGTACCGAGATTCAGCACCAGTGCGTCGGCACCGGCAGTAATTTCAATAACCTCCTCCGGCTCGTCAGCCATCACAGGAGAAGCGCCTGCTGCCAGCGCAGCATCTGCACAGCTTTCCGCTGTAACATAATTAGTAATTTCGTGGATGACAGGTCTTGCCTTACGCAGCTTGTCAACCAGTTCGCCAAAAGTATTTTTTAAATCCATTAGTCTAAGATACCAGCCTTTCTGTATAAATCAACAAAATGATGCGTCGGACCGCAGCCGCTGCCCAGTTCGATGCCATGCTCGATGGCTTCGGTAACGTAGGCCTTGGAGGCGCGTACTGCCTCCGGCAGCTCCAGCCCCTTGGCCAGGTTCGCCGCCAGACTGCTCGAGAGCGTGCAGCCTGTGCCATGCGTATTCTTCGTAGGGATGCGCTTGCCGGGGAACCATGTTTCCGTGCTGCCGTCAAAGAGTAAATCATCCGCCGTATCGCTTAAATGACCGCCCTTTACGAGCACAGCCTTCGCACCCAGAGCAATAATTTTTTCCGCAACGGCGCGCATCTGCGCCTTTTCCGTAACCTGCATGCCGGTAATCGCCTCTGCTTCCGGCAGGTTGGGCGTAACCAGCGTAGCCAACGGCAGGAGCTCCTTAATCAGCGTTTCGCAGGCCTCCGGTGCCAGCAGCGGATAACCGCTTTTGGAAATCATCACCGGGTCCACCACGATAATGCGCGGCTGATAACGGCGCAGGCAGGCGGCAATCGTGCGGATAATCTCCGGCTGCGATACCATGCCTATTTTCACTGCGTCCACACGGATATCGTCAAAAACGGCAGCAATCTGCGCTTCAACTATATCACAGTCAATATTCTGTACTGCGGTAACACCACAGGTGTTTTGTGCTGTAACGGCAGTAATGACGCTCATACCGAAGGTGCCATGAGCGGCAAAGGTCTTTAAATCGGCCTGGATTCCTGCGCCGCCGCTGGAATCACTGCCGGCAATCGTCAGCAAATTCTTCATCTGCTTTCTGCCTCCTTTAATACGCACTCAACGCGCGCAGGTATTTTCTTTGTTCTGTCCGGAGTAATCGAACAGGCCATCGTTCTTTTCCTCCAACGCTTTGATAATATGATAGGTATATTCGTTGTAGGGAGTGGGAATCCCCAGCTCCTTGCCCATCGCCATCAGAGCACCGGAGAACATATCAATCTCGGTGTGTCTGCCTGCGTCCAGATCCTGCAGCGTGGAATAGCGTACAGATGGCGGAACGGCACTGCCACGGCCGGAGCTTGCGGGACATTTGCTCATATCAATGCCCTTGGCGGCGGCGATGGCCTCCAGCTCACGGCGCAGACCTTCCTTAATAGCACGCATGTGCTCACTGTCCTGATAGCAGCCAAGACCTGCGCCAATCACAGCCTGCGGCAGATTGTTGCAGACGTTCAGGCGAAACTTGCACCAGATTTCTTCATTAATGCAATCCGTATGGCGGATATGGATATCGGCGCTGCGCATAAGCGCTTCAATCGCCAGCACACGCTCACTCTCAAACGGTGCCTGCGCTTCGCCGAAAACAATACCGATAGTCTTTTCCGGGTTGAAACGGACACCGCCGTTTTCGTGACGCGACGCAATCTTAATCAGAGCAGGCAGAATCTGCTTGCTGTCGACAACGCCGGCAATAATCTCCTCGCTGTCCACGCCGTTCATCAGGCTCATGACAGTAGTATTGGGGCCTACTGCCTCGCGGATGCTTGCCAACGCGCCCGGCAGAGCGCCATATTTTAAGGCGACAATCAAAAGATCTACGCCCTTGGCCTCCTGCGGGCTCAACACCTGCGGATGATAGGTAACGTTGTTGATGGTGCAGCCCTCGTCACGCAAACGCGCAGCACGGCTGCCTTCGGCGATAATGCCGAATCTGATATCGGGGAGCTTGCTCAGTCCCCAGATTATATAAGAGCCTACGGCTCCTGCTCCCAAAAGTGCGACAGATTTTATCTCCATGCTTATCACTCCTTATTGCTTGCAAATAAGCGCACCAGGCCGGGGTGAAAGTTATTCCGCGCAGGCTGTAACGCTCATTGCAGTAAAGCTAATCATACACTATATATTATAGCATATCAGGGCGCATAAAAAAACAGCAGCGAAGTGCAAGGCACAAGCTGCTGTGAAGAACTGGTAAAATTTATAATATTATGGAAGAAGTTATTATGCGGTCAGCTTGGAGGCAAGCTTGTATATCTCTCATTCAAGCAACCATTTTATCAGGTTTTTCTTTTGTATTCCATCATAATTAGCTTCGCCAAAAAGCTCGTCAAGTGTCAAAAGATACTTTGGATAATTATCCTGTACGCTTTGTAGCGGTGCCAGCTCTCTTGCTAATGTATCAGGGTTTAACGTAGTGGCGGATATCTGGTAATATTCTGTCTGGTTGTTTTTAATGGCTACAAAGTCAACCTCACCTTTATCAATATCCCCCACGTATACATCATAACCGCGTCGCATCAACTCCAGATAGGCAAGATTTTCTATGATATGACCTATATCGCTTTCTTTATTACGTATCAGGATATTGCGCATACCAATATCAACAATATAATATTTAGGCAGATTGGTAAGCAATTGCTTTCCTTTGATGTTAAAGCGCGGAGCTTTATATAAAAACAAAGAATCTACCAACCCCTGCAAATACTTCTCAACAGTCTTGTTGTCTATACTATTGCCACCGGATTTTAAGGTATTCGCAATTTTGTTTATAGAAACAATATTACCGATATTATCAGCGATAAATTTTGTTACCTTATCTAATGCGTTCACATCAGTAATCTTCAGACGTTTTACTATATCATTGAGAATAATTGTATTATATACATCGCGCAGATAATTATAAGCATCACTGTCAAAGCTATTGTAACGTGCCAGAAAAGGAAAGGAACCATAATTCAGGTATAAATTAAACTTTTCCTGTATGCTTATGTCAACATTTTCCGGAGCAAAAGAAGATACAAATTCTTTAAATGACAGCGGCAGCATCTTTAGTTCAACGTATCTGCCGGAAAGAACTGTTGCCAGCTCTCCGGACATAAAATAAGCGTTGGAACCTGTAAGATATATATCGCAATTATCTTTAATGAACAGGCTGTCGACAGCTTTTTGATATTCCGTGCAATGCTGTACCTCATCTAAAAAAATATAGTTTTTGCAGTCCCGCTGCAGGTGGTCATTTATATATTGATACAAAGTATGATAATCCCGTAAGGCTTCAAATTCCATTGCTTCAAAGTTGATGCTGATAATTTGTTTTTCATCTACCCCCTGCTTAAGCAAGTTCTGTTTAAACAGCGTAAACAGGGTTGATTTTCCGCAACGGCGTACACCGGATACTACTTTTATGATTTGTTTATCCTGCCAGCGACATAACCAGTCAAGATATTCTTTTCTTGGAATAAGCTGCATAGTTATCACCTCTTACTTATATTGTAAAGCAAACCTGTTATAAACGCAAGAAAACTTGGAACGCATTCCAAGTTTTCTCTATTTTCCCTATAAGTTTGGAACGGAATCCAAACTTTAGCATTTTTTATATAAAATTAGGATTTTATTCCTGATTTTGAACATAGAAAAAACGGTATACCTTCGCATGCCAGAAAATAAAAAGCACCAACGTTAGTGAGTGCTCGGTTTTAGTGTTTTACTCCTCATAGTCCTCGTCTTCTTCGTAAGCAGCCTGCTCTCTGCAATCTGCGTAAATAGTATCTTTGTTAGCGTTCACCAAATCCATTATTTTTTTCTTTTCTTCTTTGGAAACGATAATATTGTTTTTCTTCATGTAGTCAATACCGTGAAAAAAGAACATTTAAAAGAATTACGAACAGGCGCTAGTAACAGCAAAGCGACCCGATTAAGAGAGCTTTTTGGTAAAACTTTTTCTCCTGAAAAAGTTTTTGTTTTGCCGCGCTTTACAAAAAGCGCGAACCTTTCTTCCAACTTCTTTCAGTTATGAAAGAAGTTGAATTAACCCAAAGTATCAAAAAAACAAAATCCCCCGCAGTAAACCCTGCGAGGGTAAAGCATGCGACACCTCTCTTCACTTCTTCACAGCCAGGCTGCGGATGGAAACATTCACGTTCTTCACCTTCATGGCTGTCATATACTCAATCTTTTCCTTAATCTTCGCCTGGAACTGCTTGGTAACGGCAAAGAGCTTAACGCCGTAATACAACACAACCTCCACGCTGATGACAATGCCCTTGCTGTTGTCACTGCGGCGGCGCACCTTAATCGATGTCACCCGCTCGATTCCCTCCAGCTTACGCCCGATAATGTTGATGATATCCTCCAGCGCACTGTCGGAAATCAGCAGCTTGCCGTAAAAGCTGAACGACGGACGTACAATTGAACGGTCCGCATCCTTCTCCTGCTTGCGCTTGCTGGAAAAAAGGTTGTAGGGCAGATCAGCAAAATAGCCTGTAAAATGCGGCTTCAGCTCCACCGTCGGCACCGGTACGATATGCTTGCCCTCCTGCAGACGTGCATGACGTGCCTTCTTGATTTCGGCCTTGCTGGCAATTTGGTTGATATACACCGTCTTGACCGGCTTATCCAGCTGCAGCCTGCCGACAATCTTGTTAATCATATTGTCGGAGGTAGCAATAATCAGCAGACGATGAATGTTGTTAGTGGCCAGCGCCTCACGCACTGCCTGCGCGTGCCCTTCATCTGTGAAGATGGCACGCTTAACGGCCTGTATTCTGTTGTCTTCGTTCTTGGCGGACGTGCCTGCAAGGATTTTGGTACCCTTAATCAGCAGGCCGTCGTCAATAATAGCATCACAGCGGTTATCAAAGGCCACGCCAATCGCATGGTGGCTTTTGCCTGTACCGCTAGGTCCTACAAAAGCAACTACTTCCATTCTATTACACCCTTAACATCATCATATTGCACCTGCCAGATTCCCAGCTTCGTGGGGAAACGGTCAGGGATTCCGTGAAAGTCACTGCCACCGCTCACCAGCAGTCCACGCTGCTTGGCCAGCGCCAGCCAATGGCTTTGCGCCTGCGCATCCGCGCTGGGGTGCCAAACCTCGATGCCGTCAAACTGTTCTGCGGCAAGCAAACGCTCGGGCAGAGTTTTATCCACCAGCTCTGATGGATGTGCCAGCACGGCAATGCCGCCTGCCTCGTGAATCAGCGTCACTGCCTCATGCGGGGAAAGCTTAGGCTGCGGCGCATACGCCGGTCCGCCGCGGTGCAGCAGTGCGTCGAAAACCTCCTGCACGGTAGCAAAATAGCCCTTGGCTACCAATGCCTTGGCCACATGCGGACGGCCCACTGCCCTGTTCTTGGGGTCGCAGGCATCCACCTCCACATGGTAGCCTAATTTTTCCAGCTTTTCCAGCATGGCATATAAACGATGCTCGCGCGCATGGCGCATTTCATCCATCTTCTTATGCAACGCTTCACAGTCCATAGAAACGTGATAGCCTAAAATATGCACGGCATCATCCTCGTACTGCGTTCCCAGCTCTACGCCGGTGATAACGCGGATGCGACCATTATAATGCTTCGCCGCCTCGCGCGCTTCCGCCATACCGTTCCACGAATCATGGTCGGTGACAGCGATAACGCTGATGCCTTTAGACACAGCCTCGTTCACCAGCATGGTCGGCGTATAGCGTCCGTCGCTGAAGGTGCTGTGCAAATGTAAATCTACAAGCTGCGCAGCCATTACAGCATACCTGCGAGCTTAATCAGCGTCATAGTACCGAAGGCAGTACCGCCTTTAACCTTGAAGCCATCGGTCTTAGTTGCGGTGGAGGTGCCGCCGATATCAAGATGCGCCCACGGGATATCCTTGTCAACGAACTCACCGATGAACAGACCGCCGGTGATGCAGCCGCCGGCACGTCCTGCGCTGTTGAGCAGGTCCGCAACGTCGCTCTTGATAGCTTCCTTGCATTCGGGCAGGGAAGGCAGCTGCCAGTAGTTTTCACCGGCCATGCGTCCTGCCAGCTTAATCTGTTCCACCAGCTCGTCATTATTCGCCACAATACCGCTGGTTTCGTTGCCCAACGCGATGATTACCGCACCGGTGAGCGTTGCTATATCAATAACCTTCTTGGCACCCATTTGGCAGGCATACCAGACTGCGTCCGCCAGCACCATACGTCCTTCCGCATCGGTGGAAACAACCTCGATGGTCTTACCGTTGGCTGCACGCACGATGTCGCCGGGGCGCTGCGCCTTGCCATCAGGCATATTTTCTGCGCAGGCAAGTACGCCGATAACATTGCACTTTAAGCCTAAACGCGCGATGGCACGCATTGCTCCCAGCACAGCACCTGCACCTGTCATATCGTCCTTCATCTCACCCATGTTGTCATCAGGCTTAATGGAAATGCCGCCGCTGTCAAAGGTAATGCCCTTGCCTACAAAGGCTGTATAGGGAGCGTCACCGTTGCCGTTGTAGCGCAGGGCAATCAAACGCGAGGGATTAACACTGCCCTGACCTACTGCCAGCAGTGCGTTCATGCCTCTGTCCTGCATGGCTGCCTCGTCCAGAATAGTGATTTCCAGCGGCAGCTCCTGTCCCAGCTTCAGTGCATCTGCTTCCATGGTCTGCGGTGTTACCACATTACCTGGGTTATTCACTAAATCGCGCGCAAAGCACACTCCTTCCGCAGAGATTTCCGCAGCGTTAATGATTTCCGCCGCCTCCGGCACAGCGCTCAGCACTGTAGCCTCGCACAGCGGTGCCTGCTTTGCTTCGCTCTTGAAGCGGTTGAAGGTGTACGCGCCAAGGTACAGGCCTTCGACGAGCACCTGCAGGTTTTTGCTGCGTTCGGCGTTCAGCAGGATAGGCGCAGCCAGTACAGCCTTTTGCGCCTTAGCCTTGTGCAAAGCGCGGGCAGCAGCGCCGGCAGCCTTACGGAAATTGTTCGGCTTGCAGTCCTTCCCTTCGCCGCAGCCTGCAATAAGCAGCGTCAGCAGCTTTTCACCCTGCGGCATTACCAGCTCAGATACACTGCCGGCATCATAAATATCGTCATGCATTGCAGCATATGCCTTCACTGCCTTGGCTACTGCCTCCGGCAGCTCCAGCTTGTCGATAGCCGCCGCGCATTCCTTGCACAGAAAGAGGACAATACTGTCCGCGTCATTATAGGCTGCAGCATTGAACTCCGCTGCGGTACAATGAAATTGGTTTAACATATCTTAAACTCTCCTATCATTATTTATATTCTATTGCAGTCTGCAATTCGTTAAGCATGGTATTGCCGCTGGAACGCTGCAACGACAAATCGCTCACCAGCACCTTCATCTCACGCATCAGGCTGCCCTTGGAAAAATAAGAGCCCAGCGCATGAATCGTATACGGTGTCTGATTGATATTGCCGATATACATCAGGCAGTGACCGTCCATATAAAGCGCTGCACCGGGCATCAGCTTGCTGATAACGGCGGCGCGTTCCTGTGAGCTGCCGCTGAGCTTTTTCTTCGTGCCTGCGGTCAGCTCCTGCTGGTCGGCATTACGCGGCAGGACAATGCCTACAGTGCGGTAAGCATTGAACACCAGGCTTGAGCAGTCCACGCTGTTTTTCAAACCGCCCCAGCCATAAGGCTTGCCGTAAAACTTGAAGGCGGAGCTGAGCAGATTATTGCTTGTATAGGGCAAATAGCCGTAATGCACGGCAGAGGCAGCCTTCGGCACCAGCAGCTTCTGTTTCTGCAGCTGACCTGCTTTAGTGCGCACCGGTGCAATTACCGTATAGGTATCGCTCTGCATACTGTCAACCGGCAGGCGCGCTCCCTGCTGGTACAGCACCTGCTCGCCGTCCGTTTTCAGGTTATATTCCGCATCGGTGACAACCAGAAACTTCTGCGGCTTCACAAAGCTGCTCCAGGTGTTCTTATCGGTCATGGCTACATTATACTTGCTCACCCAACCGCTGTAATTTACTGCCTGCACATAGTAAAAATAACCATTGGCACTGGTGTGCAGCACAGCCACAGGCTCGCCAGGGTCCAGCATAGTTTCCTGCAGCGCGTCAAAATCCCTGTCGCCCGCGTAATAATACAGGCCCTCGCCCGTAGGCAGCGCGCGCACAGCGGTACGGCGCACCGTCACTGCGTATTGCACAGCCACGCTTTTGGGAATAGCGCTGATATTGCTCTGTTTGCGCAGGATATTCTTATAGTTTTCGCTCACCTTGTTGCCATGCAGATACAGGTCATCGTCAAGGATGGAATAATCCATAATCCTCGTTTTAAGCGCATCACCGCTCATCGTCGCAGGATAATTTGCCAGGTCAGGCATACTGCGGGAAGCAGCGCGTACCTTGGCATTGAAGGATGCCACACCCTTCGCATCCAGAATAACCGTATCACCGCTCTTGTTCTGCTCCGTCCAGTGCGACGGGTTCACCAGCGGCGGATAATTGGTAATGCCTGCAGCCGAAGCGCCCAAAGGCAGCAGCAGTCCGCAAACAACAGCAGCTGTATATAAAAGCTTTGCTAATCGCAATTTCGTTCCTCCCTTCTTGCAGCATATATTTTACTGCAAGTAACCTAAAATACTTGTAATATTATTATATTCTTTAGGCAGAACAAAAATCCTGCTTTAAGGTATGAAAAAAGCTGATGTAAGCATTGGCCTACATCAGCGTAGAAGCGATATTTTATTTCTGCAGATCCTTGGCATTGCCCGGTTTGATTTTGCTTTCGGTGCCTGTGAGCAGGCGATGGATATTTTCCTTGTGGCGCAAAACTACAAAGAAAGCGGCAACCACCGAGAAAATCACATAAGCAGAGGGATAACCCAGATACCACGCCAGCGGCGGCGTAAAGATGGCAGCCATAATGGAGCCAAGCGATACATAGCGCGTCAGCAGCACGCACACCAGCCAGATACCGAAGCTTGTTACTGCAACCTTAGGCATCATAAAAATCAACAGGCCCAGTGCGGTCGCAACGCCCTTGCCACCCTTAAAGCTCAGAAAGAGCGAATAATTATGGCCCAAAAGCGCACCCAAAGCCGTAATAACATCCAGCAGCGGATTGTGGAACAGATAGCTCATAATACCAACCGCGAGAATACCCTTGAAGGCATCGGCAATCAGCACCAGCACCGCAGTCTTGGAACCGACGGTACGGAAAACGTTCGTCGTGCCGATATTCTTGCTGCCGTAATTACGGATATCAATACCGTGAAAGGCCTGCACCAGCCATAAGCCGCTGGGAACAGAGCCGCAGACATGACCGAGCACGAAGCCCAGCAGAAAATGTAATATACCCACCTCATTGAACATAACAAATCACCTGACTTTTATTTATTCATCCTCGTTCTTACCACGGATAATCATCTGAATCGGTGTACCTTCAAAGCCAAAGGCCTCACGCAGTTTGTTCTCCAGATAACGCTGATAGGAGAAATGCATAATTTCCGGTTCGTTGACGAAGATAACAAAGGTTGGCGGTTTGATTTTGACCTGTGTAACATAAAGAATCTTAAGACGCTTGCCCTTTTCAGTCGGTGGCGGATTGATAGCCACAGCGTCCTCGATAACCTGGTTGAGAATACTGGTAGCGATACGCATAGCGTTCTGCTCGGCAACATAGGAGATAACCTCCGGAAGACGGTGAATACGCTGCTTGGTAACGGCAGAAACGAAAACTACCGGCGCATACTGCAGGAAAACAAGCTCCTTGCGCAAAGTTTCGGTGTAACGCAGAGTGGAGGAATTGTCCTTCTCGTACAAATCCCACTTGTTTACAACCAAAATAACAGCCTTGCCTGCCTCATGAGCATAGCCGACGATACGTTTATCCTGCTCGGTAACACCCTCGACAGCATCAAAAACCATTAGCACAACGTCACTGCGGTCAACCGCACGCAGAGAACGCATAACGCTGTATTTTTCAATCGGTTCGTCAACCTTAGCCTTGCGGCGCATGCCTGCGGTATCAATGAACAGGTACTTCTGACCGTTGCGTACTACCGGAGTATCAATCGCATCGCGGGTAGTGCCTGCAACATCACTTACGATAGAACGCTCCTCGCCTACCAGTGCGTTGAAAATAGAGGACTTGCCCACGTTAGGACGGCCGATCAGAGCAACCTTGATTTCGTCCTCTTCCTCCAGGTCGCCTGCCATCTTATCGGACGGGAACTTGGCAACAACGGCATCCAACAAATCGCCCAGGCCCAAATGGTTGGACGCGGAAACAGCAATCGGATCACCGATACCCAGATTATAGAATTCAAAGGTATTCATCTCCTGCTTCGGAGAATCCGCCTTATTGACAGCCAGAACAATCGGCTTCTTGGACTGACGCAGCAGACGGGCAACGTCAGCATCCTCGGTAGTAATGCCTGCGCGCGCATCGCAGACGAACAGAATAACGTCCGCCTCCTTAATCGCAATCTGTGCCTGCTGACGGATAGAAACAGCAATAGCATCAGCGTTCATGATTTCGATACCGCCGGTATCAACCATCATAAACTCGTGGTCCAGCCATTCGGCGGTAGCATACAGACGGTCGCGGGTAACGCCCGGTGTATCCTCAACAATGGAAATCCTGCTGTTGGCAAAAATATTAAAAAGAGTAGATTTGCCTACGTTCGGACGTCCAACTATAGCAACTATTGGTTTAGCCATAATCAAATCTCCTTCATCATAATAAATTTTTTAGTATGTGTCTATCATAGAAATGTAAAATTTTTTGTATATTTATGGGGAATCCCCCTTCCGCCTCGCTGCGCTCGGCAGCTTCCCCGAGGGGCAGGCAAGACTAACAGCTTTCAATTAGCCTTCATTAGTATGTTCTTGGTTCCCCCTTGGGGGAACTGTCGCCGTAGGCGACTAAAGGGGGCGGCTTAGGCAACTTGTCGCATCAAAATCCCCCTTCCGCCTCGCTATGCTCGGCACCTTCCCCAAGGGGAAGGCAAGACTAATAGCTTTCAATTAGCCTTCATTAGTATGTTCTTGGTTCCCCCTTGGGGGACAAGGTGAATTGCCCGAAGGGCAAGAGAGGGCGACCTGGGGCGACTGTCGCGTCAGCGACTAAAGGGGGTAACGCAGATGGAGTGGTATAACGCACACCTCAATGGTCGATGCCGTTGCGCGAGCCAACTCCCTTATGGAAGTAATGCTTAACCTCGCTCATATCCGTCACCAAATCAGCAATTGCCACCAGCTCCGGCGGCGCACCCCTGCCCGTCATAATAATCTCGACGGTGCTTTTATACTGCTTCAGGAAATCAACAACCTCCTGCATCGGCAGCATCCGGGTAGCAAGCACAATATTCAGCTCATCGAGGATAATAACATCAGCTGCGTGTGAGCTGATTGCCTCCTTCGCCTCTTCCCAGCCGTCACGGCACATCGCAAGATCCACAGGATCAGGATTGTGGAAATTGACAAAGGCGTCACGTCCCACCTGCCGCAGCGTAAACCAGGGTAGATTCTTTGCAGTCCGCGCCTCGCCATACTCTGGATCATCCTTCAAAAATGAAAGCATCAGCGTCTTCATACCATAACCGGAGGCACGCAACGCTACGCCCAAAGCGGCAGTAGTCTTGCCCTTGCCTGTACCTGTATAAACCTGCAGCATACGCTTCACCTATCTTTCCAATAATAAATGCAGCAATTCCTTCGCACCCTTGGCAATTTCCACCTTGCCGGGGTAACGCTCCTTGAACTGCGCCAGCGACATATCATCCAAAAACAGCTTATTATTATTCAAAACCACATCCGGCAGAATAATCTTCTTATCCTGAACGTTCGCCAAGATATCGCTGCCCGTCAAAAGACCGGTAACATTCACCTTGCCGCCGAAAAAGCTGTTAGGCACAGGCACAAAACGGTGCTCCGAACCGAACTGGCTGTTCAGCTTCGCCATCAAAGGCTCCAGCACACTGTAAGCGCCCTCACCCACGGGAATCACCGCAGGCTCTGCAGGATGAAAGCTCTGCATCTGCGCCAACGCCTCGTCCCACTCCAGCATAAAGTTGGCAGTCAGGCCGATGCCGTTTTCCAGCTGCGGGAAGCCGTCGTACCATTCGGTAGGAGGAAAAGGCTTTTCCGCCAGCAGATAAAATTCATCGCCCAAGTAGATAAACGTCTTGCCTGTTTCCTTACGACAGCGCTCCTGCCATGCGGTCACCTGCTCCACAACCTCTGCGGCCTGCTCCTTCGTAAAGGTAGCAAGCTGTGTCAGGTGCTCGCGGTGCTTAGTAGTACCTACGGGAACAACCGCCATAGTCAGTACATTGGGATACTGCGCATACAAATCGTGGAAGCTCTTGGCAAGAATCTCGCCGTCGTTATAACCGGGACAGCAGACAATCTGCGTATGCACCTGAATGCCCGCATCGAACAAAAGCTGCAGGCGCTCCATCAGCTGACCGGCGAAACGGTTGTGCATCATCTGGCAGCGCACCTGCGGGTCGGTAGCATGTACCGAAACATACAGCGGCGTAAGATGCGTGCGGATAATACGTTCAAAATCTTCATCCTTCATATTGGTGAGTGTAATGAAGTTACCATATAAGAAGGACAGACGGTAATCGTCATCACGCACATACAGACCCGGACGCATACCGGGAATCATCTGGTCCACAAAGCAGAAAATACAGTTATTGTAGCAGGTCGCAACTCTGTCGAAAACTGCGGAATCAAACTCCAGGCCAAGATCCTCATCCGGATATTTTTCTATATGTACCTGACGGCGTGTGCCATCGGTGGCCTCTATCTCCAGATCAGCCTCGTAATCGGAGGTATAGAAGCTCAATTCAATTATATCCTTAACCTGTACGCCGTCTACGCTGCACAGCTTTTCGCCGGCCTTGATGCCTGCGTCCGCTGCCAAACTGTTCTTGCGTACACCACTAATAAGTCCTACCATTACAACTCCTTAAAAAAATGCAGATAATCAACCGTGAAAAGATTAGTCGTCAAATTATTATATCATATTAGCTTAAAGAATGCAAAAAGGGGACGCTATACACGGTAAAAGGTAAGCGTCAAACATAACTCGGATATAAAATCTTAATTCAGTAATATATAATAGGTGCATGGAACACCGTTACATGTGCCTTTTAAGTGTTCATACCAATCGTGAAATGCAAGCGTGGGCAGACAAGGTAGCTGTCGCAGTAGTAGCCTTTCTGTACGTGCTTGGTGCCGAGAAAACAATGTTCCTGTATCTTCTTTTTACTATTGGCAACAAATAAAAAAATATATGGTAAAAATGAGAAGTCTATCATTTTTACCATATACCACAAATTTCGTTAGAGCAAAAACACAGAATTGTTAAAGTCTAACCACACAAACGTTATGGCGCATACCACAACTTTTAGGGGATACCTTTTAATTGTAGATGGGTAAGATTTTATTTTACACTTACATCAGAAAAGCTTTCAGTAAACTCAAAGAGCGTATTTTTCTTTGACTATATAATTAGAGTTTGATACATCTTTATCGTCTCAACGAGAAACTCTACTCAGCAGCCTGTGCTTCATCCATAGGCTTAATCATGCTATCAATGAAAGCTATTTCTTCATCTGTAAGATTGTATTTTTTATAAAGCATTTCATCAGTCCAAGTATGAGAAAAATCCTGGACAGGAACGAATTGATATACATTCTGAGAAGCATGCTGTGTCGGTTTTCTTAACATAACCAAGAACCTAAAAAATTTTGTCATCATATAATTCACTACATTTTCAGATTCCACTTCACTTGCAAAAGGACCTACCATAAGGTATGTTTCTGTGCAAGCTGTTTCTGTTTGACCAACAAACGGCTTGCCAATAATAGGATGTGGAAAAACGTCACTTCCACTGCCAGATTCAGGTACATATACTTTATGCATAGAGACATATTCTTTATTTTTAACAACATCTTTGTAATCTATATAGGATTTACCACCATTTTGGTATAATAATATGTCTCCTAACTCTTTACCCCTATATTGCGTATCCAATCCAAACGGTTTTCTCGAACTTACTAATGGTGCAAAGCTTGATTCATTAAGCTTTCTTACTTTATAAAGTATACTGATTGCTTCATTAAATCTTATAAAAGTATCACTGTCAGGCTCTAACAAAGGACGTTCAACTTTATTACCTACATAATTTCCCCTATGAGTATAAACAGCACAATTACCTTTATTTTCTCTATCCCACAAAAAGTATAATAAGCCTCCTTTAATTTGAACAGAAGGAAAACAGTCGGCTGGTTCTGGGAAATCATGTATAACCCTTAATGAATCATCATTGAGCATAAATTCTCTAAATTTATCTAATCCCTTACCCCCAGAATACCATCTTGCAGGAATAATCATTGATACATACTGAGGTGCAAGGTTTATAGATTGTTCAACAAAATAATTATAAACCGGGGTAGCACTTGTCCTATAACCATTGTCCATAATTTGATAAGGGGGATTGCCAACTATGGCGTTTATATTCAATTTTTTCACCTCGTTTTTGTCCCAGAAACTACCTCTAACAATTTGCTTTCTAAACTTCTCAGGCTTCTCTTTAAACTGCATTAAAAGATCTTTAAATGCATGAGCATTATATTCGATGTTACGGTATCCTAGCAAAGTTCTTTTAGTAATGCTTTTTGCCATATCTGTCTTACAAATTACATAAACATTGCTCTTTACAACCTCATCCCATAGTACTCTTTGCTTATCAACAGAGACATTAGAAATATCAGGACATTTACTTCTAAATATACTATATGCTACATACAATGGATATAAACCTGTTTTTGAGTTAATCTCCATTATGGTTGCATCACCATTGTTAAGAGTATGCTCAGTAACTTTTCCTTGATTTACAAAACGAGGTTCATCCAACGTTTTTTTATGCTGCTCATCCCAAAAATCCCAACCGCCAAGACAATCAGACATGTGCATATTGACTACACGCCATGGTGTCAATACAGTTTCTTTATCGGGATTCTTAAACCAACTAAAAAGATGTGTTATTTTCTTTACTCGTTCCGTTGGTGGCAGCTCATCTGCTTCTGCTACAATCCTACGTATCTTTTTACCAGCAGCGATAAAAATATCTGTATCGTAATACTTCAAGAATTTTTTAAAGTCCTGCTTTGTAACTCCTGCCGGCATGAATTCTTCCCACGAGTTTTTATCTACTATATCATCTCGTAACAAATCTTCTGCCGTAATATCATCCGTAAATTTAATGTCTGCTCCGTAAATAAGCAAAGGTATACGTATGGAAATGCCGCGAAGAATACTTATAGCATTCTGACGTTGAGCTTTACGCTTTTTTAATTCCTCTAACCTTGCTTTTTCTTCAGGAGTTAACTCTTTTTTCTTTGGCTTTTTAGCTGGATCTGCTGGTTCATTTTCAATATCAGTCAAACCGGTATCATTAATAGGTATTTCATTAATGGTCAGATTTGCCTTTGTAGTTCCTATCTTTGCTTTTAGTTTTTCAAATTCTTTAAGGTCTAAATCCGTAAGATTTAACAAGTTTTGATTGTAAATACTCGTATCTTCAAAACCTGTCCTTACGGCTCTGTCTGCATATGCGCGTTTCAACTGCTGGAGCATATTATCTACGCGGAATAATTTCATTTCGCTGCCATCTACGGATATTACAGGGCAGAAATTAAGAAAGCTTCTTAATCCTTCTCTATTTCCTCCACCACTAATACCTGGCTTTCTAGAGATTTTTGCAGCTTCTGATACCATACGCAGTGTTCTATCTGGAGCAAAGTCAAATACATAGCATACTTCTTTTACCTTTCCGTTAATGCAACCTGGAGACTGTACACGGAAAATAGTCTGCAAGTAGTTTGAAGCTGCGGTTGCGAACGTACCGCTTAAATAAAATACGGCACTCCATTCAGGTACAGTAACACCTGTCGTTAGCTTGCCACAAGACAAAGTAATAGTGTATGTTTCGTTCTTAACAGCATCTTTGATAGATTCTTTTACTTCATCCAAAGGAGCTTCTACTTCTCCGCCAGCAACATTGATTATCTTAAATGCTCCGCAGCCAAATACAGGATGCTTTTCCATTAATTCTTTAAGAGCCTTTGCTTCAGGAACACCAGGCACCATCCACAAGGTATGCTTAAACAACTGACGGTAGCTTTCTGTCGAAAAGGGATACTTGCTGTTATCATCCTCTTTAGTAAGCAAATTAAGAAAGCTATAAACGTCTTTTTCATGTATGAAATCGCCTATTTTTTGTCCAGCATGTATAATATCTCCATCTTTTTCAGGGCTTCCAGTCCAAGTCCTAAAAAATTCAGCAAAGTTGAAAGCTTTATCTTCAACTTCTTGATATACGTCAGCTTTAAGAATATTTCCTAAGTCATAAGTATACATACGCATTTCCGGCAAAGCAGCATAGGGATTTGCTTCTCCGAAGTGTTCTAAATCCCACGTTTTTTTACGATGCTGCTCCATAACGTAATCCCATGTATATACTTCGTCTTTTCCGAACTCATTTTGAATGTTAAATGGAGTACCAGATAAAGCTAGAAGTCGCGTATGTTTCTTCTTATCTGCTTTCATGAGCTCGTCAATAACACGCTTACCAAGGCTTGTTTGAGTACCTTCATGAGCCTCGTCTATTATCACAAAGTCCCACGCTAAATTATAAACAGAATCATTTTTTTGGTGTTTGCCACCTACTTTTTTACTGCCTCTAAGGTCCTGTATAGAAGCAAAATAAATAAACTTCTTCTTTTGTTCTAAAAGGTCTGATAGGGTTGAGCCCTTTTTCTTACTACCATAAATCCACTCATCTGTATCATGAAAAATATTATTAAAATCTTCATACCATCCTTCATCTAACTTGTAGCGCAGATACAGTTTTTCCGAAGCGCATTTTGGCATTCCAAAGAAACCTCGTTCCTTTTTTTAATCTTGCAACAGTCTGATCAATAGCATCTCGTTGCTCTGGTCTAAAAACTATAGGCGTAAAGTTTACTGCTTCTCCAGCTTTTAAAGTAGCTCTGCCATCTTTAACAGCACTTATAGCCTGTATCAAAGTCTCCTTTTCTACCTTATACCATTCCTTGCCAGATGTACCCGGAAGAACAACATTTTCAATATGAGAAGCCTTTAGCACACGATGTACATCATAGTCCCTAAAAGGCACAATAATATTATTTGAACCTTCTTGTTTGACACGAATAGCTAACTCCGTATGAATTAACGTAATGGCGTTGCCAGCAGTGTTAGTGTATTTTTTTATACGCTCTAAAGCAGCTTGATTGAGCTCCTTGCAGTTAGGTGAATATCTATCAAAGCTACCAGAAATTTCAATAGATGCATCACCTATTTTTAACAGACCTTTATGGCTATCGTCATTTATTGTAAATGCATAGATAAGCTTATTCTTAAAAGTTGTAGGGAAATCCTCTTGCAATACTGTTAATTGTTCCTGATTATCATCTTTCATTTTCAATATTCCCCTTTATTAATGACGCAAATTCTATTACTTTTCCATGTCCAGCCAGCCAATCTTTGATTTTGCAATAAGTCCCCCTATGTCGGCCCTTTCCTTCACAACCAGGGCAAGGTATATCCATTTCTTCAAAAAGAACTTGCTTAGTCATTTTTAAGGCTTTAATGCCCTTACCACTTTTATCAAAAACACTAGGCTGTTCGATTTTAGGTTCCGTTATTACTCGATCACAGCTATTAGGTACCGTATATTTAAGCCCATCCATTTGGAAAATATTCCATACAATAATATCTGCAAATCTTAAAAGCTGATCAATATGAAGTGGTTCGCCAAATTTAGCCTCGTAATAATCTTCTACTGTCTGCAACACATTTTCTCTTGCTAAAAAAACATTATCCCCCTGAAAATCGTATCCATAACAGCTTTGTACTGCCTTTCTGGCATAACGCAACCAACTCTTGCGCGTTTTTACTTTTTCATTTACTACTCTTAGTTTACGGTCAAGAAGGCCTATACGCATTGGTATAGAAATTTCTTTTCCTGTTGAAGTATCGTATCTACTAACCAAGTACGGAGCTTCGCCACAAGAAACTTCTAGCCTCACTAGCGAGATATAATCAGTCCATGTTCCTTTTCCATATTCCTCTTTATTAGAGAATACAACTTTATCCGTCGGATACCATACTTGCCCATCAACTACGTTGAAAACATCAGCTTTACCAAACCACGCTTCATCCACAAGGTTATTTTGAACGTTGCATATCCACGTCGGTGTAAATACCTCTGCTTTTTGGCGAATGCGTAACTGTTGTTCATCCTTGGATTTCTCACAACGAGGTTTAATTACTTCTCCGTTTATCCCTGTTATAAGTTCTACTCTCATGAAACTATTCTCTTCGTAATCCTTACCAAGGGAAGCATAGTTGTCTGTACCCCATATAAGATTTTCTCCTGTTGTCTTATCCCGCAATAGAATATTGACAATCCTAGGATCTAACCTCAACAGATCATTTTCTTTTATGTCAATATTTACATTAGTCATAATTATCCTCTGATCACAAATCAAATTAGTAAATTTTACTTCCGTAAATTGAAACGTAAATTGCAATAACGAGTTGCACATTTTTCCTAATCAAATTGCATAAAATTCATCAAGCTTTTTCTCTATAAGTATTCTTTAATAAAAATTATAACATTTTGTCCCCTCCCGGTCAAACTCTTCTCCCAATAAGCTGAACTCGTGACACTTTTTCCTTTTCTGCGCACATAGCTATACAATTTTTTACATATTGCCATCTCAGCATCATCCTCCAAAACGTAAAAAACGCCATCGCAGGTTTCACCCACAATGACGTTCTATGCATATTTTATTATAACTAGAGCTTACGCGCTCAGCTTTTCTGCCAGCTTACGCACCTCTGCAACAAACAAAGTAGTCACTCTTGCAGTACGCTCGATGGTTTCCGTTTTCTGCCACAAGATTCTTGGCAAACTCAATACTCTTCTATATCCCTAGAAGCCAGTCAATGACATTCATGACTTTTATGCCTTCATAATTTCCGAGGGAGAAGCGATCAAGCGTCAAGACGATTTTCTCATAATTGTCTTGTATTCCCCGTAGTGGACGCATCTCTCGTTCAAATGTTTCCTCAGCAGTCATATTAGCTGTAACCTGATAATATGTTAATATTCCTTGCTTCTGAGCGACAAAGTCCACTTCAGTTGAGCCAAACTTTCCAATATTGACCTTATAGCCTCGCCGTAAAAGCTCGAAATATACAATATTCTCAATGGAAAAGCCCAAATCATACCGTTTTCTTGGAAGAATATGATTGCGAAGTCCCAGATCAACCATATACAGCTTTTTATTGGCTTTCAAAAGCTGTTTCCCAACAATATCAAATCTTTCAGCTGGGTAAAAGACAAATGATTCAATCAAAGCCTCCACATAATCACTAACCGTATTCGGGGAAATCTTTCTGCCAGAAGAGATTAAGTAATCGGTTACGCTTTTCATAGAAATCGGACTGCCGATTACACTTGCCAAATAGCGTGCAATGGTCTTCAGTAGTGCAATATCTGTGATTTTACGTTTACCTGCATCTTTTTCTTTTCTTGCCTGGCGTTCCTCAATATCTTTAACAATAACGGTGTTATAGATTCCCTCCAGATATTGATTTACTTTTTCATCCGTACGGTTCATCACCGCAACATACGGAAGTCCTCCCGTTTGCATATATTCTGAAAAAGCATCTTCTTGCGGTCTCGTCGTCACAGTGACATACTCACGGAAAGAAAGAGGAAGCATTGATATTTCCACATACCTTCCAGACAAAAGGGTTGCCAGTTCACTTGAAAGCAAATACGAATTTGAACCCGTAATATATACATCCGTGTTGTTCTTTACATATAGACTATCTACTACTTTGGGGAAATCAGGCACGTTCTGAATTTCATCCAAAAATATATATGTCATTTTATCGCTGCACAGACGTTCTTTTATATAACGATAAAGTACCTTATAATCCAAAAGCTCTTCAAACTCTAGGTCTTCAAAGTTGATTGATATAATCTGTTCTGCTTCCACGCCAGCTAAATGAAGTCTGTCCTTAAACTGTTCCAGAAGCACCGATTTACCACAACGTCTAATTCCCGTCACAACTTTAATGATGTGCTCGTCTTTCCACTCCCAAAGCTTTGCGAGGTATTCTTTTCTTTCAACCATAGCTCTATCCCTCCTTTCTCCGAGTATAGCACATTATGTTTTGAAAATCAAACTATATTCCTATTTCGAAATTTACTTTTAAGTATTTTATTTTGTCTTCTTATTTAAGAAGCTTTAATTAGCAATATCCATAAGCTTCACCAACTATCACGAAGTCTATTTTGTAGTCGGCGAGAAAAAATCTGCGCAAGCTTTCATGCCCTCTCAGATAGTATGCTATGGAATTTGTTAATAAATAACCTCTACTCTGCTCAACCTCTCCAACGACTAATCCTCATTACACAATTTTTATTTAGATAAAAATACGATACAGAATTTCTCGCTCGTAATGTACATACCATTTACAAATATGGTATTACGTTTAGAGGTAAAGAAGTAAAAGTCATAAGTAACTTAGAACGGTTTTCTCACCAAAAACTGCGGAGCAAGCTCTCGCCTGCTCCGCAGTTTTTCTATCCTCTTCTTCTATCCTCTGCGCCATCTGCACAGCTTTGCCAGCTCGTAGCCGCGGCTGGCGATAAAGTCACGCGTTTCTCCCGTCACAATCAGCGGAACGTCACGCAGCTCCTTCGGCGTCAGGCAGCCCAAAAGCAGCATATACTTCTGCAGTCCTTCCGCCAGTGAATGCACATAATCTACGGCAGCGTCAACTCCCTGCTCCATAACCAGACGCAAAAGCGGGGCGGTAATCCCCACCGCGTCCGCACCCAGAGCAAAAGCACGCGCTGCGTCACCTGCACTGCGAATGCCGCCGCTCGCCAAAAGCAAAGCATTCTGCGGCAGTGTCTGCTGCGCGTCAAGCAAGCTCCAGCACGTAGGCACGCCCCAGGCAGCAAACTCCTCCGTCAGCTCCACGCCCTGACGCTTTGCCTCAATCGCCGGGAAGTTCGTCCCCCCTGCGCCAGCACAGTCAAAGGCGTTAAACCCCTGCTCCAACAAAAGCTCGTACTGCTCTGCCGCAATACCGCAGCCTGTTTCCTTAACGATAACAGGCACGCTCACAGCATCACGAATTTGCACCAGGTTTGCCAAAAGTCCGCAGGTATTCTTGTCGCCTTCGGCCATCCACAGCTCCTGCGCAGCGTTCAGGTGAACCTCCAGCGCGTCAGCCTGTAGCATGTCAATGGCAGCCTGCGCCTGCGCGGGCGTAGCCAGTGCGCTGATGTTACCAATAACAAGACCTTCGGCAAGCTCCTCGCGCACCACAGTATAGCTCGCAATACCGCTGCCGTCACGCACAGCGCCGAACTGCGATCCTACAGCCATACCGATACCGGTTCTTGCCGCCACCTGCGCCAGCTTTCTGTTAATCTCCGTCACCGCATCTGTACTGCCGGTAATAGCATCAATGAAAAAAGGCAAACGCAGACGTTTGCCTAAAATTTCTACAGATAAAACAAAGTCTGCCGGATTAATCTCCGGCAGACAGTTGTGTAAGAAGCGGAGATCAGCAAGGTGCGTTGCCGCCGGGCCGTCGCCCAGCTCCAGTGCATATTGAATATGTTCTAGCTTACGCTTTGCACGTTGCATATCCTTCTCCAATTATTTTTCGAGGCTTTCCAGCTGCTCGGACAGGTTTTGGCTCAGGTGAGATTTTTTGCTGCCCATGTAGGAACGGAATTCGTTCTTTTCAGCATCACGTTTAACTTTGGAAATGCTCAGGCCGATTTTTTTGCTGTCCAGATCCATTTTAATGATTTCAGCTTTAACAACTTGGCCAACTTCCAGAACGTCGCTCGGAGCTTCGATGCGCTCAGGAGCGATTTCGGAAATGTGAACCAGACCTTCAACCTTGTCGCTCAGTTTAACGATAGCGCCGAAAGCCAGCAGACGAACAACTTCTACATCCAGAATGTCGCTAATGTGGAATTGAGAAGCTTCTACCTTCCAGGGATCTTCCAGAGTAGCTTTGATGCTCAGAGCAACACGTTTGTTTTCACGGTCAATGCTCTTAACCAGAACGGTTACTTCGTCGCCTTCTTTAGCAACGTCAGCAGCTTTTACGCTACGGTCCCAAGACAGCTCGGTGTTGTGAACCAAGCCAACCAAGCCTTCGCCGATTTCAACGAACAGACCGAATTCAGCAACTTTTACAACCTTACCGGTGTATACTTTGCCTTCTTCAACAGAGTTGTAAGCAGCTTCTTCAGCAGCAGCGCGTGCTTCTTTAGCAGCAGCAATGCGAGCTTCTTTAGCTTCCTTGTAAGCTTTGCGTTTAGCGTCAGCTTCAGCTCTCAGCAGGTCACGGCGGGAAACAACGATGCGTTTTTTCTCCAGATCAACTTCGATGATTTCAGCTTCCAGCTCTTTGCCGATATAACCGGTGAAGTCTTCTACGCGGCGCAGTTCAACATGAGATGCAGGCATGAAGCCTTCAACACCTTCAACTGCAACACCCAGACCAACGATGTTTTTAGCTTTGTTTTTGATGATGCGAAGAACCTTAACGGTTGCCGGGCGTTTTTCGCCTTCGGGCAGCTCAGCAACATTTTTCCATGCTGCGTCGCGCTCTGCTTTGATTTTGGACAGACGAACGAAATCGCTCTTGGTGCTGCCAGGAACAACCTTAGCTTCTACTTCGTCGCCAACTTTGATGGAGTTTTGCAGTTCTTCAGCAGATTCGGTCTGGGACCATTCGGAATAAGGAATCAGACCATCATGTCTATATCCAAAAGATACATAAACGCCGTCTTTATCCAATTGAATAACGGTACCGTTGACAACTTTGCCAGGATATACCTCTACCTCCATACTTTCGTTGAGCATGCTTTCAAAATCCATGTTTTCCATTACTAAAATAGCCTCCTTAATTAAACGGTCCGGAGTCGATGCTCCTGCCGTGATTCCTATTTTATTGCAACCCCTTAGCATATCGCTGCTCAGTTCGCTGGCAGTCTCTATATGATATGCTTGCCTGCAATGCTTTTGCACCAGCTCGAAAAGATGCCTTGTGTTGGCGCTGTTGCGTCCGCCGATAACGATAACGGCATCAGACTCAGCAGCCAGCTTTACAGCCGCCTGCTGTCTTTGCGCTGTCGCCAGACAGATGGTGCGCTCCACACGGTATTCTCCCGGGCGCTGCTCCTGCAGTGCCTGCAATATATCATTAAATTTCTGCAGCTCAAAAGTCGTCTGGATGATTACTCCATAACGCTCCTGGCGCGGTACATAAGAGATATCTTTTATACATTCTACACAGATAGCGTTTTTTCCTGCCCATTTTAAAATACTTTTTACTTCCGGATGATTTTTTTCTCCGACTATTACAGGAAAATAGCCATCAGCTGCTGCCTGAGCAGCCTTTTGCTGTGCCAGGCGTACATTCGGACAGGTTGCGTCCAGAATTGTCAGCCCTTGTTTTTCTGCCTGCGCGTAGGTTTCAGGCCCCTCGCCGTGTGAACGGAAGATAACCGTTTCACCGGGAGCAAACTGCTCCAGGCTGTCCTTACAGGCAATGCCCTCAGATACAAGCTCGGCAATCAGCTGGGGATTGTGTATCAACGGTCCCAGCGTTGCACCCTGCACACGGTCAGTCGCAGCCTTTTGGGCCAACGCCACCGCGCGCTTCACACCATAGCAAAAACCACAGTGCTCTGCTACCTTAATTTCCATTATACATCTTCACCTGCCTGCAGCTTTGCAATGTGCTGCATCAGCTCTTCAGTCATTGCATGCAAAAATTCTTTGTTGACCACAGCGTCCTCAGGAAAAGGCATCGGTTTGCCAAAGCGCACCGTAACCTTCGGCCATATACGGCCGTGACGCTTGTAATCGGTACCGATGATGCAGGCCGGCACAATAGTTGCCTTCGCCTTGCTCGCCATCATCAGCGCTCCGGGCTGAGCCTTACCAAGCTCGCCGGTCTTGCTGCGTGTTCCCTCAGGGAAAATCGCCAGCACCTGACCGCTTTCCAGGATATCAATACCATGCTTGATGGCAGCACGGTCCGCGCCGCCACGGCGCACCGGGAAAGCACCCAGGATTTTATAGATAGTACCCAGAATCGGCACAAACAGCTCTTCCTTGGCCATAAAGTGGACCTTACGGGTTGCTGCCGTACCAAGTACAGGCGGATCAAGCAGACTCAGATGGTTGCTCGCTATTACCAGCGGACCATCCTTGGGAATATTTTCTCTTCCTTCTACCTTCAATCGCAAAAAGATGGTAAAAAGAATTTTAAAGAGATTCTTCACTAAGGTATAAATCATTGTGCGCGCTCCTGCACCAGCTGTAAAATTTTCTCGGTAACCTCGCTGATGCCCATATCGGATGTATCCAGAAGCAGTGCATCCTCTGCCTGACGCAGCGGACTGATAGCACGCTCGCTGTCCTGCTTGTCGCGCTCGGCAATATCCGCCTGCAGCTGCTGCAAATCAACCTGCTGACCTTTGGCTACCATTTCCGCATAGCGGCGGCGCGCTCTTTCCTCAATCGAAGCAGTAAGGAAAATTTTCAGCTGTGCGTTCGGGAAAACAACAGTACCAATATCACGGCCGTCCATCAGGACACCGCCTGCCTCGCCCATACGGCGCTGCTGGTCCACCATCGCCTCACGCACCGCTCCGATAGCAGCAACACGCGATACGATTGCCGTCACTTCAGGAGTACGGATAGCATCGGTAACCTCGGTACCGTCCACAAAAACACGGTTGATTTTTGCCTCCGGTTTGAAGTCAATCAGCATAGTTTTGGATAAGCCGCTGATAAAGTCCTCGTCAAAAGCTTTGCCTGTCTGCAAAAAGTTCCAGGCTACGCTTCTGTACATGGCACCGGTATCAATATAAGCATAGCCTAATTTTTCGGCAGCCAGCTTCGCAATAGTGCTTTTGCCTGCACCTGCGGGACCATCAATTGCCACAACAATTTTCTTCATTCTACATAACCACACTTTATAATGTATTAGCTATCTATATAATACCATGTTTTACATGTATATGGATAGCCTAAAATAAGTCAAATTTATGAATTATTCTTCCGCAGCCGCAGCTTCGCCTGCAGCATGACCGCTGCTGAACGCCGCCTGCAGATTATAACCGCCGGTATAACCGTCGACATCCATAACCTCGCCTGCAAAGTACAGACCCTTGATGCGCTTGGATTCCATGGTCTTGGGGTCAATCTCCTTCACGCTCACGCCGCCTGCGGTAACAATGGCCTCGGCAATCGGGCGTGTTGCGGAAATGGTGATCACAAAATGCTTCAGCGTCTGCAGCAGTCTGTGACGCTCCTCGCGCGAAACCTGGTTGATGAATTTATTCTCATCAACGTAGGACATATCCAGCACAACGGGAATCAGTCGTTGCGGCAGTAAATCCTTCATGCCATTGAGCACCTGCTTGCGGCTGTACTGCACAAAATCTCGTTGGATACGTACATCAAGCTTTTCCTCGCTCAATGCAGGCTTCAGGTCAACCTCCAGCTCCACATCCTTGCCTGCAGCCAAAGCGTCTGCAGCAAGATTGCTCAGCGAAAGCACAATGGGACCGGAAACGCCGAAATGCGTAAACAGCATCTCGCCGAATTCACTGCCCAGCTTTACGCCGTCGGCAAAAAGTGTTGCCTGCACGTTGCGCAAAGACAAACCCTGCAGGTCGTCAACATAAGGATAATCGCTTTCCAGCGGAATCAGAGAAGGCTTCAGCGGCACAATCGTGTGCCCCAGCTTCTTCGCCAGCTTAGCGCCGCCGCCGTCGCTGCCTGTGCCCGGATAGGACGCACCGCCCGCAGCCAGAATAACTCTGTCTGCCTCGTACACGCCGTTGACCGTGCGCACGCCGTACACATGGCCTTCCTTGACCATGATATCAATAACCTTGGTGTCGGTCTGCAGCTTGCCGCCGGCCTCGGTATAAATCCTTACCAACGTATCAACTACATCCTTCGCCTTGTCGCTTACCGGGAAAATACGGCCGCCGCGTTCAACCTTCGTCGGCAATCCGTTACTCTCCAATAGCAATACTATATCATCATTTGTGAACCTATGTAAAGCACTATTTAAAAATCTTCCGTTTCCGGGCAGATTTTTTATGAAATCGGGGATTTCGCAGGCGTTGGTAATGTTGCAGCGTCCCTTGCCGGTAATGAGCATTTTCTTGCCCGGCACACGCATTTTTTCATAAATCGTTACCTGTGCTCCGCCCCAGGCTGCCGCAATACCTGCCAACAGGCCTGCCGCGCCACCGCCTACAATCGCAACTCGCGTCATAGCTTAGCCGCCTTTCTGAGCTGAGATAACTCCTGCTCGCTCAGGCTGCGGAACTTGCCGCGTCCCAAGTTGCTCAGCTGCAGCGGTCCCAGCTTAATGCGCTTCAGATCGCGCACCGGAAAGCCGATAGCGTCGCACATGCGGCGAATCTGGCGGTTACGTCCCTCATGAATGGTGATATCAAAAAGCGTAAAGCCACGCTCATGATCATAATCACGCAGGTTAACAATCGCCGGAGCGGTCGGACCGTCCTCAAGCTTTACGCCCAAGCGCAGCTGGTCCAGCTTTTCCTGCGGCACAATACCTGGAACCTTAACAAGGTAGGTTTTGTTAACCTCATGGCTCGGATGCATCAGTGCCTGTGCCAACGCACCGTCATTCGTCAGCAGCAGCAGTCCTTCGGTATTGAAGTCCAGGCGGCCTACCGGGAAAACTCTCTCCGGCAGGTTCTGCACGAAATCGGCAATGCTGCGGCGGTTCTGCGGGTCGGACATCGTGGTGACTACTCCCCTCGGCTTATAGAACATGTAATATGCCTTGGCCTCTTGGGCAATAGGCTTGCCGTCAACGCTGATGCGTACCTTTGATGCATCAAACTTGCAGCCCAGCTCGGTAACTACCTTACCGTTCACGCGGACGCGACCTGCCGTAATAATTTTTTCTGCTTCGCGGCGGGAGGCAACGCCTGCTGCCGCCAGAATTTTTTGTAAACGTTCTTCCATCTATCTCAGTTTTCCTTTGCTTCTATTGTATTATCAAGCTGCAGCACCTGTTGCGCAGCCTCTGCCTCGTCTTCCGGCCTTGTTTCCAACGGCGGCAGTTCCTCCAACGAGTTGAGTCCGAACACCGTCAGAAATTTATCTGTTGTCGCATATAAAATAGGGTTACCCAAGGCCTTCTTGCGTCCTGCCTCTACCACTAGACCTAAATCCAGCAGTGTATTGAGTACGCCGTCAACTTTTACGCCACGGATGGCTTCCATCTCTGCGCGCGTCACCGGCTGTTTAAAAGCGACAATCGCCAAGGTTTCCAAAGACGCATTCGTCAGCTTTACTTCCTTTTTGCGTCCCAAGCCCAGCAATATGCTGTAGTAAACCGGCTTGGTTACCAGCTGAAAGCAGCCTGCTGTTTCACGCAGCATCAATCCCCTGCTTTCTGCCTCGTAGGACTGCTTCAGCTCCGAAACAAGCTCCCACACCTGCGGCTTATCCAGCTGCAGAAGGTCCGCAAGCTCCGCCACAGAAACAGGCTCACCTGCAGCAAACAGCACCGCTTCCAGTGCTCCTGTCATTTTATCAAGATACATCGTTTGCTTCCTCCTGTCCCTGCTTGCCGAAGATATAAATCGGTGCAAAGCGCTGTGCCTGGCTGATAGTAATCAACCCCAGCTTCAGCAGCTCCAGTACACCCAAAAAGCAGGCCACCTTCTCGGCAGGACTGCCTGCGGTAAAAATCTCATTCAGCATAAAGCCCTGCGGCTGACGCTGCAGTCTTTGCAGAATATCTGCCATTTTATCCTGCACGCTATAGGCCTGCGGCTCGATAAAGGCTGCCGGTCTGCCATCAGGCGCAGTCGTCATACCTGCCAAAGCCTTCAATAACTGCTGCACCGTGCAGGGAGCAATAGTGCGCTCCACCAGATTGCCGAACATCGGCTCACGCTGCCAGTACAGGTCAGCGCTCTGCTTCATATCTGCCAAAGCAGCGGCGGCACGCTTAATGCGGCGGTATTCCACCAGCATCTCCACCAGCTGTTGGCGCGGGTCTGCTTCCTCCTCCTCGCCCTCAGCGGACTGCTTGGGCAGCAACATGCGCGATTTAATCTGCAGCAGCGTTGCGGCCATCACCAGAAAATCACTGGCGACCTCCATATCAAATTCACTCATGCTGCGCAGATAGCTTATATACTGCTCCGTAACCGCAGCGATGGGAATATCATAAATATCTACTTTATCACGCTCGATAAGATGCAGGAGCAAATCCAGCGGACCTTCGAACGCAGTCAGCTTCAACGATAAATCAGCCATGGCTTAGAACACTAAACCCAATATACCGTTTACCAGCATCATGTAGCCTGCGGCAAGCGGTCTGATAATCGCACCTGTAATACCGGTGAACACCAAAGCAATCAGAATATAAAAGCCGTAGCGTCCAACAAGATTGTCAAACTTCCAGGCCATAGACGGCGGCAGAAGCTCCGAAAGAATCTTGGAGCCGTCCAACGGCGGAACTGGAATCAGGTTGAAGAAAGCAAACCATACATTATATAATTGCATCCACAGCAAAAAGCGGTAAACGCCATCACTCAAAAGACCAAAGCGATTTAAAAACGTCATGAAAAATGCTGCAAGAAAGCACAAAAACAGATTTGCTGCTGGGCCGGCAAAGGAAACCTTCAGAATACCTTCGCGGCGGTTACGGAAATTGCTAGGGTTAATTTCTACAGGTCTTGCCCAGCCGAAGCCTGCTACCACCAGCAGAATTGCGCCCAACGGGTCCAGATGCGCCATCGGGTTGAAGGTCATGCGTCCCATATAACGCGCAGTCGGGTCACCCATGCTGTCCGCACATTGCGCATGGGCATATTCGTGTATTGTAATCGCAAACAGCAGCGCAGGAATGCGATAGATCATTGTACTGAAATCGAGCATACTTTCCTCCGAGAAAAATTTATCAATAGATTTATTATACAACATCTTGTATTCCTACGTCAAAAAGAAAACGGAACCATCAGTATAAATTATGTGACAGTTCCGTAAACATTTACTTTGTTCTGCTAATTTTTTTCTTATTTACCTGTGAATTGCGGTGCGCGCTTCTCATAGAAAGCAGCAATGCCTTCCTTGCAGTCGTCGGTACCCATCAGCAGCGCCTGAGTAGTTTCTTCGATTGCCAGCACCTCGTCCAGAGTCAGGTCATGGTCGTTAAGATATTTTTTCGTCAGGCTGATAGACAGCGGAGCGCTTGCTGCCAAGCGTGCAGCCATAGCATAAACCTTGTCCTTCAGCTCTTCGTCTTCATATACGTCGTTCAGCATGCCAAGCTCCTTGGCAGTTGCAGCGTCAATCAAGTCACCGGTAAACATCAGCTCTTTAGCCTTCAGCACACCGATAGCCTTCGGCAGGAAGTACAGACCGCCGCAGTCGGGAATCAGGCCAACCTTGGCAAAGCTCTCGCCAAAGCGTGCTTTAGCAGAAGCATACACCAGGTCGCAGGCCAGCATCAGGTTAACGCCGGCACCGGCAGTAACGCCGTTGATATAAGCAATAACAGGTTTAGGAATAGTAGTCAGGCGTTTGGCAACGTCGCCAACCTTAGCGATAAAATCCTTTTTGGCAGCAACGCCTTCTAAGCCGTTCAGATAGCTCAGGTCTCCGCCAGCACAAAATGCCTTGCCGTTGCCGGTAAGTACGATAGCACGCACCTCAGCGTCGGCAGCAGCCTTGGTAATGGCAGCATGCAGACCGTCAATCAGCGCGTCATTCATTGAGTTCAGGCTCTTCGGACGGTTCATAGTAATCGTCGCAATATTGTTTTCCACAGCGTATAATACAGCTTCTTCCATGGGGAACACTCCTTTACACATGTAGTTTATATCATTAAGGATATTATAGCATAAAACCTTAAACGCGCCTACTATTTATCTAAAAATTTTATCTTTTCTTACTGTCTGCAGGTGCTGTATTAACTAAAGGTGAAGAGCGGTGTCTTTAAGGCAACGCATCCAGACCATCTATCCCTCACCTTCCATATATAAGCATATCATATCTTAAATTCCGCACATTTATCGCCTTCCAAAAATACTCATAAATTTTTCTAAAAAAACTGTTGACAAATAATTGCCATGCGAGTATAATAGTCTTCGTTGGTTGACTTACCAACCTTAATTCCCCGATAGTTCAGCCGGTAGAACACCTGACTGTTAATCAGGGCGTCGTAGGTTCGAGTCCTACTCGGGGAGCCAAGAAGTTAAAGCTTCGAACTTTTAGGAGTTCGGAGCTTTTTGTTTTTATTCTTTTAGTAATCCTTCATCAATCTTCCTTGCATACTAAAAATTTAATTGATATAATAGAAAAAGCTGAAAATTATATAAAAGGAGATTCTGTTTATGACCAACAACCATTCCAAGGGGCGTGCCATCGCTCTGCTGCCTATCGCAGTCTTTTTGCTGTTCTTTATAGGCTCAGGCCTGATTACCGGGGATTTTTACAGCATGCCTGCGATTGTAGGCTTTTTAATTGCTTTAATCATAGCCTTCCTGCAAAACAAAAATCTCAGCTTTGTGCAGAAGCTGCGTCTTGCTTCTACCGGCGTAGGTGACGAAAATATTCTAACCATGTGCCTCATCTTCCTTGCCGCAGGTGCCTTTTCCGGCGCTGTCCGCGCTGCCGGCGGTGTAGAAAGCACTGTTAACCTCGGCCTTTCTATTCTACCGGGCAATATGGCGGTTGCAGGCCTCTTCGCTATCGGCTGCTTTATTTCCATTTCTATGGGTACTTCCGTAGGCACTATTACCGCACTTGCTCCGATTGCTGCAGGCATCAGCGACAAAACCGGCTTCCCTATGGCTATCTGCGCCGGTGCCGTAGTCTGCGGTGCAATGTTCGGTGACAACCTTTCTATTATTTCCGATACCACTATTGCTGCTGTTAAAACTCAGGGCTGCGATATGCGCGACAAGTTCCGCGAAAACTTCAAAATCGTCCTGCCGGCAGCAATCATCACTCTTGGTCTGTTCTACTTCTTAGGCAACACCAACGAATATCAGGTCAACGGTAACCTCGACTACAATCTGATTAAGGTTCTTCCCTATCTGTTCGTATTAATCGGTGCTGTAAGCGGTGTCAACGTTTTTGTGATTCTTATTATCGGTACTGTGCTCAGTATGCTGGTAGGCCTCGGAACAGGCATGTTTACTGCTACCAAAATGTTCACCCACGTTGGCAACGGCATTATGTCTATGTATGACATCACCGTTATTTCTATCATTGTAGCCTGCATCATCACTCTGATTAAGGAATACGGCGGTATTGATTTCGTACTGAACTTCATCAAGAGCCGCATCAGCAGCACCAAAGGCGGTGAGCTGGGTATTGCAGCTCTCGCTCTGCTTGTTGATATCTGCACCGCGAACAACACTGTTGCGATTGTTATGGCAGGTCCGATTGCCAAAGATATCAGTAAAGAGTTTGACGTAACTCCTCGCCGCAGCGCCTCTTTGCTGGATATGTTCAGCTCCATGGGCCAAGGACTTATCCCCTACGGCGCACAGCTTCTGGCTGCGGCAAGCCTCACGGGACTTACCCCCTTCGCCATCATCCCCTACTGCTTCTATCCGCTGCTGATGGGTATCAGCGGACTGATCTTCATCTTCATCAAGAATAAAGACTAAAAACAAGCCGTACGGCTATAAATTTACTGTAATAGTAAAAATCAAGCCGTACGGCTTTTTTCATGCTTTAATAACAACATCTCCCCAAACGTAAAAAGCCTGAGCAAACGCCCAGGCTTTTGTTATAGCTTATTATTTTTCAAACGGGAATTTGTACTGAGTCAGGCCCAGCTCATCTCTGAGCTGAATGAATTCCTTCTGAATGGATTCGCCAACCGGTACACCTTTGTCTTTTCTATCCAGCCAAGCCATATATTCCTTCTCGCCGGCAGTGTAAATGCGTTCCTGACCGGGAGCCTTGGTGGAATTGCGCAGACCGCGGCAGATATCGCCGGCAGTTTTCTTGAAGGTGTCAACGCCCATGAAGAACGCCGGATTGATAACGAAGAAGAAGTGACCCAGATGATACATAGCGTTGTTGCCGTTTTCATCCTTACCGGACAGCGCCTTCATGAAAGGACCGCCTGCCAGTGCGGAGGACAGAATCTCTACGATAGTAGTGAAGCCGTAGCCCTTGTAGCCGCCGGTTTCTTCGCCCAGACCGCCCAACGGCAGCAGAGCAACGTTGCCTGCACGCATTTCCTTCAGGATGGTAGCGGACTCGGTCATAGTGCCGCCGTCCTTAGCAACTACCAGACCGGCCGGAGTATCCTTGCCCTGTCTTGCATAGAACTCAATCTTACCGTTTTGGATGATGCTGGTTGCGCAGTCAAAGTTGAACGGGAATTCCTCATCGGTAGGCATAGTAAAGGTCAGCGGGTTGGTGCCCATCATCGGCTCAACACCGAATGTGGGAGCAACGGAAGGTCTTGCATTAGTACCGGAAATACCGATCATGCCTGCTTTTTCAGCCATAGTGGTCCAGTAGCCTGCAATGCCGTAGTGAGTAGAATTAAAGATGGTGCCGCCGGCCATACCGTACTTGGAAGCCTTTTCAATCAGCATTTCCATCATCTTATGAGAAGCAACCATGCCCATGCCGTTGTGAGCATCCATAACTACAGTACAAGGAGTATCCTTGACAATTTCAATTTCGGTTTTCGGCAGCAGAGTACCGTTTTTAATACGATCCAGATAAATAGGCTTGAAGCGGTTGCAGCCGTGGCTCTCGATACCGCGTCTGTCGCTTTCCAGCAGAACATCTGTACAAATGCGTGCATCCTCTTCGGGAACACCGTATTTAACAAATACGTCTACCATAAAATCGTGGACTAAGTCCCAGCTTACAAAGGGTCTTGTTTCTTCCATGCTGTTTCCTCCTTGAAGAAAATTTTTTCAATTCATAATAATATTGCTTTCACACTACATATAGTATACCTCATTACTCCATAATTGTACAGTATTGCTTTTACGGCTACACTTCGCGCCTGTTACAAACGCTTATGTCAAAAAATCTATTTTATCCTTAGGCATACCCACCTATAAAAAATACCGTGCAGACCTCCTGACTAACGTCCCAGAAGCCTGTACGGTATTATATATTTTTGTTAACCCTGCTCTGCTCCGTCCGCAGTAAAGGCAACCGGTGCCTTGGCCTCCAGCTCCTTCGTGCTGCCGTCGGCATTATGCCACAAGGTTTTCTTGTTCAGCGAGCCGTTGGTTACAAGGCCAGTCGCATCAAAAGTGATGCCTGTACCGCTCTTGAATTCAACAAAACCGGTGCTTTCATCCTGCAGGTTATGCTGCCAGCCGAGAGGACGCAGCTTCGTTGCCTCCGCCAGTGTACCGCTTATAACCCTGCCATCTGCATCAAAGGTCAGCAGATTGTCATTTTTAAAGCGCACAAAGCCGTAGCCGTTATCGCTCAGCTGCAGGATAACGTCATTGTCAATCACACCGCTGAGCACAGTGCCGTCCTTGGCAAAGGTCACGGTTTTGTTGCCCATGTAGCGCACATGACCGTCTGCAGGAATCACCAGCCCCGGGCGATACGGATGGTAGAAGAAGCGCGGCGGGAAGAACGGCGCACTCCGCTCCACATAATAGTAATTGCTCGCCAGGCTCTTCCATCCGGCAGGACGCAGATAGGTGGCGCTTGCCAGCACGCCTTCGATTACCTGACCGTCATCGTTGAGCTTTACAACAGTATTCTTCTTGAACTTGATATCGTCCGCTACCGTCCAGCCCTGCGGCACCAGCTTGGTATCCTTGTCTAAGGTTATGGTTTTATCAGCAAGAGCTGTATTGGCGCCTACAAGCACTAAGGCAGCTAATAGTAAGGCTGTAACTTTACGCATGATAATCACCTCATTTACACTTTCTAAGCATATTATAGCATAGGTTACTAAAAGAAAATATAAAACTATTGTGAATTAAGTGTGGAGGGGATGTGGGAGATATTCTTCTATTTACTATTCACCCCTGCTACGCTATAATATAATTAAATAAGCTCATTGAAAGGAGTTGTGCACCTATGTGTACCAACAAGCATTACTACTGCATGTTCAACGGCATCACAGTCACTACCAGCGACATTATAGATGAAGAATACAAGGAATATATTTGCGTAAGATTTGAACGTCCCAACAATAATAATGGTTTTGATTTCGCTGAAATTATTATGCCTGACAAAAAGTTTATCAAGGCTTTTGGCTTTAGTGAGGACGAGCTTTATTGGATTGAAAGCTTCGCAGCGGATAATCTTTTACTTATGTGGGAAATGGCAAAGGAGAGTAAGCAAATTGCCTAAAATATTAGCAGGTTTCTTAGGGTATGTGTTTTATTTTTGGGCTAATGAAAACATGGAGCCAATACATGTTCATGTTGCTAAAGGTACTCAAACACCTAATGCCACCAAGTTTTGGATTACCAGTGATGGAGCAGAATTAGCCAATAATAACGGAAAAATTCCGGATAATGAGCTTCGCCAAATCAGGAAATATATTTTACTTAATCGCGAGCGTATCATCGCTCAATGGATTAGTGTTTTTGGCGAAGGCAAAGTAAAAAAATAAGATTAGAAATTTTAAGCAGTATTCTCCCCCTCCTAAGGCTTTGCCTACAGAGGGGTTTTCTTTATGCCTTATGATGCACTTCATGCTTTGAAGTGCAAAAGCTTTTTATTTTGAAAAGTTTTTGCAGTGGTTAAGATGGTAAAATCCAAAAGCATATTTTGCATATCTTCAAAAACTATGTTAATATTCTTCACTGTCTTTACTCATGTAAATCCGGTGAGCATCACCAAGTGATATATTTCTCACATTTTTCTTGACTACGAGCACATTATGTGATATTATTTCAGCATAAGTTAGAAATATATCACATTGGAGGCGTTGTAAAATGAAGAATTTCAGATTAACACTCAATCAGAAATATGGCTATACCAGCATTTTTTATGGAGTCAGCATTATTATTTTGGCAATATTTGGCAAATCCAGCAACACACTTTTAAGTATTAGCAGTTCGTTATTAAGTTTAATAGCCGCTGTCGGATTTTTACTTACATTTTTTCTTAAATCTGATATTGATGATGAACGTGCTCTTGATAACCTTCATCGGGCTGGTTTCCGTGCTTTATTTACAATAATTCTTTTAACCAGCATCTTGCAATGTATCTTGGTTTTCTGCCGTATTCCCCTTGAGGCCGACAACATGTTAAAGCTTATACTAGGTATCAGCTTTTCATCTTTTGGGTACTATTTCCTGTACTTTGAACGCAAATAGTGAGGATGGTGCAAAATGCCTGTATTAAAAACTAGAATCCACGAACTGCGCAAGGAAAGAAAAATGCAGCAAAGCGACCTTGCAGAGCTTGTCGGTGTCAGAAGAGAAACCATCGGCAACCTGGAAAACGGGAAATACAATCCCTCACTCAAGCTGGCAATGGATATCGCCAAGGTGTTTGGCAAGCCGGTGGAATATATTTTTCAGTTCGAGGAAGAAGATAAGTAAATTTATTTTAAGAATCCAACAAACACAAACTCCTGTCACAAGTTGGTCAACACCAGCCTATAACAGGAGTTTTATTTACATTAGTTCATTATTTGTTCTTGTGCCAACCTAACCAATTCCCTCAAATTAAATAACATATATACTATTTTTTTGTAACTGTCTTGCGTAAAATTTTCTCTAATCCGTCATTAGAATAATGCATGCTTGCAATAGAAGCATCCATATATTCTTCTTTATCAATTAGCGCAAAATTGATATAATAACCTGCATTCAACGAAAAATGATACATAAATTCACGCGTTGCACGCCCATTTCCTTCTCTAAACGGATGCAAAGCATTTAAATCACCTAATAAGTCAGCAGCTTTACTGCAAAAATCAGCTAACGATAAATCGCATAAATAATTACGCTTTTGTAAATTTGTAAATATATCTTCAGCATAAGCCTCTATATTGCAAACTGGACAAAAGAAACTGTTTCCTTTGGCAATATCTATTGTTCTTATTTCCCCAGCCCATATATATACGCTGCCAAACATTGTTTTATGAATATACTTTAACGTATTAAAGTAAAATTTCTCAAATGTTTTTAAGCGTAACTCTAACGCTGAAAGCATGGATAGCCTGCGCTCCAATTTCATCAGCGTAACAGCGTCTTGCACATCAAATTTATTTTTTAAAACTTGTGTATGAGGATATACATACGGATCCATAACAGCTATCACTCATGTGTCAAAAAGATCTTTTTTGCCTCAGCTAAAGATATCTCTCCGGCTGTTACTTTAGCAAAAATATCTTTCTCAAAATCAGAAAAGTAAATATCTTCAATTTCAAAGCTCTTAACAATAGAATCTATATCATTAACCATGTTTTTATTCAGCATTTTTATCCCTCTCTTTCTATTCATATATATATTATACCATTATTTATTCATCATTTAAACCTGTAAAGCGATGTCATGTAAGTTTTTGCAGTTACCAGGACAGTAAAATCGCAACTTCATCAGAAAACAGTGTTTAATATAAAGCTACATCTTCATTCGTGCTTATATTGTAAAAATACATTACCCGCGAACCATTAGCATCACGCTCTCTTCTCAGACCAAAATCATAAATATTTTTAAAGATTTCAGCAGAATATCCATTGAGCATCTCCAAACACGTTTCGCCATTTTCATAACAGCCGCCATAAGCAATCAACAGCAGCCAAATCTTCATGAAGCCATCATCATCAAACCTATTATAACCTATGCAGGCATTCATATAATCATGTAACGATTCCACACCGTCACAGGTAAGCTTCAGATTAGGATTCGCTCCATGTTCCAAAAATTTTTTGGCAAGCATTACTGCAATGTCCTCGTTTTCAATCCAAATACAACTGCTTAAAGCATTCTTATCACTATCCGAATTAACGTCTAACCCTCTAGCCAAAAGGACATCAAACACATTACTTATCTTCTCTATCATGTATTTTTCTGCAATCTTCGGCTTCCCCTCTTCACCAAAAAGATTATATTTGTCTTCTATTTGATCTATTATATCCTCAGAATAATCGTCCGCTTCTGCTGCCGTTAAATTTTTTAAGCTGATTTCAGCTAATACATTATCAAGGTATTCTTCCAGACTAACTTTTTTCTTTTCAATACTCATCTTAGCACCTTCTTTCAAGCAAACTGATACACTTAAGATGTTCTAGATAAATATATGAAAATCCTGCATGTTAGTCGGAGTACTTCCGCCATGTTTGACAAAAAACAAGATAAAACGTATAATAAACATAAAGAGACAACTGGTTGTGGAAAGCCGGTTCTCCTCATTGTTTAAAAGTTAGAAAGAAACCGTCTTACCGCTATGATATGTACCCCCAATACTGGACACCCAGTATTGGGGGTATTTTAATGAA
>ERZ791912.9-NODE-9-length-185273-cov-11.524247_pt1 | contig 185273 bp, 171 predicted proteins | sample MGYA00510141_ERZ791912 | MGnify/ENA primary metagenome ERZ791912 (study PRJEB30046, sample SAMN00792082) | human gut metagenome | study: EMG produced TPA metagenomics assembly of the A metagenome-wide association study of gut microbiota in type 2... | reverse complement strand
TAGCTTAAATTTTTATTAAAAACAACCTAAGCTATGACTATATTATACGAGGAGAAGAAAAAAGAATATTTACAATATGTTACTCCGTATTTACAACATTCGTTAGAGGATCAGTACATAAAAACTGTGGCAGTTAGGGCAAAGAAAGCATTGAATGAAAACAGGAATAATATGAAAGCAAATGAAGTGTATATATTTAGTGATTCAATAAAGATACCTATAAAAATCAAAGGAAATGAATTGTTATATATAAATTACACTACAGTTGTTACTAAAAATGGGTATATGATTTTAGCACCAGGTACTACTATTTCTATACCCAAAACAGGGGAATCGTTATTACCATTTTCGAGTGAAGTATACAAAGGACCTGTAAGAAATGTTGATTTCAATAGCAATGATATTGATAGAGATATAGTTAATATAATTAGAGGATATTCAGGCTCGTTTAGTGGTAGTATGATTGGAGCTGGTACACTATCTATTTCTTCAGATGGCACTTTAACCAATTATGGCACTGGAGTATCTATTAAAAATGTAGGAGGACTTGGTTTGTCGTTTAATGGAGAAAAGTATATTGAAAATATTAAAGACTATAGCTAAAAGAAAGACTTATGTAATAATTGTATTGTTAATTGTATGTGTTATATTAGGCAATCAATTCATGAAAAGTGCTGATGAACAGGAACTAAGAAATGAGGCCATAAATATTATTTATAAGTCTGGCTTTTCGACTGTAATTTACGATATGCATAGAGATTCACATTATTGGTATACAGTTCAAGTTCCGACCAGTCAGAGTTGTAGGCTAATAAATTATTACAATAGTTCTTTACAAAATAAGGGGTGGATAGAAGATAGAGGTTCATGTAGCAAAGATGGTAAAATTTTTTTAAAAACTAAAAATAACGTAAAGACATCCGTAGTATTAAAGATTGTGAAACAGAGTGATGAGCAGACGTTGTGGAGAATTGATGTTAACTCGTGGAACTAATATAAAGTATACACACTGTTATACACTCTGTACTTATTATTGCTATGCCTGATGATCGGCTATATTGCAATAAGCTTTTAATATAGCTGTTTAATACAATTATTCTTCAAAATTAGATTAGCTCAACTAAAGCGTAAGTAATGGACTAATATAAAAACTCAGAGAGGTCCTGTGATGTGATATGTACAGGCCTCTCTTTTTTGTGCTAAAGCCTGCGTTTAAAGAATAAATTTATGCTGTTAGTAGCTGAAATGCTATATCTGCAGGGATAAATATGATAAAATATAATGATATACTAAATTAGTTTAGCTTTGCCGGAGGGAGCAAATAATGAAAGATAAAATTAGCATGCCTTTGATAGAGGCGATGCTGCAATATAAAAGTGAGGACGTCTATCCTCTGCATACTCCCGGACATAAGGGAGGACGCGGCATGCAGCGCTTGCTGCGCCAGGAACTTGGTGCCAGCGTGCAGATGGATGTGTCGCTGATGAGCGAGCTGGACGATATCCATGAGCCGGAAACCTATATTAAAGAAGCGCAAGAGCTGGCAGCGCAAACTTACGGCAGTGATGCCTGCTTTTGGGCAGTAAACGGCACGAGTCAGGCAATTCATGCCATGCTGCTGACAGCGCTAAACCCGGGGGAGAAGCTGCTGCTGCCTCGCAATGCGCACCGCAGTGTTGCCGGCGGACTTGTTTTGGGCGGTATCGAAGCAGTCTATCTGCAGCCGGAGTATCAGCTTGAATTCGGTATTCAGATGCAGGTTACTGTGCAGCAGATAGAGGCGGCGCTGGCGCAGGACAGCAAAATTAAGGCGGTGCTGCTGACAAGCCCCAATTATTACGGTGTGGCGGCAGATGTGCGGGCGATTGCCGCTTGCTGCCATGCGCATAATGCAGTGCTGCTGGTGGATGAGGCACACGGACCGCATCTTGGCTTCAGTGAGCTGTTGCCGCCGTCCGCTCTGCAGTGCGGTGCTGATGCCTGTGCTCAGAGTACGCATAAAATTTTGGGCGCGATGACGCAGTGCAGTATGCTGCATGTGCAGGGAGCACGTCGTGATTTGCAGCGTGCGGCGGATGTGATGAGCCTTTTGACGACGACAAGTCCCAACTATCTGCTGATGGCATCACTGGATGCTGCCAGAGCACAGGTGCAGGTCTACGGCAAGGAGATGGCAGCGGCGGCTGTACAGGCTGCTGCCAAGCTGCGCAGCCTGTGTGCCGCCTATAGCGGATTGCGTGTAATGGAAGCAGCGGATTGCGGCGGACTGCGGCTTGATACTACCAAGGTTACGGTGAACTTTGCTGCCTGGGGCTATACCGGCGTAGAGGTTGGTGAGCTTTTCCGTGAGGCAAGAGTTGCTGTTGAGCTTGTAGATGCCTATAATGTACTCTTTTTGGTGACCTATGCCGATGTTACTACGGATTATGACGAGGCGTTGGCAAGAATTGCTGCCGTACTGGATAAAATGCAGGCGCGGAAGCGTGCACCGCTGCAGCTGGCAGCGGCAGCGCAGGTGCCGCAGACACAGGCAGTTCTGCCTTTGCGCGACGTATTCTATCGTGCGAAAAGAGCGGTGCCGTTGGCGCAGGCTGTTGGTAAAATCTGTGGCGATCAGGTGAGCTTTTATCCGCCGGGAATACCGGTACTGCTGCCGGGTGAGCTGGTAACGGAAGAGATTATTGCCTACTGCAGAGCGCAGAAGGCGCTGGGGTTGCCGGTAAGCGGACCTGCGGACAGCAGCTTACAAACGATACGTATTATTGCGGATTGAGGTAAATAAAATGCGAGGATTTTTCATTACATTTGAAGGAATAGACGGAGCGGGGAAAACTACCCAGCAGCATTTGGCAGCGCAGGCCTTGCGCGAGCAGGGCTATGATGTACTGGAAAGCCGCGAGCCCGGTGGTACTCAGCTGGCTGAAAAGGTGCGCGCTTTGGTGTTGGACCCGGAGCTGCCGCTGACAACAGCAACGCAGACGTTGCTGTATCTGGCAGCACGCAGCGAGCATGTCGACAAGCTGCTGCGTCCGGCTGTGGAAGCAGGCAAGATTATTATCTGTGACCGCTTCAATGATTCAACACTGGTTTATCAGGGACTGGCGCAGGGCAAAACTCCGGAGGAGATTGCGCAGCTGCGCCGGTTGGGCTCTTTTGCTACCGGAGGCTTGGATCCTGATTTGACGCTTGTTTTTGATGCCGACCCGGCAAAATTGCTGGCGCGTCGGCAGCAGCGTGGTGTGCAGGACCGTTATGAGCAGCAGGGGCTGGAATTTCAGCAGCGTCTGCGAGCAGGCTTTCTGCAGCTTGCCGAGGCAGAGCCGCAGCGTCTGCAGGTGATTGATGCCTTAGGCAGTCAGCAGGAGGTTAATGCGAAGGTGCTGCAGGCCATCAGCAGAGTAATCAGCGGAGAGAAATAAAATGTGGGAGCATATTATCGGCCACACAGAACAGAAAAAATTTCTGCAGAACTATCTGCAGGCCAAGGAGCGTCCGCATGCGCTGCTTTTCAGCGGTGCTGCCGGCTTGGGCAAGCGCACGCTGGCTCTGGAATTTGCCAAGGCGCTGCTGTGCTTTCAGCATAGCGGTACAGACGGCTGTGAAGCCTGCAGGCTTATGAATCTGCAGGACGGCAATCTGAGCCATCCTGATTTTGTGCTGGTAAAGCATGAATGGGATGACAAAAAGGATCGTTTAAGAGATACGATTATTATCGACCAGATCAGGGAGCTGACGGCTAAAACGGCGCTGGCACCGGTGATGTCACCAACGCGTGTGTGTCTTGTTGAGGATGCAGATACCATGGTTCCCGCCGCAGCCAATGCTTTTTTGAAGCTGTTGGAGGAGCCGCCGGCCGGCTGGGTGATTATTTTGCTGGCAACCAATGTCAACAGGCTGTTGCCGACTATTATGTCGCGCGTGGTGCAGCTGCGCTTTCAGGCAATCGAGCCGCAGCTGGTGGAGCAGGCGCTGCGTGTAAGGCAGATAGAGCCTGACAAGGCTGCAGTGTTGGCACGTATCAGTGAAGGCTCAATCGGTCTGGCGCTGAATTTAGCTGCAGCCAAGGGGCAGTTGGATGTATTTGAATGCCGCAAGCAGGCGGCAGCCTTTTTGGAAGCGTTGCCGTTGGCAATGCCGATGAATTATCTGGCCGGCCGCAGCTGGCTGGATAAAAAGCTGCAGCGCGAGCAGGCACTGCTGCTTGTGCAGCTGTGGCAGCTGCTGTTGCGCGATTTAATGATGTGCAAATTGCAGCTTTATGATAGAATATATAATATAGATTTACTGGATGAGCTTAAAAGTCAGAGCAGCGGCTGGCAGCTGTCGGCGCTGAAGCAGGCTTTAGTGATTGTACAGGAAGCGTATGACGCATTGGTAAGCAGTGTCGGCATGAAGACGGCATTGGAAACCATGGCGCTTAAAATAGATAAAATTTATAAGGAGTGATATTTTATGCCGACAGTAGTAGGCATTCGCTTTAAAAAAGCGTGCAAGATATATTATTTTGACCCGGCGGAAACAGGTGTAGCAAAGGGTGATTTTGCTATCGTGGAAACAGCGCGCGGTGTGGAATATGGCGAGGTTGTTATCGGACCGCGTGAGGTAGAAGACAAGCAGATTGTTTCCCCGCTCAAGCCGGTTATGCGTAAAGCAACAGCCGATGATGACATGAAGCTGGCAGAAAACAAAATCCGTGAAAAGGAAGCGTTCAATATCTGCCTGCGCAAAATCAAAAATCATGGTCTGCCCATGCGTCTGATTGACGTAGAGTTTACCTTTGATGTGAATAAGATTATTTTCTACTTCACTGCTGACGGACGCATTGACTTCCGTGAGCTGGTTAAGGATTTGGCAGCTGTTTTCCGTACCCGTATCGAGCTGCGCCAGATTGGTGTTCGCGATGAGGCCAAGATGCTGGGTGGTATCGGCAGCTGTGGCCGTCCGTTGTGCTGTGCAACATTCTTAGGCGACTTTGAGCCTGTTTCTATCCGCATGGCCAAGGACCAGAGCTTGTCCTTGAATCCGACGAAGATTTCCGGCATCTGCGGTCGTCTGATGTGCTGTCTGAAGTATGAAAACCATATGTACTGTAAGCACGGCTGCAACGGCTGTGGTCGTCGCGAGCGTATTGAAATTCCCAAGATGGGCAGCAAGGTAGTGACTACTATGGGCGAAGGCAAGGTAGTAGGCATTAACCGCAAGGAGCGTACCGCTGCTGTACAGCTTTCTCCGGATAATACTATTCAGGTGGAGTGGGAAGAGCTTGTAGATGCTTCCCAGGCTGATAATGTCTGAGCAGGAAAACAGCCTGCGCTGTGATTATGTGCCGGGCTGCGGTTATAAAATCTGGCAGGATGCCAAAGAGTTCTGCTATACGACTGATGCCGTGTTTTTAGGCAACTTTCCGCATGTTGTGCGCAAGGCCAAGGTGCTGGAGCTGGGCTGTGGCACCGGTGCCATCAGCATGCTGCTGGAAAGCAGAGGTGCGGCGGAGGTTACTGCACTGGACTGCAATCCGCAGGTAACAAAGCTGGTACGCCAAAGCGTTGCGGATAATTTCCTGCAGGATAAGTTTACTGTTATAGACGGCGATTTGCGCAATTACAAGCAGCTGCTGCAGCCGGAGAGCATGGATTTGGTGGCTGCCAATCCGCCCTACCGCAACAGCGGCAACGTGCGCCAGGTAGGCACTGCTGCCTGCCACGAGGTTACTTCAACTTTGGAGGATTTTTTCCGGGCGGCGGCCTTTGCTGTGCGCTATCGCGGACGCTTTGCTTTGGTGCAGCTGCCGGAGCGCTTTGCCGAAAGCATGCAGCTGGCGCTGAAGTATGGCCTGCAGCCGAAGCGCCTGCAATGGGTGCATTCCAAAATTGATAAGCCGGCCTGGATTTTTCTGATGGAAATGCAGAAGGGCGGGAGCTATGGTCTGGATGTTCTGCCGCCGTTAATTATGTATAATCAGGATGGCAGTTATACAGAGCAGGTGAAAAAATTCTATGAGTCTGCTGTTAAATAATCTCAGTGGACGGGAAAGTTTTAGACTATAACTAGTCTATATGCTAACAAATTATATATTTTAGATACGTGAAAATGCCGTAAATGTCACAAATTTGACGCTTCCTGCTGTTTTATGTTAAAATAATAACCGGATTAAGGAGGTTTTTATGATTAAGCATATATGCAGATTACATTTAAATTGTTTATTGTCTGCCGTTATTCTTATGCTGATGGTACCCTTCCTGACGGGTTTTGATATTTCACAGCAGGTGACTATTCTTTATGATGGTCAGACTAAGGAAGTGCGTACTAATGCAGTAAAGCCGGGAAAAATTTTGCAGGAGGCCGGCATTGTCCTGGAGAAGGGCGATGGCTGGAAGCTGCAGAACACCAAAAGGGTACAGAATGGCAGTGTCATTGAGGTACTGCGCGGCAAGCCCTTTACTGTTATCCGTGGCAATGAAACGGTAGAATACAAAAGCTGCAAGCCGACTGTAGGCGAGGCGCTGAAGGATTTGGGCATATCCTATAAAAAGGAGCGTGTTTATCCGGATGTGCATGAGCCGTTTAAGGAAGGCATGCAGGTGTATATTTTGAATGCCGATGAGGAGCTGCAATTCAGTGAAGCCAGTGTAGATATGCCGGTGAAGTATGAGGACGATTACAGTCTGAACTTCGGTACGGAAAAAATACACGTTGAAGGCAAAGCCGGTACGGCGAAGGTTGTTTCCAAAAAGGTGAAGAACAGTGACGGCAGTCATTCCGTACAGGAGCTGACGCGTCATGTGCTGATTGAGCCGGAAACAAAGGTTATCCGCAAGGGTATGGCGATGAGCGTCTATACTCCTGAGGGCTATAAGCGCTATACGAAAAAAATCAGTGCCCATGCCTCTGCTTATGTAGCAACAGGCAGCCGTACTTCTATCGGTCTTGTTCCGTATGAAGGTATTGTGGCTGTTGATCCGCGCTTCATTCCGTATTATACAAAAATGTATATCCCCGGTTATGGTATCGCTATGGCCGGTGACACCGGTGGCGATATGGTTCACCACAGAGTAGATTTGTTCTTTAATGATTATCATCGTGCTATCCAGTGGGGCAGACGCGATGTAGATATTTATATTTTAGCTGATTAAGGTGGAATTTATCTGATGCTTAAGGAAGTGCTCGTAGTAGAAGGAAAAATGGATACGGTGGCAATTGGTAAGGCGCTGGAGGCCGATACTATCGAAACCGGCGGCTTCACGCTGGCACCCTATACTCTGCGCCAGATTGAGGCTGCGTATAAAAAACGCGGGATAATTATCCTGACTGATCCTGATGGTGCAGGAGAACGCATCCGTCGCTTCCTGACAGAGCGTTTTCCGGACGCAGGGCAGGCGTTTATTCCTAAGCGTCAGGCGACTGCCAACAATGATGTGGGCGTGGAGCAGGCACAGCCGGAGGCTATTTTGGAAGCTCTGGCCAAGGTGCGTCATCACGAATATCGTCCGCAGCAGGAATTTACCATGCGCGATTTGTTCCAAAATGACCTGAACGGCAGCGAGAGTGCTTCCATGCGCCGTGATGCGCTGGGTGCCGAGCTTGGTATAGGCTATGGCAATGCCAAACGCTTTTTGGAACGCCTGAATCATTATGGCGTGAGCCGTGAAGAATTTACGGCTGCTTTAGAAAAATTGGAGAGTGAAGAGTGAATAAACCCGTTATTGCTTCTCCCCAGGTAACGAATCATATTCTGCACCGTTTTAAGCTGCGTGCCGATAAGAAGCTGGGGCAGAATTTCCTGATTGATGAAAATATTGTGCGCCGTATTGTGGAGGCGGCAGAGCTGTCCCCTGCGGATAAGGTGCTGGAGGTAGGCCCGGGCATCGGTACGCTGACGCAGGGACTGGCAGAAAGCGGTGCCGACGTTGTGGCAGTAGAGCTGGATAAACGCCTGCTGCCGGTACTGGATGTTACGCTGGAGGGCTATTACAATGTTCGCATCGTCAATGGCGATATCCTGCAGGTAAATATTATGGAAACGGTGGCAGCACCGGAATTTAAGGTGTGCGCTAACCTGCCGTATTATATTACTACGCCGATTATTTTTGCTCTGCTGGAAAAGCGTCTGCCCATGGAGCGCTTAGTTGCTATGGTGCAGAAGGAGGTTGCCGAACGCATGGCTGCCAAACCCGGCAGCAGAGATTATGGTGCGCTTTCGGTAGCTATCCAGTATTATACCGAGCCGGAGATAGCGTTTATCGTACCGCCGACCTCGTTTATTCCCGCACCGGCTGTTGATTCGGCTGTTATTGTGTGCAAGCGCCGCTCCGAGCCGCCGGTAAAGGTGTGCGACGAAGCGCTGTTCTTCCGCGTGGTTAAGGCAGCCTTCTCCCTCAGACGTAAGATGCTCAGCAATTCGCTGAAGAATATGGGCATCAACTCCGAGCAGTGTGCGCAGTGGCTGCAGCGTGCCGGTGTAGACGGCAAGCGCAGAGCGGAAACACTCAGCCTGGAGGATTTTGCGGTATTAACTAATACCTTTAGTGTAGAAAAGTAAAAAATAAAAAAGAAGCTAGGTTACAAAACAGCAGAGAAAGTGTAATGATGTTTACAGTTTCTCTGCTGTTTTTGGCTTTTTCAGGGTATAGTTATTCTTTCGATGCATTATTGATATTCCAATAAAGCATAACTGATATAAAACTAATTGCCGCATGCCCAAACGTTATAACTTGACCTCTTGAAAATTCTGACAGAATAGTTTATATTATAACTACGGGGAATAATAAATATTCCCTAAGGTTTGCGCGGCGCTTCACCTCACACGATGAAAGCGAGGTAAGTATTATGGAAAAATTATTAGCAAAAATGTATGAGCAGTCAGAAACAAAAACAGCAAAGAAGCAGTATCGGGTGCTGAATGCACTCAAGGCTGCAGCCTTCCTGAATCTGGCAGTTTTCTACTTCCTGTATAATATCAATGTAGCTCAGGGTACTAATCCTGCTTGGGATTATGTATGGTGTCAGCGGCTGACGCTGTGGAGCATTGTGGTTCTGTGCGGTATGACATTTAGCCAGGGCAGCAATTACCTCAAATGGGGATTGGGCCTTTTGGGTGTAGGCACTGCGATTTCGCTTTGCACCTATATCTTCACACCGCAGCATCCCATTTATTTCGGCATCTTTACCTTCCTTGGTCTGGCATATCTGGTAGTACAGCCCATTCATTGGTGGCTGCAGAAGTCTCCCGGTTCCTGCGGTTGGCTGTTATCTGCAATAGCCTATGATTTGACCAGGCATCTTACAGATGGCGTGATCATCTGGCAAGGTAAGATAATTGGACATCTGCCGTCCTTCCTGTACGGTGACTGGAACGTATGGCTGGGGCTGCCCGGTGCAGATTTTGTCTCGCTGGAGTATGTGCCTTTCCTGCCTAACATCTTCTTATTCTTGTGCGGCCTCTACCTGTTCCAGTTTATGTCCGAACATGAAAAAGGACAAGTTTATCTGAAGAAGCTGAGCTAATTTAACAAGCCTTTCTTTAAAAGTCAATTTGCATAGAAAATCTCGTGGTTATCAAGTTTGTTTGCATATGGTGTTATCCCTCTACTTATTTCTTCTTAACCTTTAACACCCCATGCTTTTAGCCAATGTCCCAACAAAGCTAATGTCCCCGGACTCATAATTAACGAGAGAGAAAGAAGAAAATCCTCCGCAGCTGGCGAGCTGTCGGAGGATTTTTCTTTATGGCTGGTTTAATTTAAAGCTGTCTAAGGAGTAAAGGGCCTGCGGCAGATAGTTATCTGCCTGAGCTGCAGGCATTACGTAAAGCAGCTGGTAGGTTTTGCCGTTTTGTGTAGCTTCCGCAGTCAAAAGCAGCTTGTTGCCGTGATAGTCATTGTGGGCACTCAGGCGACAGTTCCAGATGAACTGGCTGCCGTGCTGCCATTGCCAGTAGACCTTGGCGTTTTCGTAGACAGGTAATGCTTCTGTTGCCTTAAAGCTTGTAGTGTCCGCAGGGTCAAGCACGGTTGCTGCCAACATCAGAATGTTGCTGGCAGTGCGCACCAGCATGGCACCATCGGCCTGTGGCAGGTCTGCCAGCGGATTTTTGCCGAAGGACTTGGGTACAGCCATACTATAACCACCGGCCTCACTGCTGACAACCGTAAAATCGTTCACTTGCGGTGTACGCATGAACTGCCTGGGCAGCGGCGGCTTGCCTACCAGATTCAGCTTTGGTTTAGGCTTGGGCTTGTCAGCGGGTGCTACAGGCTTGTTGCCGACGACAGGTGGCTTAGCAGCATTTTGAGCGTTGGCAGCTGTTTCTGCTGCGACAGTTTTGGCTTCTGTTGTTTTGGCTGGCGTTTCATTTACGACTGCTTCCGTAGCTTCGGCTGCGTTTGCTTCTGTCGCTGTTTTGGGTGCTTCTGTTACGGCTGCTTGCTTTTCTGTTTTGGCGTCAGCAGTTGCTGCTTTTGCTTCCGTCACTTTGGTCAGTGCTTCTGTTTTAGCTGTTTCTGTTTGCTCTGTCGCTGCTGGCGCAGCTTCATGAGCGACGCCTGCGGCGCTTTCTGCAGCAGCGTCTTTCTCTGGAACGTCAGCCTTGCTTGCTGTTGCCGGTTTAGTTGGCGTGGTGGAAACTACAGCAGGCTGTTGCTGGTAATTTTGCCACAGCTCCTCGGCTGTGGCGGCGAAGCTGCTGCCTGAAAGGCTGAGCAGCAGCGAGCAGATTAAAGCAGTACGCCTCATAATTTTTCGCAGGCTTCGTTGATGGCTGCTTCGTCTACACGCATAGCGGCGATGGTTTTTTCCATCAGCTCGTCTAAAGGCCAGCCTAAAATATCGGCACCCTGCTTGATTACATCGCGGCTGCAGCCGGCAGCAAAGTGTTTATCCTTAAATTTTTTCTTCAGGGATTTCAGTTCCATGTCCTGTACGCTTTTGGAGGGGCGCATCAGGGCAGCGGCACCGATTAAGCCGGAAAGCTCATCAATGGCGAAAAGCACCTTTTCCATCTGGTGCTCCGGTTCGATGTTAGCGGCAGTCAGGCCCCAGCCATGGCTGGCAGTGGAACGGATAATGCTTTCGTCTACGCCGTGCTCGCGCATCAGCTCCTGGGATTTTACGCAGTGCTCTTCAGGATAGAGCTCAAAATCCAGGTCATGCAGCAGGCCTACAATGCCCCAGTATTCCTCCTGGTCTGCATAGCCAAGCTCCTTGGCAAAGTAACGCATAATACCTTCTACAGTAAGAGCGTGACGCAGGTGAAAGGATTCCTTGTTATATTGACGTAATAAGTTCCAGGCTTCTTCTCTGTTCATATTATCTTCCTCCTAATGCTTTTATAAATAATGTGGGTGCTTAGCTCGCTTTTAAACGTTTGCAGCTTGCGGATGCTTGGCGCGGTAATCATTAATCATATCGCCCAGCGTGGTGTGGTCAACTACACCATCAATGGCCTGCTGAATTTTTTTATACAGACCAATCGTGATACAGGAATCAATTTGGTCACAGGGCGTTTTGCAGTCCAGGCAGGATACGGGAGCAAGACTGCCCTCGACTGTGCGCAGAATTTCACCGACAGTGTATTCATCAGGCGTGCGCGCCAGACGATAGCCTCCCTGAGCGCCGCGGGCGCTTTGGACAAAGCCTGCTTTACTCAGCTGGTGAATAATTTGCTCTAAGTATTTATCGGAAATATTTTGCCGTTGGGCAACTGTTTTTAATGGTATATAGCTACCGGTGTGGTTGATTGCTAAATCGAGCATCAATCGCAGGGCATAACGTCCCTTGGTAGAAATTTTCATTACGGTCACAACCTTTCTAATGACTATATTCTACTATGAATTTAGTAGGAATTCAATAATGATTATAATATCTGCTGCCTGCAGGCTAAAAGTAACGATTCTGGGCGCTGAATATGAAAATGCTAGTGCCATTTTATTGCTTTTGTGTTAAAATACCCTTATACAACTATTTTTGGAGGAAGTAAGATGGAAAAAAATAAATTAGATAAAACCTTTAAGCATTATCTGGGAATTTTTACCGAGGATAAGGAATTGGGCAAGATTCTGAACAAGGTATCCTTCCAGGAATTATTTAACCCCAAGTTTTTGCAGGAAAACAGCAAATTCACTTCTATGGATGATATGATCTGGCGCAGTGGCTTTGGCATCATGAACCTGATGGAAGTAGAAAATGTTAATCAGGATAAGTGGAATGAATATATTGCTAAAAATACTGAATGCGAAACCTGGCATGATTTTGGCAAGGTAGCAATGATTGACTGGATGAAAAACAAACTGGAAGAAGTAAAAAAATCCAAAAACTAAAATCTTTACTGCCGAAGCACGCAGCTTCGGCAATTTTTGTTTTTATGAGGGGAAGAGAATGGAAATAGTTTTACATGCACTAAATGGTGTGTTGACCATTATGCTGATGATTGCTGTCGGCTTTTATTTAGAGCGCAGGGGCTGGTTCAGTGAGGAAAGTGTGGCGCTCATTTCGCGGCTTGTGAATCATGTTTGCCTGCCAACGTATATGTTGACCAATATTTTAGGACAGTTTAAGCATGACCAGCTTATCACGCTTTCACATGGCCTGATTGTACCGCTGATATCGATGCTGGCAGGCTATTTTATCAGCAGGCTGCTAGGACGATTGATAGGAGTTCCTCAAGAGCACAGAGGGATTTTTTCAATCTGCGTCAGCTTTTCCAACACAATCTTTATTGGACTACCATTAGGCATAGCCTTGTTCGGTGACGCCGGTGCGCCTTATATTATGATTTACTACATGGTGAATACAACGCTTTTCTGGACTATCGGCTTTCATGACCTGGCAAGCAGTAATGGCGTAACAATGCCGCTTTTCAGTCGTAAGACATTGAAAAGCATTATGTCGCCGCCGCTTATGGGCTTTATGTTGGGCGTAGTGATGGTACTGCTGGAATGGAATCTGCCTGAGCCGGTTTTCAAGTCCTTTCATTATCTGGGAAGCATGACTACGCCGCTGGCGATGCTGTTCATCGGTATTGCCATGAGCAAAACCCGTTGGGAAGAAATTGCCGTAGGCAAGGAGCTGGTAGTTGCTATGCTGGGACGCTATTTAATATGTCCTTGGATAGTTTTCCTGATTCTGCCGTTTTTCCATCTGGAGCCGATGATGGAAAAGGTATTTGTGATTATGGCGGCGATGCCGGCGATGACTAATACGGCGATTGTAGCAAAAGGCTACGGCGGTGATTATAAATATGCTGCTATGCTGACGGCGGTAAGCACGGTGCTGGCGGTCTTTGCAATACCGTTTTATATGTGGCTGGTACACTAAAAAAGATTTGCTGTTATAAATATCGTGATTTGTGATAAAATAAGCATAGAGTTATGTAAAATCTTATTATTACAAATGAGGAGGACTGAGTTATGGAGTATAACAAGCTGTCTAATGAAATAATTGCCAAGCTGCAGGCCTTGGTCGGCGTGCAGAATGTTGTGACTGATGCAGGGCAGATGGAAATATATGCCCATGATGAAGTGACTGACCCGACCTATCATCATATGCCTGAGGCTGTGGTGTTTGCAGAAAATGCGCAGCAGGTAGCAGCTGTGGTGAAGCTGGCGAATGAATATCACTTCCCGGTTGTGCCCCGCGGCGCAGGCACAGGTCTTGCCTGCGGTGCAGTGCCTATTTATGGCGGTGTAGTGCTTTCGCTCGAAAAGATGAATAAAATTATCGAGGTTAATGCCGATGCTATGTATGCGGTTGTAGAGCCGGGTGTGCGCACTTCCGATTTGCAGACTGCGGCTGCGGCCAAGGGTGCTTTTTATGCAGGCGACCCCTGCAGCGGTGATTCCTGCTTTATCGGCGGCAATGTGGCAACCAATGCTGGTGGCAACCGTGCGGTTAAATATGGCACTACACGTCATCAGGTATATGCTGTGGAGGTGGTTAATCCAACCGGCAAGATTGTGCAGCTGGGAGCACGCCTGCAAAAGCAGACTACAGGCTACTGCCTTGAGCAGCTGATTATTGGCAGCGAGGGTACCTTGGGTATCATCACGCAGATTACTGTGAAGCTGCTGCCGCTGCCTAAGTACAGCATGGATCTGCTGGCAGTTTTTGAAGCGCCGGAGGATGCCATCGGCACAGTTAACAAGCTGATTATGGCCGGTATTATGCCTACATGTGTAGAATATATGGATAATATCACTATCAAATCCGTGGAGCGTTATCTTGGTACAACGCTGCAGGGCAGTGACAAGGGCAATTATCTTATCGTAGAGGTGGAAGGCACCAGCGAAGATGACCTGGATGAAAAGGCCTGCACGATGGATGAAATCTGCTCCGAAAATGGCGCCGGTGATGTATTGGTGGCAGAGCACGATAAAATTTGGCAGGCACGCAAGGCCTTTGCCGAAGCAGTGCGTGCCGAAAGTCTGATTGTCTGCAAGGAGGACGTTGTCTGCCCGGTAGACCACGAGCCTGCGCTGCTTGCAGAAATCCTGCGTCTGGCAGAAAAATATCAGCTGGTAACACGCATTGCCAGTCATGCTGGTGATGGCAACATTCATCTGAATATCCTGAAGCAGGAGGCTGAGGATTATGCTGATTGGGATGCTAGAGTAAAGGCTAACCAGCAGGAGCTGTATCGTTTTATTTATGCCCATGGAGGCCGTTTGAGCGGTGAGCATGGCATTGGCTATAAACGTAAACAGCTGATGCAGGAATTTACTAATCCCGATGAGCTGGAAATGATGTGTGCTATTAAAAAAGCCCTGGATCCCAATAATATCCTGAATCCGGGCAAAATTTTTGATATAGAGTAGCACAAGCTTAGGTAAAGAGGCATTGCCGAAAGGTAATGCCTTTTTTGCTGCAGTAATTTTTTTAGATATAGCGCATAAACGACATTTGATTTAGGTACAATGTTCGAAAAACATCAGAAAACAGCAAACAAAAATTCATAAAAATGTTGACAAAGTTCGTGCATGATACTATAATATAAGCAAACAGAGATTTATTAGGTGGTGATAGATATGAAAAGGTTTTTAACTATTATCTGCTGTGCTTGCTTACTTTATGCTGGCTATAGTGCTGTGTTTGCTGACGAACCTGTTTACAAGGAATATACTGTGACTGTTGCTGATGGCGAAACGCTGTGGGATATTGCCGGACGTCATACAGAAGAACGAGAGGACGTGCGAGAGGTTATTTTCCGCATTGCGCAGGCAAATAAGCTAAAATCTAAGACTATTTATCCTGGCCAGGTGTTAAAGGTACCGCTGCGCGTGCATGACAGCGGTCTGATGGTAGCAGAAAATAAATGATAGCAAAATAGTATGAGCAAAAGATAGAGGCTGTTGTACTTGCAGGGTAGTACAACAGCCTTGTTGTTTAAAATAGAATTTATTGGTAATACTATCTGGGTTATAATCTCTTGGAATCCAATTCGGTTATAAAGGAAAACAAGTCAAAATATAGTAATAAGCTAAATATTTTCATTCCTTTTCTACCGCAACAGAAAGCATACTTATATAGTCATCTCTTGTCTTAGCTGTCCAAAAATCTTTCAAGGTAGTAATTTTTATCGGGCTAATAATCTTTAAATGTTGCTTATGCAGATATTGGGTAATAATATCATAGATTTTTGTGGCTTGCGGTTGAAAAGCTCCTTGAAAAATATATGTTAAGTAATTTCCAGCAGGTAAGATAATCTTTTTTTTATTATTTGAATCAACATATGCTGGTGAGCAGTAGTAGCGTTTTTTCCTGCATTCACCATTAAGAAAATCATTTGCTGTAATTATCCAACTGACTTTGCAGGACTTAAAGTGATTTGATTTATATAGCGGTAGGTTGAAGTTTCCTAATATTTTTATTCTTGTTTTGATTGGCGCTTTTTTATCAACCAAAGGACTAAGTATTAGAATCTCTTGCTCTTGTTGGTGAATAGTTAGACTACCGATGTTATATTTATTGATTGCTGCTAAATTTGTGCGAACTATTTCGATATCTGCTAATAAACATTTTAGTTTTTTTATAGTTAACTCATATTCTATTGCTTTGTTCATTAGTATGTTATCTAAAGCTTCTGGACTTTTTTCATTTATGTAAGCCTTTATTTCGTCTACAGACATACCTAATTTGCGAAAATTTAATATTATTTCTAAAATAAGATATTCTTTGAAGTGGTAGTATCTGTAACCATTGCTGTCTATAAAATTAGGTTTTAGTAAATTGTGCTTATCATAGTAGAGAATAGTTTGTCGAGATACATTACCTAAGGCAGCGAGTTCACTTACAGAAAAGTAGTTTGTGTTACTCATTTTAATACTAAATCCCCTTGAAAAACATATTGAGTGTATAGCGCTATATAGTATATAATATCACATAAGCTAAAAAAATCAATCGAATATTGAAGCTTATAGGAGAGTGAGTGCAATGATTTCAAGTGGTTATAAGAGTTTAATGTTGATGTTGGCCGTTGGCGCTATTACTAATGTTGCAAATGCAATGCCTACAGAAGATTTACCTGAATTTTCATTAGAGAAATTGGTAGTTAGTGCGACAAAGGTACCTACGACAATGTTTAATGCTAATGCGAATGTTAATGTAGTAGGTAGACAGGAAATAGAAAATAAGCATTTTAATAATATTGGTGAAGCAATCCGCAACCTGCCGGGTGTTAATGTTCAGAACATGGGTGGTAGTGGTGAAGCTTATGCAGATAACACTCTTTATATTAATGGTTCAAAGAATATAGTAGTTTTAATTGACGGTGTAAGAATAAATTTTAATGGAGGCGATGCTGAAAAATTTTCTAGCGCAGACTTCATTGATATGAATTTAGTAGAACGTATAGAGGTGCTTAAGGGTTCTGCTTCTACTTTGTATGGCTCTGATGCACAGGGTGGTGTTATCAACATTGTTACTAGAAAGCAGACTGGTAATGGGTATGGTAAAATACATGCAGATTACGGAAGCTTTAAAACGAGCCACGTCGGTTTGAGTGCTGGCGGTACTGAAAAAGGCTTGAACTGGTATGTCGCTGCTCAAAACAAGAAATCGGGTAGCTTCAAAGATGGTCAAGGAAGAAGGGTACCGGAAACTGTTGATGCCAAAACTTTTAATGTTAAGCTGGGTAAAACTTTTGATGAAAAAAATGACTTGAGTTTAATGTACACGCAGTATAAATCTGACTATTCCAGAATTAAACCTAAAAAAGGACAAGCTTATGAAAAAGCTGCTCCGATTTATGGAACTAAGGATAACAATAATTTTGTTATGAGCTATAATCATAAGTTTTCTGAGAGTAGCAATAATATTTTAAGCTTCAGCAGGAATAGCAAGGATATAAATGACAATTATACCGCGAGAAGACCAGTACAATATGTACAAACTAACCTTAGTATTAATGACCAATTGACAAATAAAATAGGTGAACATCATACTTTGGTAGGTGGCTTTGAATATACAAAAGATAGTATTGATAGAGCTTCTCAGACTATTAAAAACAAAGATTTCCATAATACAGCTTTATATATACAAGATATTTGGGATTTTTCCAAACAATACAATTTAACATATGGTCTGCGCTATGACAGTCATTCCAAGTATGGCAACCATACTAGCGGTAGTGCGACTATCGGTTTTACTCCTGATGATAAGACAAATTTTTATGCGTCTTATAAGCAGTACTTTATTGCACCAACAGTAAACCAACTGTATTCTTCCAGTTCCGGCAATCCTGATTTGAAATACGAAACAGGCTATACTTATGAGCTTGGCATGAAGCATTACTTTGATAAAAATACCAATATTGATTTGAATGCCTATAGACGTAAATCCAGCGATGCTATCGGTTTGGTAAAGAAAAATGATGGCAGTGATGATAGTATCTATACTAACTATGATATTGAAAAAACAAAAGGTTTTAGCGTAAAGGTTAATAAGAGTATTAATGACTGTATTAATCTTGGCGCTGGCTATACTTATATTTATGTTGACCCGCAACCAAATAAGAACCCTAATAAAAACGGATATTTGCCACGAGGTGTATGGAATTTTAACATCGGCTATGACAATGACCGCTTGGCGGTAGATTTTGACGGACGTGGAGTTATTAACAGGGAAGGACGTAAGGCAGCTAAGGTGCATACGTCTACAAGCTTTTGGGTGTGGGATATAAGTGCTAATTATAAATGTAGCAATAGTATCAAATTGTTCGGCAAAATAGGAAATATTTTTAATACCAACTATACTGAAAGAGTATATGATTTGGATCCAGAGGCATGGTATGCTTCACCAGGAAGAAATTATATGGTTGGCATGGAATATACTTTCTGATTAAAGGTGTTAGATAATGGGACAACAGCTTTTGCGAAGATTTAAAGGCTATGGTTGTAGCATGATAGGGGCTTGCCGCGTTGTGGCGTATGCGGAAGATGTGGTAGTAATCTTAAACAGCCCACTGGGATGTGCACATATTTTGCGTGACAGGGAGCTGGAACGCAACTATCAGGCTACCAACGCTATGCGTGGAATGTTTAACAGCATTGGTAGAAGGATTGTATATACAAATTTGACTAATGATGACTGCATCTACGGATCCGGAAAAAAGCTGGCTGCTACAATAGGTATGGTTGCGGAATTATATAACCCTGCTTATATCTTGGTGGTTAATTCGTGTATGGTAGGGATTATCGGTGATGATATTGAAGCAGTAGCTGCGGAAGCAGAAGGTACCTATAAAGTGCCAGTAATTTCAATTAATAGTTTTGGCTTTATGAATGGCGCTTACTCTAATGGCTTTAAGCTTGCTGTCAGCATAATGCTCAATCGATTTTGTACACTTCAAGAAAAGCGGGACGATACAATAGTTATAATAGCTCCATTTGAAGGAAAACACTCTGCGGCATTCCGCACCATAGAGCAATATCTTTACTTCTTAGGCCTGAAGAAAGTTATATTATTCCCGGGAGCTGCTAGTTTGGAAGAAATAAAGCTATTGTGTACCTGCCGCTATGGTGTCATTATCGATCATAATAACATGTTGGTAGCGGATTATGAGTCAGCGGCGAATTTACTTAACGAAAAACTTGGAATCCAGATACTAGATTATGCTGATCCGGCAGGTTTTAAGGAAACATTGACTTGGCTGGAAAGAATACATATTGCTCTGCAATCGCCAGAATACAATTACAAGATGCTTTGCGAACAGTTAAAACAGCAATATAGTCAATTCATAAATGATTTTTTAGCTATAGCTGGTAAAGGGAATAAGGTTAGCATAGTTATTAGAGATGCTAAGGTTATACTCAACTTTACATGGCTGAATGAGCTGTTGGATGATTTGCAGCTGGAAGTAGAAGGCATTTATATGGATCAGGATAATTCAATGGCGAACGGAAATGTCCTAGATACTTTGCTGCATGATGTACCAAGGCTTTCAAACATAGACCGCTTTTATCTTACCATAGAAGAAATCAGCTTAAGGTTAGATGGCAAAAATGTGCTTTCTGTGAGAGTACCACGAGACTTATTACCATTTGCCGTGTCGTTACCATACATGAATATGGGCTTTGGGTTAGAAGGCCTGCAAATGGTAATAGAAGATATCAAAAGAATGATAGTACAGAAAAAGCATAGAGGCTATTATGAATAAACGCTTATATGAATTAAAAAAAGAAACAAATTATTGTGCAGGTGTGGGAGAAATTGCCTGCTTGCTTGAGCATATTGGGGAAGCCGTTGTGTTGGTTAATGGACCGCGATTTTGCTACTTGCAAATGAAACGAATACTTCAGCAAATGCTACCATTTAGTATTGAAGACAGGCTATATTGTAGTGATGTTGACGAAAACGCCATTGTTTTTGGTACAGAAGGCAAAGTAAAGAAGGTCTTGAGGCAGATTAAAACACAAAAGCAAGCAATAACATGTATAGGTGTTGTCAATTCTTGTGCTGTTAGTTTAATAGGTGATGACATTTTAGGCATTGTAGCAGAAGAAATTCCTGATGTGTGTTGCTTAAGTATGGAAAGCGGTGCTATGACTGGCGATTTCTGGGATGGTTATAACTATGCATTTAAGATGGTAGAGCAGGCAGGCCTAAAAGTAACATTTGGCTGTTTGCGGGGGTATAGTTTGTGCTATTATAATGCTTATTATGATATGCAGGAAATTCGTCGTTTACTTCGTCAAGGGTTGAATTTGCAGTATCAGGATTTTCCTGTAATAGCATCAGAATTATCCCAAGGGAATGAAGGAATACTTGCATCAGGTATACCATATGGTTATGCTGGCACTTGGCAATGGCTAGAAAAGATAGCAAAACAACGCAATCTTTCTACGGATAGACTAAAAGTATTGAAAAAAGAGTCTGAGGCTACTTATAAGATGTTTACTGCTGATGAACTTAGCTTGCAAAGGGAGTGGGGTGGTATTTATTTCCCGATTATAGTAGTTGCGGCGCCAGAGTCAGTTGCATATGCTTTGGCAAAAAGTCTGACAATGGAATTAGCAGGATTTGATAAAATGTACTTAATTATTCACGGCAATATGAAGCAGAAAAATGCTGATGGTCCATATAAGATTGTTCGGGATATGGATGATGTGCTACAAGAAAATAGCGGTACAGTAATTCTTATTATAGGTAGTAGCATTGAAAGTGAGCAGTATATACGCCGTGCAGGACGCAGAGCATATTTTATTGCAATATCCCAGCCAGTTTATGATGACATCAGTTGTATGCCGCTTGCGGGAATAACAGGTTACTATAATTTTAAAAAACTGCTTTGGCAGCAGTATATACAAATGCGATATGATAAAATAATTGAGGCAGAAAGATGAAGCGACTAATTTGTGTAATAATGATTGTAACCTTAGCCCTTTTAGCGATGGCTTGCGGGAAAGGGCTGAAAACACATGATGAAGAAGCCTTATATACAGTTCAAGATGCTACAGGTGTTAATATAATATTTAGAGAGAAACCGCATCGGATATTACCATTAGGTGTTGGTGTGCCTGATATAGTAATGGATCTTACTGGACCAGAACGTATATTGGCTTTGCCAAAGTATTTTTCTGATGCGCAAGTGTCGTTTATTGCAGATAAAGCAAAAAAAGTGCCGATAAAAACAGAACGTATTATTCCTGTTGAACAAATAATGAAGCTTAAGCCAGATTTGGTTTTGGTGCCATATAATGCTGATAGGATGAAGATTGAAACGATGCGCTCTATGGGAATAAAGGTTTTCGTTGTTAAAGCACCGCATAATATGCAAGAAATAGAGCAATGTGTATTAGATGTAAGTGAAGCAGTAGGTGAAGCTGAAAAGGGAAAGTCTATTGTGCAGAACATGAAGAGTATCTTTGAGCTGATAAAAAAGACTAATTTATCTATTCCAGTGACTGAACGGAAAAAAATACTTGCTGTATCTGTAGAAGGTGCATTTGGCGTAAAAGGTGGGTTGTTCGATGATTTATGCCATTACGCATATATAGAAAATGCGGCTGGAAATATTGAACTGCCAATTGGTGCACGTATTGGAAAGGAAGGTATAGTAAAATTGCAGCCGGATGTTATTCTTTTACCGACTGCTACCAGGATGATGGCAGATAGCAAACGTAAAACTGCTATAGATGAGATTCTCCATGATCCGTCGTATATGACTTTAAAGGCTGTACAAAATAAGCAGATTATTGCTTTGCCAGATAAATATTATCGTTACTGTGTGTCACATTATGCTGCAGAAGCTGCATATGTTTTAGCAAGTTCAGTATATCCACAATATTACGAGCAACTACAAATGCCGGGATTATTAGCTGGTATTGACAAATGAAGGATGGACTATACAGCATAGCATAATTTTTTCGTAGTAATTTCACAGAATGCTTGCAAGGCTTTTAACGTAGCTTGTCGAATATAATAAGTATTCGAGGAGGTATGCGTTATGCGAAATAAAAAATGGATTGCAGCAGCACTTGTGTGCGGTTTTGTTTTAGGTAACAGTATGCCGGCAGCGCAGGCCGGTATTTTGGATAAGGTTCTCAAGGGCGGCGCAATTGGTTATGCCGTAGATGCTACCGCTCCGGCGTTGAATAATGCAATTAACTCTGTAACGGCCAAATATGGTGTAAGCTCTACAGATGCGACGAAGGTAGTGCCGATTATTTCTGTTGGTGATGGCAGTCGTGCCGGTGCAGCGCAGGTTTCAGGACCGCAGTCTAAAGTAGACCAGGTAAAGGCGGCGCTGATGATTGAGCAGACGCTTTTGGGCGTGCGTTGTAAGGTGCTGATTCCGGTGGATAATGTGTCTTATCAAAATGTTAACCGTGTGCAGGGCGTTGGCGTGAGCGCTTCGCTGGACGTAAAGCTTTAAAAAGAGTGAAAATGGCATAAAAAACCAGCATATCATATGATATGCTGGCTTTTTTTTGAGAGCTTATTCGTTTACTTTGTACCAGAAGGGACGCAGGAAGTGCAGATAGCATACCTCGTTAACTTCAGGACCGGGATCACGGCGACCGATTTGGACGCGGATTTCCTGATCACCGATTTTTACCAGATAGTCAATGATTTCGCCAAGGAAGGCCTTGCGGATAACTATACCACGCACGCCGTTGGGATCGGTTTCGCTGGTAAAGCGGATTTCGGTCGGACGGCTGGCGAGGTTGAAGACGGTTTCGCCACGCATACGGTCCGGGATAACAAGTGCGGACGGCAGTGCGTGCTGTGAGCCTTTGATGAAGGCCTGGTTTCCTTGCCAGGTAACATCAGTGAAGCTGGATACACCGATGAAGCTGAAAACGAATTTGTTGGATGGGTTGTTGTAAACATTGAGCGGTGTATCAATCTGCTGCATAACACCTAATTTCATAACCAGGATACGGTCGGAAAGTGCCATTGCCTCGGATTGGTCATGTGTTACGTAAATAATGGAGAAGCCATATTTGCGCTGCAGGTCTTTGATTTCAAAGCGCATTTCCTCACGCAGATGCGGATCCAGACTGGAGAGAGGTTCGTCAAGCAGCATTACGTCAGGATTAATAGCCAGCGCACGTGCTAAAGCAACGCGCTGTTTGCCGCCGCCTGACAGGTTGGCCGGGCTGTCTTCTGCTGATTTCAGCAGGTTGGTAGCAATGAGGGCATCACGTGTGCGTTGGTCAATTTCACTCTTGGGCAGCTTGCGCAAACGCAGCGGAAAAGCAACGTTTTCGTAAACGCTCATGTGCGGCCATACAGCAAAGGCTTGGAAAACCATGCCGAAATTACGGTTTTCCGGAGGTGTATAGTGATGTTTTTTAGGTGAGGAAAGCAGGCGGTCGCCTACCCATACTTCACCGTCAGACAAATCCTCGAAGCCTGCCACCATGCGCAGGGTGGTAGTTTTGCCGCAACCTGATGGTCCCAGCATGGAGAAGCATTCACCCTTGCCGATTTCCAAATTCAGGTTATTGACAGCGGTTACATCGCCAAATTGTTTGGTTACATTTACTAAACGGATATAGGACATAATTAACCCTCTACTTTCTTGGTAAAACGATTAATCAGCATTTGACCGACTACAATCAGGATCAGGGCGATACCTGCGAGGGCTGTAGACATAACCGTTTCGCCGTCCTCGTTTAAGGTATAGATAGCAACACCGATGGTTCTGGTGGTAGGAGCATACAGCATAATGGATACGGTTAATTCGCGCAGTGCCGGCAGGAAAATCAGGAAGAAAGCACTGATCATACCGGGCTTAACTAAAGGAATAACAATATCCTTTAATGATTGCCACATGGTTGCGCCGCAGGAGCGGGATGCTTCCATCAGGGAATCATGCACCTGTTCCAGGGCTGCAGAGTTAGCCTTCAGAGAGAAGGCCATGTAGCGGGCGATGTAGGCTACAAGAATAATCCATACTGTGTTGTAGAGGTTAACGCCAAATTGGCCGCTCCAGGCAAGGATTACGCCGAGGGCGATAACGGAGCCGGGTACGGAGAAGGGCAGCATGCCCAAGAATTCCAAAATACCTTTGCCGCGAACCTTCATCTTAACAATTACATAGGAAATCATAACACCGGCAAACATAGTGATAATTGCTGCTGCCAGGCCTAAGCTGATACTGTTGAAGATAGCGTCTTTGGTAACTTCATATTCAAAGAGAATATATTTGTAGTTGTCCAAAGACAGGTTTTCCATCGTAAATGGCAGGCCGTAGGTCTTAACGCCGCCTACAAGGAAGATAACTGCCGTAGGCAGCAGAATCGTGAAGGCGATGTAAGCCAGGCAGAAAAACAGCAACGGATAACGCAGGCCACGCAGTTTTAGCTCCATAGGACGGAAGCTTTTGCCGCCGATAATCTGATAATGGCCGTTGCTGAGAATTTTTTGCTGTGCCCAGATAATGCAGGCTGCGGAAACAACCAGTACGGTTGCCAGTACGGTACCGGTACGGATAGATTCAAAGCTGCCGCCGCTCTGGTGAATCTTTTCATAAATAAGTGTCGGGATGTTGTAAATACCCTGTTCAATACCTAAAACAGCTACAGTACCGAAGTGAGCCATGGAGTAAAGCATAATCAGCAGCGCGCCGCTCATGATAGATGGCATAACCAGCGGAATGGTGATTTTGCGGGTAATCGTAAACAGGCCGGCACCGGAAATACGGGCAGATTCTTCCAAGGTCGGATCCATACGTTCCAGTGCACCGCAAACCTGGATAAATACGAACGGGAAAAGATACATGACCTCTACGGCACTGATGCCATGGTAGGTGTAGATATCGAAAACCGGACCGGAAAAACCGAAGGTTTCGATAAAGAATTTGTTGATATAACCGGAGTTAGGAGATAAAAGCATTTTCCATGCTAATGCACCGATGAATGATGGCAACATAAAGGGTACAAGGAAAAGGCTTTTCATAAAGTTCTTATAGGGCAGGTCAGTACGTGTTACCAGCCAGGCAAAGAAGGTACCGACAATAGTACTGCCGATAGTGGTCATGCTGGCGATAATCAGTGAATTGATGAGAGCCTGGAAGGTTTCAGGCTCGGTGAGTACCTCATAAAAGTCGTGGCTGTTAAAGGAGCCGTCAACAAAGAATGCGTTAAACAAAATCAGAAGTACCGGCCAGGCAACGAAGATGACCAGTACGGCGATAGAGATAAAAAGAATCAGCTGAGCTACGCCAAAGCCGGAATCTTTTTTGATGGTGCCTGTGCTCATTATTCTTCTACCTCCTTCAATTGCTCTGCATCAAACCAGAGCAGGCTACGGAAGGTGATGTAGCATTCGTCGCCTTCCTTAAACATGAGATTGTTATTGATAGCTTCATGCGTCAAAAGCTCTGTACGCAGGCTTTCGCCGTCAATATCGATGGCATAGTCCATGGTTGCGCCCAGGAAGTTGGCACGATGGATAATGCCTTTCAGTCCGGGGCCTTCACGGTGGATTTCTACATCTGAAGGACGGAAGGCTGCTACCCAGGCAGCTGCTTTGCCCTTAGGTGCTTCCCAGGGAACCTCCTGAGTGCCGTTGCCTACGACAAATTTACCGTTAGCTTCCTTGACTGCCAGGAAATTAGCAATGCCCATAAATTTAAAGATGAATAAATCAGCAGGCTTTTCGAAAATTTCGTAGGGAGTACCGATTTGGCGGATATGGCCCTGGGAATCCATAATAGCAATGCGGTCAGAAATAGCCAGTGCTACTTCCTGGTCATGGGTTACATACATAACAGTGATGCCGAATTTGCGCTGCAGTGCTTTGATTTCAAAGCGCATTTCTTCACGCAGGTTAGCATCCAGGTTACTCAGTGGTTCGTCAAGCAGCATTACAGACGGGTCAGATACCAAGGCTCTCGCCAAAGCTACGCGCTGTTGCTGTCCGCCGCTGAGCTCGGAAGGAAGGCGTTTTTCCAAACCCTTCATGCCGACTATTTCAACCATATCCATAACCAGTTTATCGATTTCGTCTTTAGGGCGCTTTTCCATTTTCAGCGGATAAGCAATATTTTCATAAACCGTCATGTGCGGCCATACCGCGTAATCCTGGAACACGATACCAAGACCGCGTCTTTCCGGGGGAATATATTCACCGCTGCTGCTGTCGGCAACAGTAGTATTATCAATACTGATTTTACCGGCATCCGGAACCTCGTGGCCTGCAATCAGGCGGATAAGGACAGTTTTGCCGCAGCCGGAAGGACCAAGCAGGGTAAAGCATTCACCTTTTTTGATATTCAGGTCCAGGTTTTGCAGTACCTGGTGCTTAGCGTACCCCTTGGCGACATTTTCAACTTTAATAATGTCTTCCATTCTAAATAAAACTCCTTTTTGTTGAAAAAAGGCGGTACAGGTCAAACCTGTGCCGCCATTGCTTTGACTTACTAAATTTGACTGAGCTTGTCTGAAGCTTATTTCTTAACCTGCATAATATCAGAGAACTTCTTAATGGTCTCTTCTTTGGTCTTTACAGCTTCTTTGTAATCAATCTTAATGGATTTTTCCAGAGCAGCCTTCGGAGCCGGCAGATTAAATTTAGCAGGGATTTCTACGTCCTCGCGTACAGGGATGGTGCCTTGCTGTGCAACCAGGGTTTGTGCTTCTTTGCTCAACAGATAATCAACAAACTTTTTAGCAGCATCCAGTTTAGGGGTGCCTTTGAAAATAGCTACCGGGCTGGGAACTACCAGGAGTTCAGGCGGATAGCACATTTGCAGATGAGCACCTTTGGCAATCTTAGCGTTGGTGATATAGTCAACTGCTAAGGAAGAAACAAGCTCGCCAGAAGCGGTATCGTCGATAACTTGACCGGAGCCTTTACCGATGCGGCCGCCGTTAGCTTTGATATCTTCGAAGAATTTCCAACCGAATTGTTTTTCCAGCAGTGCTACGCTCATGTAAGAGGTGCCGGAAAGAGCCGGGTTAGCAATACCGAAGCCGTTTTTGTATTCCGGTTTCAGCAGATCAGACCATTGGGTTGGAGCAGTTTTGATTTTATCGGTGTTGATGATGATGCCCAAAGTACCAAGACGTGCTGCATGGAAGGAGCCATCATAATCGGTGAACGGGTTAACAGTTTCTTTTAATACCGGGCTTTGGTATTTTTCCAAAATGCCCTCATCTTTCATTTTATAGAAATCAGGAACTTCACTGGTCCAGATAACGTCTGCCAAAATTTTGCCGCTTTGACGTTCAGCAGCGATTTTAGCCATCAGCTTGCCTGCGCCGGCAGACTGATAGTCGACATCAATGTCTGGATTTTGTTTTTTGAAGCCTTCAACAATGCCTTTAATCAGAGATTCCTTCATAGAGGTGTAGATGATAAGTTTTTTGTCATTAGCAGGAGCAGCTTTCTTCTCCCCGCCACCGCCGCCGCAACCAGCTGTAAGCATAGTTACGAGCATTACGAGCAACAGTGCCCATAAACTAGTTTTCTTTGCCATTGATAAAACCTCCTTGAATATACCGCAGCAATTGCTGACGGCTGTTATTACTGTCTTGTTTTTGCTTACTTATTGCCTACAAAAACGCGACAATACTTTACTTAAATTTAACATAAATTTTACTAAACTGCAAGATAATTCCCGAAAGTCACACAGTTTTTTTGAGATTAGCAAGCATTGATGTTGTGTAGTCTGTTCCAGCGAAGTGCATTGTTATCTTAAGAATATCTCTAGGCATTTTTGCAGCAAAAAAAGACCGGCAGTCAAACTGCCGGTGCAGGAGCGTTTTAAACAATCGGAGTAACGTTGAGCGCCATGAGGCCATGCTTGCCGCGCGCCAGATGATAGGAAACACGCTGGCCCTCCTCCAGGCAGCGATAGCCGTTCAGGTGGATGGCAGAAAAATGCACGAAAATCTCCTGGCCATTGCCTGCTGTGATAAAACCATATCCTTTATTGTTATTAAACCATTTTACTGTACCAATACTAAGCATAAGCGAGCACCTTCTTCTATAAATATTATTCTAACAGCTGTTGTAAGAGATTATAGCACATAACATGACAGAATACAAGTAATATTCAGAAAATTAAAAATAAAAAAATAGAGTAAGAATAATTCTTACTCTAAGATGCTCCATTTGTCAAAGATATGCAGATTATTGCTGTAAAGCTGTATCCAGCGGCCAACGAGAAGAGCAGCGGCAATTGTGCCTAAGCCAACGCCACGCATGACTCCGAAGTGCATAAAGGAAATTGCCAGGCTGATAGCAACCAGCGTACAGTCGAAGCAGTTTTTGATGATGCTGAATTTAATCTTACTGATAAAGGAAATAACCAGTACGATACCTTCACCGGCGGCAACGAAAATTTTGGCACGGATGCAGAGAAAAACACCGAAGGCAAGGATGATGGTACTCAGTATGCAGTCAAACCATTGCCAGAGCAACGTATCAGGTGCTACCCAGTCCAGCAGGCTCATTGAAAAATCTATGCAGTAGCCGAAGGCGAGCAGTGTTAGCAGCTGGCCCAACAGCTCACGCCAGTAAATTTGCCGCAGCAGAATGGGCTGGGCAATAATAAAAAGCAGATTCATGACAATAGTTATTTCACCTATGCTCCAGGGCATGAACATACTCATAACCCAAGGTACGCTGGAAATTGGCGATGTGCCTAAATTAGCCTTGCAGGAAAGTGCGATGCCGATGGTCATGGCAAAGATGCCGACAAGAAACATGCAGCAGCGCTGTGGAAAAAATTGCTTATGCAAGCTAAAACCCCTCTTTGAAAAAAATAAAAGACGCTTATGTACAGCAATTAATGCCAGACAAGAGCGTTATTAGTATTATACCATTTTTATATGAAATGCGCAATGCTGAGCTTTGTAAGGCGTAAAGCCTTTGCTTTTCAGCGGTTGATGTAGTACAATAATATATTGAAGAAATATATCCATAAAGGAGGATACTCTGTGATTCGTAAAACATCTGCCATGGTTGAGGCCGGTATTTTAGCTGCCGTTGCCATCGTTATGGCTTTAATAAGTATGTATGTGCCTGTGCTGGGTGCTTTCGTTAATTTCGTCTGGCCGCTGCCTATAGTTATCTGCGGCTGCCGTCATGGCTTGAAATGGAGCATTATGACGCTGCTGGTTGCTACTGTGATTATCGCGATGATTATCAGCCCGATAAATGCCTTTTTCCTGGCGGCCATTTTTGGCCTTTTGGGTTTGATTTTGGGCGAGTGTATGCGACGTCATCTGCCGCCGATGAAAATGATGCTTTATGGCAGTGTTGGCGCAATAATTGCGCTGGTCCTGAACATTGTGCTGAGCTTCTGGGTACTGGGTATTGACCCGATCGAGATGATGTTCACCTCCTTCCATCAAAGCCTGGAGCAGCTGACTGCTTATTACCGTGAGCATGGCATGAGCGAGGCCGATATCAAAAAGACTGTCGACGGTTATGCTGAAATGCTGCGCATGATGCGTATTATCATGCCAGGTGCTTTCTTTATGTGTGCACCTTTGATGGCCTTTGTAAACTACATGGCTGCCAAAAAGATTCTTACGAAGCTGGGCGAAAGCTTTGAAGCATTTCCTCCGTTTACGATGCTGCAGGTTCCCGGCTGGATTTTGTGGCCTTATGCTGCGTCTTTGTTTGCGGTAACCTATTATTATCAGCATGATCAGGCAAGCTGGATGTATACGCTGTCTGTCAACGTGCAGACGGTCTGCAGCTTTGTGCTGGTTTTGCAGGGCATCGTGCTGCTGTACTGGTTTGTAGAAACAAAGCACAAGCCGCGTTGGTGGGCCAATATAGGTATAGCGCTGCTCTTTATAGTTCCTATCTTTACGCAGATTATGGTTTATGTAGGTGCCTTTGATATTGTTATGGATTTCAGGAAAATCCGTCCTGCAAGCAGATTCAGGAAACAAAATTAAAGTTCGGCCGCCTGTGCCGGATTTGAGGTGAAGATGATGTTCAATAGGTTTAACCGGAATGTGTACTCCAAAGCGGATACTAATATTTATTTGCTGATAATCGTGCTGCTGGCAGTATTGGTCTGCTATTTGCAGCCTAAGCTGATTATTCCGGCGCTGATTATTTTTGGTATTATCTACTATTTCAGTCGCCAGAACCTTATCAACAGGGAAATCTTTTTCAGCAGCTATCTGGATAATATTATCCGCAATATTGAACGTACCAACCATTTTGCGGTGCGCAAGCTTGATGTAGGTATTGCTGTGTTTTCTAAGGATGGCAAGCTACAATGGAAAAATGAATTATTTGCCTCTTGGACCGGAAAAAGCAATCTGGAGGGAAAAAAGCCGGAGGAGATTCTGCCGTTGGCGCAGAATGCTTTTGAGCTGATGCGCGTGCGTGACGGTGAGCAGGTTATCCAATTGGAGGAACGCTATTACCGTATGCGCTATTACAGTGTAGAGACGCAGGAGCATCATAACAAAAAGGAAGATACCTCCAGCGGTCTGATGCTGTTTTTGACAGATGTTACAGATTATGAGCTGCTGCGCCAGAAATGCAGCAATGATAAGCTGTGCCTGGCCTATGTGCGCTTTGACAACTATGAAGAGGTTATGCGTGGTTTGAGTGAAACCAATATGGCTAACTTAAATGGCGAAATCAATGAGCTGCTGACGAAGTGGGCTGCCTCCAAGCAGGGCTTTATCTGCCGCATGAATAAGGAAAGCAGCTTGATGGGCTTTTACCAATCTGCCGTCATGGATATGATGGAAGATAAGTTCATGATTCTTGATAAGGTGCGCGAAATCCGCAGCGGCAATAAAATACCGCCGACTGTAAGTATAGGCGTAGCCTGCGACGGCGTTACGCTGGAGGAGCTTATTGGCAACGCCAATAAAAGCTTGTATTTGGCATTGGGACGCGGCGGCGACCAGGCTGTTGTTATGAAGGATAAGAATACGCAGTTCTTTGGCGGCACGAGCAGTGTTGGTGCCAAAAGTACGCGTGTGCGTGCCCGTATTGTGGCGCAGACGATTCATGAGCAGATGCTGCAGGCTGACCGTATTTTTGTTATGGGACACGTGAACGAGGATTATGATGCCATCGGTGCTACCATTGGTATGGCCAAGCTGGGCCTGTCGCTGGGCAAGGAAACATTTATTGTCAGCAGCGAGCATAATGCCTATTATAAGCGTATTACCGAAGTGCTGGATAACGAGAACATCATTCTTTCGGCTAACGAGACCAAGTATATAGATATAATGTATAGTGGCGCAGATGCTTTACCGCTGATTACCAATAAGAGCCTTCTGGTTATCGTAGACCATCACCGTGAGGTGCTTTCTGCCAGCAAGGCAGTGCTGCAGGCGGCTAAAAACCGTATTATCATCGACCATCATCGTCGTGCTGAGGATATTATCGGTGATACAACGCTGTTGTATCTGGAGCCTTCCAGCTCGTCTACCAGTGAGCTGGTGACGGAGCTGATTGGTTATTTTGATGACAGACTGGATATTACTCCGGCGGAGGCAACTGCCTTGTATGCAGGCATTGTTCTGGATACGAAAAACTTTAATGTGCAGACGGGCGAGCGAACCTTTGAGGCTGCCGCTCTGCTGCGCCGCTGCGGTGCTAATCCGAATCTGATACGCCAGCTGTTTAAGGATGATTTGAGCTTTGTACAGCAAAAGGCCAAGCTGATAGCCGGAGCTAAAATGCCGATACCCGGTTTATCTATTGCAATTATGCGTAATGCAGATAATGATACTATGTCTTCCGTGCTTGCCGCGCAGACAGCGGACACTCTGATTACTATTGAGAGTGTAGCTGTAGGCATGGCAATTGTTGAATATAAAGATGGTTCCCTGAGCATAAGTGCCCGCAGTGACGGCAGCGTCAATGTGCAGGTAATTATGGAAGAGCTGGGCGGCGGCGGTCATCAGACGGTGGCCGGTGTGCAGCTGGCAAATAAACGTGCCAGGGATGTAGAAGCGCAGATTATTGCGCTGACTAAAAAACAGTTAGAGGAGTGTCGAACAGATGAAAGTAATTCTTTTACAAGATGTTAAAAGCTTAGGCAAAAAAGGTGAAATTGTAGAAACTGCTGAAGGCTATGGCCGTAACTACCTGCTGCCGCGTAAATTGGCTAAGGAAGCTACCGCAGCTAACCTCAACCAGGCAAAACAGGATCAGGCAACCGCTAAGCATCGTGCAGCTCAGGCTAAGGACGAGGCTGTTGTTTTGGGCGCACAGGTAGAAAAGGTTGTAGTAACCATGAAGGTACGCGTGGGTGAAAACGGTAAAATGTTTGGCTCCGTAACCTCCAAGGACGTTGCCGAAGCTTTGATTAAGCAAACCGGTCTGAACATTGACCGTCGTAAAATCGAGCTGAAATCCGCAGTTAAAGGCTTAGGCGAATACACTGCCGTTGCTAAGCTGCATACCGACGTAACCGCTACCTTCAAGGTTATGGTGGTTGCCGAATAATTTCAGAACGAAGCTGATGCATGTGGCAGTCGCCGGTGGCGGCTGCCGCTTTTACTTGTGAGCCCTGTTACCTTCCACTCTTGACGGCTGCAAGGGTATGATGCTGCCATGTCTGGCGGTAGCTGGGAAAAATTAACTTTTCCTAAGTAATTTATATCACAGGTACTTCCTTTTTTGATTATTTAGGTGTAAAATATTTGCTGTTCCGCAATTGTTTTTGAATACTTGCGAAATATATGAGAATACAGGTCAAAAGATGATTTTGACCGACGAGAGATTTAAAAAAACTAAGCTAATCTGCAATGAGAATTATGAGAGAATGAGAGTGATGCAGATGGAAGTAGCAGGCTTTTTGGCCTTAGGTATTTTAGTTGGCTTATTGGGGGCGCTTTTAGGCATTGGCGGCGGTATGGTGATTGTACCGCTTCTGGTGTTTGCTTGGGATTATGAGCCGCAGCTGGCCATCGGTACTTCGGTGCTAGTGGTACTGATGAATGCTGTTTCGGGGACTTGGGGGTATATTAGGCAGAAGAAGGTTTGCGTAGATGCGGCCTTGAAATTTGCCGTGGCTACCGTTCCCGGTGCATTTTTAGGCAGCTATGCCGCAGAATATCTGCAGGGCAGGCTTTTTTATCTGGTGTTTGGCGCTTTCTTTGTGCTGGCAGCGATAAATATGTATCGTAAGGCTAATAAGGAGGCGGCGGGTAAGACGGCCGGCGAGGTGCCGGAAGTCTATAACTGGAAGCTGGGCGTTCTTTGCAGCGTCGGTGTGGGCTTTTTAGCCAGCATTTTGGGCATAGGCGGCGGTATTGTCCACGTTCCCTTTATGGTTTATGTACTGAATTTCCCGGTGCACGTGGCCATTGCTACTTCTACCTGCATTTTGGCAGTTTCCTCGCTTGCAGGCTTAGTGTCGCATGCTATGCTGGGGCACATTGTGTGGAGCAGCGGTCTGGCGATTGGTGCGGGTGCCTTTGTCGGTGCTCAGGGCGGTGTAGCCTTGGCGCAAAGGCTGCAGTCCGGCATTTTGATGAAGCTGGCGAGCGTACTGGTGCTGATTACCGGCATTAAATTTTTGATGAATGCTCTATAAAGTGCAGTATGTTTGTAATTAAATATAGTGCAGTAATAAGAGTTCAGTTTTGCATAAAAATGTGAGGTCAGATGCAAAAGTAATGACATCCGGAAGTTGAAAAATGCTAATGCCGTTGTTATGAAGAATACAGTGATGCAAATACATTATTGAGCTTGCTGAAGATACGCAAAAGCAGTCGCAATCATCGTTGATGATAAAGCGACTGCTTTTTTTGCTGTCTGCGGCAACGCTTCAGGCGTTGCTTAGCATGATGTTTGTGTAAGCTGTGAAAAATACTGATATTAAAACTGAGCATAGTAAATTGACGAGAAATGAATATACTAATAAGCTCAGATGTAGGTATAATACTACACATAACCTATTATTTGCATATATATTGGAGGTATTCACAATGAACGAACGTTATAAATTAAATGCACAGCTTGCACAGATGTTAAAGGGCGGCGTAATTATGGATGTTACGACACCGGAGCAGGCGCGTATTGCGGAGGCAGCAGGTGCCTGTGCTGTTATGGCGCTGGAGAAGATTCCTGCTGATATCCGTGCGGCAGGCGGCGTAGCTCGCATGAGCGACCCGAAGCTGATTAAGGAAATTCAAAACGCTGTTTCTATTCCTGTTATGGCAAAGGTGCGCATCGGTCATTTTGTAGAAGCGCAGATTCTGGAGGCTCTGGAGATTGACTATATCGACGAGAGCGAAGTGCTTTCTCCGGCTGATGATGTTTACCATATCGATAAAACTAAGTTTAACGTACCGTTTGTCTGCGGTGCCAAGGATTTGGGCGAAGCGCTGCGCCGTATTAACGAGGGTGCATCCATGATCCGTACCAAAGGCGAGCCCGGTACCGGTGACGTTGTACAGGCGGTGCGCCATATGCGCAAAATGAATCAGCAGATTGCGCAAATTGCCGCTATGGAAGAAAACGAGCTGTTCAACGCTGCCAAGGAGCTGCAGGTGCCGTATGATTTAGTGGTTTATGTACACGAGCATAAACGTCTGCCGGTAGTAAATTTTGCGGCAGGCGGCGTAGCAACTCCGGCGGATGCAGCACTGATGATGCAGCTGGGTGCCGAGGGCGTATTCGTAGGCTCCGGTATTTTCAAATCCGGCGACCCGGCAAAGCGTGCGCAGGCTATTGTTAAAGCAGTAACCAACTTCAACGATGCTAAGATGCTGGCAGAGCTGTCCGAGGATTTGGGCGAAGCTATGGTAGGCATCAACGAGCAGGAAATTCAGCTGCTGATGGCGGAGCGTGGTAAATAATGAGAATCGGCGTTTTAGCACTGCAGGGTGCATTTATTGAGCACGTGCAGGCCTTGCGTCAGCTGGGCGCGGAAGCTGTAGAGCTGCGTCAGCTGCCGGATTTGGAGCAGCCCCTGGACGGCATCGTCCTGCCGGGCGGCGAAAGCACGGTACAGGGCAAGCTGCTGCATGAGCTTGGTATGTTTGCACCGCTGCAGAAAAAAATAGCGCAGGGCTTGCCGGTACTGGCAACCTGCGCAGGTATGATTCTGTTGGCGAAAAAGCTGACGAACGACAGCAAGGTACATTTGGCAACCATGCCGATTACTGTTAAGCGTAATGCCTACGGCAGGCAGCTGGGCAGCTTTTTTACCGAGGCTGAATTCGGCAAGCTGGGTAAGGTGCCGATGACCTTCATCCGTGCGCCTTATATTGACAGCGTGGGTGAAGGCGTAGAGGTGCTTGCTGCCGTAGATGAGCACATTGTGGCAGCACAGTACGGCAAGCAGCTGGCGCTGGCCTTTCACCCTGAGCTAGATACAGCCAAAAGCACGGCTATCCACGAATATTTTATCAGCCTGTGTGCTGAAAAATAATTACAGCTTAAGATAAGGCTTAAGCACGGCAAACAGGGTGTCTAAGGCAGGATACAGCTTATCATCCGCCAGACCGGTGTAATTCATCAGCAGGGTGTGCGAGCTGTCACCGACCTTTTCATGATAATAGTCCGAAAGAAATTTAATCTGAATGCCCTTGGCGGCTGCAGCCTGCACGAGCTGGGAATCCTTGGCGTCAGTAGCCAGATGCAGTAGAAAATGCAGACCGCTGTCCTCGCCTTCTACCGTAAGTGCGGGAGCAGCGTCTGACTGCGTCAGATACTGCAGCAGGCGGTCGCGTTTGCTGCGGTAGTAGGTGCGCATGCGGTTGATGTGGCGTTCAAAATAACCGTCCTCGATAAATTTAGCGAGCGTAAACTGCTCAAAATTAGATACAGTACAGGAATAAAAGCCAAGCTTGTCATAAAACAGCGATGCCAGGTGCGGTGGCAGCAGCATGTAGCTGATACGGAAGGTTGGTGCCAGTGTTTTGGAAAAGGTGTTGATATAGATAACCTTTTCTTCGGTATCAATGCTTTGCAATGGCGGAATAGGCTTGCCGAACAGGCGGAATTCGCAGTCGTAATCATCTTCGATGATATAACGGCTGTTTTTTTTTGCTGCCCAGTGCAGTAATTCGTAGCGACGGCTGACGGGCATGACGATACCTGTCGGGAACTGGTGCGAAGGGCTGATATGCAGAATATCGGCACCGCTGTTTTCCAAAACGTCGGCGCGGATGCCCTGTGCATCCATCGGCAGATAACGGCAGAAAACATCGTTGGCCTGATAGGCTGCTGCCAGCTGCGGATAGCCGGGGTTTTCCAGCGCGTAGACGTGACTGCGGCCCAAAAGTTGCACGATAAGGTTGTACAGTGTCTGTGTGCCTGCGCCGATGATAATCTGCTCGGGTGCAATGTTCAGACCGCGGAACTGGTAAAGATGACGGGCGAGCGCCTGGCGTAGCGGTAAAACGCCGCCGGCGCTGGTGTCGCTGATGAGGGCGTGCTCGTCCGCAGTTGTGAGCGTGTTGCGCAAAAGGCGCGCCCAGATGTTATAGGGAAAGGTGTCCGGCGGTACGCTGCTTTTGGCGAAGCTGACGCTTTGCGCCACTGCTTGTGTTTTAAGTGACGGCAGCGCCTGGCGTTCTGCTTTTACCGGCAGAGGCTGCTGCTCAATGCGCGCCACGTAATAACCGCGCTTGGGCTGCGAATAGATGTAGCCTTCGACAACGAGTTGAGCGTAGGCATTTTCCACGGTGATGAGGCTGATGCCTAAATTTTTGGCCAGCATGCGCTTGGAGGGCAGCTTTTCCTCGGCGTGCAGGACACCGTTGGTAATATCATTTTTGATGCATTTGTAAAGATGGGCGTACATGCTCTCACCCTGTAAATTGGCAAAGCTGTAGGTTAGCATAGCTTGTAATCCTTTCTTAAGCAGCAAGCTCAGGTATAAGTTTTGACTATATCGAAAATCTGCATAATAGACTAATTAATAAGTTCAGATGCAAATATGATACTATGTATTGGCTTAAAAGTAAAGCAGGCAGAAAAATAGTGCCAAATAAGGCAAAAAACAGCCTATCCTACCCGAAAAACGCCTTTGGGGTAGGGGCAAATTACCGGGATTACCTTATAATAGAATTACACAAAATACAATAGCTGCAGGAAGCGAGGTGTAACCATGAAAAATTTAAAGAAACTGACACTCTTACATTCCAATGACCTGCATGGTGATTTCTTAGCTGAGAGAATTGATAATAAGCTTGTTGGTGGTGTATCCATGCTTTCCGGCTATATCAATAAAGTAAGAGCAGAAGAAGAGAATGTAATTTACTGCATCGCCGGGGATATGTTTCGTGGCTCCGTAATCGACGCGGAATACAAGGGTGTGTCGACCATAGAGATTATGAATCTGCTTGGTCCGGACGTGGTGACTATCGGTAATCATGAGGTGGATTACGGTCTGTCGCATTTGCTGTTTATCGAAAAATGCGCTAACTTCCCGATTATCAATGCTAATTTCCATATCCGCACGAATAATAAGCGTCTTTTTCAGCCGTTTTATATCGCGCATATCGATGGCATGAAGATTCTCTTCATCGGCATCATTACCGAGGACGTACTGGCGCAGACGAAGATGGATAAGGTAATCGGTTCCTTTGTAGATATCTGCGAGGCGGCAGAGGAAATCGGCCGTATTTGTAATACCTACAATCCAATCGATATCGATTTTACGATTATTCTTACGCATATCGGTTTCGAAGAGGATAAAAAACTGGCGGCAATGCTTGATCCCGCTTGGGGCGTTGACGTTATTATCGGCGGTCATTCGCATACCTTTTTGGAGCATCCTGTAAAGGTTAATGATATTCTTATTGTACAGGCCGGAACAGGCACGGACCAGATCGGTCGTTTTGATATCATGGTAGATACCGACCTGAATGCGGTGGATACCTATACCTGGTCGACTGTGCCTATCGATGAAACCCATTGCCCGCGTGATGAGAGCCTGGAAAACTTCATTATGCACTACAAGGATTTGACAGATAAAAAGTACGGCAGACTGGTTACCCGCTTTGCCCGCAAGCTGGAGCATCCTTTCAGAATTCAGAAAACTCCTCTTGGCAGTTTGGTAGCGGATGCGTTGCAGGAGAGCCTTGGTATTGATGTTATGCTGATGGGCTCCGGTGCTATCCGCAGCTATAATCTGGGACCGGTAGTGCTGTACAGCGATTTTACCGAATGCTTCCCCTATGATGAAGCTGTATATATGCTGCCGGTTACCGGCGAGCAGCTGACGCGCATGATTAAGCGCTTCCTGCGCGAGGAGGCCTTTACCGGCGAGCATACGGAATTTTATCAGCTGTCACAGGGAATGCATGTAGTATGGAGCCGCAGCGGCCAATGCTTCAAGGAGCTGACATTTGATGGCAAGCCCTTGGGAGCGCAGCAGATTTACAAGATTGGCCTGTGTAAATATCACTACAGCAGCCTGAAGCCGTTTTTGGATATTACGCCGGAGGAGGCTGAAGCCAACGGCAGAGTACGCGTGCTGGCGACTTCGTATCGCGATGTGATTGAGGAATACTTTATGACGCATCAGCACCTCAAACGTGAAATTGAGGGACGTCTGATTATTGAGGAATAAAGGTTAAAGCGTCAAAGAGACATAAAAAGGACCGTCGCGGCAAGTGACGGTCCTTGATCTTTTGTCATGCTCAGCAGGAGGCTTCCAGCTCCTTGATTTTTTCGATTGCCGCAAGTCCGCAGCCGATGCCGTGGTCATGCAGTGCCAGCAGCTTGTGCGGCTTGATATCGAATTTATCAATCGTAAGCGGAATCTGCGGGCGGATGATGACAGCCTTGCCCTCACGTTCCATTTTTTCGACAGCCTCCAGCTGTTCGTTGTAAAGCTTGGGGCGCTGCTCCATGATTTCCCAAAGCTTGGGATATTTTTTATACACTGATTTAAGCAGAAATTTGGGCACGCCTTTTTTCTTGCGGTAGCCTTCGTTGCGTGTGAGCACGACAATCAGCTTTTCGTAGCCTGCGTCGAGCGCTCTTTGGTAGGGAATGGGGGCGAGCAGTGCACCGTCGAGCAGCGCACGTCCTTCATGCTTGACAACAGGTGCGACAAAGGGCATGGAAGAAGAAGCGCGCACAGGAATAAAGTCCTGGCCCAATGCCTTCTGGTCATACCAGACACTTTCGCCGTTGACGATATCGGTGGCTGCTACCTGCAGTACGCCAGGATAGGCGCGGTAGGCAGCGTAGTCGAAGGGTAAAAGCTGCTTGGGCAGCTCATTGAAGATAAAGTCAAAGCCGAAGATGCTGCCGCTTTTAATCCAGTTACGCACACTGAAGTAACGCTTATCGGTGACGTAATGCTCGATAATCTGGCGTGTGCGCAGCGGTTGGGCAGACATATATGATAAAATATTGCAGGCTCCGGCAGAAACGGCGGTGATGTAGGGAAAGGTGAGCTGATGCGCCAAAAAGGCTTCAAACACACCGGCGGAAAACATTCCCCGCATACCGCCGCCCTCCAGAACGAGAGCTGTTTTTTGTAAATGCATAGTGAAGTCCTCCTAATTGCTATTATACACTAGCGTTTTAGATATACCAATAGCAGATGGAACTGTAAATGTAAAATATCGGTGAGCAAAGCGTTTAGGCTCCGTCCGTATAATAATGCAGTCACAATGTTGCAAGACGGCAAAACGACCTGTTGAGGCAATAACCGCAACAGGTCGTTTGAGATGACGCCTTATCTTATCTGTACTTATTAGTGTGTTTCTTTCTTGTGTGCTGCTCGCGGTAGTCTGCCTGCACCTGATATACCTGATAGATATACAGAGCGCACAGGGGAATTGCGACAATCAGACCTAACCAGCGGTTGTTGAAGAAGTAGCTGCCGGCCATGCCGCCAAGCAAGCTGATGATAAGTACAATCAGCATATTAACCTTGATTTTCATTAAATATTTTTTCATTATATATTCCTCCCAGGTTTTATAATCAGTGTAATGTGTTATTGCCTGCGCAATCAAAGCAATTGCGGTACGACGATATTGTCATGGGGAACAGCTTCCGGACGGAAAAGCGGCAGCAGCTCTGCGGCGGTAAGCGGTTCCGGCTTGGGCAGCTGGCCTGCAAGATAGGCCAGGAGGCCGATAATAGGCTCCGGAGTGCCGAAGTGCTGCCTGAGGGCTGCGATTTCCAAATCACCGTCGCGCTTGGAAAGCCTGCGTCCCGCAGCATCTGTCAGCAGCGGAATGTGGCAGAAGGACGGCGGCGTAAGGTTCAGCAGGCGGTAAAGATAAAGCTGCACCGGTGTGGAGCTGAGCAAATCGCAGCCACGCACTACCTGATTTACGCCCATGAGCGCATCGTCAATGACTACAGCTAACTGGTAGGCGTAGACGCCGTCGCTGCGGCGCAGGATAAAGTCACCGCATCCGTGCGCCAGGTTGGCCTGCTGCCTGCCGTAGTGCATATCCGTAAAGGCGATAAGCTCGTCAGCAACCTTAATGCGCCAGGCGGGATGGCGCTGCTGCATTTTGGCACTGCGCTGCGCTGCTGTCAGCTCGCGGCAGGTTCCGGCGTAAATAATACGTCCGTCGCTGGCATGGGGCGCTTCGGCGGCGTGCAGCTCGCTGCGGCTGCAAAAGCAGGGATAGACAAGCTCCTGCTGCTGTAAAAGGTCGAAGCAGTGAGCATAGATATCGCTGCGTCGGCTTTGGAAAAAGCTGTCGCTATCGGCGCTGCAGTACGCACCCTCGTCCCAGGTGAGGCCCAGCCATTCCAGCTCGCGTGCCAATGCGTCAGCCTTAGCGCGCGAGCAGCGCTGCGGGTCCAGGTCTTCAATGCGCAAAAATATTTTGCCGCCGCTGCTTTTGGCGTAAAGCCAGGCCAGCAGGCTGCAGAAGACGTTGCCTAAATGCAAAAAGCCGCTGGGCGTGGGCGCAAAGCGTCCTACGACAGGCGCAGTAGCTGCTGCCATTTAATCTCACCACCTCGACGTAATATCAATATATACTATAATATTTTACCATAAACTCTCCTGCTTTGCTAAGGAGATTAGTGCAGCGACGGAAAAAGTTTGCTATAGCCAGTGATTTCACGATAAACTCACTGTTTTGCCTGCCTGCTTTGCTGTATAATGTAATTATAAAAAGTATGCTGTTTATAAGCTCAAGGAATGGGGTGTAAAAATGACAGAACGCTTAGAAGAGCATAAAATGAAATATGCTGTTGATACGGATAAGGAGGCAGAGGATATCTGCCGTTGGGCTGCTGCCCGCGCCGGTGTGATTGTAGTTGCTCCGGTAGTAGGTACGATGACACTGATGGCTAACGAGGTTTATATGATTACCCGCCTGGCCAAGCTGCGCGGTGTCAAGCTTTCCGAAAGTGCCGTGCTGGGGCTTTTGGGTTCACTGGGCGGTGCCTTTGTAGGGCAGACGCTGGCGACGCTGATTCCCTTTGCGCCGGTGCAGATTCCTGTAGGTATGTCGGTGACGTATGCTGTGGGCAAGGTGGCGAATGCCTGGCTGGCAGCAGGCTGCCCGGAGGATTTGTCGGCCTTTAAAACAACATATGAGGAGGCACGCATCGAAGGCATCAAAATGCTGGGCGAGCTGAAGAATATGGCCTGTAAGGATAAGCCGCTGGGCGATGAAAGCCGTCGCTTTGAGGTGGATGACGATTCGCCGGCAAATAAAAAGGTCGACGATTTGCTGCGTAAGGTAAAGGGCGTGTTGAAGAAGGACTGAGACACCTGCTTATGCCGGTAGTGTAATTATTATGCTGCCGGCTTTTTTATAATTCTTTTCCCAAGTTAAGGGGATTTGTTGTATAATATATACTTGAGAAAATATTTTTATGTGAGGTCTGAATATGCGCTTAAGAAAAAAACCATGGATTGAAGAAGCTATGAAGGAAGTGCAGGGAGAATACGTTTTCCTGCATGATATTGATAAGTTCAAGGGACATTGGCAGGAGATGTTTCCGGGCAAACGTCTGTGTCTGGAAATTGGCTGTGGCAAGGGACGCTTTACCATCGGTATGGCAGAGCTGTATCCCGATAAGGCTTTTATCGGCATTGAAACACAGCATGATATTGCCTATTTCCCCGCTAAGGCAGCGAAGGACAAGGAGCTGACGAATGTTAAAATCATTTGCGCTAATGCCGAAAACCTGCTGGACTGGTTCGAGCCCGGCGAAATCAAGGAGCTGTATCTGAATTTCAGCGACCCCTGGCCGAAGGCACGTCATGCCAAACGCCGTCTGACGCACCGCAACTTCCTGGCGCTGTATAAGCAGCTGCTGGGCGAGGGTGGTCACCTGCGCTTTAAAACAGATAACCGCGCTTTGTTTGATTTTTCCGTAGAGGAATTCAAGGAGTTCGGCCTGCAGATTATTGCTTTGAGCTATGACCTGCATCATTCTGAATATGAGAATCCTGTACAGACAGAATATGAGCAGAAATTCAGTGCGCTGGGAACGCCAATAAATTTCTGCGAGGTAGTTTTTTAAGTAAGGCTTTGCCATGAAGAAGAGATTTTTGTTATGGGACAATCCCTGCATTGCTGTTTATGCACTTGTGGGAGTTTTGCTGCTGGTGGGTGGCATAAATGTGTTCAGTGCCAGCTTTGTGAAGGCACAAGGGATGTTTGGTGACGGTCTTTATTTTCTGCTTTTGTATTATGTCTATGCGTTGCTTGGCATAGTAGCAATTGCTATTATCCGCTATTTTGGCTACAAATTTTGGTTGAATAAAAAATTGCTTTACTTGGCTTTGGCTGTTGTATTGGGCATGCTGATAGCAGTTGAGTTTGTGGGAGAGGTCAATAATGGCGCTGCCCGATGGCTCAAAATCGGTCCGCTTAAGCTTCAGCCATCGGAAATAGCCAAGCCTTTGCTGATAATGATAGCTGCGAAGTATCTGGGCAATGTGATGAAGCGGGGTGAAAGATTAAGCCAGCGCCTTGGCGATTGTTTGTGCGTAATAATCCCGACGCTGATAATTGGTTTTCTTGTTTATAAGCAGCCTGATATGGGAACGGCAGCAATTATCGTGGCTCTGGTCATGGGATTATTTGTTGTTGCCGGCCTGCCTATGCTTTGGGTAACCGGTATGGGTATTTTAGGTGTTGTGGGAGGCGGCATTCTGGCTTTTTCTTCGGAGTATCGTGCGCACCGTTTCATGGTATGGCTTGATCCCTGGCTTGACGCTCAGGGCAGGGGTTATCAGACGATACAGTCGCTGAAGGCCATTGGCAGTGGCGGACTTACAGGTACCGGCTGGGGACATGGTGCAGCTAAGTTTGCTTTCCTGCCGGAGTCACATACGGACTTTGCCTTTGCTATTTTTTGTCAGGAAAATGGTTTAATTGGTGCTTTCCTGTTGATTCTAGTGTTTTGTCTTTTGTGTGCTGCATGTTGTAAGATTGCCTTCCATACACGTGATAAGGTTGGTTTTTTGCTGGCTGTCGGTGTTACCTTTTTAATTATCGGTCAGGCTTTTTCCAATATGGCCATGGTTTGCGGTTTGCTGCCGGTTATCGGCGTACCGCTTACCTTTATCAGCTATGGTGGTACATCAATGGTAATTTCTATGGCAGCAATCGGCCTGCTGTTGTCAGTTTATGATGAGGAAGAGCGTCTGCAGAAGCTGGAGGCCGAGCCGCCGGAAAAACGCCGCAGTGATTTGCGCGTTGTGCATAGCGGGAGGTGGCAGCGGTGAAGCGTTTTTCTTTATTGGATGCGCAAAAACGTTTTGTTAGCCTGTGTTTATTGATGGGATTGTTAGTGTTCCTTGTATTTTTGCGACTTGTTTGGCTGCAGGTGGTAGATGCCGCAAAGTACAAGGAAATGAGCAAATACCAGATGACATTAGATTATGAGCGCGGCACTCCGCGCGGACGCATTATGGACCGCGATGGAGAGGAGCTGGCCGTGAGCATTATGACGGGCTCGCTTTATGCGGACCCCGAGAAGATGGTTGACAGCGAGAACAGAATAAAGGAGCATGGGCCGCGTGATGCACGTCGCCTGTGTGCTAATCTGCTGGCGCCGGTGCTGAAGCGGGATCCCGAAAAGCTTTATAAGGACTTTTGTGGCGGCGGTAATTACCTTTGGCTGAAGCGTTATATGGATCCCAAGGAAGTGGCGCAAATCCAGAAAATTATTGACGATAATGATTTGCCTGGCCTGCATTTTGAGCAGGAAAGCAAGCGCTACTATACTAAAAAACGGGCAGCGGCACAGGTTATCGGCTATGTTGGTACAGATGACAAGGGACTGGCCGGTATTGAACACGCATATGATGACCTGCTTAAAGGTAAGAAAACGCTTTATTCATGTCTCATGGATGCTAACGGCAAGCGGCTGGTAGGACTGCTGTTTAATGAGCCTGCGCATGATTTGCAGCGTAAGCAGGAGCAGCTGCCGACAATCTATTTGACCTTGGACAGCAAAATCCAGTATGTGCTGGAGGATGCTATGGATGATGCTATGAAGCGCACCAAGGCTCAGGGAGCAGCGGCAATCATCATGGACCCGTATACCGGCGAAATCCTTGGTATGGTCAGCCGTCCGACCTTTGATCCAAATAATTTTGGCAAATATAGTGCTGATAGCTGGAAGAACCGTGCTGTTTCGCTGGTTTATGAGCCTGGCTCGGTCTTTAAGCCGATTGTAGGCTGCATGGGGCTGACGGAGGGTATTATTACGCCAGATACACTGATTCAGGACAACGGTCATATCAAGATTGCTGACCGCACTATTTATAACTGGGACGGCGAGGGCCTGGGAACGGTGCCCTTTTCTACGGTTATCAAGTTTTCGATTAATACCGGTATGGTACAGCTTGGCATGCAGCTGGGAGCGGAAAAGCTTACGAGCTATGCGAAAAAGTTCGGCTTTGGCTCACCCACCGGCATCGAGCTTCCCGGTGATGAAAACGGCATCCTGTATAATCCCAAGAATATGTACGAACCTGATATTGCTACCATGGCCATTGGCCAGGGCATTGGTGTGACACCGCTGCAGGAGCTGCGCGCGATTTGCGCTATTGCCAACGGTGGCGAGCTGCTGCAGCCATATATCGTCAAAAAAATAGTGGCTGCTGACGGAACCGTCATCAAGGAGGGCAAGAAGACGGTGGTGCGCAATGTCATTACCGAGCAGGTGGCACGCCAGATGCGCGAGATGATGGAAATGGTAGTCAGTGAGGGTGGCGGTAAGACTGCTTCCATTAAGGGCTACCGCATTGCCGGCAAGACCGGTACGGCCGAAAAGCGGGCTGAGAGCGGCATTGGTTACGCTGCCGGTCAGTACATTGCTTCCTTCGTAGGCTTTGTGCCTGCTGATAAACCGCGCTATGCGATGATCGTTATGCTGGATACACCGAAGGGTGCCTTCTACGGCTCGCAGGTCAGCGCGCCTATCTTCCGCGATACGCTGCAGCAGATTCTGGTAGCGAAGGGCATTCAGCCTGTCTACAGTAAGGGCTTACCTTCGTTTGAGGAGTTGAATACTGTCAGCCAGAAGGCTGATAACAAGCCGAAGCAGCTGCCGGTGCTGCAAAGAATGCCGGACGGCAAAATCAAGCTGCCGGATTTCAAAGGCTTGGATATGCGTAATACTGTCGACCTGCTGGAGCCGTATAAGCTGCGGCTGAAGCCTTATGGTAGCGGCCATGCGTGGCAGCAGAAGCCGCCACCTGGTAGCGAGGTGCTTGAAAACACTACGATAGAAGTGTGGTTTAACTAAAAATTTTTGTATTATTTTACTTCCCCGGGCAGGAGAAAAGCTGCTCGGGGAAGAACTATATATGATACTTTGTTTTCAATGTAGTTTTTACGCAATGAAATAGGAGGAGATAAACATGTTATCCGATATTGAAATTGCCCAACAGGCAAAAATGCAGAAAATTACTGATGTTGCTGCCAAATTAGGCATCAGCGAGGACGATATTGAATTATATGGCAAATATAAAGCAAAACTGTCCTACGATTTAATCCGTCGTGTGAAAGATAAAAAAGACGGTAAGCTGATTCTGGTTACTGCTATTACCCCGACACCGGCTGGCGAAGGCAAGTCCACTACTACCGTAGGTCTGGCACAGGGCCTGGCTAAGCTCGGCAAAAAGGTTATCGTAGCTCTGCGCGAGCCTTCCCTCGGCCCATGCATGGGCATTAAGGGCGGCGCTGCAGGCGGCGGCTATTCCCAGGTTGTGCCGATGGAGGATATCAACCTGCACTTTACCGGTGACTTCCATGCTATCACCTCCGCACATATGCTGCTGGCAGCAATGCTGGACAACCATATCCAACAGGGCAACGCTCTGAACATTGACCCGCGCCGTATTGCCTGGAAGCGTGTTGTAGATATGAACGACCGCGAGCTGCGCAACATCGTAGTAGGCTTGGGCGGCAAGGCTCATGGCGTACCGCGTCAGGATGGCTTTGATATTACTGTTGCTTCCGAGGTTATGGCTATTCTGTGCCTGGCGAGCAGCCTGCACGACCTCAAGGAGCGTCTGGCAAAAATTATCGTTGCTTACGATTACAACGGCAATCCTATTACCGCAGGCCAGATTAAGGCTCAGGGCGCAATGGCAGCTTTGCTGAAGGATGCCGTTAAGCCGAACCTGGTACAGACTCTGGAAAACGTACCGGCTATTATCCACGGCGGTCCGTTTGCTAATATTGCCCATGGCTGCAACAGCGTTATGGCAACTCAGACCGGCATGAAGCTGGCTGATTACACTATCACCGAGGCAGGCTTCGGCGCTGACCTGGGTGCAGAAAAATTCTTCGATATCAAATGCCGTTATGCTGGCCTGAAGCCGGACGCAACTGTTATCGTTGCTACCGTGCGTGCACTGAAGATGCATGGTGGTGTACCGAAGACCGAGCTGAAGACTCCGAACGTAGAGGCTGTTAAAAAAGGTCTGGTAAATCTGGAGAAGCATATCGAAAACGTAAAGAAATTCGGTGTTCCCTGCGTAGTTGCTATCAACATCTTCGCTCAGGATACCGCAGAAGAGCTGGAGGCAGTACGCGAGCACTGTGCTAAGCACGGCGTTAATGTAGCACTGTCCGACGTATTCGCTAAGGGCGGCGAGGGCGGTATCGACCTTGCTAAGGAAGTAATTGCTTTGGCAGACAGCGGCGAGAGCAAATTCGCGCCGATTTATCCGTTGGAAATGAGCCTGAAGGGCAAGATTGAAACCATCGCTAAGGAAATCTATGGTGCTGACGGCGTTAACTATACTAAGGAAGCAGATAAAGCCCTTAAGGAATTTGAAGAGCTTGGCTATGGCAACCTGCCTATCTGCATGGCTAAAACCCAGTATTCCTTCTCCGATGACCCAGCACTGCTTGGCCGTCCGAGCGACTTCAAGATTACTATCCGCAACTGCCGCATTGCAGCAGGCGCTGGCTTTATCGTAGTTCTGACCGGTGATGTTATGACTATGCCCGGTCTGCCTAAGGTTCCGGCAGCAGAGAAAATTGATGTTACGGATGATGGTGTTATCAGCGGTCTCTTCTAAAAAAGTCTGACGCTTTCCCGCCAGCCTTTAAGGAAATCGGAGAATAAAGCGCCATTTATTAATATATTGTCTATCTATAATAAATCAACTATGTTTTTTTGAGGTGAATTTACTATGGAAACTGTTTTAATGAGGGGTAAGCCTGTTGCTGATGTTTACCGTGAGGCTATTGCCAAAAAGATTGCTGTTGCTAAGCAGCACGACCTGGTAGTAACCCTGGCTATTTTGGTTGTGGGTGATGATCCTGCATCTCACGTATATAAGGACAGGCTGGTCAAATTAATTGAAAGTCTGGGCGGTGCCGCTAAGGTTATCACCTGCCCTGCCGATACTCCGGAGGAAGAGGTTATCAGCATCATCAAAAAGCTGAACCGCAACCGTTACGTTACCGGTATTATGCCGATGATGCCGATGCCGAAGCATATCAACAGCGATAACGTGGGCGCAGCAGTTTCCCCGAACAAGGACGTGGACTGCCTGAATCCGCAGAATATCGGTGATGTGTTCATGGGACGCAGCCGTTTTGCTGCCTGCACGCCGCGTGCCTGCATGGCAACCTTGGCGCACTATGGCATTGAGCTGGAGGGCAAGAACGTTGTTGTTATCGGCCGCAGTAATGTTGTAGGCAAGCCGGTAAGCGTACTGCTGCTGCAGCAAAACGCTACCATTACCATCTGCCATTCGCGTACACGCAACCTGCCGGGGCTTTTAAAGCAGGCAGATGTTATTGTCGCTGCAGTGGGCAAGGCCTGCTTTGTGAAGCCGGAAATGGTTAAAGAGGGCGTTGTGATTGTGGACGTAGGCATCAACGCTGTAGACGGCAAGCTGGTGGGCGACGTTGATCCTGCTGTTGCTGAAAAGGCGAGCGCCTTTACACCTGTGCCGGGCGGTATCGGTGTTGTCAGCAATATGATGGTAATGGAGTGCCTGACGCGTCATATCTGATTTTGGCTGCAGACACATTAAGTGAGTGATGGAGCTATATGAAGTATTTTTGGTTTTTACTGGCTGTCTGTTTTGTTGGCATAATCTTTTATAATTCGTCGCTGCCCCTGCGGCAGTCATCCCAGCTTAGCGGCTGGGTGACTGCGCTGACGCAGCTTTTGGCGCAGCACCTGGATATCCAGCTGACGGGTGATGTGGAGCATCATATCCGCAAGCTGGCGCATTTTTGCGAATTTGCGCTGCTGGGGCTTTTGCTGTGCCACAGCTTCAGTGCTCTGGGCGTGTCGAATCGCACGGCAACCGGCTATATCCTGTTTTGGGCTTTGTTCGCGGCGGTGCTGGACGAATATATCCAAAGCTTTTCGCCGGGACGTGCCTGCAGGGTGACGGATGTGCTGCTGGATTTCAGCGGTGTGTTCTGCGCCTGGCTGGAATACCGCATCTGGCAGTGGTGCCGAAGATAATTAAAAATTGCAGGCTGCAGCTTGGCGCCGACAGGCGCTGGGCTGCGGCCTTTTGTTTGTTGCTTTGCCGGTAGCCAGCACCTCAGATTTTTTAGCGGCAAAAGTTTGCTGATTCTTTTCTTGCACTCAAGGTTATCCTGTGCTATAATTTTGGTTAACAGATGGTGAACGTTAAAAACGTCAAGGTTAACGTACCACTTATTTTTTTACAGCATAAGCCTACCGATTAAATAGGTTACAAAAGGAGAAGAGAATATGAACCCGCAAGCATTAGCACAAGAAATTATTGATGGCAGAAGATTGACACGTCAGGACGATTTAAAGGCCTTTCTGACCTGCGATTTGCAGGCCTTATGTGAAGGTGCAGATAAAATCCGTAAGCATTTTGTCGGCGAGCGCGTGGATTTGTGCTCCATTATCAACGGGCGCAGCGGCCGCTGTCCGGAAAACTGCAAATTCTGTGCGCAGTCCGCGCATAACCATACCGAGTGCGAGGTTTACAGCTTCCTGCCGGAGGAGGATATCGTGAAGCTGGCACGCCTGAACCAGGAGGAGGGCGTGCACCGCTTTTCCATTGTAACCGCAGGCAAGGCGCTGACCGGTGAGGAATTTGACAAGGCGATTCATGCGTATGAAACTATGCACCGCGATTTGAAGATTGATCTGTGCGCTTCCATGGGCTTCCTTTCCCGTGAGCAGCTGCACCGTCTGCATGAGGCCGGTGTCACCAGCTATCATCATAACATTGAAACATCTAAGCGCAACTTCCCCAATATCTGCACTACGCATACCTACGATATGAAAATCAACACGCTGAAGATGGTTAAGGAGGAGGGCATGTGCGCCTGCTCCGGTGGTATTATCGGCATGGGCGAAACTTGGGAGGACCGTCTTGATATGGCTATCAGCCTTGCAGAGCTTGGCATTGATTCTATTCCGCTGAATGCGCTGATGCCGATTCCCGGTACGCCGCTGGAGCATCTGCCGCGTCTGAGCGAGGCTGATATCCTGCGTACTGTGGCCTTCTTCCGTTATATCAATCCGCTGGCCAACATTCGCCTGGGCGCTGGCCGTGCGTTGCTGACCAATGACGGTGAAACAGCGTTTAAGGCTGGCGCATCCGCTACTATCACCGGCAATATGCTGACGACTGTGGCCTGCGCTACCATTCGCAGCGACAGAAAGATGCTGAACCATATGGGACGTGACATTAAGCCGGAATATATGACGGATGAAGAAGCTGCGGCTATTGATGCCAGAGCGGAACAGGCATGATTATAGCTTAAAATGAATTTTGCTGCCTGCAGAGGGACGAGGTCCTTTTGCAGGCAGCTTTTTGGTTTTAGTTGGGTGCAGAGAATTTTGTATAAGAAAATAACTCTTTCTTCACTAACAAAATTAGAAGCCTAACCTCCTTCTCACTTTGTCCTCATCGTTACCTAATGCAATATTTTAGTCAACAATAGTAACGCAACAAGCATATATATACATAAATACCTAATCAGCTGCCTGCGGACGCAGCAACTTCTTCCGCAGGCAGCTTTTTGACGTATGCACTTGTAGAGATGTGCCTGGTGTTATATAATAAAATGTGTATGCATGAAATATGCACATGTTTATTGACAGTGGCTCAATGGAGGGCTTATGGACTTTAAATTTTTTAGGAACAGAATAAAGGTATCTCTATACAGCATAGGCATCTTCGCCTTCTTCCTGCTTGTTTCCCTGGTGAGCCTGTATATTGTGCGCGAAAAAATATTGGATAATTCGCATATTATGGGACAGCAGCTGGCAGCCCGCTTTGCCACAAGGGAAACAGGACGCATAAAAGCTCAGGAAATTCTGCTGCGCAGTGCCGCGCAGAACCTTGCACATATGCTGGAAATGAAGCCCGACATGACGGATGCAGAGCTGGAGGAGGCGCTGACGCATTTTACCGATTATATGGAAAAAAATGCTGATGTGGGCCGCTTTGATATGTGCGCTGTAGTACACGGGCATCTTATTGGCAAGCGATTGGAGGGACAGCCGACAGATGTTGCTTCGCTGAAATGGTATCAGGCAGCGCTGAGCAATAAAAGCGGCGTAGCCTATACTAATTTATATCAATACGGCAAGAATAATGAGCGCCTGCTGACGATGGCCGTGCGCTTTAGCGATAACAATGTACTGGCGATGAATCTTTATCCGGAGCGTCTGAATGGCCTGTTGAGTGACAATAAGCTGCCAAAGGACAGCTATTACTACCTTTGTGATCCATCCGGTAATATCATGTTTACTATCAACGACCACAAGCTGTCGATAGAGGAGCAGCAACCATATGTAGATAAAATCTTTAAGGAAATCCGCAATTCTGACAGTGATGTATCTTATATTACCGACTATGAAGGCAATAAGCGCGGCGTTTATTACAAGGTTTCGGAAAAAGGCTGGATATCGATTGTAACGATTCCCTATGATTTCCTGATGGGTGATTATAAGGATTTGATGCAGTGGTTCAGCCTGACGCTGGCTATTTTCCTGCTGCTGGCTGCCGGTTTGGCGCTGCGCGAGCATATGCTGAATAAACAGCTGCAAAGCATCAATGAGGTTATCCGCGTTATGAGCAAATCATTCCTGGCTGTGTTCAGAGTTAATTATATTACAGGATGCTATTATATGCTGAAAAGTACCCCGCCAGGACCTCAGGAGCCTGAGGGCGATTATGATGAGCTGCTGCAGGAGCTGATAAAGAATGTGGAGCCGGAGGCTACCGAAGAATTTGCGACCAGCTTTGCGCGTGAGCATATCAAGGATCTGGTGGAGCGTCATATCAATGACTTCGGCGGTGAGTTCCGCTATCGCTTCGGTAAGGAATACAGATGGCTTAATGTCCGCCTGATGCGTGATGATTTGCTGAATGCGGATGAAGCAGTGTTCTTCTTCCGTGAGGTAGAAGCTGAAAAACAGAAGGAGCTGGAGCATCTGCAGCTGACGGAGCAGGCGCTACAGGTAGCACGCGAAAATGCCAAGTCCAGAAACATGTTCTTCTCTGCACTTTCGCATGATATGCGTGCGCCGCTTAACGGCATTATTGGCATGGCGGAGCTGGCAGAGCTACACAAGGATGACTGCGTGCAGGTGAAGGAATATATCCGCAAAATACGCGCCGCAGGCCAGCAGCTGCTGACCTTGATTAATGATATCCTGGAAATGGCACGCTTAGACAATGCCAAGGTGGAGCATGTGCAGGAAACCTTTACGATGGCCAAGGTGCTGCAGGATACCAGTGATATTTTTGCGGCGCAGGCCGAGCTGGAGCAAAAGTTTTTTGATTCCCAGCTGATGCTGCACGCTGACGAAATGGTGAGCGGCGATTTGCAGGGCATGCAGCAGATTTTGAATAATATTTTGTCGAATGCGATTAAATATACTAAGGCACACGGCAAAATCAGCTTTTTGGCGCGTCGTGAGCCAGGTAATGAGCGTAACAGCGTGCACTATACATTTGTTGTTAAGGATACCGGCTGTGGTATGTCGGCCAAATTCCTGGAGAAGATTTATAAGCCGTTTGAACGCGATAGCCGTTTTGGTGTACCGCGCGTTACCGGCACCGGTTTGGGTATGACGATTGTCAAAAGCCTGGTGGAGCGTATGGATGGCAGCATTCATATCAGCAGCCGTGTTGATGAAGGCACCTGTGTAATTATTTCTTTGCCGTTCAATATTGTGAAAAAGGTAGAAAGCAAGCCGCAGGATGCGCAGCCGAAGCTGGAGGATTTTGCTGGTTGCCGAATTCTGGTAGCAGAGGACAATGATATCAACATGGAGATTATCAGCGAGCTGTTGACGATGAATGGCCTGGAGGTTGTGCCTGCTTGCGACGGCAAGGAGGCTGTGGAGCTGTTTGAGGCTTCAGAGGAGGGCAGCATCAGCATGGTGCTGATGGATATGCAGATGCCGCAAATGGACGGCTGCGAGGCAGCCAAGGCCATCAGAGCGCTGCAGCGTGATGACGCGCACACCGTGCCTATTCTGGCGCTGACCGGTAATAGCGACAGAAGTGACGTGGAGCGTGCGATGGCTGCCGGCATGAACGATTTTATGGTGAAGCCCGTACAGATGAAGCTGCTGGCGCAGATGATGAGTGCGTACCTGCAGCATTAAGAGCAGAAAGGGGTGCGAAGCTGTGCGTTTACAGGAACTGCCGCAGTATGTGGCGATTGATATCAAGGAAGCGCTGGAGGAGCGCTTTATGGACAGCGAGGCGATGTATGTGCGCTTTTTGCGCAAGCTGCTGACGACGGATGATTATAAATTGATGGAGGAGGCTGCGGAGGCAGGCAACTGGCAGGAGGTGCTGCGCTATGCACACAATCTGAAGGGTGTGTGTGCAACGCTGGGGCTGACCGGCCTGCAGGCGCAGTTTGCCGCTGTTGTTAGCCTGCTGCGTAGTGAGGATTACACCTTGCCGCAGCTGCAGGAAAAGCTGGCGACGGTGAAGACACAGTGGCAGCGCACACTGCAATATATTGAGCAGCTGGAGAGTGCATGATGGAGATACTAAGCGTAGCAGTGGGCGGTGCCCTGGGCGCAGTGTGCCGTTACCTGCTGGGCAATTTTATCAGCAGGATGAGCGGCAGCGCTCTTCCCTGGGGAACCTTCGCCATTAATATTATAGGCTGCTTTTGCATGGGACTCTTGATGACGCTGATTGTGGAGCGCGGTCTGCTGCCTGCGGCCTGGCGCCTGTTCTTGTGCGTAGGGCTCTTGGGCGGTTTCACCACCTTTTCCTCGTTTGGCTATGAAAGCCTGATGCTGCTGACGGAAGGCAATATCGCCGCCGCGGCAGCGTATAGCGGCGGCAGCCTGCTTTTGGGACTGCTGGCTGCGGGAGCAGGCGTGCTGGCGGGTAAAGGGGTATGAGGCTGACGCTGTAAGGAATAAACAACACTTGTGAAAATGTATGTTATAATCAGTGATATAGACTATGCGCAAAAGCAAGGGGGAGAATCATATGGGATTATTGTTAAATACTCTCTCTCCGGCAGTGTTATACGAGGAGATGGCTAAAAGTACATATTTTGTTGATAAAACAGCTTTTATAGGCCAAATGCTGCAGCGTATAGGTACCAATGGCAAGTATGTATGTATTACGCGCCCGCGCCGCTTTGGCAAAACCGTTATGGCCAATATGCTGGGAGCATTTTTGACTAAAAGTGCCGCTACGGAAAAGCTTTTTGCACAGTTAACCATAGGCCGTGATGCCGAGGCTATGCAGCATATTAATCAATACAATGTTATTTATATTGATTTCAGCAGAATCAGCAGTAATGATTACCAAAGCTATATAGATAATATTGCTGATGCCTTGAAGAACGATCTGCATAAGGCGTATCCCGATGTTGATTATCGTGCGGCAGGCGGCGTAGCTGAGGATTTGGAAAGAATTACTGCAGCGACGGGCGAAAGGTTTATTTTCATTTTTGACGAATGGGATGCAATCTTTCATGCTGCCTTTATTTCCGAAGATGACAGAAAAAAATACCTGCTGTTCTTAAAGGATTTGCTTAAGGACAGAGTATATGTTCAGCTGGCGTATATGACTGGCGTACTGCCGATATCAAAATATACCAGCGGCTCGGAATTAAATACCTTTGCGGAATATAATATGGCTACTATGTCATTATATAGTGATGTTTTTGGCTTTAATGATGCGGAAGTAGATGTGCTGTTTGCCAAGTATCAGGCTTTAACGGCTCAACCGCAGGTTACACGTGAAGGCTTAAAAATATGGTATGACGGCTATCACACTGCTGCCGGCAATTTACTGTATAATCCGCGCTCTGTTGTTATGGCTTTACAGAATAACCAGCTTTATAATTATTGGACCAGCTCCGGACCCTATGATGAATTGTTTTACTATATCCGTAACAATGTGACGGCGGTGCGTGATGATTTGGCGCTGATGGCTGCCGGTGAACGCATACCCTTGAAAATACAGGAATATGCGGCTATGCTGCTGGAGCTTAATACAAAGCAGCAGATTTTTTCAGCGATGGTTGTTTATGGCCTGCTGACATATGAAAACGGCAAAGTGTTCATCCCTAACAAAGAATTGATGGATAAATTTAATGAGCTGCTTTTGAATAAGGATTCCTTGGGCTACGTACATCAGCTGGCGGTAAAATCGGAAGCAATGCTGCAGGCTACGCTGAAAGGCGATACCGCTACAATGAGCAGGATTCTGGACTTTGCGCACAATACGGAAACACCGCTGTTGGCGTATAACAATGAAACCGAGCTGGCTGCTATTGTTAATCTCATATATCTGGCAGCACGTGACAGATATAATGTCCAGAGGGAGGATAAGGCCGGGACAGGCTATGTTGACTTTATCTTCTATCCCTATCAGGAAAACGATGATTGTCTTATATTAGAGCTGAAGGTGGACCATACGCCTGAGGAAGCGATTGAGCAGATTAAACGCAGGCAGTATGCGCTCAAATTTGCCGGAACTCTGGGAGATGGCAGCAAGCGTTATAAAGGACGGATTTTGGCTGTCGGTATAGGCTATTCCAAGAAAACAAAGCAGCACAGCTGTAAGGTAGAGGTGCTGCAGAAGTAGTTGGCTGTATAAAACAAAAAGCAATTTGTAACTGCGATTTGGCAGAGGCAAATTGCTTTTTATTTTTTATATTGTCAGTGTTTTTCTATGCTCTCTTGATATTCAACACGGCAATCGCTGCAAATATCAGTCCCATGCCGATGATTTTCACCGGCGTCAGTGCTTCCGCAAAGAAGATGACACCGACGGCGGCAGCCACAAAGGGCTCAATTGTCGCGAGGATGGAAGCCTGTCCTGCTTCAATCTGCTCCAGTCCCTTGGTGTAGAGCAGATAAGGAAGCACGGCGCAGAGCAGGCCCAGTCCTAAAACGCTGACGATGGACGGCAGGTCAATGGCTGCAAGACGCTGATAATCAAAATCTGCGAGCGGCCATGAAGCTGCGAGTGCCAGATAAAAGGTGTAGGCGGTGATGGTAAATGACGAATACCTGCGCACGGCGTACTTGCCGAAGATGCTGTACAGTGCGTAGCCGAAGCCGCTGCCCAGACCGTAGAGCAGGCCGCTGAGCGTAAGCGTCACACTGCTGCCGAAGACACCGGTGACACAGGCGCAGCCGCTGAAGGTGAGCAGCAGAGCGAGTGCCTTGGTGCGCGTGAAGGCTTCGCCGAAGCACAGTAGTGACATAAGCATAACAAAGACAGGCGCGGTGTAAAGCAGTAGCGCTGCCACTGCCAAGCTTGTCTGCTGCATGGCGTTGAAGTAGCAGTAGTTGAAGAATACCAGGCTGCAGATGCCTGTGCCTGCGAAGAGCCAGAGGTCACGCAGTCTGATGCGCAGGGCGGCACGTCCTGAGCGCAGCAGCGGCAGCGTGACGCAGATTGCCGCTGCCAGCGAACGCAACGCTACAATCTGCATAGAGTTGAAGCCATGCGTTGCCAGCGTCCTGACAAAAAGCCCGATTAAACCCCAGCAGACAGCAGCAGTGATGATGTAAAGATAGGCCTTTGTTTTCATTGCTCAGCCTGCTTCCTGCCGCGTCCCCAGAAGGTGTGGAATTTTTGCAGCAGCTCCTTGCCGGGCTTGGGCGGCCACAGCTCCTGCCTGTCGCTGTCACGCATGGCCGCCGCCAGATGCTCATAAATTTCCGGATACTGCGCATCGAGCGCTGCGATATGCTCCTTGATGTCCTGACGCATGGTGTGACCGTCATAAGGACAGGGGTTTTTGATAGGCTTCAGGCCAAGTTTTGCCACCAACTCGCGGATTTCCTGCTCGCGGTAGTAGAGCAGCGGGCGCAGTACCGTGATGCCGGAGCGCGAAAGCGGCGTTACGGGCAAAAAGGTACGCAGCTGGCCGCTGGTCACCAGATTCATGAAGAAGGTTTCTACGGCATCGTCATTGTGGTGTGCTAAGGCCACTTTGTTGAAGCCGAGCTCCTGTGCGCGGCGGTTGGTGGCGGCGCGGCGGAAGTAGGCGCAGGTGAAGCAGGGGCTGCCGCCCTTTTTTTCATGTGCCGCCATCACGTCAACATCGTCACTGTAGTGTGTAAGGCCGAACTGTGCGCAGAAGGCCTCCAGCTCCGCCTTGGGAAAGTTGGGTGCAAACATGCCGTTGACAGTGTAGCAGGCAAGGTCGAAGGGAATAGGCGAATATTTTTTGATTTCCGCCAGCATGGCTGTCAGAAGCATGCTGTCCTTGCCGCCGCTGAGGCCGACGAGGATGCGGTCGCCGGGCTGGAGCATGTCGAATTCTATAATAGCCCGCCACAGCTTGCTCAAATCCTTGGCGGGAACGAAGGTGCTTTTCTTAGTCATCTGTATAATCTCCTTTTGCATTACATAGCCTTATTTTAACACAATGCAGCTGCTTTTCCTAGCATCTCTCTAGGCAAAAGCAGCTGCTTTTCTTCTGCTAAGAGTCGCGTTTTGTGATATAATATTTAAGTCAAAAATATTTTTACCCAAGCAGAGGATGCAGGTGCATCCGTGAAATATGATGGAGGCTAACGACTGATGACCGATACAATGCAAGGACTCAATAAACAGCAGCTTGATGCAGTACAGACTATCAACGGACCGATGCTGATTCTGGCAGGCGCAGGCAGCGGTAAGACCAAGGTGCTTACCTGCCGCATTGCCCACCTGCTGCAGCAGGGTGTACGTCCCTATCGCATTTTGGCGATTACCTTTACCAATAAAGCCGCCGCGGAAATGCGCGAGCGTGTAGACCGTATGGCAGGCGCTGCTGCCAGAGATGTGTGGCTGTTTACCTTCCATGCCTTCTGTGCGCGTCTTTTACGCTATGAGCTGGAAAATCTCGATGGTTATGCCAATAATTTTGCTATTTATGATACGAGCGACAGCAAAAACCTGATTAAGCAGGTGCTGAAGGAAATGAACCTTGATGAAAAGCGTTTCCCGCTGCCGGCGATTATCAGCAATATCAGCAATGCGAAAAATGCTTTGCTGCTGCCTGATGCCTACGCCCGCGAGGCCTCCGGCTATTACGAGCAGCAGGTGGCAAAAATTTATGATGCTTATCAGAAAAAGCTGCAGGCCAACAATGCCGTAGACTTTGACGATTTGCTGCTGCTGGCGCTGCGTCTGCTGCAGGAAAACCCTGCGGTAAGAGAAAAATACCAGCGCAAGTTTGATTATCTGATGGTTGACGAATATCAGGATACCAACCATGCGCAGTATCTGCTGACGAAGCTGTTGGCAGCAGGCCACAGAAACATCTGCGTTGTAGGCGATGCTGACCAGAGCATTTACGGCTGGCGCGGCGCCGACATCCAGAATATCCTTGATTTCGAAAAAGATTACCCCGATGCCAAGCTGGTAAAGCTGGAGCAGAACTACCGCAGTACGCAGGTTATTCTGGATGCCGCCAATGCCGTTATTGATAACAACAGCGGACGCAAGCCGAAAAATTTGTGGACTGCCAACGGCAATGGTTCGGAAATTGTTTACTATCAGGCGAATGATGAAAGAGATGAAGCACGCTATGTGATTGAAAATATGCAGAAGCTACAGCTGAATGAAAGCGCCAAGCTGGGCGATATGGCAGTGCTGTACCGCACTAACGCGCAGTCGCGTGTATTCGAGGAAATGCTGATTAAAAGCGGTATTGCCTATACGATGGTCGGCGGTACGAAGTTCTATGAGCGCAAGGAAATCAAGGATGCGCTGGCTTATCTGCGACTGATTTTCAACCCCAGTGACAGCTTGAGCCTGCTGCGTATTATCAATGTTCCGCGCCGCGGTATCGGTGATGCTACGCTGGCACGTCTGCAGGAGCATGCTAATGCTACTGGCCAGACGCTGTTTGAGGTAGTGACCAATGCAGCGGATGTCCCCGGTCTTGCCAGCCGTTTTGCCAACAAGCTGGACGAGCTGAGCGCTCTGCTCTTTGAGCTGATGGGCGAGGCTGCCGATGTGCCGGTAAAACAGCTTTTGGATGATGTGCTGCTGAAAACCGGTTATCTGGAGGAGCTGCAAAGCAGCAAGGACCCGCAGGACGAAAGCCGTGTGGAGAACCTGAAGGAAATGCTGAGCGTAACCGAGGATTTTGCTGTCAAATGCGAGCGCAACGGCGAAGAACCGACGCTGGAAAACTTCCTGGCCGACGTAGCGCTGGTTGCCGATATTGATGATGCTGAGCTGGGTGAGGATGCAGTTACACTGATGACGCTGCATTCTGCCAAGGGCCTGGAATTCCCCAATGTCTTTTTGGTAGGTATGGAGGAGGGCATCTTCCCGCATTCCCGCACATTGATGAACGATGATGAGATTGAAGAGGAACGCCGCCTGTGCTATGTAGGCATTACGCGTGCGGAAAAGCATTTGTTCCTGAGCAACGCCAGAACACGCACTATCTACGGCCGCACGCAGTATTATACACCGTCCCGCTTTCTGCAGGAGGTGCCGCGTAATCTTGTGCATGTGATTAAACGTCAGGCACCGCAGCGTCCGGCGATGACGCAGCAGGTGCATAAGACGAGTGCAAGAGAGGCTGCAAGCTGGTTTGATGTAAGTAAGGCCAGCTTCTTCCCGAAGGAAAGCAGTGCGGCGGCCGGTTGCAGCTTCCGTGTCGGTGATAAGGTTATGCATAAAAAGTGGGGCGCAGGCACGATTGTTACTGCCAAGGATGCCGATGATGGACAGGAGGTTACAGTTGCTTTTGCCGGCGGTGGTATCCGCAGCCTGCTGACGAAGTATGCTAAGCTGGAAAAGCTGTAAGCCGTTTTTCAGATAAAAATCTTGGAGGATAAAGCAATGGCAGAAATGGATTTATTTGCTGATGAGCGCGCGGCAGATTTGGCTGAGGCCGAAAAGCTGCGCCGCGAAATCCGTCATAACGAATATTTATATTATGTATTGGATGCGCCGGAGATTACGGACGCCGAATATGACCGCATGATGGTGCGCCTGCGTGAGCTGGAGGCGCGTTATCCCGACAGCATTCCGGCCGATTCGCCTACGCAGCGTGTCGGCGGCCGTGCATCCTCGCAGTTTACCGAGGTGCGCCATCTGGAGCCGCTGCTGAGCCTGGGCAACGTGTTTTCCGCCGAGGAGCTGCGTGCTTTTGATGAACGTGTTCGCAGCGGTCTGCCTGCAGGCAGCAAGGTGGAATACGTTATGGAGCCGAAGATTGACGGCCTGGCCTGCAGCCTGATTTACGAAAACGGTAAGCTGGTGCGTGCCGCTACCCGCGGTGACGGCGTAGTAGGCGAAAATGTTACGGCCAACGTGCGCACAATCCGCAGCATTCCGCTGACGCTGAAGGTGCCTGAGGGTGAAGCAGTGCCGGAGCTGCTTGATGTACGCGGTGAGGTTTATATGCCGCGTCAGGCGTTTATGCGTTTAAACGAGCAGCGCGCGGAGCGCGGCGAGAGCGAGTTTGCCAATCCGCGTAATGCGGCGGCGGGCAGCCTGCGTCAGCTGGACCCGCAGGTGACTGCAAGCCGCAGCCTGAGCTTTTTTGCCTACTATCTGGTAGGCGAGGGTGCGCAGCCTAAGCACAGCGAATCGCTGGCTTTGCTGGCGCGCTACGGCTTTAAGGTGAGCGAAAATTATAAGGTTGTCGAAAATATCGACGAGGCGATTAAATATATCGGCGATTTCAACGAGCTGCGTCAAGGCCTGTCCTACGATACCGACGGCGCTGTTATTAAGGTCAACGATGCTTACCAACAGCGTATTCTGGGCGCTACAGGCAAGGATCCGCGCTGGGCAACGGCCTATAAATATCCGCCGGAGCAGGCGGAAACTACGCTGGAGGATATCGACTGGCGTGTAGGACGCACAGGCGTACTGACACCGACGGCAGTGCTGACACCGGTAAAATTAAGCGGCAGTGTTATTAGCCGTGCTACCTTGCATAACGAGGACTTTATCCGTGCCAAGGATATCCGCATCGGTGACAGGGTTATCATCAACAAGGCCGGTGAAATTATTCCCGAGGTATTGCGTGTAGTTGCTGAAAAGCGTACCGGTGACGAAAAAGAGGTAGAAATTCCCAGCGTCTGCCCGGAATGTGGCTGGCGTGTAGAGCGTCAGGGCGAGGAGGCAGCTATCCGCTGCACTAATCCGCATTGCCCGGCGCTCGGACGCGAGGGTTTGATTCACTTTGTCAGCCGTGATGCGATGAATATCGACGGCTGCGGTCCTTCCGTTATCAATGCACTGCTTGATGCAGGTCTGGTGCGCGATGCTGCGGATTTGTATAGCCTGCGCAAGGAGGATTTGCTGAAGCTGGAGCGTATGGGTGAAAAGTCTGCTGATAACCTGCTTGCAGCCTTGGCCGAGAGCAAGAAGAACGAGCTGGACAAGCTGCTCTTTGCTTTGGGTATCCGTCATGTGGGTGCCAAAGTAGCACGCATTCTGGCAACGGAATTCGGCAGCATGGAAAAGCTGCAGCAGGCACAGCCGGAGGAGCTGGCGCAGATTCGTGATATCGGTGATAAAATTGCGGAAAGCGCCGTCACCTGGCTGAACGTACCGGCGAACATCGACCTGGTGGAGCGCTTGGCGGCAGCAGGACTGACGATGACGTTTACACCGCCTGCCAGTCAGGAGGATAATCCCTTCTTCGGCAAAACGCTTGTCTTTACGGGCACTATGCCTACGCTGGGACGCGCCGAGGCAAAGACGATGGCGCAGGACGTGGGCGCTAAGGTCAGCGGCAGCGTCAGCAAAAAGACGGATTACGTCATTGCGGGCGCGGAGGCCGGTAGTAAGCTGGAAAAGGCACAGCAATTAGGCGTAACGGTTATTGATGAGGCTGAATTCCTGCGTATGCTGAAAGGTGAATAGAGTATAAAAATAGCGTGGCTGCGAGTAGCGGCCACGCTTAATTTTTTAGTGATGATATTCGTTTTTGTGTTCCTTAGCCAGCTCATCCCAAACAGGCAGCTGCAGGCCGGCGATTTCGGAGGTGAACGGAGTACCGTCGTTCTTTTCGAAATGCTTCCAGGCACGCAGTACATATTTAAAGCCGATATATTGCAGCGGTAAGTTGCAGTATACCATGAGAATGTTGGCGAAGTCGCTCAATTCCCAGAGCGCGCCTAAATCCATACCGGCGATGTTGGTGATAACGCCGAAGGAAATAACGATGAGGCACAGCACGCGGATAGCATTGATGAAGGATGCCTTGCTGGAAATGCGGTTAGCACACATTTCGGTGAAGGACATAAAGCCCAAGAGGCAGGTGAAGGCAAACAGGCCGAAGCAAACGCTTACGAGCAGCGTAACAACGCTGTAAAGCATGTCACTGCCACCGGTCAGAGCACCGCAGGAGGCTAAGAATTTATCGAGCTTGCCCATCTCAAACCAGGCATTGGCATCAGCTGTGAGCCACATGCTGCCCATGATAACGACAAAGCCTGTCAGGGTGCAGATAACGATGGTATCAAGGAAAACACCCAAGGCCTGCACGCAGCCCTGCTCGCAGGGGTGGTCAACCTCTGCTGCTGCTGCCGGCATGGTGATGGTACCCTGGCCTGCTTCGTTAGACATCAGACCGCGCTTAATGCCCTGGCTGAGCGCCAGACCGAAGGCACCGCCGAAAACGGCATCAGGCGCAAAGGCCTGCGTGAAAACGGAGCTGAAGAACAGCGGAATGCGGTCAAGGTTGCCGACAGTCAAAGCGATGACGGTGAGCACATAAATAACTGCCATAACGGGAACGATGCGGTCGGTAACCTTCGTAACCTTCTTGATGCCGCCGAAGCTGATAACAGCAGTGATAACAATAAGCACCGCAAAGGAAATCCAGTAGAGCGAAGAGTTGGTAGGGATGTTCACACCGGTGATTTTGCCGGCGATGGCACCTACGGCGGAAATAGTGTTGAAGCCCTGTGCAGGGAAGCACAGAAGCGCATAAACGATGTATAGCATGCTGAGCGCAACGCCGGCAGCGGCAGAATCGTTCAATAATTTGCGTGCGTAAAAGGGCAGGCCGCCGACATATTCGTTATCCCGCTTTTCCTTGAAAATCTGCGAAAGCGTGGATTCGGCGAAGGACGTTGCCATGCCGAAGAAGGCGGAAACCCACATCCAGAACAATGCGCCCGGGCCGCCGATGGAAATTGCGCCGGTTACGCCCAAGATATTGCCGGGGCCGACACGCATAGCGGTGGAAAGCAAAAAGGCTGTGAGTGAGGAAATACCGTTGCGCGTATGGTTGCGCTGCATCAGCACCTTCACGGCGAAGATAAAGTTGTGCACCTGTACAAAGTGCAGGCGGAAGGTGAAGTAAATACCTGTTCCGACCAATAAAATAATTGCCAGACTAAAATTTCCCAGGATGGGGATAGAACCGTACCAGTCGAGATTACAGGGGAAATCCCAGAACCAGTTGGAAACAATCTGGATTTTGGCGCAGATTGCGTTAACTGCATCAAATAAAGCTTGCATAAGACCTCTCTCCTATAGCTGTAAAATTATTTTGCCTGTGCGTTCAGGCGCAGCAAAGACAGCTTCATTATCTATATCTTAACCTTTTTTATATTGCTTGGCAATGGGCGCGGTGAAGTATACAATATCTGGGTAGTGCTATTTCCTCTGTAAGAGAAATCTATTATGTTCAGTTCTCATACATAATTTACAGACAAACAGCGTGATTTGTACTATAATATAAACTTAGGTAAGTAACATCTGCTGTCTTTCGCACAGATGTCTAAGTATTAAACTAGAAATGAGGGAATATGATGAAAGAGTATAATTCCGTATCGGAACCGTTTTTAGCGGAAGTGCGCGCCGTAGTCGGTGACGCTAATGTCTTTACCGAAGCTGAGAAGCTGGAGCAATACAAGACGGACGAGGAATATGATCCGCGCCGTTTCCGTGTGCCGGAGGCTGTTGTGCGTCCCGCCAATGCCGAAGAGATTGCCGCAGTTGTGAAGCTGTGCAATAAGTACAACGTGCCGCTGACTGTACGCAGCGGCGGTACCAGCCTTGCCGATGGCGCGATTGCTGTCTGCGGCGGTATTGTACTGCTCATGGAGCGCTTGAATAAAATTATCGAGATGAATACCGAAGCGATGTATGTTGTCGCCGAAGCCGGCGTGCGTACAGTTGATATTCAGAAGATGGCCAATGAAGCAGGCTATCTTTACGCAGGTGACCCCTGCAGCGCCGAAAGCTGCCTGATTGGCGGCAACCTGGCAACAAACGCCGGCGGTAACAAGGCAGTGCGCTATGGTGTTACCCGTAATCAGGTGTACAGCCTGGAGATGGTTACTCCGACCGGTGAAATCGTTGAGGTTGGCAGCCGTTTGAAAAAGTGTAGCACAGGCTACTGCATGGAGCAATTAGTTATCGGCAGTGAGGGTACTTTGGGTATTATCACCAAGGTAACGCTGAAGCTGCAGCCGCTGCCGCCGTATCGCTTTGATCTGCTGGCAGTTTTTGATGATGAGTTCAAGGCGCTTGATGTAGTGCCGAAGATTATGCAGGCCGGCCTGAACCCGACGAGCATGGAATATATGGATAATTCCTATGTACGCGCCTGCGCAGATTATATCGACTTTAAGGGAGCACCGCACTATGAGGACGGTATTTACGTTATCATTACGGTAGAAACGTTCAGCGAGGATGAGCTGGATATGAAGATGGAGCAGCTCGACGAGCTGTGCGAGGCAGCAGGTGCCGTTGAAGTTCTGGAAGCGGATGACCGTATCTGGGCAATGCGCCGCAACTGCCAGGAATCTATCAGCCTTGTAAGCAAGGTTTCCCTGACCGACGATGTTGTTGTGCCTGTAGACCGCATTGCGCCGACCATTAAAGAAATTATGCATATCGGCAGCAAGTATCCCTTCCCGATTCCGGTAAAAATCAATGCGCATATCGGTGACGGCAATCTGCATATCGTTCTCTGCAAATGCGATTTGGATGATGCAACCTGGGAAAAAATCGTGCATGACTTCCATGAAGAGGTTTATGCCTATGCTTACGCTCAGGGCGGCCGCTTAGCAGGTGAGCACGGCATCGGTGCCAAGAAGCTGGCTTATATGGAAGAGTTTACGCCTGCCGGTGAGCTGGAGCTGATGCGCAGGATTAAGCTGGCTTGGGATCCGAATCTTATCCTTAACCCCGGCAAAGTGTTCAACGCATAAGTAAGAGCGCATCTAATACTTCCTCTGCACTCCTTATAAAAATTAGAAAAAGAGATATATTATGAGCAATTACAATTCTGTAACTCCTGAATTTATTGATGAATTAAAAACGCTGTTGGGTGAAAAATATGTCAAAACCGATGCCGATACGCTCGACCGCTACAAGACGGACGAGGAGGCGGACGAGCGCTGCTTCCATCTGCCGGATGTAGTGGTAATTCCAGCAAACGCCGAAGAAATTGCCGGTGTAGTGAAGCTGTGCAATAAGTATCTCGTTCCGCTGACCGTGCGCGGTGGCGGCACAGGCATCGTTGACGGCGCTATTGCCGACAAGGGCGGCGTAGTGCTGCTGATGGAACGCCTCAACAAAATTATCGAGCTGAATAAGGAAGGCCTGTACATGGTAGCGCAGGCCGGTGTGCGCACGCTGGATATTCAGGCAGCGGCGAAGGCGGAGAATCTGCTGTATGCAGGTGACCCGTCGAGCAGCGACAGCTGCCAGATTGGCGGTAATCTGGCGACGAACGCCGGCGGCATCAAGGCCGTGCGTTACGGCGTAACGCGTAATCAGGTCTACGCTGTGCAGATTGTTACGCCCTACGGCGATATTGTTGAGCTGGGCTCGCCTCTGAAAAAATGCAGCACAGGCTACTGCATGGAGCAGCTTGTTATCGGCAGCGAAGGCACGCTGGGTATTATTACGCAGGTGACGCTGAAGCTGCAGCCCTTGCCTCCGTATAAAATCGATATGCTGGCGATTTTCCACGACCCGATGGCAGCAATCGGCGTTGTGCCGCAGCTTGTGAAAGCAGGTATCGACCCGACAAGCATCGAATATATGGATAACCCTAATGTGCGGACAACCTCGGAATATCTTGAGTTCCCCGGTGCGCCGCATATTGAAGACGGTATTTACGTTATTATTACGATAGAAACCTTCAATGAAGATGAGCTGGACATGAAAATGGAGCAGGCCGGCGATATCTGCGAGGCCGCAGGCGCTGTGGATGTTCTGGAGGCTGATGAGCGTATCTGGTCGATGCGCCGCAACTGTCTGGAATCTGTCAGCCTTATCAGCAAGGTGTGCACGACGGATGACGTTGTTGTGCCGGTTGATGAAATGAGCGATATGATTCAATACATCATTAAAACTGTGGCAAAATATCCCTTCCCGTTGCGCATCAACGCGCATATCGGTGACGGCAACCTGCATATCGTGCTGTGTAAGCTGGATTTGTCCGATGAGGAGTGGGAATCCGAACTGAGCCGTTTTACGGAAGAGGTTTATACATATGCTTATGCGCATGGCGGACGTCTTTCCGGTGAGCATGGCATTGGCAGCAAGAAGGCACACTTCTTGGAGCGCTTTACTCCGAGCGGGGAGCTGGAGCTGATGAGAAAAATTAAAAAAGCCTTGGATCCCAATAATATCTTGAATCCAGGCAAGGTTTTTAATTTATAAGACTATCTCAATGGTCTGCTGTAAAACTAAAATATGTAGCATTGTAGCTAAGTAGCAAAGGAGAGATTTTAGTATGACAAATTACAATCCCGTAACCGAAGAAGTCCTGGAGGAGCTGCGTAAATCAGTCGGTGCAGAGCATGTAAAAAATGATGCCGAAACTCTGGAGCGTTACAAAACCGACGAAGAGCCGGATGCTCATTACCATCATCTGCCGGAGGTAGTTGTAGCACCGGGCAGCACCGAAGAGGTGGCTGCTATTATGAAAATCGCCAATAAATATCTTGTGCCTGTAACTCCGCGCAGTGCCGGTACCAGTGTATCCTGCGGTGCGATTCCTGTTTTCGGCGGCATTGTGCTGCTGATGGAACGCATGAACAAGATTATTAAGCTTGATGCCGATGCTATGTATATGGAGGTTGAGGCTGGTGCGCTGACCTCCGATATTCAGGCTAAGGCTAACGAAGCAGGCCTGCTGTATGCCGGTGACCCCTGCAGCGCAGACAGTTGCATGATCGGCGGCAACATTGCAACCAACGCCGGCGGCAATAAGGCTGTACGCTACGGCACTACCCGTCATCAGGTTTATTCTATCGAGGTTGTTACTCCGACCGGTGAAATCGCTGAGTTGGGCAACCGCCTGAAAAAATGCAGCACCGGCTACTGCCTCGACCAATTGGTAATGGGCAGTGAGGGTACTCTGGGTATCATCACCAAAGCAACTCTGAAACTGCTGCCGCTGGCTCCGTATCGTCTGGATATCCTTGCAGTTTTCACTGAGGTACAGAAGGCTGTCGACCTGGTGCCTGCGCTGGTTAAGGCCGGCCTGAATCCGACAAGTGTTGAATTTATGGACAACGGCTTTGTACGTGCTGCCAGCGATTATGCAGAACAGCGTCTGCCGCATTACGAGGATGGCAGCTACGTTATCGTTACCGTGGAAACCTTTAACGAGGACGAGCTGGATATGAAGATGGAGCAGCTTGACGAAATCTGTACTGCCTGCGGTGCAACCGACGTTGTTGAAGCAGATGAGCGTGTATGGAAGGTACGCCGCAGCTGTCTGGAAGGCTCCAAGGCTTTGAGCAAGGTATCTACCTCTGATGACCTTGTTGTACCTATCGACAAAATCGCTGTCTGCCTGAACCACCTGATGGAGGTTTCCAAGCAATTTGATTTCGAATGCATGTGCCTGGCTCACGCAGGTGACGGTAACCTGCATTTTAACTGCCTGAAGATGGATATGACCGACGAAGAATGGGAAAAACAGCTCGCAGAGTTCCACAAAATCTGCTACGCATATGTTTACAGCCTGGGTGGCCGTCTTTCCGGCGAGCATGGTATCGGTGCGAAAAAGATTGACGCACTGGCAGCTTATTGCGACCCGGTAGAAATGTCTATCATGAAGACTATTAAACGCGCTATGGACCCGAACAATATCCTGAATCCGGGCAAGCTTATCCGTGCCTGATTCTTTTTGAGCACTGCTGAATAATTTTAATATAGCGTCCGACGTACTCTTATATGCAAGAGTACGTCGCTTTTTTTATTTACAATATTCCTCGCCTACATTATAAATGTTGCCAACTTGATAGAGGCAGAGTTAAATAAATTGCGGAAAATTAAAAAACTATTGCTTGTAAAATACGTATATGTTATAATGCTGTCTATATAAATTTAATTAGGAATAATGAATATATATTATGAAAAGGGGAGGAGAATGATGAATATGACAGAGGAATACAATCGCCTGATAGGCAAGCGTGTAAAAATGCAGCGCATTTCCGCTAAGGTATCTCAGACAGAATTGGCGAAGGAGATGGGGGTAACTCAAACGCATCTTAGCAACATTGAAAATGGCCGCGCAGGCCTGACAATACCTAATCTGATTAAGATACATCAGATTTTGGAATGCCCCATCAGCGCTTTTTTTGTGGATATCGAAGGGGAAAAGGAAGCGCCGGATAATAATGAGATAACATTGGAAAATGTTATGGAGCTGGCAAGACTCCTGAAAAAGGCGCGTGCCTGAAATAAAAAGCAAAGTCATTTAAGGGCTTTGCTTTTTATTTTTGCTGTGGCAGTATTTTTAGAAAAGCTGTTTTTTACTCAGGCAGGAATTTCGGGATTCATGGCGAACTATCCATATATTACATATTTTTTAAAGGAGCAATTAGATGAGTACATTCACCAAGGTCCTGTTGGCCACAGATCTGTCCCCGCAGGCTGATAAATTGACCGAGTGTCTGTTTTGCTTATGCCCCGATACGGAAACGGAAGTGGTTTTGGCTCACGTCTTTGATGATGACGATGATGCCGACCCTGACGGTAGCAGCTTTAAAAAAGCGCGCAGCCGATTGGATGGGTATAAAAATGATATAGAGCAGGCAGGCTATGAAGAAATTTCCATTGTAACCCCGGCAGGCGAGCCCTGCGAAACCTTAAGCAGGCTGGCGGAAGAAAACGACGCTGACCTGATGCTGGTAGCATCTCACCGCAAGGGCTTTTTGAAGCGTGCGCTGATGGGCAGCACTACCTATGAGCTGGCACGGGCTACAATGATTCCCCTGCTGATTAATAAGGATGAGGAAGATGAGGTTACAGAAAATCTGCTGGATACTGTGCTGATACCGACCGATTTTTCCCGTAAATCCTTAGAAGCGCTGAACGTTATCCGTAGCCTGCGTGAATATGTAGGCAAGGTATTGTTTGTGCATGTTGTTGAGCATAGCAGAAACAAACATGATTACAAGGAAAAATACGGCAGTGCCAAGATGTTTTTGCAAGAGCTGGTAGACGAAATGAAAATTTTCGGTATTGAAGCCGATTACCGCATTGCACATGGCGTAGCCTCCAGAAAAATTGCCGCTATCTGTGAGCGCGACAATGTCAGTCTGATTATGATGACTAAAACCGGTGCCGATATGACTAACGGTGATGACTTGGGCAGCACCTCGGAAAACGTGGTTCTGAATTCTGATTGTGCGGTAATGCTGTTGCCGGCTGAAGACAGTGATGAGGAGGATACCTTCTCCTAAACTGCCGCAGAAGAATTTTTTTTGATGATTTTATAAAAAATTTTACGAAAAACGCTTGACTTTCATTAAAAATGCCAGTATAATACTACTTGCAGTTATGTTGACTGCGGGTACGTATTGTGCTGGCAAATTGAAAATAGTTTAAAGTTTTCAACCTTGGAGAGATGACCGAGTGGTTGAAGGTGCACGCCTGGAAAGCGTGTGTACGGGAAACCGTACCGAGGGTTCGAATCCCTCTCTCTCCGCCACTTAAAAATCTGCCGCACTTAGCGGCTTTTTTAATAAAATCATATAGCTTGTTTCTCTGTAGGATCGTAGAGCCGGGTCCTGCGCAATGGGAGCCTGTGAACCAGGTCAGGTCCGGAAGGAAGCAGCCTTAAGCGGATACTTTCATGTGCCGTGGGGAAGCCCGTCTTTGCGGTCCTACAGGGAAATAAACAAAGAAAATCCGTCGCATGTGCGACGGATTTTTTTGTGCTGCGCTTATTTGCTGAGCAGCTCGATTTTTTTCATATAGGGAGCAACGATAGTAGCGATGGCCTGAGGATTTGCTGCCTGCCAGGCGGCAAAGTCCAGACCGCTTTGGGCGATATGCTTGCCGATTTCCAAAAGCACGAAGGGGATATCTTCGGCGAGCAGTGTGCCTACTTCTTCCCCTAGGCGTTCGCTGCCCTGCAGTGAGCAGCCGTTGATGTACATAGTGAAGGCTGGGTGTGCTGTACCCTTGATGACCTTAATTGTACCGCGGAAGCCGAGTTCGCCTATTTGGTGGGTGCCGCAGCTGGAAGGACAGCCGGAAATATAAATCTGCGGCAGAGCATCACTGGCGGCGTACTGCGTAGCCATTTCTTCGAAGCAGCTTGTCAATAGGCTTTGGGAATCTCCCATACCCATCTGGCAGACAGTGGAGCCGATGCAGGCCACGCTGCTTGTGAAGGCATTATAGGCTGTGTCAGGCGTGAGCGACATTACCTTTGCTGCTTCGGGAGCAGTGAGGTTGATAATATAGACGCTTTGGTCGGGTGCAAGACGCAGCTCGGCGGCTTTAACGTTCTGCAGATAATCCGCCAGAGCGAGGAAGCTTTCAATTTTGGGCAGTCCTGCCTGTGGATGATAATTTACGGCGTAAAGACCTGGCTGCTTCTGGGAGGTAATGCGGAAGCCGGTGATGAGCTTGAAGTCGCGCTTGGTGATTTTTGTTGCCTCAGGCTGCAAATCAAGACCGCCTTCCTGCAGTGCCTGCAGGAGGCGTTCGCTGTAGGCTGCTTTGTAAGCGGCTTCGCCGCCCAAAAGCTCAGGCAGATAACGGGTGCGTGCTTTGGATCTTTGCGTATAGGTACCGCATTCGCGGAAGGTAGCAAGCATTGCCTTGATATGATACAAGATTTTTTCGGGAGCAACAGCCTCGGCCATTTTTATACCTATGCAGGGAGCAGGGCCCAGGCCACCGGCGCTGTAGACATCGAAGCGACCGTCGGGACGGGCGGCGAAGCCTAAATCGCGCATGGTGGCGTGCGTAATATTTTGCGGGGAATTGGAAAAGCCGGTCTTTAATTTGCGTGGCAGCTTGCCGTCGGGAATGGCAGCGACAAGATACTGCGCTGCAGCTTCGGCGTAAGGCAGCACGTCAAAATATTCCTCGCGCTCTACACCGCTTAAGGGTGAGCAGAGGACATTACCGGGATAGTCACCGCCGCAGCCGAAGGGGATGATATCCGCGTCCAGGCATTGCTCCAAAATTTCAGCGGCAGCCTCGGCGCTGAGGTCGTGCAGCTGGATAGTCTGGCCGGTGGTGAAGTGAATGCGGCTGATGTTATACTTGCGGATCATCTTGGTGATGAAGGCCAGCTTATCTGCAGTTATGCGTCCGGCGCTGCAGCGCAGGCGTAGCATATTGCTTTTGCCGTCGCGCTGGGCGAAGCTGCCGAAGTAACCGGAAAACTCCTTATAGGCAATTTTGCCGATTTTCTCGTTATGATAGTCGGCAGTCTGCCCGGAAAATTCCGGCAGCTGCCTGCGTAAAAAGTCCTTGTCAATTTCGGGGATGGTCATTGCTGTAGCCTCCTTTTGATTAGCTGACAATATTATATAATACTTTAGTGCATTAGTAAAATATTTGTTTTAGCGGGAGCCGGGGGACTGCAAAACTTCAATTTACATTTCAGGCTATTTTGAGTATAATAATTATGTATGTAATAAATTCCGGGGAGGTGCGGTGATGGCTTATGTAGCATTATACCGCCAGTGGCGTCCGCAGGATTTTGACGCTCTTGTGGGACAAAAGGCTGTGAAAACAACCTTGAAAAATGCTTTGGCAAGCGGTAAAATTGCTCACGCCTATTTGTTTTCCGGTCCACGCGGCACCGGTAAGACCAGTATGGCGCGTATTCTGGCCAAGGCCCTGAATTGTGAGCAGGGGCCGACTGCCGAGCCCTGCGGTCAATGCGGCAACTGTCAGCGTATTGTGCAGGGAACCTCTCTGGATGTAATTGAAATTGACGCTGCATCCAACACCAGTGTAGATAATATCCGTGACCTGCGCGAGCAGGTAGCCTTCACGCCGGCGGAAAGCCGCTATAAGGTTTATATTATCGACGAGGTGCATATGCTGTCTACGGGCGCTTTTAATGCCTTGCTGAAGACATTGGAGGAGCCGCCGGCACACGCTGTATTTATTCTGGCGACGACGGACCCGCAGAAGGTGCCTGCGACAATTCAGTCGCGCTGTCAGCGCTTTGAATTCCGCAGGGTAACGGTAGACGAAATTGCGGAGCATCTGGCCATGGTAGCCGCTGGCAGTGGCATTGAGGCAGATGCGGACGCGCTGCGCTTAATAGCGATTCAGGCTGAGGGAGGTATGCGTGATGCGCTGAGCCTGCTGGACCAGTGTGGTGTCATGGCCAAGCGCGTTACTGTTGCTACCGTGCGCGAGGTGCTTGGTATCGTAGGACGCGAAGCGCTGCACGAGCTGACAGGAGCAATAGGCCGCAGACAGCTGCCGCAGGCGCTGGCTACGCTGAATCTGCTGCTGGAGCAGGGTAAGGATGTCAAGCAGGTGCTTACGGAGCTTATTGAGTATCTGCGGGCGCTGGTGCTTTATCTGGCAGTTCCTGATTATGAAGAAATTTATCTGACGGATACCAAAGAAGCGCTGGCAGAGCTGGCGCCGTTATTTGGGCGTGATCGCTTGCTGGCGGCGGAGGAAAGACTGCATAGTGCTATTCAGGAGCTGCGCGGCTCAATGCGTCCGCGCATCACTGCGGAGCTGTGCTTATTGGATTTGTGCCGCGTAGAGGGCAGCACATTGGCTGCTTTGTCGGCAAGGATAGAACAGCTGGAGCGTCAGCTGGCAGGTGGTGTAATGCCTGTTTATCAGCAGGCTCCGGTTAATGCTCAGCCTGTGCCTGCTGTGGCAGTGCAGCAGCAAGCTGCACAGGAACATGCAGCGCCGGCAGCGCAGCAGCCTACTGCACAGCAAGCTTCGGCGGCAATGCAGATGCAGGCAGCGAAAGCTGCTCCGGCTAAGAAGCCTGCAGCAGCGCAGCAGCCTGCTGCTGATACGCTGGCTGCAGCGGTGAACGCTGCGCCTAAGCCTAAAAGTGCCAGAGTGCAGCAGACAGAGGAATATGCCGGTGATTTTGCCGCCGGTGAGGATTTCTGGAAGCAGGCTCTGGAGATTATGAAGGCTGAAAAGAAGAACTCGATGGTGTCCTGTGCTAAAAACGGCAGAGTCTTCAGCTTTGCCAATAACATTCTGCAGGTGGCCTTTAAGGCGCCCTTCCTTGCGGACAGAATGAACAAGGATGACTATCGCGGTGCCTTTGAAGAGGTTCTGCTGCGTCTGGCAAGGCGCGAAATCAGACTGGAGGCTGTTATTGAAGGCAAGGCCAAGCTGCCGCAGCCCCCTGCAAAAAAGCAGGTAGTACAGCAGCCAGAGGAGAGCGAAGCGCAAAGTCTGGAGGCAGCGCAGCTGCCGGAAAATCTGCGCAAGGCCTTTAACGCCTTGGGTGGCAGCGTAACAGATATATCTGACCAATGAAACTAAATTGAGACTAGCAGGTCTTGGCTTATGTTTCTGAGAATATATAATATCAATATATGTAAATATCAAGGAGGAATTTAATTATGTTTCCAGGTGGCATGGGTAATATGCAGGCAATGATGAAAAAGGTACAAAAAATGCAGTCTGATATGGCGAAAATGCAGGAGGATCTGAAAAGCCGTACTGTAGAAACGTCTGTTGGCGGCGGTGCTGTAACCGTTGTTGTCAGCGGTAAAAAAGAACTGAAATCCATTAAAATCAATCCGACTGCTGTAGATCCTGAAGATGTAGAAATGCTGGAGGATATGCTCCTGACAGCTGTCAATGACGCTATGAAGCAAATTGACGAGCTGACCGAAAAAGAAATGGCTAAGGTTACCGGCGGTATGAAGCTGCCTGGCATGTTCTAAGCTGATGGCAAGAATGATCAGGCCGCTGGCTAATTTATACGAGCAGCTCAGGCGTTTACCGGGCATTGGTTCGAAAACAGCTATGCGACTGGCCTATCATGTGATTGACATGCCTGCGGAGGATGTGAAGCAGCTGGCGGCGGCTCTGAGCGGCGCCAAGGAGCAGATTCACTATTGCAGCCGCTGCTTTAATCTTACTGACAGCGATGTATGCGAGATTTGCCGCGACAGCTCGCGCGATAGCTTTACTATCTGCGTAGTAGAGCAGCCGCAGGATATTGCGGCGATGGAGCGCAGTCATGGCTATCACGGATTGTATCATGTGCTGCATGGTGTGCTGTCACCGCTGGATGGTATTGGTCCGGAAAAGCTGCGCATCAGAGAGCTGCTCTTGCGCCTGCAGCAGGAATCAGTCAGTGAAATTATTATTGCAACCAACTCAGATGTAGAGGGTGAGGCGACTGCTACCTATCTGGCGCAGCTGCTGAAGCCTGTAGGAATAACCGTCAGCCGTATTGCTCATGGCCTGCCGATGGGCGGCGATTTGGAATATGCTGATGAAATAACCTTGTCTAAGGCGCTGGAAAACAGGCGCACGATGTAGAAAGGACTGGCGTTATTTATTTATGGAACTTAATGCTATTTTGTCACCGCTTGGCGCTTTTGGACCGATGATTGCTGGCGTGCTGTTGCTTTTAGTAATAGTAAAGCTGCTGTCGATGCCCTTCAAGCTGGTGTGGAATGGTCTCTGCGGCGCTTTACTGCTGTGGTTTATCAATGTAGTAGGCTCTTTAGCTGGCTTTACGATGAAGATTACTATTATCAAGGCTTTGATTGCCGGCTTCTTTGGTGTTCCCGGTGCTCTTGCCGTAGTGCTGTATGAGCTTTTAGTTAAATAAGATAATTTGCTTTTGCCCCTGCACGTTGCTGCAGGGGTATTCTTATGCGCTTCGACGGGATAATCGTAAATAATATTGTATACACGGCAATAATACTGTATACAATCGGACTTTTCTCTGATAAGTTGTTATAATTAGCTTAACAGCTTTTTTACTTAATTATCTGGGGGTTGTAAAAATGAATTTATCTACAAAAATTTTAATCGGCCTTGCGCTTGGTATTATTGCAGGCCTGGAGCTGGGTGCTGAAGGCGCCGGCTTCGCCAAGACCTGGATTGGTCCTCTGGGAACAATTTTCATGAACATGATCAAAATGGTTATCGTACCGCTGGTATTCTCCAGCCTGGTAATTGGTGTCACCAGCCTTGGTGATATCAAAAAGGTAGGCCGTATCGGTGTAAAAACTGTAGCGTACTATCTGGTAACCACTGCTTTTGCTATCGTTATCGGTCTGGCAATCGGTACCATCATGCAGCCGGGTGTTGGCCTTCATATGGCTGCTGATACCGCTAAGGTTGCTGCTAAGGCTGCACCGCCTATTTCCAAGGTTATCATTGACATTTTCCCGACTAACCCGCTGGAAGCTATGGTTAAAGCCAACATGCTGCAAATCATCGTTTTCTCTCTCTTCGTTGGCGCTGGTATCACCGTTGTCGGTGAAAAGGCTAACGCTCTGAAGCACACCATCGATGGTCTGGCTGAGGTTTCCTACAAAATTGTCGGCATGATCATGGCTGTTGCTCCGATTGGTGTTTTCGGTCTGATTACTCCGGTAGTTGCATCTAACGGTCCTGCTGTTCTGCTGCCGCTGCTGAAAGTTGTTATCGCTGTATATCTGGCTTGCCTCCTGCACGCCGTTCTCGTTTATGGCTCTATGATTAAATTCCTGGCAGGCATGGGCTTTATCCAATTTATTAAGGGTATCGCTCCGGCATCTCTGATGGCCTTCAGCTCCTGCTCCTCCGGTGGTACTCTGCCGCTGACCATGAGCTGTGCTCAAAAAATGGGCGCTTCCAAAGAGGTTTCCAGCTTCGTTCTGCCGTTGGGCGCAACCATCAACATGGATGGTACTGCTGCTTATCAGGGTGTATGCGCACTGTTCATTGCTCAGCTGTACGGCATTGACCTCACCGCTTCCCAATACATGACCATTATCGTTACCGGTACTTTGGCTTCTATCGGTACTGCAGGTGTTCCGGGCGCAGGCTTCATCATGTTGACCATGATTCTGACCAGCCTTGGTCTGCCGCTGGAAGGCTCTGCTCTTATCGCAGGTATCGACCGTATCCTGGATATGCCGCGTACCTCTGTTAACATCACCGGCGATGCTGCTGTAACTCTGCTGGTTGACAAGAGCGAAAAAAAGCATGCAGAAGCTGAAGCTCCTCTGTACTAATTAAATCTGTCTTTCCCTTGGCGTCAGCTGCAGTAGCGGCTGGCGCTTTCCTTTTGCAGTAAACAATGTAAATAAAGCATTTTTTAAGGATTGTTACCTGAATTTTACAGCTTAGTTACATTTAGCGGCAGGAAAACACCTGTCTCACGCAGAAATTTATAAATACTATTTTCATTTGCTGGCGAAGGTGTTAAAATAAGGTGTTATTATGAATGAGATGGAAAAATTACAGTATGTATTGTTTGAGCGACTCCACCGTCGTGCTCCTGGCATTGATAAGCTGGACCGTTTGTGGGACGCTGCTGTGCTGCTGCCCTTAGTGCGTACTCCAGAAGGCATCAGTGTGCTTTTTGAAGAGCGGGCGCATACGCTGCGCAGTCAGCCGGGTGAAATATGCTTTCCCGGCGGTAAGTACGAATGTGCGGATAACAGTTTCCGCAATACCGCAGTGCGCGAAACCTGTGAGGAGCTTGGCCTGCAGCCGGAGAATATCACCATCTGCGGTGAACTGGATTGTCTGGTAACGCATAACGGACCGATTATCCACCCCTTTGTTGGTCTGATTGATGATATCAGCAAGATTACGTACAGCAAGAGTGAGGTGGAGCGCATCTTTACTGTGCCGCTAAAGGTGCTTTTGGAGCAAAAGCCGCGGCGTGGCTCTGTGCAGCTGGCAGATCATCCGGGTGATGATTTCCCGTTTGACCTGGTGCCGCAGCGCAAGCGTGGCTGGCGCATGAACAAGTCCTATTATGTGTATTTTTACCTGTATGAGGATAAGGTTATCTGGGGCCTGACTGCACGCATGCTGTATGCGTTCCTGTACCGCAGCCGCAAGGAGCTGACGGAATATCTGGCAGAAGAAATTGATTGAGAGGTTATATAAGGATGAAAAGCATTCTCCAGACAAAAATTTTAATGATTGTAACGGCTATCTGTGTAGTAGGCTATATTGCCTTCGGTTATTTCTTTCCGGAAACGGGATTGGATAATCTTGCGCCGACAGACAGGCTGAATCTGAAAAAGAATATCGTTGTTATGGGTGTTGACGAACGCTCCGATGATGTGGGCCGCAGTGATACGCTTTTTGTCGTAATGTTCGACAGCAGCAACAAAAGCGCTTCCCTGCTTTCGGTACCGCGTGATACACGTGTACGTATTGACGGTCACGGCTGGGATAAGATTAACCATGCCTACGCTTACGGCGGACGTGAGCTGACCCAGAAAACTGTAGAAGAGCTGCTGGGTATCAAAATCAACAATTACGTAATGGTTGATTTTAAAGGCTTTACCGGTCTTGTTGATGCTATCGGCGGTATTGATATCGATGTTGAAAAGGATATGTATTATCATGATACCTGGGACGGCTTTACCGTTGACCTGAAAAAGGGCCGTCAGCATCTGGACGGCAAAACAGCCATCCAATATGTACGCTTCCGTGATGAAGAGGGCGATATCGGCCGTATTCGTCGTCAACAGCATTTCCTGATGGCAGTTTACGACAAGATTACCTCTGCCGATATGCTGCTGCATATCCCCGGCCTGGCTAAGCAGCTGACCTCTATGGTGAAGACTGATATGCCTCTTGGTGATATGATGGATTTGGGCAGAGCGCTGCATTCCATGGTTAAGGAAAAGGGCCTGTCTATGGCGATGGTTCCTGGTACTCCGAAGTATATCGACGGTATCAGCTATTGGCTGCCGGATATTACCGACCTGCGTGAGCTGATGGTTAAGATGCAGGGTGCAACCATGACGGAGCACTACAAATCTGCAGCTGAGCTGATGGAGAAGGAATACAATAACGCTGTGGAAAAGGTAGAAAAGGGTGATGACAGCGAGGAAAACAAGGAAGCTGTCAAGGAAGAAAAGGAACTGAAGGCTAAGAAAGAAGAAAAAGCGAAGGAAGAAAAGAAGAAACAGGCTGATAAAGACAAGGATGCAGGTAAAAATACTGCTTCCCAAGAAGCTTCCTCCGACAGCCGCGGAGTTGTACGTCTTGTTAACTGCAGCGGCAGCAAGACAGCAGGCGCAGATGCTGCTGCGCGCTTGCGCAATGCAGGCTTTGAGGTTATCAGCGGCGGCAGTGGTGATGTAATTGCCAATACAATTGTTATTTCTACGACTAATAATGGTGCTGTTGTCAATCGTCTTTCCAACGTTCCCTTTGCGCACCAAATGCGCATCAGCCGCGACGGTGCTGCTGACTGCGATGGTGTTGTTATGCTGGGCTCAGACTTCAAATAAGCTGTAAGCGGTCGCAGGTGTGATACTGCGGGCTATGATAATCAATAATGTAATTGTCCACGAATCGTAAGGTGTGCCGGAAGTTCGTGGACAATTTAGTCAGCTAACGTAAAAAAATTTACAAAAAACTCTTGCATTTTGTATACAAAGATGGTATACTAAGAACATCAAAACAGCCCCTCATTTGGCCCTTCTTCGTAAGGGCTTTTTTTTTTGCCATTTTTAGAAATTTAGTATATAATTTTTGAAATATTGTCAGTTAGCCATAGTCAATGTAGCAATAGTTTTCAGAATATGGTACAATATAATATAATATGGGAGCAGAACGGATATAACTTATATAGAGAATATTCATAACTAACAGGAGGCTTATATGCACGATGAAATACATGTTGTCGTAGATAGTATTTCGGCAGCAGACGAAACAGCTTTGAAGGATGATCCACGTTGCCACATTCTGCGTTTGATTATCCGTCACGGAGATTTGGAATGGCAGGATGGGGAACGTTCGCTAGCAGAATTGTTCGGTATGGTAGACGCAACCGGCAAACTGCCGATTACCTCACAGCCGCCTATCGGCGTTGTAGTGGAGCTTTTCACCAAGCTTGCTCAGGAAGGCAAAAAAGTTATTATGCTGACAGTTGACAGCGTGCTCAGCGGTACCTATCAGACCGCCTGCGTTGCTGCACGTCAGGTAATGGATGATATAAAGGGCGCGGATATCCGTGTAATCGACAGCAAGACTGCTGCCTGCCCTATCAGCGGTATTGCGATGGAAGTGCTGAAGCATACAGCTGCAGGCATGGATATTGACGAGGCCGAAAAAATGGCGCGTGAGATGGTTGCGCGTACAGAAACATTTTTCAGTGTAAATACATTAGACTATTTGCAAAAGGGTGGACGCATTGGCGCAGTTGGCGCGTTGATAGGAAGTATTTTTGGTATTCGCCCTATTGTGCACTTAGATAAAGAGGGCAGACTGGAAGTTGCAGACAAATGCCGTACCCGTAAAAAGGTTATGAAGCGCATGGTTGAGATGGCTGCTGAAAAGGCACCCATTGAAGCAATTTTCGTCGCTCATGCAGAGGCTTTGGCAGATGCAGAGGATTTGAAACAGCAGTTGCAGGGATTGTTCCCGAATGTACCGACTATGCTTACAGGTATCGGCACCGTTTTGGCTGCTCATCTCGGACCTGGTGCTATCGGCGTATTTGTCCGTCGCAAAGCCTGAAAGGAAAGGTGTGGGGTTTAGATGAATAACAGCAAGGTAATTACCGGCAAGCAGTTGAAGGATATGCTGCTGGGTGCTTACCATAGCTTTGAAAAGAATTTTGAAGCTATTAATGATTTAAATGTATTTCCGGTACCGGATGGCGATACCGGTACTAATATGATGCATACTATGGCGTCCGTGGCAAAGGCTATCAGCGCAATGAGCGATGAAGCTGAGGCCGGCGAAATCGGTGCCGCAGCTGCCCGCAGCGCTATTATGGGCGCACGTGGCAATTCCGGCGTAATTTTATCGCAGCTGCTGCGCGGTATCGGCAAGGGTGTTGCCGGTAAAAAGACGCTGAACAATACAGAAATCGGTAAGGCCTTCCAGTTTGGTATTTTATATGCCTATCGCAGTGTATCCAAGCCGGTAGAAGGTACTATTCTGACAGTGGCCCGCGGCATGGCCAAGGGTGCTTATAACGCTGTCCGCGGCAACGTTAGCCTGGAGGAAGTACTGCTGGAGGCTATCAGCAGCGGCAAGGAAGAGCTTGCAAGAACTCCGGAGCTGTTGCCTGCATTGAAGGCAGCCGGTGTTGTTGATGCCGGCGGCCAAGGCCTGATTGTCTTTTTCGAGGGCTGTCTGGCAGGCCTGCGCGGTCAGGACTGCGAAGTGCTGCCTGTTACACCGCGTGCCAAGATACAGATTCAAAAGGGCGAGCCGCTTGATTTGGAATATCCTTATTGCACCGAATTTATCGTTAAGGAGGCTAATGTTGATAAGCAGACTGTCAGCAAGGCCTTGGAGGGCATGGGCAATTCCATGATTGTGGCAGTGGTAGAGGATATTGTAAAAGTGCATATCCATACCAAGCATCCCGGTGATGCGCTCAATATGGCGCAGACATGGGGCACGTTGCATGATATCAAAATAGAAAATATGCGTGACCAGCACGAAAACCGTCTCTTTACTGCTGAGGATATTCAACCGGTAAAGCATGGCGTTGGTGTGCTTACTGTTGCAGCCGGCGACGGCATTGCCAAAGTTATGCATGAAATGGGCGCTGCAGAGATTATCAGCGGCGGACAGAGTATGAATCCTCCGGTAGAAGAGTTTGTCAATGCTATTGAAAACGGTATCTGCGAGCAGTACATTATTCTGCCGAACAATAAGAATATTGTTTTGGCGGCTGAGCAGGTGCGTAAGCTGCTGGGTAATTCCAAGGTAGCCTATGTTCCTACTACCAATATGGCACAGGGTTTGTCCGCACTGCTGCATTTTGATGCAACACGCAGCATGGATGAAAACACTGTTATTATGACCAAGGAAGCCAAGGAAACAGCCAGTGGCAGCATTACCGTAGCTGTACGCGACAGCGTAGTAAACGGTATTGCTATCCATGAGGGCGATTATCTTGGTATTTTAAATGATAAAATTGTTTGCAACGGCAGCAGCATGGAGGAAGTGCTGCAGAAGATGCTGACAGATGGGGATTATGAACTGATCAGCTTATATTATGGTGCCGATGTAACCGAAGAGCAGGCTGAAAAGCTGGCAGCTGAAGTGGAAGAGCTGAATGATGAATGGGAGGTTGAAACCTTTTACGGCGGACAATCGCTGTATCCGATTCTGTTGGCAATGGAGTGATGAATATGCTTACAAGTCAGGAATTAACCAACCTGTTGCGCGAGCGTGGCTATAAGGTCACCCCTCAAAGACTTGCTGTTTATGAAGCATTGGCTGATGAAACATGGCATCCGAATGCAGAGATGCTGTTCAATAAGCTGCAGCCGAAGTTTCCTGCTATGAGCTTTGCTACGGTATATAAAACTGTAGAGATTCTGCACGATATCAACGTTATTCAGATTCTGAATACGGGTGAGGACAGCTTCCGTTATGATGCCGATGTCAGCGAGCATTATCATCTGCGCTGCTTGAAATGCGGTGCGGTAGACGATGCGCTGATGGATGACGGCGTTAAGCTGCAGCTGACACAGGATGTAGAAAAGCAGAGCGGGTATACTATCAGCCGCCGTCAGTTCTATTTCTTTGGTCTGTGTCCGAAGTGTTCTACGATGCATTAAACTATAAAGAAGTGTACCGATTCTCTAGCTGATTGGTACACTTTTCTTTATATATTGGGTAATTATGTCAGATTTTTGTAGCGGTATTTTTACCAAAATGCCACAATAGCAGTTAGTGAATTTGCTATAATAAAGATGTTATATTGATAGGAGTGAAGGCGTTGTGCTAAACGACTTTCAGATTGTGATGCTGGCCAGTGGCAGCAAGGGAAATGCCGCTTTGATAAGCACAGCAAAGCAACGCTTTTTGGTTGATATAGGTATCAGCTGCAGAGCGTTGACAACGAGAATGAAGGAAATAGGCGTCAGCGTAAACGAGCTGGACGGCGTGTTTATTACACATGAGCATGTCGACCATGTCCGCGGGCTGGCAACCTTTTTAAAAAATTATCAGGTGCCTGTATATAGCAGTGCGCTTACCTGGCGTGCAATATTAGCCAAGGACAGCAGTCTGGTGCGCCAGAATTGCCGTCTTATTGATAATAACCGTCTGCTTTGCGGTGATCTGGAGGTGCAAAGCTTCAGTATTCCGCATGATGCCGTTGACCCGCACGGATATATCTTTACGAGCCGCAGCAATGGTTCTAAATGCACATATCTTACGGATGCGGGCTTTGTGACCGATACCATCCGTGAGGCGGTTGCCGGCAGCAGTGCTTTGGTGCTCGAAGCCAATCATGATGTGGAAATGCTGAAAAACGGTCCTTATCCGCGTCATCTGAAGCAGCGTATTTTAAGTACGCTGGGACATTTATCCAATGATACCGCCGGACATTTTCTGACGGAGCTCGAGCGTTTGCCGGAGCATATCGTGCTGGCGCACCTGAGTGAGCACAATAACCTGCCGCAGCTGGCGCAGGATACGGTGCAGAATATTTTACAAGATAATAACCGCCTGCAGGAAACAGAGCTTTTTGTGGCTGCCCAGAACAGGGTAGTAGCAGACAGTCCGCTGCCGGCAGTCTTAGATTTAAAATAAGGAGTGGATACAGATGAACAAGAGTATCTGGAAAAAATCGGCCAATATTTTTGTCTGTGGTCTTTTAGGTGCGGCAATTCTGGTTGCCGGCTGCGGCGACAATAAAACATCTGCCGCAGTGCATGATAAGCCTGCTGTCAAGACTGAGCAGCAGCTGAGCGCAGCGCGCAATACACCGATTGTAGCTGCCGCCAAGAAGGTTGGTCCTGCTGTCGTAGGTATCACCAACAAGGCTTATGTGCGCGACTTCTTCAACCGCACGCAGCTGATGGAGCGTGGTACAGGCAGCGGCGTTATTTATGACAAGGCCGGCTATATTGCAACCAACAACCACGTAGTTGAGGGTGCATCGGAAATCATCGTCAGCCTGCCTGACGGACGTACCGTTAAAGGCAAGGTTCTGGGTGCCGATGCCGTAACCGATTTGGCTGTAGTAAAAATTGATGCGGATAACCTTACCGTTGCCACCTTTGGTGACAGCGATACACTGCAGGTCGGAGAACCGGCAATTGCTATCGGCAACCCGCTGGGACTGGAATTTCGCGGCAGTGTAACCGCAGGCGTTATCAGTGCATTGAACCGTAGCATTGAAGTAGGCGAGCGTAAGTTCAACCTGATTCAGACTGATGCGGCAATCAACCCCGGTAACAGCGGCGGTGCTTTGGTAAATGCTGACGGCGAGGTAGTCGGCATTAACAGTGCTAAGGTTGCTGTAAGCGGTGTTGAAGGCATTGGCTTTGCTATTCCTATCAATACAGCTAAACCGATTCTGCAGGAGCTGGCAGAGCGTGGTCGTATTGCAAGACCGTATCTGGGTGCTTCACTGATGGATCAGGAAATTGCTAACCGCTATGGCTTTGAAATCAACCTGCACGGCGGTATCTTCCTCGTTAAGGTTGTTCCCGGCAGTCCGGCAGCGAAGGCTGATATCCGACCCGGCGATATTCTCCTGAGCTTTAATGGCAGCAAAGTTAAGACTGCTGTTGACCTGCGTACTGCTCTGTCTAAATGCAAGGTAGGCGACAGAGCCGAAGTAACTATTATGCGTAACGGTCAGAGAGAAAGCAGAACTGTGGTATTGGAAGAGGTTCCGAAGGATTATGGCAATTGAAGATAACGATAGCCTGTGTAGGCAAAATTAAAGAAAAATATCTTACTGCGGGGATAGAGGAGTTCAGCAAAAGGCTGATGCCCTTCTGCAAGCTGGAAACGTTGGCAATTAACGAAGAGCGTATGCCTGATAATCCCTCCCCTGCGGAAAAGCAGCAGGTGCTGGAGCGTGAAACGCAACGCCTGCTGGCAATTATTCCGGCAAATTCCTATGTGATTTTGCTGGATGTCATCGGCAAGCAGCTGAGCAGCCCGGATTTGGCGGCAAAGCTGGATGAGCTGGCGCTTGCCGGCAACAGCCATATCACATTTGTGATTGGCGGTGCCTTTGGCTATACTGATGCGTTGCGTAAGCGTGCCGATTTGGCGCTGAGCTTTTCTAAAATGACCTTTACGCATCAGATGATACGTTTATTGCTGATTGAGCAGATTTACCGTGCTTTTAAAATCAGCAGAGGCGAAAAGTATCATTGGTAAAATAAGCAACATAAGCAAAGCAAAAAGAGTCGTGTGCAGGCACGGCTCTTTTTCGTTGCAACAGAAATGAAACGTAAAAATTTGCGTTTCATTTACGTATCGAGTTTGAAACGTAAATGAAGATAAAAGTGAAACGAAAATGAGACGTAAAAAATACGTTGCACTTACTATTGAGTTCTGCTACAATTTATTTAATAGTGATAGGGAGGTGTAACAGATGAAAGAAACTAAAAGCCTGGAATTTAAGTCTGAGGTCACCAATACATTTCTGAAAACAGTCAGTGCTTATGCTAATTATGGCGCTGGAGAAATTTTATTTGGCGTAAGGGATGACGGAACTCCTTGCGGTATAAATAATCCTGAAAAGGTATGCCTTGATTTAGAAAATCGTATCAATGACAGCATTTCGCCAAAGCCTGATTTTACACTGAGAATTAATTCTCAAAATAATACTATAGCTTTAAAGGTTTCTGAAGGTCTGGACAAACCGTATTTGTACAAGGGAAAGGCCTATAAACGTAATGATACTTCTACCATAGAGGTTGATAGAGGTGAATTGAATCGTTTGACTTTACTTGGTACGGGAAAATATTATGATGAACTTCCTGCTGGAAATAGCGAATTAAGGTTTACTATTTTAGAAAAGGAATTGCAGGCTAAGCTTGGCATTAAGAAGCTGACAAAAGATATATGCAGAACCTTGAATTTATATTACAGCAAGGACAGATTCAACAATGCTGGAGAACTTTTGGCAGATACTAACAGCTTCCCGGGCATTGATATTGCTAAATTTGGTAGCAGCAATGATGTGATTTTAGATAGGGAGCTCATTAAGAATGTATCAGTTATTGAGCAATTTGCTAAGGCTATAAAGCTATTCAGGCGTTATTATGTATATGAACTGATAAAGGGAGCTGAACGAATTACTAAGGAACAGATTCCTGAAAAGGCATTTCGTGAGGCATTAGCTAATGCTTTAGTACATCGCACTTGGGATATCAATGCTAATATAAGAGTATTGATGTATACTGATAAAATAGAAATAGTTTCTCCTGGTGGCTTACCATTAGGTGTTAGCAAGGAAGAATATTTGAAGGGGTATGTATCTGTTTTACGTAATCCTACTTTAGGCAATGTGTTCTTCAGATTAAAGTATGTAGAAATCTTTGGTACAGGAGTGCGTAGAATTTTAGAAGCATACAGGAACGCTGACGTGAAACCGAATTTTGCTATAAGTGACAATGCAGTAATGGTTACTTTGCCTAGCGTGGAGTATCAACTTCCGCTTGCTGTGGATGAGCAAGCAGTTTTAGAAGTCTTTGCCGCTAATTTAGTTTTGGCAAGCTCTGATGTTTCAGCTATAACAGGCTTTAGTAGAGGTAAGACTATCAGATTGTTGAACAGCTTAGTGGAGAAAAATAAGCTTGTTAAAGGTGGCAAGGGTAGGGGTACAAAATATTCCTTAACCTAAAAATTCATTATAAGAAATTAGAGCCATGCATAATTTGCATGGCTCTTTTACGTTGCATTAGAAATGAAACGTAAAAATTTGCGTATTAGTTTTGAAACGGAAATAAAGAAAAAGTGCAACGTAAATTTTACGCTACACTTTTCTACTTTCTCTTATGCATTTGGGGAGATGTATAAGATTAGAAGTTATCCATATGTACTTCAAAGAAACCTTGCGGATGAGCGCAGACAGGGCAAACTTCCGGAGCGCTGGAGCCGACTACAATATGACCACAGTTGCGGCATTCCCAAATGGTCAGGCCGCTGTCTTTGCTGAAAACCTTCATTTCTTCGATGTTTTGTAAGAGTTTACGATAGCGTTCTTCATGACGTTTTTCGATAGCTGCAACACCGCGCATTTTTGCTGCGATTTCAGGGAAACCTTCTTCCTCAGCTTCTTGTGCCATTTTTACATACATATCGGTCCATTCATGGTTTTCGCCTTCAGCTGCTGCTAAAAGGTTAGCTGCAGTATCGCCTAACTGGTCTAATTCCTTGAACCACATATAAGCGTGAGCTTTTTCATTATTAGCGGTTTTCTCAAATAATTCAGCGATTTGATCATAGCCTGCTTTGCGGGCTACAATACCAAACCAGGTGTATTTGTTGCGTGCCATGGATTCGCCAGCAAATGCCTCCAACAGGTTCTTTTCGGTTTTGGTGCCTTTTAATGATTTCATATTATTCCTCCTTACTTCTGGCAAACTTATTTTAGAGCAGTATAAAAATATTGTTTCGCTTTATATCTGCCTGTTTATATTCTATCATATAGAGTCAGTGTTAACAATGTATATATAAAGAAAATATTAATCATGCTTAAAAAGGTTTTGCTGACAACTGGTAAAATTATTACTCATTCAGAACGAGTATAATAAAAGAGCATCAGTTGCTACAATTATTGTAGCAACTAATGCTTTTAATTTGCAGGGTATTATACGATTGTGCCGCCGCCGATAACTACGTCACCGTCATACATTACCACGGACTGGCCTTTGGTGATAGCGCGCTGAGGCTCGTCAAAAACGAGCTGCAGAGTATCTGCGTCAGGCTGGGTAACGGTTGCCCATTGCTCCTGCTGGTGGTAGCGGATGCGTGCTTTCACGCGGCGCGGTTCGGTGATAGCGTCGCAGTCGATAAGGTTGATGTTCTTGGCTGTAACGTTTTTGGTAAACAGTCCCTCGTTTGTCGTAAGAATAACAGCATTGTTCTTGGTGTCAATCGTTTTAACGTACATAGGCTGCGGCAGCGCCAAGCCCAGGCCTTTGCGCTGGCCTACGGTGTAATGGATAATACCCTTGTGTCTGCCAAGCACGTTGCCTGCCTCGTCTACGAAGTTGCCGGGCTTAAATTTTCTTCCCAGGCGTGCTTCGATAAAATCAGCGTAGGTGCCTGTCTGTATAAAGCAGATATCCTGACTGTCATGCTTTTGAGCGTTGACGAAGCCATGCTTTTCGGCAATTTCGCGTACCTGTGTCTTATGCAGGCCGCCGAGTGGGAACATAGCGTGTGCCAGCTGCTCCTGCGTGAGGGAATAAAGCACGTAGCTTTGGTCCTTCAAAGGATCAACTGCCTTACGCAACAGGTAACGGCCTTTGGCTTCATCATAGCTGATTTGCGCATAGTGGCCGGTGACAACATAGTCACAGCCAAGCTCCTGTGCGCGCACGAAAAGTTGGTCGAATTTCAGATAACGGTTGCAGTCAATGCAGGGGTTAGGTGTTCTGCCGTTAACGTAAGCGTCTACGAAACGGTCGATAACGTCGCGTTCAAAGCGGTCGGCAAAGTTGAAAACGTAGTAAGGCATGCCAAGGCTGGTTGCTACGCTGCGGGCATCTGCTACATCGTCGATAGAGCAGCAGCTGTTGGCTTTGGAAACGCCGATATCCTCGTTGGCAAAAAGCTTCATAGTTACACCGGTGCATTCGTAGCCCTGCTCCAGCATCATCAATGCGGAAACGCTGGAATCAACGCCGCCGCTCATAGCGATTAGTGCTTTCTTGTTCATAATTTTTCTCCTTCTGGTTTATCTAAAGTGCGGCGTACATCGCCTCTGTCGGTTACTATGTTATAGCCTGCTATTTTTACGCGTGACTCCAGACAGCCACGGCATTGAGCTGCCTCCTCGCCGGTACAGATTTTGTTGGCGTACAGCTCGTATTTTTTGCGTACTCCTATCGGAGAAAGGTTAGGCATCACGACGTTGCCGCCGGCCTGCAGCCCCAGCTCGCGTCCGTTGGGATGGATGGTGCCGAGCGCTGTTGTCGAAGGCAGCAGTGCGTAAGGGAAGAGCAGTCGCAGGATAGACAGCAGGCGCAACGTCTGTTCTAGCGTGCCGCTTATCATATCCTTAAACGGTGTGTGTTCATGCGTAATGTAGGGACCTATGCCAATCATATCAGGCTGCAGCTTTTGCAGAAAGCGCAGATCGCTGACAAGGTTTTGCGGTGTCTGGTAGGGGGAGCCTATCATGAAGCCGGAACCAACCTGATAACCTATTTCCTTGAGGTCAAACAGGCAGCGCTTGCGGTTTTCCAGGCTCATGCAGTCGGGATGCAGCTTGGCGTAATGCTCCGCATCCGCTGTTTCGTGGCGCAGCAGATAACGGTTGGCGCCTGCATCGAAGTAGGCCTGATAGCTGGCACGGCTTTTTTCGCCGATGGACAGCGTAATGGCGCAGTCCGGATGCTGCTTGCGTATAGCGCTGACAATAGCGCAGATTTTGTCATCCGTATAATACGCATCCTCGCCACCCTGCAGCACGAAGGTACGGAAGCCGAGCCTATAGCCTTCAGCGCAGCAGGCCAAGATTTCCTCCTGCGTCAGACGGTAGCGTTCCACAAGGCTGTTGCCGGCGCGGATACCGCAGTAGTAGCAGTTGTTTTTGCAGTAATTGGTGAATTCAATCAGACCACGGATATAGACCTTGTCGCCGTAATATTGACGGCGGAGTTTATCCGCTTCGCAGGCGAGCAGCTTGTTGATGTCAGGTTCAGTGCTTGTTATCAGCGTCAACAGCTCTGCGTCGCTCAGGTCATGCTCACAGGCGAGCTTTTTTATTAAATTGGCAGCTGTTGACAGCATATTTTTACCTCCGTAAGCGGTTTACCGCTTCTGTAACCTTAGTTATAATTGTTTGGACTTCGTCCATAGTATTGTATTCGCACAGCGAAAAGCGCAGGGCGCTTTGTGCTGTTTCCTCGCTCAGGCCGAGGGCGAGCAGTACATGGCTGGGCTCAAGCGAGCCTGCGGAGCAGGCAGAGCCGGACGAGCAGCAGATACCTTCGTTAGAAAGCAGCGAAAGCAGTGCTTCGCCGTTTACTCCCTGAAAGCTGTAGTTGACAGTGCCGGGCAGGCAATGCTCACGGCTGCCGTTGAAGTCTGCGCCGTCAATTTTATCTAAGCCGTTGCGCAGAGCATCGCGCAGGCCGGTGATATAAGCAGTGTTTTGCTGCATATTTTCCTGTGTATCTTTAAGCGCTGCGGCAAGTCCGATGATGCCGGGAAGGTTTTCGGTACCGGCACGCTTGCCGCGCTCCTGACCGCCGCCGCGGATAAGACTTGTAAGCTGAATATTGCTCTTGGCGAATAAAAGGCCGATGCCCTTCGGTCCATGGAATTTGTGCGCGGAAAGCGAAAGCATATCTATGTTATCGCGCTGTACGTCGATAGCAAGATGGCCTGCGGCCTGCATGGCGTCGGTATGAAAAAATACACCGCGCTTGTGGCAGAGCGCTCCGATTTCACGTATAGGCTGGATGGCACCTGTTTCATTATTGGCGTACATGACGGAAACTAGGCAGGTGGTATCTGTAATAGCTTCTGCTACCTGCGCGGCGGTGACGATACCGTCGGCCTGCGGGCGCAGCAGCGTCACTGTAAAGCCTTGTGCCTCCAACGCTTCAAGCGTATGCAAAATAGCGTGATGCTCCATAGCAGTGGAAACGATGTGGCATTTGCTTTGCTTTTTGCCAATAGCCGCAGCGCTGATAAGCGCCTGGTTATCGGCTTCGCTGCCGCCGGAGGTAAAGAAAAGCTCCTTCGGCGCACAGTTCAGTACCTGCGCTACCTGCTGGCGCGCGCTAAACAAAGCTGCTGCACTGCGCTGACCTAAAAGGTGCACGCTGGAAGCATTGGCATATATTTCCTGAAGATAGGGCAGCATTGCTTTAACGGCAACGTCGCTCATTTTTGTTGTAGCTGCATTATCTGCATAGATAAATTGCTTTTCCATAATAGTAAAACATTCTCCTTCAATAGCGGAAATCCTGCTTTTACTTTTATATTATACGCTTACCGACGTGAGATTTACAGAGTCATCATCTTTTTGCGGCGTATTTTGAGTAAAATTCAATTCCTACTGTCTTAATATGTTTCATATGGTACAGTACGACTGCTTTTTTGTCAAGCGAAGAAAATTTTAATTCTTTTTGTTGACAGACCAAAAAAAATTAGTATAATAATACCTATCAATCAACTATGATTACTAGAGATTACAAAACAGAGAAAATGAGGGATTATACTAATGAAAAGCTTGCATTTTGATACACGATGTTGACTCTGGTTACCTGTTAATATAAGAGTGGAAAACTATACAACGATAATTTACTGATTAGATGAAGACAAAGGAGCGATTTATTATGGCAATTTATAATAGCATTACTGATTTGATTGGCGGCACTCCGCTGCTGGAGCTGAAAAACTACGAAGCTGAAAACAAGCTGGAAGCAAAGATTCTGGGCAAGCTGGAATATTTCAATCCCGCCGGCAGCGTCAAAGATAGAATTGCCAAAGCAATGATTGATGATGCAGAGGCTAAGGGTGTTCTTAAGCCGGGGGCTACTATTATTGAACCCACCAGCGGCAACACCGGTATCGGTCTGGCATCCGTAGCTGCTGCCCGCGGTTACAAAATTATTTTGACTATGCCTGAAACCATGAGCGTTGAACGTCGTAATCTGCTGAAGGCTTATGGCGCACAGCTTGTTCTGACTGACGGCGCTAAGGGCATGAAAGGTGCGATTGCCAAAGCTCAGGAGTTGGCAGAAAGCACTCCGAACAGCTTTATCCCCAGCCAGTTCACCAATCCTGCTAACCCGGCAACCCACAGAGCATCTACCGGTCCGGAAATCTGGCAGGATACCGAAGGCAAGGTTGATATCTTTGTTGCCGGCGTAGGTACAGGCGGTACTGTTTCCGGTGTAGGTGAATATTTGAAATCCCAAAATCCGAATGTTAAGGTTGTTGCTGTAGAGCCTGCGGGTTCTCCGGTACTTTCCAAAGGTGTTGCCGGTCCGCATAAAATTCAGGGCATTGGCGCAGGCTTTGTACCTGATACCCTGGATACCAAGGTTTATGATGAAATTATTGCTGTTGAAAACGAGGATGCCTTTAGAACTGGTCGCGCTATTGCTCATAAGGAAGGCGTGCTCGTAGGCATTTCCTCCGGTGCTGCTGTATATGCGGCAACGGTGCTGGCAAAACGTCCGGAAAACAAGGGCAAGGTTATCGTAGCGTTGTTGCCTGATACTGGCGAGCGTTATCTCTCCACTCCGTTATTTGCTGAATAAGCAGATAAAATACATATCACATCCCATTTCCTAACCAAAAGAAAGCAGTCTGCGCAGACTGCTTTCTTTTATTTGGAGAGGAAAAAACCGCCGGCTTTATGAAACCGGCGGTTAAGCATTAAATCGAATAATTATCAATGCTGCGGGCTTTATAGTTGTCGAGAATATCCTGCAGGGTGATATTGTCCAGATAGTCTGCAATAACCTTGTTCAGTCCTTGCCACAGCGGCAAGGTAATGCAATCGTTGCGGCGTTCACAGCCTACAGGGTTAAAGTCCAGACAGGCTACCGGTGTAAGGTTGCCTTCTGTAAGGCGCAGAATGCTGCCGACAGTATACTCACGCGGTGCATTAACCAAACGATAACCGCCCTGAAAGCCGCGGTTAGCCTGCAGAAAGTTGGATTTATTCAGAATAGGCACAATCTGCTCCAAGTATTTTTTGGAAATGTTTTGTCTTGCCGCAATGTCCTTGAGGGCAACAAAGCCGTCCTGCTGATGCTCTGCCAAATCCAGCATCATGCGCAAGGCATAGCGTCCTTTTGTTGATATTTTCATTGATTCTCCACCTTTGAGTTAAACTCGGTAATTATCTATAAACCTACTTAAATTATATGCTATTATGGATAATAAGTCAAATCTAAGAGGAAGAGCTGGTGAAATAATAAGCAACAGACGGAAGTATTTATGGATAGCGAGATTTTTATAAAGGTAATGCACAGCTTTTATCCACCAATCCACAAAAGTTATGCACATTGTGGATAACTTTTGTGAAAAACTGGGGATAAGTGGGAAATTATCGGGATAAATCCACCGGGAGAAGTGAATAACCTAATTTTAAAAAAATCATTTTTACATAACACTTGCAAGATATCTCAAATAGTGCTACAATCACTAACTAATACTTGATTGGGAGGAAATACTCTTGGAACATAAAAATATTTATCAACTTGTTCTCGCAGGCGTATTGTGCGCTATAGGTTTGGTTGTACCTATGGTTATGCCGAAGGTGATTATCGGACCGATGTCCTTTACTTTGGGTGCGCATGTGGCAATTTTTTTGGCAATGTTTATTTCGCCTAAGGTGGCAGCTGCTGTCTGCCTTGGTACAACGATAGGCTTTTTCGTAACCACACCCCTGATTATCGCTGCGCGTGCAGCAACCCATATCATTTTCGCTCTGGTCGGTGCTTTCATTATTAAGCGCTATCCGAATATTATGGAGAGCTTCGTGGCCGGTATCGGTCTGAATCTGGGACTTGCTGTATTGCATGCTCTGGGTGAGGTGCTTGTGGTAGCGCCTTTCTTCTTCAGCGGTTATATGTTTACACCGGAACAGTTATCTAACGGCTTTGTGATGAGCGTTATCGTGCTGGTGGGTGTGGGTACAGTTTTGCATTCGGTTTTGGATTGCAGTATTTCCGTGCTGCTGTGGAAATTTGTCAGAGCGGCGGTGCCTTCTATCAAGCTGATTCGTGGCTAAGATGAGATTTTAAAATTTAAAATTAAAAGCGTGCAGGCTTACTGCTGACTGATGTCAGCTTGTGCAAGCCTGCACGCTTTTTTTTATAATGCTTTATCTATTATTTTCTTGCTTTGGCAACCTCAGTGAAAGCAATTTCCGCGGCATCGATAGTCTTTTGTAAATCCTCGGAACTATGAGCAACGGAAACGAAGTTTGTTTCGAATTGGGAAGGAGGCAGATAGATACCCTGCTCCAGCATGGAGTGGAAGTAGATTTTGAATGCTTCCAAATCGCAGGCTGCAGCACTGTCGAAATCAGTTACCGGTTTATCGCTGAAGAAAATGGTGAACATGCTGCCGAGGCGGTGAATCTGTACAGGCACACCAGCCTTAGCTGCTGCCTTTTCCAAACCGCCGGTCAGAATAGCGCAAAGGCTTTCTGCGCGGTTGCAGACATCGTTCTGCTCCATATAGGTGAGTGCTGCAATACCTGCAGCCATAGCCAGCGGGTTACCGCTTAAGGTACCTGCCTGATACATCGGGCCAGCAGGAGAAACCATCTGCATGATTTCGCGTTTGCCGCCGTAAGCAGCAACAGGCAAACCGCCGCCGATTACCTTGCCGAGGCAGGTGATATCGGGGTCGATGTCATAAAGGGACTGGCTGCCGCCCTGAGCGCTGCGGAAGCCGCTCATAACCTCATCACAGATGAGGAGAGCGCCATACTTTTTAGTGATGGCACGCACGCCTTCCAGGAAGCCTTCGTGCGGAAGTACAAGGCCCATGTTGCCCGGAGTAGGCTCCATGATAACGCAGGCGATTTCTTCGCCACGCTCGGCAAAAACCTTTTCCAGAGCAGGAAGGTCGTTGAACGGTACGGTAATAGTGGTTGCTGCTACTGCCTTAGGTACGCCCGGGCTGTCAGGTACGCCGAAGGTAGCTCCGCCGCTGCCTGCCTTAACAAGCAGGCTGTCATGGTGACCATGGTAGCAGCCGATGAATTTAATGATGCAGTCACGGCCAGTATAGGCACGTGCTAAGCGCAGAGCGCTCATGGTTGCTTCGGTACCGCTGTTGACCATGCGTACCATATCCATAGACGGAACGAGGCGGCAGATTAATTTGGCCAGCTCGGTTTCGGCAACGGTCGGAGCGCCGTAGGAGGTGCCCTTTTCAGCAGCAGCCTTGATAGCGTCGGTTACACAGTCGGGTACATGGCCCATGAGCAGCGGACCGTAGGACATAACGTAGTCGATGTATTCGTTGCCGTCGATGTCATAGATTTTGCTGCCCTTGCCGCCGGAGATGAACGGCGGTACACCGCCGACACTGCGGAAGGAGCGTACAGGGCTGTTTACGCCGCCAGGGATATATTGGCGTGCTTCCTCAAAAGCAGCCTGAGATTTTGTATGTTCCATTGTAATATCTCCTTATTTGCCTTGCAGCCATTTTGCTACATCAAGCGCATGGTAGGTAATAATCATTTTGGCACCGGCACGTTTGAAGCCCAGCATGGTTTCCATAACGATACGTTTTTCGTCAATCCAGCCTTTTTCAGCTGCAGCCTTAACCATAGCGTATTCGCCGCTGACATTATAAACGCACAGAGGACGGTTGAAGGTTTCGTGTACACGTTGTACAACGTCGAGGAAGGCCAGCGCCGGCTTAACCATAACGATGTCAGCGCCTTCTTCAATATCCAGAGCAACCTCGCGCAGAGCCTCGTCACTGTTGGCGGGGTCCATCTGGTAGCCTTTGCGGTCGCCTGCGGATGGAGCAGAGTCTGCTGCGGCGCGGAAGGGACCGTAATATGCGGAAGCAAATTTTGCGGAATAAGCCATAATAGGAATATGGTTGAAGCCTGCTGCATCCAGTGCTTCGCGGATAGACTTAACATAACCGTCCATCATATTGGAGGGAGCAATCATGTCAGCACCGGCCTGAGCGTGGGAAACAGCAACCTTAGCCAGCAGCGGCAGAGTTTCATCGTTGTTGACGGTGCAGCCGTTTTGCAGCACGCCGCAATGACCATGCTCGGTGTATTCGCACAGGCAGACGTCGGTAATGATAACCAGCTCGGGATATTTTTCCTTAATCAGCTTGCAGGCCTGCTGTACAGGCTCGTTCATATCCCAGCCGCTGCTGCCGACAGCGTCCTTGTAGGACGGTACGCCGAAGAGCAGGACAGCGGGAATACCCAGCTCTACAACCTCGTCAACACATTCCATAACGCGGTCGATGGACCAGTGGTAGTTGCCGGGCAGAGATTCGATTTCATGTTTAACGTTTTCGCCGGGAACGACGAAAAGCGGATAGATTAAGTCCTTTACGGAAACCTCGGTTTCACGGATCATTGCACGCAGATTTTCAGTAGCGCGTGTGCGGCGCGGACGGTATACAGGAAAACCGGTAATACTCATCTTGATACACTTCCTTATTTATTATAAAAATTTGTGATAGCGGTCATGAGGCCGTCGATTGTATATTCAGCGGCATTGATAGCCGGAGTATAGCCATGCTTTTTCAGGGTATCAGCAGTTACGGGGCCGATAGCAGCCAGAGCAGCCTTGTTCAGCAGCTCCTTCTTGTCACCGAGAACCTCCAGCAGGTTATTTACGGTGCTGCTGCTGGTGAAGGTTATGATGCTTGCTTCGCCGCTTTCAAGGGCTTCTATGAGCTCGTCCTTGTTTTCACAGTTGGCAACGGTTTCGTAAGCAGTTACGACGTCAACGATGGCGCCGATTTTGCGCAGGGATTCGGGCAATACTTCGCGTGCAACCTTAGCACGTGCCAGCAGGATTTTGTCACCGGCAGTGATTTCGCCGGCAAGAGCTTCTGCCAGCTCCTCTGCTTTATAAGCGGAAGGAATAAGGTCGGCGGTAAGGCCGTGCTCTGCCAGAGCTTTGGCGGTGGCGCTGCCGATAGCGGCAAGCTTAACATTAGCCAGGGCGCGGGCATCCTTCTTAGCTGCGCCCAGACGCTCGAAGAAGTAATCTACGCCGTTAGCGCTGGTGAAGACAAGCCATTTGTAGTCATTGATATTGGCAATAGCGTTGTCCAGCGGAGCGTAATCTGCTGCCGGAATGATTTTAATTGCCGGAGCTTCGATAACCTTGGCGCCTTGTGCTTCCAGCTTTTTGGTGAGCGCGCTGGCCTGTGCACGAGCACGGGTTACGATAACGGTTTTGCCGAAGAGGGGCTTGTTATCGAACCATTGCAGCTGCTCACGCAGGCGTACAACCTCACCGACGAGGAAGATAGCAGGCGGCTTCATGCCGGTTGCCTTAACGTCAGCGGCAGCTTTGCCGAGGGTGGTAATCAGAGTGCGTTGTTCGGGATGAGTGCCCCAGCGGATAACGGCAGCCGGGCAGTCGGCGCTGCGGCCGTTAGCGATGAGCTCGCGGCTGATTTTTTCAATATTTTCTACACCCATGAGGAAAACGAGAGTGTCAACAGAGGTTGCCAGACCCTTCCAATGGATGGTGGATTCGCCTTTAGTAGGATCCTCGTGACCGGTAATAACGGCAAAGGAGGTTGCTACATGACGATGGGTAACAGGGATACCGGCATATTCGGCAACGGCAATAGCACTGGTTACGCCGGGAACGAACTCAAACGGCAGGCCTGCTTCACGCAGTTCGATGGCTTCTTCGCCGCCGCGGCCGAATACAAAGGGGTCGCCGCCCTTCAAACGTGCTACAATCTTACCTTCGGCAGCCAGTTTTACCAGCAGCTTGTTGATATCGGGCTGGCGCATGGTGTGATTGGCGCTGGCTTTGCCAACGTAAACCATTTCTGCGTCCTTGCGGGCGAAGTCCAGGATACGCGGATCTGCCAGACGGTCATAAACAACAGCGTCTGCAGTCTGCAGACATTCCTTGGCCTTGAGTCCCAGAAGGCCCGGGTCGCCGGGGCCTGCACCGATTAAATATACTTTACCTTGTTTTGTCATGATGTCACTCTCCTTAAAGAATAGAGGCCAGAATTTCCTGACCGCCGGCAGCCAGCATTTTTTTGCCAAGCTGTTGACCGAGGCTGACAGCGTTATCAGCCTTGCCGTTTATTGTATCACGCAGAATAGTGCTGCCGTCTAAGGCAGCAATGATTGCTTCAATGCGAATGTTTTCACCTTCAACGTCGGCATGTACGCCGATAGGAACCTGACAGCCGCCTTCCAGTAAGCCCAAGAAGGCACGCTCGGCATCGGTAGCCTGCTTGGTGGTCAGGTCGTTTAAGAAGCTCAGCATATCGCGTACTTCTTTATCCTCGGTACGTGCTTCGATTGCCAATGCTCCCTGACCGACAGCCGGCAGGCAGACATCAGCAGGAATCAGGCTGGAGATGCGGTCACCGTGACCCAGACGCTCTAAGCCTGCAGCTGCCAGAATAATAGCATCGTACAGTCCCTCGTCCAGCTTACGCAGACGGGTATCAACGTTGCCGCGCAGGTCGCGGATTTCCAGATCCGGACGTTTAGCTAACAGTTGTGCCTTGCGGCGCAGGCTGCTGGTGCCGACTACAGCGCCGAGCGGCAGTTCTTCGAAGCTGCCATATTTGTTGCTGACAAAAGCATCGCCGACGTTGGCACGTTCGGTAATTGCTGTCAGGCACAGGCCTTCCGGCAGAACGGTAGGCATATCCTTCAGACTATGTACTGCCAAATCAATAGTACCGTCTAAAAGATCCTCTTCAATTTCCTTGGTAAATAAACCCTTGCCGCCGATTTGCGCCAGGGGTACGTCTAAAATACGGTCGCCTTTGGTGACAATTTTTTTCAGTACAACCTCACATTCAGGGTATTGCTTGCGCAGTAAGGCTGCAATATGATTGCTTTGCCAAAGCGCTAAAAGACTTTGTCTAGTCCCAATCGTCAATTTTGCTTTCATCACCAAACTCCTCTCCGGTTTCGTTTAATAAAAATAAATCACACATCATCTTTTTATAGCGTTCTTCCTCTGCGGTGCCTGCTACAGCATTCATAGCCTTCATAGGCTCGCGCAGGAATTTATGCTCCAGACGTTGAGTCATCAGGTCAATAATGCGCTTTTCGTGGTCTGTAAGCTCCGGCATTTTAATAAAGGCCTTCTTCAAAACCTTCTGGCGCAGGAAATTCATTTTATCATGCAGCTGTACCATAACAGGGCGCATTGTGTAATAACGCAGACGCTCCTTGAGGGCACCAATCTCTTCGCTGATAATCTGTTCGGCAACGTGAGCTTCCTTTTCACGGAAGTTTTTATTGGTATCAACAACGCCTTCCAAATCGTCAATGTTATAAATGGTTACGCCGTCAACATCGGCAAGTCTTGGATCGACGTCACGCGGAACGGCAATATCAATCAGAATCAGCGGCCTGCCGTTGCGCTTGGGGAGCAGAGGTCCCAAATTTTCTACGGTAAGCACGTAATGCGGCGCACCGGTAGAAGTTATGATAATATCGGCATCAGCGGCATGCTCGAACATGGCACGGTAGGGAATAGCCGTACCATGGAACTTGCCTGCCAGATTCTGCGCTCTTTCGTAGTGACGGTTGCTGACGCAAATAGTTTGCGCACCCTTGTCCAACAGATGCTGTGCGGTGAGCTCACTCATATGACCGGCACCGACTACCAAAATCTGCGCCTTGCTCAGGTCACCTAAAATTTTGATGGCCAGGTCAACAGCGGCACTGGAAACGGAAACGCTACTGTAGGCAATTTTTGTTTCAGTGCGCACACGCTTGCCGACAGCAATCGCTTTATTCATAATGGTATTGAGAATTGTATCTGTCATACCATTAGCACGGGCAATCTGATAAGCATTTTTAATCTGGCTGAGAATCTGGCCTTCACCGACAATCAGGGAATCAAGACTGGATGCTACACGGAACAGATGCTTGACGCAATTTGTTCCGCTCAGATTATAAAAATAATCGCTTTGGTAATGTTCACCTGCTAAATGCTTGAGCAATGATTTGATAAAAGGAATTGCTTCATGCGGATTTTCGATAACCATGTACAGCTCAGTGCGGTTGCAGGTGGAAAGCAGCATGGCTTCGGGAATGTTATCGTAATTGCGCAGGCGGCGCAGAATACTTGCCACCCTGTCATTGGAAAAATTAAAACGTTCACGGATCTCAACGGGGGCGGTCCTGTGATTGAGTCCTAAAACTGTTAACTGCATCTAATACCTTCTCCTTTGCTTGAGCAGCCTTACCTGCCATAACTAAATTTAGTAAATCCTGTTTCAAAACACTGCGCCAGAATTGCGTCCGCTCCTGTGGCGTACTTTCGATGTTTTTGACAGCTTCCCTCTGCAGCAGCAGAAAGCTGTTAAAGTCAGCCAGCTCAGGTGTCAGAATGTGCTCCAGCTGTTTTTTCAGCAGGCGTGTAAAAGCAGGCATACCGCCTGTTGCCAACGCAATGGTGATATCACCTTCGCTGATAGCTGAGGGGACAGTGAAATTGCTCAGCTCAGGTTCGGTAATATTATTGACGAGGCAGGGTGCAGCCTCTGAAATCTGCCTATTTACAGCCTTATTATCTGTGGCGGCAATAACCACAAAGGCATTCTGCAGATATTCCGGTTTGTAGTAATCCTTGATGAGCGTGCATCCCTGCGCTGAGGCGAGCTTTTGCACCTCGTCACAGAAAAGCGGGGCAACAACTGTTACTTTGGCACCTGCATCCAGCAGCGTTGACAGCTTGCGGGCAGCAACAGTACCGCCGCCGATGATTACGCAGTTTTTGCCTGCTACACGCAGCATAGCAGGATAATGAAAATTAGTTTTAATAAGCATATAATTAACCACCTTTAGGAACGTGATAATGAGTGTCATTAAATATGTTTCCTAACCTTTATATAATATCATATCTGAAGCAAATTATAAAGATATTGAAGGCTTTTTAAGTGGGAAAAACATAAGAAAGTGCCTAAAATAAGAAGATTGGCGGAATGATTCCAAAAAACGCTGAAAATGTTCGTTGAAAACTAAAAACTCCCGCTGTAATCCGTTAAGATTGCTCAGCGGGAGCCTTATTAAGTCTTATTAAAATTTATTGTTTAATTATTTACCGAAGTATCTCTTCAGCAGGCCTGCGAAAGCTTTGCCATGGCGAGCTTCGTCACGAGCCATTTCATGAACGGTGTCATGGATAGCATCCAGGTTCAGTGCTTTAGCACGTTTTGCCAGGTCGGTTTTGCCTGCGGTTGCACCGTTTTCAGCTTCTACACGCATTTCCAGGTTCTTTTTGGTGGAGTCGGTTACAACTTCGCCCAGCAGTTCTGCGAATTTAGCAGCATGTTCAGCTTCTTCAAAAGCAGCTTTTTCCCAGTACAGGCCGATTTCCGGATAGCCTTCGCGGAAAGCTACACGGCTCATTGCCAGGTACATACCAACCTCGGAGCATTCGCCGTTGAAGTTAGCACGCAGGTCAGCTTTGATATCTTCAGGAACGTCGGAAGCGATGCCTACAACGTGTTCGGCAGCCCAACCCATTTCAGCAGCCATTTCCTGGAATTTGGAAGCGGGAGCGCCGCATTGCGGGCATTTTGCCGGAGCAGCTTCGCCTTCATATACATAACCACATACTTGACATACAAATTTTTTCATATTAGTTCCCTCCATGTTTTTATATTGCATTGCTTAATTTTATTTTTGACTTGCACAGCTTGTGTGCCCTTGACACTTATATAATAACACAGGCTGGCACAGTTGTCAATAATAATTATCCGTTAATTTTTATTTTAATTTAGTTAGCCGTAGCTGACGAATTAAAATTTGAGAGTTAAGCCCAGGTTAACACCTTTAGCCTTCATGTCGAGGTCTTCGCCGAAGGCATCATCGAATGTCTGGTTGTAGTAAGAAGCGTTAACTTCCAGGTTGTTCAGAATAGGCTTGCTGATGCCGATTTCATAGCCGCTGTTTCTGTTGCCGTAGCCCACATTTCCCCAAACAGTGAAGAGTGCGGGAATGTCATAGGCAGCCTGCAGACCGATTTGACCGGAGTTTTTGGTTTTACCGCCAAAGTCACCGGAGGTATCAGCGTTCAGATAACCTGCGTAAGCGGAAATACCCGGCAGAACCTTATACATAATATTAAATTGTTGGGCGCGGGTTTTTGCTTCGTCTGCTTTGTAATTATTCCATTTGTAGTTTAAAGCAGTTTTTTGACCGAGACCAACAGTTGCGCCAAGATAGGTGCTGTTGGATTTGCTGAATTTATAGTTGTCACCTTTAAGACTGGATGGCAGAGTAATGCCTGCATCAATAGCAACCTTGCCGGCGTCATAATTCTTCAGCGGAGAAGCATCGGCGCTCAGGCTGCAGGTAGTAGCAAGGCAGATTGCGGCGCCGAAAGCTAATAAAGCATGTGTGGATTTCATTTTGTATCACTCCTTTTACAACATAATTTTGCTCTTAACTTAATTTTAGCATATAAAGATAGTTATGCAAGCAAAAAGCAGTGATGTGTTTATGACAAATCTGTTAAAAGTACTTGTAAATTTGCGCGGAAAAGAGGATAATTATAATGTATGACTATAGATAAAACAAGGGGATTTTATGAGCGCAGATAATAAAGCTTCTAATAGTAAATTTTTAAAGGGAACCTTAATTCTCACAGCTTCCGGTATTGTGGTCAAGGTTATCGGTTCTCTGAACTGGATTATTTTATCACGTGTATTGGGTGGCGAAGGTATCGGCCTGTATCAGATGGGCTTTCCAATCTATCTGATGGCAATCACTGTATCTAGTGCCGGTTTACCGGTTGCTATCTCCATCATCACGTCTGAAAAGCTGGCGAACAAGGATTATCGCGGTGCCAAGCGAGTCTTTAATGTTTCGCTGCGAGTGCTGCTGTTGACGGGCCTTTTGTTTTCGTCCTCACTGTTTTTTGGTGCGGACTGGCTGGTTAATAACCATATCATCCGCGACAGCCGTGCGTATTATTCTATTATCGCTCTGGCTCCGGCTGTTTTCTTTGTAACCTTTCTGGCAAGCTTCCGCGGTTACCTGCAGGGCTGGCAGATTATGACGCCGACGGCAGTCAGTGAGATTGTTGAGCAGCTGACGCGTGTTATTACCATGCTCATTTTTGCCGACCTCTTCATGCCGTACGGTCTGGCGTTCGCTGCAGGCGGTGCCAGCATGGGTGCAGGCGTAGGCGCGTTCTGTGCACTTTTGGTGCTGATGTGGTTCTATCGTCGTCTTAAGCAGCGTCTGCAAAAGGAAATGGCAGAGCAGGATAACAGTGCGCCGGTAGAAAGCGCCGGGCATATCATCAAGCGCTTGCTGAAGCTTGCGCTGCCGGTTTCTCTGACCAGCCTGATGCTACCGATAGGTGCCAACCTGGACCTTTTGATTGTGCCGCAGCGCTTGGAAGTAGCCGGCTTTGATATTCATCATGCGACTGAGCTGTTTGGCTATCTGACGGGCATGGCAGTGCCGCTGGTTAATCTGGCGACGATTTTTACTGCTGCGATGACCATCAGTCTGGTGCCGTCAATTTCCGAATCTCGTGCGCTGAGCAGCTTTGATGCTATCCGTGATAAAATCCGCATTGCTTTCCGCGTAGCGATGATTATTACCTTCCCTTGCTTTATGGGCTTGTATTGTCTGGCAGAAAAGGTTGCGGCGCTTGTGTATAACGCTCCCGGTGCGGCGCCTGCGATTCAGACAATGAGCATCGGTATTCTGTTTTTAGGTATGCATCAGATCAGTACAGGTATTCTGCAAGGCCTTGGCCGCACGGCAATCCCTGTAATCAATATGATTATTGCCTGCATTGTAAAAATCGTTATGAGCTGGTATCTTACTGCTGTGCCGGAGCTGGGCATCCGCGGTGCGTCGATGGCGACGGTGGCAGATTTTGCCGTGGCAGCGATTATCAATATGGGCTTTATTTACAAGCTGACAGGCTATAGCTTCTCTGTTGGCAGCATTATCCGTCCCTGCTTTGCTTCCGGTGTTATGGGCGCTGCAATTTACGGCGTGCTGATGCTTACGGAAAGCATGGGTATGTGGTGTGTGCTGTTTGCTATGGCGGCAGCTGTTCCTGTCTATGCATTGGCGCTGCTGGCCTGTGGTGGTCTGAATAAAGAGGATTTGGACAACGTGCCCTTTGTGGGACGCAGATTGTTGGCAGTAGGCCAACGCTTTGGTCTTTTCAAGTGAGGTAATTAAAATAATGGAGGAAAGGAAATGTGAGCTGCGCTTGCCTAATGGCAAGGTAGTAAAGTTTTCGTATGCTAAGCTCAAGGCAGGCATTGCTGTTACTGCCCTGGTGCTTGTAGGAGCAGTCGGCGGAGCTGGCTATTTATATCATCAGCTGGCTGATTATCGCAGCGAAGCAACCGATTATGCTGCATATAAGCAAAACAAGGCTGAGCAGCAGACAAAGCTGCAGAAGCTGTTGCAGGATAACGAAAGAATGCTGCGTGACATGGCGGAAATTTCCAATCTGGAGAAAAAGCTGCGCCGTGCCGTTATCCGTGATGTAGACAGCAGCAAGCTGGGCGAGGGTACCAGTATGGTTGATTCGACAGCGGCAAAGGAAACGTCTGCCAATACGTCTTATACAGGCAAGGGCGGACCTGCTAAAATGGATATCAACGGCACCATGGCGGTGCTGACTGCGCAAAATGCTAATATCAAAAAGATGCTGGACGGTACCAAGAAATCTGTCAGTGAGCTTTTGAGTGAGGTTGAAGGCTCCGGTGGCGGGATGGCATCCTTCCCGGATAAATGGCCTACCGACGGCGGTACTATCAGCAGTAATTACGGTGTGCGTACTGGTCCGATTGAGGGCGGTTATGACTGGCATCCCGGTCTGGATATAGCGGTTGACTTTGGCGCACCGGTTTATGCTACGGCTGCCGGTACGATTGAACAGGCAGGCTGGAACGGTGGCTACGGGCGCTATGTACGTATAAATCATGGTAATGGCTACGAAACAGCCTATGGCCACATGAGCGGCATTGCCGTTGCTGCAGGGCAGAAGGTAATCAAAGGCGAGATCATCGGCTTTGTCGGCAGTACAGGCTACAGCACTGGTCCGCATATTCATTATGAGGTATTGGCAGACGGACAGAATATCGATCCGTTCTATGTGCTAAAAAAATAAATAAAGACTGCGGTATATCAATATAAGCGGTAAAACAGTTCAGTGCTAAGCTGACCGTTAAAATTAAAAATAGATTTTGTAAGCCACTATAACAATTTTGTTATAGTGGTTTTTTGTATGCCTTGGTCAGAAATTATGAGAGATATGCAGAGATGGATTTAGTGTAAAAAATACGTAAAACATTCTTCAGAGCATTATTATTGCTTTACAGCAGGAAGCGCCGGTGTTATCATTATCTTAATATTATAAATAATTACAGGCGAGGAGGTCCGCATTATGTCCATCAGAGAAATTTCCTTTCCTTCTGCCAACGGCAGAGATACCATCAAGGCCTGGTCCTATAGTCCTTTAGGCAAACCGAAAGCTATTGTACAGCTGATTCACGGCTACGGTGAGCATTCACGCCGCTATCTGCATATGATCAGCAAGTTCAATGAAGCAGGCTTTGTAGTGTTTGCTGATGACCATCTCGGTCATGGAAAAACCGGCTATGACGGAGGCACCTTGGGTGATCCGCATTCCGGCGGTTATATGACTTACCTGAAGGATGAAAAAGCCTTGCATGATATTGCTAAAGAGGCTTATCCCGAGCTGCCGTATTTCGTTTTCGGCCACAGTTGGGGTTCTATGCTGGCGCGTGCTTATGCGTCAATCTACGGTGAGGATATCAAAGGTATGATGCTGTGCGGTGTCTGCTCGCAGTGGCAGGGCTGTGAGGATGCCTATGTTAATGCAGAATTTAAGGCTGCTTATGAGGCAGATCCGTATCAGCCTTGCGGCGTTTGGTTTGAGCGTGTCTTCTGCGGCATGACGGACAGAGTGGAAAATCCCAACAGTCCGGCAGACTGGATTGCAACAGATCCGCGCATTGTTGAGGACCATGCAGGCGATATGTTCAATACCTTTGATACTACGCTGGAGCTGTGCTATGATTTCGTGCAGCTGTATCATTATATTGAAAATGATGAGTGGGCTGCCAAGGTGCCGCAAAATATTCCCAGCTATCTGATTGCCGGTGATCAGGATCCCTGCGGTAATTACGGCGAGGGCTTGTATCATGTAGCGAACCTGCTGGCAAAAACAGGACATAAGGTTTCCGTAAAGCCGTATCCTGGCTTCCGTCATGAAATTCACAATGAGCTGTGCTTGCGTGACGAAGTAGAAGCAGGCTTGATTAAATTTATGGATAATTGCTTAGCGTAAAATAGTTATAAAAAAGGGGCTGCCTTACGGCAGCCTCTTTTACTTTATAAGCTCCCAAATATCGCCAACGTTTTCAGCCAACAGCTTAGCGCCGTGTGCTTCCAAAAAGGCGCGGCCTCTGAAGCCCCAGCAGGCGCCGATGCAGGCAATTCCTGCATTGCGGGCGGTGTCGAGGTCGGTATCCGAATCACCGATGTAAATAGTGCGTGCAGGCTCAGCCTTTAATTGCTGCATGATTGCCAGCAGCATATCCGGCGCAGGCTTTTTGGCGATGCCGGCGCGCTCGCCGCAGGCAGCGTCGAGCTGGCCGTCAAAGTATTGCTTAGCCAGCGCCTGTACGCCGTAATCTGCCTTGTTGGAAACAATGGCGGTGCGGCAGCCTGCAGTGCGCAGCTGCTGCAAAAGCTGCGGCACGCCTTCGTAGGGGCGGGTGCTGTCGGCGCAGTGCTGCTTGTAGTATCTGTTGAAGCTGGCAAAGACCTCCTCCTGCAGCTCTGCAGGCGTGTCAGCCGGTACCGCACGCTCAATCAGCTTGTGAATGCCGTTGCCGACAAACCGGCGTACCTCGTCTGTGGTGCGCTGAGGCAGCTTGTGTTCTGCTAAAGCATGGTTGGTAGCGGCAGCTAAATCTGCCAATGTGTTGAGTAAGGTACCATCAAGATCAAAAATAATAGTTGTATATTTCATGATTAATCTCCTTTTGAACTTCAGATTTTCTTCCTCGTCTATTGTAGCACAAATAAGGCAAATGCTTTATAATATTGTTATATTTTAAGTATGGAGGATAGAGCATGACTTATGATTACGCTCGCTTAGCGAAAATTAAGTGTTTTCTTTTTGATATGGACGGAACCATTAACCTGGGTAACGAACTGATTCCGGGTATGGAGGGCTTTTTTGATAAATTGAAGGCAGCAGGCAAGGAATATTATCTGCTGACAAATAATTCTTCCCGTAGCCACGAGCATTATGTGCAGAAGATGAACGGACTGGGCGTACCTGTTACACGTGAGAATATCTTGATTTCATCAGATGCGTTGACCAACTGGATGCAGAAGAACAAACCCGGTGCGAAGCTGTTTGTGCTGGGAACGCCGCAGCTGTTGGCAACAATTGAGGAAGCAGGCTTTACGCTGACGAATACGTTGGAGGAGGGTGCTGATTATGTAGTTGTCGGCTTTGACCAGACACTGACATATGATCGTCTAACAACAGCCTGCCGCCTGATTGACAAGGGTGTGCCGTATGTTGCTACACATCCTGATGTACGCTGCCCGATTGAAGGCGGTGAATTCATTCCTGATACCGGTGCAATGCTGGAGCTGATTAAAACTGCTACCGGCAAAAAGCCGCAACTGATTTTTGGCAAGCCTTACAAGTATATGGTGGACGTGGTTTTAGACAAAACCGGTTATAACAAAGAAGAAATTGCTATGGTTGGTGACCGTCTGGCAACAGATATTGCCTTTGGCCTGAACAATGATATTCTTTCTGTGATGGTGCTGACAGGTGAGGCAACCATGGAAGATGTGGAAAACGGTTCTATTAAGCCGGATATTATTTTACCGCATGCTAAGGAAATTCTGCAATATCTTGGTTAATAACGGATAAATATTTTGTCTTGATAATGAAAGGAGTATTGCTATGGCTGTTTTGGAGCAGACTGCTGTATTGACTGATGCTATTCGCCCGGTGCCTGCGAGTGAGCTGGAGGCGCGTCTGGAGAAGTTTCGCCGCCTGATGGATGAAATGCATCCCGGTTGGGAGATGGCTGCAGTCAATCATAAGGTTGCAATGTATTATTTCACGGGTACGATGCAGGAAGGCGTGCTGCTGATTCGTCCGCAGGATGCAGTTTTCTGGGTGCGCCGCAATTATGAGCGCGCAGTGAATGAATCGCATTTCAGCGATATCCGTCCGATGCACAGCTTTCGTGAGGCTGCTGCCTTTTATGGCAGTGCGCCACGCATTATGTATGTAGAAACGAAGAAGGCTACCCTTGATTGGGAGCGCATGCTGCATAAGTATTTTGCTTTTGAAGAGGTTGGCTCCTTTGACGCAGTGCTACAGGAGCTGCGTCTGCGCAAGAGTGCTTATGAGCTGCAGCAGATGGAGCGCTCCGGCGCTATTCACGAAACAGTGCTGGACGTTGTTGCTCCGAAGCTGATTCATGCAGGCATCAGTGAAGCGCAGCTGGCCATTGAGCTTTATAGCGAGATGGTGCAGCGCGGTTCACACGGAACGGCGCGCTTTAACCAGTCCTTGGGCGAGGAGGTTGTCGGTTTGGCTTCCTTTGGCAAGAGCGGTTTAGTACGCACCGGCTTTGACGGCCCCGGCGGTACCGGCGGCACCTGTATAGCGGTGCAATCCATAGGCAATGCCTTCCGCAAGCTGAAGTCCGGTCGATTGGTTTATCTTGATGTTCCCTGTGGCTTTGATGGTTATCATACGGATAAGACGGTTGTATATTATTTCGGCAACCTGCAAAAGGATGAGCAATGTGCAAGACTTTTGGCGGCGCAGGAGCGCTGCCTGGAGCTGGAGCAGGAGGTTGTGTCCATGATGGTTCCTGGTGAGCCGATTGAAAACCTGTATTTGCGCACTATGGAAAAGTTTGATAATGTTTATGGCGATGCGTTTATGAACGGCGGTAAATTCCTGGGGCACAGCATTGGTCTGGTGATGGATGAAGCACCGGCTATAGCCAAGGGCTTTAAGCAGCCGCTGGAGCCAGGCATGACCTTTGCTGTAGAGCCTAAAATTGCTTTGCCTGGCTTGGGCCTGGTGGGCACGGAAAATACCTATGTGGTTACGGAAAAGGGCGCACGTTCACTGACAGGACGCTCGCACGTGCTGCGTGAAATTGAATAGTGATACGGTAAAACAAAAATGCTGCGGGCGGTATGCCTGCAGCATTTTTCAGTAATAGTCTTATTCAGCTAATTCTTTGGCGCATTCTACGAATTTTACTCCGGCAGCAGCCATTTCCTGCATAGCGCTTGCGATAGTTTCGGGAGCAATGCCGCGGCAGGCAGCTTTGTTAAGGATAACGTCGAAGCCTGCAGCCTTCAGCTGCAGTACAGTGTTTTTTACACAGTAATCGGTTGCCAGACCGCCGCAGATAACGGTGGTGATACCGTGGCAACGCAGATATTCGATGGCACCGGTGGAAAGTGTGTCCTTCAGGTCATGGTAGCAGGCACCGTAGGGATGCTTATCTGCTTCAATGCCCTTGAATACCTGATAATCATAGGCAGCTTCATCAAGGCCGTCGATAAAGTCAAAGCCTTTAGTACCGATGATAGCGTGTGTCGGCCAACGGATATCAAGATCCGGATAGCCGCTGATGGGAGTGAGCGGAGCGTGCTCATCGTCACTTATCCAGAGTGCACAACGGCTGTGCGCATCGCGGGAAGCGAGGCGCAGGCTGGCGAATTGAGCCTGGGCGTTCAGCTCGGGAGCGATGGTGTCGCCTTCGGCAACCGGCAGCTCGTCGGGGCAGACCGGGGTGAAGGTGTTTTGTGCATCAATATCAAAGGAGGCAATGTATTTTTTTCCCGGTAATTGCATAGTAAACCCTGCTTTCTGTTTTAATTTAGACTTATTGTAGTATACTGCAGTGATTTTAGCAATAGGGAAAATACTTTTGCTATCAGTATTGCAAGTGGTAACGATATTAATATAAAAGGTGGCAACGTAGCCAGTGAAGCAGGAAAAGCCGACCTTGCTGCCGAAAATAATACGAATATCGCTATTGTAGAGTAGGTGGTAAAATGAAAGGATTATTAAATATATATATAGAAAAAAACACAAAAGATATATCTATTGTGATATTGCATGTTACAAGCATTGGATTTAGTAGGAGCATTGGTAGTATTATTGAAAATATTGATATTAAATCATTGAAAGAAAGAGTATTTAGATATCTAATGCTTAGCTTAGAAAACTACAAATATGATAAAGAAGAATTTGCTGATCCATTTAAAAAAACAAAATATAAAACATGGAATCGTTTTTTTAATATGCACTATCTTATTGAGGTTATTTATAGAGAAGAACTGAAAGAATACGAAATTGCAATGCCTGAACGTGACAGAACAACTAAATCATTCGGTAATACTGTAAGTGGTTTTGAATTTAAAATAAAGAAGGAAGACTTTGATTCTCAATTTGATGGTATAATTAAAAAAATACTAGATAATCTCGAGGAATATCAAAGCTGATTTTGATATCAAAAGTGGCTTGGAATTAGTGATTTCAGAACAGAAGGTGTATCTCTTGGATAATGCAGTTTGAAAAATTATTCATTATTTAATAATTTTGGCGTACATGTTATCAATAGAATATATTATACTTCCGAAGATAGCATCCAATAATTGTAAAGGATAATTTTATTATAGGCTTGAACTTGCGCAGATAGTAGTAATAAAAAGAATTATTTATTTGTTATTATATTGATTGCTCGTTTTTTGCTTTCTTCCCGCATCATCCTTTCTACCGCTCTTTCACAAAGAATTCATTTGTCAAAAGCGTAATTTTGGTTTACACTATAGCTATAATTCCTAGAGAATATAGTGAAATTTGATAATTATAAAGTGAGGCAGACTGATGGCAACATATATTATTGCGGGTTTGTTAGCGGTACTGGTGATTTTGGCAGTGCGCAGTTATTTCGGTAAAAAGTATCGTGGCGGCTGTAATGGCTGCTCCGGCTGTCCGCATGCTAAAAACTGTACCTCGATAAAAAAATAAAATATTGACAAAATCCCCTGTTGGTTATATGCTAATACTAGAGTTTTGTAAAATATAATGTACGCTAAACAAAATTCCAGGGTAAGTTTGATGCCGCAGCAACGATGCTTTGCCTGCGGCTTATTTTATGGACGATAAGCTTAGGAGGATGCCATTGTGCATATTCAACGTGGTGCGTGGGCAGAAATAAATTTAGATGCAATTGCACATAACGTGCAGATGGCTAAGGCCAATCTGAAGCCGACAACCAAATTATGTGCTGTCGTCAAGGCAGATGCCTATGGTCATGGCGCTGTGCGCGTAGCGCAGGAGGCAGCGCGTAATGGTGCAGACTTTTTTGCGGTAGCTCTCCTGCAGGAGGGCGTGAAGCTGCGCGAGGCCGGTATTGAAAAACCGATTCTGGTGCTTGGCTCAATGCTGCCGGAGGTTGCGGAAATCTGCGTGCGCTATGATATCAGCCATGCAGTATTTGATGAAGAACGCTTATATGCTTTGAATGCGGCGGCTTTGAAGTTGCATACGAAGGCTAAAATACATATTAAGATTGATACAGGTATGCACCGTATCGGTGTGCATGTGCGTGATGCCGGCAGGTTTGCCAAGCTGGCAGCGTCCTTGCCCGGTATTTATATTGAGGGCGTATTCAGTCACTTTGCGACTGCCGACGCCGATGATAAGCAGTATGCTGCCTATCAGTTTGAACGCTTTCAGGAGGCGCTGCGCCTGATTGAAGCGGAGGGTGTGCATATTCCTATCCGTCATATCGCCAACAGTGCTGCTCTGACGGAGTTGCAGGAATATCAGCTGGATATGGTGCGTCAGGGAATTACCCTGTATGGCTTGCATCCGGCGCATATGATTGACTGCTACAAGGATTTTGAGCCTGTTATGACTGTGAAGACGCAGGTTGCTTTTGTGAAAACACTGCCGCCCGGTGAAACCATCGGCTATGGCAGAACCTATACATTGACGAGACCTAGTGTTATTGCTACTGTACCTATCGGTTATGCTGACGGCGTGAGCCGCCGCTTGTCTAACCGCGGGTATATGCTGGTTAACGGCATGAAGGCGCCGATTATCGGACGCGTGTGCATGGACCAGACGATGCTGGACGTGACGGATATTCCGAACGTTAAGCTGGGCAGTGAGGTCATCGTGTTTGGCGGTCGTGAGCTGCCAATGGAGCTGGTTGCAGAATGGGCGGATACTATCTGCTATGAAATTATCTGCGACGTGAGCCCGCGTGTGCCGCGCGAGTATGTACGCGGCAACTAAAAAGAAGCATTGGCGTGAGCCGCTGCTTCTTAACTAAATACGCTTTCCCTTATTTTATGGCTGCTGGACGCATTTGCGAAAGGCAGTCCTTTTTTTGTGGGCGGAAGAGCTGTAGCATATAAATATTTTCTGAAGAGGATTTATGATGCTTGACGTTGTATAATAATAGTGTAAGGCATGGTAATAAGTTAGAGATAGATGCTTATATGCTAAGGTTTGAGGTGCTGAGATGGAATTTAAAAAACTGGTTTGCGAAAACTGCGGCAGCAGTGATTTTAGTTATCAGGACAATATATACACCTGCAGACATTGCGGAACAAAATATGTTCTTGCAAATGATGGAAACTATATTATCTATAACTATAATATTAATTTCGATGATTCGATGTATTATACAAATGATTATGAAGAAGAGCCTCCTCAGGCCCAAGGAGGGTGCTTAAGAAATCTGCTGTTTATTTTTGTTGGCTTTATTATGTTATTTAGCAGTTGTATGTTTTTGGCAAACAAGGTAGATGTTTCGTCATCTGTTGTGCCTCCCAAAAATGAAGTAAAGGAATTGCTTACTAAAGCCAATCATCCTAAACTATTTTCTTCCAGAGCTGATGTGAAAAGATTTTACGAGGGACAGGGACGGATTGTTAAGCTAAATTCTTCAAAATACGATGATAAGACTGTTCTTTGCTTTGAAACAGTGCCTGAGAATATATTTACAGATTCTCAAGATGACGATGCTAAAGTAAGGGATATTCAAATTTATCTTTCTAATGCGCAGGAAACAAATAATATTAAGATTGATGAAGCAGTAGATATAGCGGAAACATTTATCCCTTGGGAAATCATGGACGAGTATTATGAGCTTGCTGAAACCAAGTGTGCAGATTATTTGAGTGCTGCAAATAATAAAAGGTATTATGATATCAGATATCATTTAAAAGAAAAATATCAATCTAAGTATATGGTAGATGGCTATCCAGGAAGTATAACGATAAGATTTGAAGCAGATACAAACAACCGAGTAAAGAATATACGCATTGCGATACTGCTGAATCAGTTAGGCGGACGATTTGACAATAACTATAAATTTACGGAATGGAAACCTGCAAATTGGCATCAATCACCTAAGGAACCACCGTATTTAGAAAAAAGCTGGGAGTTATTGTCGGTTTCTAAACATCCGCGGCTTTTAGACAATTATGATGATATGCTGACCTTTGGCAAGAAGTTCATTGAGGAAGCTGTTTATTTTAATAAGACGAGTACAAATGAAAAATATGGTATAAATGGCAAAAAATGTTTGCTGTCTGTAGAAAGCATGAGTCGTGCAGATAAAAGTAATTATGTCTTTGTCATTTTCCTGGATTTAGCTAAGTTGCGAGATGAAAAACAGGTATCTTTAGCTGAAGCTATAGCTTTAACGAAAACATTTCTGCCTTATGATATTATGCATGAATATTATAAGCTGAATTTTGCACGTAAAAAACTTCCTACCGCCAAAAATCTTGATGGAAAAATTTCTTATGAAGTTGTTTACGATAGGATTGTTTCTTCGGAAAATCGTGCTAAAGCAAGGCAATTGGAATTACCGGCAAATATTCGTATAACAATACAGACGGAAGAGTCTGGAAATGTTTTGGGAATCTGGGTTAATGGTTATAAGTATATTCCTAGAAATACGTCAATCTATGAGAATGCAACCAATGAATATGGTCAAAGAATACAGATAAGACATGAAGGAAGGGAATTAGGACCATATGAAGAAAGCGATGACTGGAATACAGTAATTCCTTGGCAAAATCCATTTTAACCAAACAAAAAAGGCTGCTGCGTAAGAAACCTTACGCAACAGCCATTTTTATGCTTTTATTTTTCAGCAAAAGGTATCTTTATAGCGCTGTTGGCACTGCTTGATGATTTCCTTTGCTTTGTCTACGTCATGCGCCTCTTCAAGAGCGGTGCTTTTGCCTTCAAGTGATTTATACACGCTGAAGAAGTGAATCATTTCATCGCTGATATGCTGCGGCAGCTCGCTAATGGATTTGTAGGAATTATACATCGGGTCGCCGAAGGGAATCGCAATGATTTTTTCGTCCATATCACCGCTGTCCTCCATGATGATAACGCCGATGGGGTAGCAGCGCATCAAGGTCATCGGCACAACGTTTTCGGAGCATAAAACCAATACATCCAACGGGTCGTTATCTGCTGCATAGGTACGGGGAATAAAGCCGTAGTTGGCAGGATAGTGGGTTGCAGTGTACAGGATGCGGTCCATTTTGAGCAGACCTGTTTCCTTGTCCAGCTCGTACTTAACCTTGCAGCCTTTGGGGATTTCGATAACTGCAATAAAATCGTCAGGAGAGATACGTTTGGGGTCAATGTCATGCCAAATATTCATAGTCATTTCGTTTTTGCCTCCTCTTGTGTTTTGGGACAGAAATAAATATGTTGCTTACAAATTCCTCTATTAATCATAGATGTTCTGGAGGCCGATGTCAAATTTTGCAGGGCGATTTTGCATAACTTTTACCAAACGCTATTACAGCCTCATATATGCGCTCATTACGCACGCTCCGCGTGCTCCATTCGCTTGAAGTTCGGCGTGCTGCGTAGCGTCGAAGCCTATGCCGCCGATGGCATAAACCGACAAGCTTACAGCGTTGCAGACGTTTTGCAGAAAGCCGAGGCCGCGTGGCGCAAGGCCGGCCTTGCACTGTGTAGTGTAGATGTGCCCGGCGATGAGCACGGTAGCACCAAGCGCTTGTGCTTCGATTGCATCTTCTACGCTATGAACGGAGGTAGAAAGCCAGGTGAAATGCGCACGCTCGCACGCCGGCAGTTGGCGCAGCAGAGCCAGCGGCAGATGCAGTTTTTTTATGCCAAGATCATGTGCAAGCTGCCAATCGCTGTGCAAAATAAGCGGTATGCCTGCAGCTTCGCAGCTTTGCTGTGCCTCTAGTGCGAGCGTGCGATAGGCTGCTTTGTCTAAAGCCTTCGCACGCAGGATAACAGCCTGCGGCCGCAGCTCCGTAAGCTTTGCCAGACGTTCGATTTGTTTAGGCAGCGGACGGGGACAGGTGGCGCTGTCCGTAACGACAATCAGCGGTAGCTCAGACATAAACGTACTCCGACATTACAGGCTGCAGGCCGATTTTCAGCAATGCATCATAGATTTCCTGCAGGCTTCTGCTGTCATCAATCTCAAACTGCTCGTCACCAAGCTCCTGCTTTTTGCTGTGCGCACCTATGCCGGTGTTGACGCCGGCGGAAATTTTGTTGGCGGCAATGAGCATCAAATTGTCACGCACGCGCGCGCATTCGCGGCTGGAAACGGTAATCGAGGCGAAGGGCATGAACAGGCGGTAGGCACAGACAACCTGCAGCAGCTGGCGCTCGTGCACGTCCATCGGTTTAATTTTGTCGTTGTTGATGATGGGACGCAGGCGGGGGCAGGAGAAGGCGATTTCCGCATGCGGATATTTCTTTTGCAGCAGGTAGGCGTGCAGACCGGTAGCGAGGGCGTCGCGACGGAAGTCGTCGAGGCCTAGCAGAGCGGCGAAGCCGACGCCGCGCATTTTGCCGCGCAGGGCGCGTTCCTGTGCGTAAAAGCGGTAGGGGAAAACGCGCTTATGACCTGCCAGATGCAGTTGTGCGTATTTATCCTTGTTATATGTTTCCTGGAAAACAGTTACGTAATCCACGCCGCATTCATGCAGGTAAGCGTATTCATCGCTGTTGAGCGGATAGATTTCTACGCCGACAACCTTGAAGTATTGGCGTGCTTGCTTGCAGGCCTCACCGATGTAATGTACGTCGCTCATCTTGCGGCTTTCGCCGGTGAGAATGAGGATTTCCTGCTGGCCGGTGGCGGCGATGGCCTGCATTTCGGCAGCAATCTGCTCGCTGCTCAGGCAGGCGCGCTGAATTTTATTGTGACTGTTGAAGCCGCAGTAGATGCAGTAGTTTTCGCAGTAGTTGGCAATGTACAGTGGGGTGAAAAAGGTAACGTTATTGCCAAAGTAACGCTGGCGCTCAATTTGTGCGGCGTGGGCAATTTCCTCCAAAAGCGGCAGAGCAGCAGGCGAAAGCAGGGCCGCGAAGTCCTCGGGCGTACGCTCGCTGTGAGCGAGTGCCGCGTGTACGTCTGCTTTCGTATATTTATTATAATCGTAAGCGGCGCGGGCAGTCTGCACTTTATCGAAAATATCGGAGTCGATAATTTCCATGCCCTCCTGATACTGCATCGGATCGGTCAGCTGTTTTTCGCTGAAGGCTGCTGCCTGCTCATCATAAATACTGTTGTTAAAAAATTTATCTTCGTTCTTCATGCTGCCACCTCAATCATGCAAAAAGCCTGTCAGCGGGGAGCTGGCGCTGGCAGTGTCGCGGACACTGCCGCAGCCTGCAAGATAAGCCTTGCGGCCGGCGTTGATGGCATCGCGGAAGGCACTGGCCATGAGCGGCAGGTTGCCGGCGCTGGCAATCGCGGTGTTCGCCATGATAGCCGCTGCACCCATTTCCATAGCTTCGCAGGCCTGAGAAGGTTTGCCGATGCCTGCGTCGACGATAATCGGCAGGTTGATTTCGTTAATCAGAATTTGGATGAAGTCCTTGGTGCAAAGGCCCTTGTTGCTGCCAATCGGTGCGCCCAGCGGCATGATGCAGGCAGCACCGGCATCACGCATGTCACGTGCACTCTGCAGGTCGGGGTACATATAGGGCATAACGATGAAGCCTTCTTTGGCAAGAATTTCTGTTGCCTTGAGGGTTTCATGGTTGTCGGGCAGCAGGTATTTGCTGTCTTTGATTACTTCGATTTTTACAAAGTCGGTGTGGCAAAGCTCGCGTGCGAGGCGGGCGATGCGCACTGCTTCTTCGGCATTGCGTGCACCACTGGTGTTGGGCAGCAGGGTGACGTTTTCCGGTACGTAATCAAGAATGTTGGCAAGAGCGCCGCTGTTGGCACGGCGCAGAGCGAGCGTAAGGATTTCCGCACCGGCCTGCTCTACGGCCGCCTTGATTAAATCCAGCGAATATTTGCCGCTGCCTAAAATAAAACGGGAATGAAATTCGTGTCCGCCTAAAGTCCATGTATCGTTAGTCATTTTAATTCTCCTCCAAGTCTAAAATAATGCGTGCGGCGAGCAGCGCCTGCTGCATGGCGCAGAGTGCGACGCGCGCACCGCAGAGCGGTAAATCGTGAAAATCGCTGCTGCTGTCGCCGCAAAGATAAAGGTTTTTCGTGATTCTTTTACTGGTGATTTCTTCAGCTTTGCCGAAGCCGGCAATGCCGCTGCCTGCGATAACCTTTTTATCATTCCAGGTGCTCAAAACAGTGCTCACAAGCATGGCCTTTGTGGCAGCATCATCGAGTGCTTCGCAGATGATGTCAGAATCACCTAAAAGCGTGGGGATGTTATCCTCTGTTACCTTGATTACCTGCGAATGCAAAGCTGCGTAGGGGTTAATCTGGCGCAGATGCTTCACAAGGGCGTTAGCCTTGTATTGCCCTATATCGTCAAGAAAATAATATTGACGGTTGAGATTGGAAAGCTCTACCTTGTCGAAATCATAAAGATAAAGCTGAGCTATGCCAAGACGTGTTAAGGCGACGGCGATATTGCTGCCGAGTCCGCCGAGTCCGACGACAGCAACGCGCGCGTTATGCAGAGCGTCGAGCTGCGCCTGTGTCAGTCCTTTGCCAAGTGCGGCATTGATTTCCTCCTTGCTAATCATTCAGCCACCTCCTACAAAGCTGACGATTTCCAATTTATCGGCGTCGGTAATTGTTGTACTGCCAAAATCCGCCTGCTTGATGATATTGCCGTTAAGCTCTACGGCAACAAACGCAGTGCGATAGCCGAGCTGCGTAAGCAGCTCGCTGAGAGCGATGGGGCGGGCTAAAGCCTTTTCTTCTCCGTTGATAAGCATGATTTTCTCCTTTCGGGTAATAAAAAAGCTCATGAAAAAGCTACACCCGTGGTGGTGTACCCCTTCATGAGCTAAATTTCAGACTCACTCTAAGCTTTGTTTATGAAGTTGTTAGCATAAGTATAATGTTTTTGTCAGTAAGTGTCAAGGAGATAACTTATATATGCTGGCAGAGAAATATTTGCCTGCAGCACGAAATAGGCATATAATGGAAGCAGTAAAAAAAGAGGGGGCTTTGCTTATGAAAATAATAAACAGCAAAACAGATATCTGCGCCAACCGCTTCGGTGGTAACGGTGACGTAATTATTGAGCATTATCTTGATGAAAAAATGCTGAATGACAGCGTGGTAATGTACGCTAAGGTAATTCTTAAACCGGGCTGCAGCCTTGGCTATCACATCCATGACGGCAACAGCGAAACTATCGTAGTGCTGCAGGGAACTGCTGACTACAATGATAACGGCCAGACTATGACGCTGCATGCAGGTGACAAGGTGCATTGTCCCAGCGGTGAAGGTCATGCCATCGGCAATCCGGCAGATGCTGCGGAGGATTTACTGCTGCAGGCTCTGGTAATCAAAAAATAATATTTTCTGTTCTAAACTAAAAGGACTGACGCTGTTGCTGTGCGTCAGTCCTGATTTTTTATTTACCTTTGAAAAGACTTCCTAAAATTCCGCGTACCAGCCTGCTGCCGATTTGGCTGCCTACTGTACGGGTTGCGGAATTGACAGCGCTGTCAAATACCTTGTCCAATACGCCTTTTGGCTGGCGGGTGCCGGTTCTTCTTTGAGCGGCACGCTCTGCTGCCAGACGCTCGCGTTCCGCAGCTCTGGCGGCGCGCTCCGCTTCCTTGGCCTGCTTGGCTTCTTCTTTTGCTCTCAGCGCTGCTTCCTTGGCTTCAGCTTCAGCCTTCGCTGCCGCTTCAGCTTCGGCCTGCGCCTCCTCTGCTTTTTGTGTCAGCAGCTCATAGGCGGATTCGCGGTCAACTGCTTGGGTATATTTGCTGTAGAGCGGGCAGCTTTTAATCAGCTGCTGGCGTTTATCATCGTCGCATACGCCAAGATAGCTACGCGGCGGCATGACATAGGCACGCTGTACGATAGAAGGAATACCTTCGAGGTCCAGCATGGAAACAAGCACCTCACCTGTGCCAAGCTCGCCTAAGGCAGCTTCGGCATCTAATGCAGGGTTTTCGCGGAAGGATTGCGCGGTAGCTTTAAGGCTCTTGCGTTCTTTAGGAGTGTAGGCGCGCAGTGCATGCTGCAGCTTGTTGCCGAGCTGTGCCAGTACGCTTTCCGGTACGTCGGTAGGCTGTTGGGTGATAAAGTAAATACCGATGCCCTTGGAACGGATGAGGCGGACAATCTGTTCAATCTTATCCAAAAGGGATTGCGGTGCATCCTTAAAAATCAGATGTGCTTCGTCAAAGAAAAAGACCATCTTGGGTTTATCCAAATCGCCTGCTTCCGGCATCATTTCGTAGAGCTCGGAAAGCATCCACAGCAAGAAGGTGGAGTAGAGCAGCGGGCGTTGGAACAGTTCGGTAGCGTGCAGCAGATTGATAACACCGCGGCCGTCTTCTGCCGTAGCAAACCAGTCCTTGATATCGAGTGCTGGTTCGCCGAAGAAAATATCCGCACCCTGATTCTCCAGACGCAGCAAAGCTCTTTGGATAGCACCGATGCTGGCGGGAGTAATGTTGCCGTAGCTGGTCTTGAACTGAGCTGCGTTATCACCGACGTATTGTACCATGCTGCGCAAATCCTTGAAATCCAACAGCAGCAGGCCTTGGTCATCTGCTACGCGGAAAACAATATTCATTACACCGCTTTGAGTTTCGTTCAGCTCCAGCAGACGGCTGAGCAGATCAGGTCCCATTTCCGAAACAGTGGCGCGCACGGGAATGCCGCCCTTGCCGTAAACGTCCCAGAAGCGTACCGGATAACCGGCAAATTTCCATTCCGTTTCCAGCCCAAGCTTATTTCTTAAGCGCTTGCGGAAGCCTTCACTGTCCTCACCGGGCAGGCACATACCGGAAACGTCGCCCTTGATATCAGCCAGAAAAACAGGTACGCCCATTTCACTGAAGCTTTCTGCCAGTACCTTGAGCGTAACGGTTTTGCCTGTACCGGTAGCACCGGCAATCAGGCCGTGACGATTTGCCATTTTGGGATACATATAGATACCGCCCTTGTCGTTTTGACAAAGCCAGATTTTATGCAGTTTAGGGATATACATCTTGCATTCCTCCTCGCGGCATTAAGATTTAGTATGAACGCTTGCCCCACAGAGGATGAGCGCAAGGGCGCAGCGCAAGACGATGAACCTGCTGTGCCGCTTCTTCAAGAGGCAGGTCCTCACGGCTGCCGCCGCGTTCCAGCACGCAAAGAGGCGCTTCGCTGCCAACCTCTCCGCCGGGCAGGTAAATATATTCTTCGTTATCATTGTCGCCGAAAATAATTCCGGCGAGCAGTTTTTCTTGCGTAACTTTAGACATTTTCTAACCTCAGAACATTCTCTTCTTCCACAGCAGGAAGGCAGTGCCGATGGCAATACATGCCGCCAGACTGATGACGATAAGGAACCCGAAGGGGTTTTCTGCAAAGGGAACAGGTACGTTCATGCCCCATAAACCGCTGATAAGTGTAGGAATCGCCAAAATGATGGTGACGGATGCCAAAAATTTCATGACTAGGTTCAGGTTGTTGCTGATGATGCTGGCAAAAACTTCCATCATGCTGTTAAGAATGTGGCTGTACATCTCAACCATCTCTACAGCCTGCTTATATTCGATAATAACATCGTCCAGCAAATCCTCGTCTTCTTCGTATACCTTTATCAGATGCTGGGATTGCGTCGCATTGCGTAGACGCAGCAGTCTTTCCAGTACAATGGAATTGCTGCGCAGAGAGGTGGAAAAGTAGGTTAAGGATTTCTGCAGATCCAGCAGGTTGAAGAGCTCGCTGTTTTCCATGGACTGGCGCAGGTGAATTTCCAGTTCATCCGTACGGCGGATGATGATACGGATATATTTCAGATAGAGAGTAGCGGATTTATAAAGAATCTGGAACAAAAAGCGCGTTTTTTTGAAGGTGCTGAACATTTTGCTGTTGTGCGTGCCAAAGTCTGCAGTTACGGCGTTTGGCTCCAAACAGATAGTGGCAATGCCTTCTTCGGTTACTACAATGCCTAAAGGCAGCGTGTCGTAATCCTTGTTACTGCGTAAAAAAGGGATGTCGACTAAGATCAGAATCTGGTCATCCTCTACTTCAATACGGGATTTTTCTTCCTCGTCCAATGCGGCGCTCAAAAAATCCATCTGGATTTTTGTCGCTGCCGCTATTTCCTGCAGCTCTTCTACAGAAGGAGCCACTATGTCAAGCCAGTAGCCCTTTTCCAGATGTTCCAGCTCCAGCTCGTCCAGGCCTTGGTCGGTACTTTTTAAAATTTTGTACATAGTAGGGTTCCTCCTTTCCTCTTTCCTGGCAGGCGTGATATAAAGCACCGTCTGCGTCACAACGGCTCCTAGACGTACGATAAGTACGCCGTCGTCGCCATTGCCTGGCATCCGGCACTTTCTCTCACGCCTGTTTGTTTAACATTGCGACAAAGCACCGTCTGCGTCACAACGATCTTTATATATTATATTACAGATGCTCGGCGATGGCTTTAGCCAATTGGTCGGCGCAGCTGGTGCCGCGGCCGCGGCAGTCATTGCCCTTGAGCAAATCGGCAACTGCTTTGGCATCCTGGCCTTCTACCAGCTTGCCGATAGCAGCCAGATTTCCGGGGCAGCCGCCGTCAAAGCTTACATTGTGCAGCTTGCCGTCAACTATATCAAAATGAATCTCGCGGGAGCAGACTCCGCTGGTTTTATAAGTAAACATATTTCTTTCCTCCATTGTATCACAACATACATTAAACAATTCGACAAAAATAAATAAAATCCTTTTTCTTACGCTTGCGCAAGAAAGATTTTACGTAAATTTTATTTCAAAAAATTTCCCGCTGCAGAAAAGTTTTGGCGGGAGCTTTAATTTACTAAAAAAAGTTGGTATAATATAAGACAAATTATTGTACGTTGTAGGATGGTAGCATGGTTTATATTCTTACAGCACAAGTATTATGCTTTTGTAGCATGGAAGAAAGGTAGTGTAGTTTTTATGTCTATTCAGTTGGTAATTGTCGTAGTGTACATCGCGTTGCTTTTTGGCATCAGCTTGTGGGTTAAGCACAAGGCTGATTCGGGTTCGACAGCGTTTTTGCTGGCCGGACGTAAGCTGAACACGATTCTGGTAGCTGTCAATGTTACCGGTCTGGCAGTCGGTGCTGCTTCTACAGTCGGCGTAGCACAGCGTGCCTTCAGTGTTGGTCTGGCAGCAGGCTGGTATAACGGTGCCTGGTCTATCGGTGCTATTGTTATGGGCCTTTTGGCAGCAGGCAAGCTGCGTTCTATGAAGGTTTCCACTATTCCGGAATTCTTTGAGTTCTATTATGATACCAAAGGCCGTGCAATCGCTGCAATCGGTCTGGTTATCATTATGTGCGTTATTACTGCTTTGCAGTATATGGCAGGCGGTGCGATTTTATCCTCGCTGCTGCCGGATATTTTCTCCTTCCATGGCGGTATGATTATGAGTGCCGTGGTATTTATCGGTATTACACTGATTGGCGGTCTTTGGTCCAGCGGTCTGGCAAATATCGTCAGCGTTACCTTGATTTATATCGGTATTATCTACTCTGCAATCCAATCTGTATCCAACGTAGGCGGTTGGGATGCAGTACTCAGTAAACTGCCTAACCCCGAGGTTATGGGCAGTCCGGTAGCAGGCCTGGCTTTTGCTACTATTCTTGGCTGGATTATCGTTATGATTACCCAGACTATTACTGCGCAGGGCCCTGTACAGATTGCCTGCGGTGCGAAAAATGCCAAGGCTGCCCGCAACGGTTATGTTCTGGCCGGCCTGATGATTTTTCCGGTTGGCTTCATCTGCGCTGTATTGGGTGTTGTCTGCAAGGCCATGTATCCGGAAATGCCGCTGGCACAGGCTGCACTTGCTATGCCGAAGGTTGTTATGACTCTGGATCCTCTTGCCGGCGGTGTAACTCTGGCTGCTTTGTGGGCTGCGGATGTATCTACTGCCTGCACTATTCTGCTGGGTGCGGCTACGCTCTTCAGTAATGATATTTACAAACGCTTTATTAATCCTACTGTTGCGGAAAATAAATTTGTCATCATCAATCGTCTGTCTGTTTTTGCTGTCGGCCTGATTACTCTGTGGTTTGCCTTCAATGCGGCAGGCATTGTTAAGACAATGATTGCCGGTTTGTCTATGACCTGCGGCCTGACCTGTGTATTCTTCTTTACGATGTTCGCTCCCGGCCTGTGCCGTCGCAGCTCTGCTTTCTGGACTACATTGGTGAGCCTTCTCGCCATCGCTCTCTGGTTTGTTCCCGGCAGCCCGCTGGCAGGCATCAAACCGCTTTTTGCCAACGAAGTAATTTACTTTGAATGGCCTATCTGCATTATTACCTTCCTGTTGGTAGCAATGCTAGATAAAAATAAAATCAAAGAGGTTGTAGAGGTTCCTGAAGAGGATGAGTAATCTCTGCGCCTGATGATAGAAAAATGTTTTGTGAGGGGTGTGACTAAAATGCATGAATGTGGTAAAAGCTGCATCAACAGCATCGAAATCGGCCGTGCTGCCTTGCGTATTGCACTGACCTCCAGTCGCGTGGAGGAAACGAAGGTAAAGGAACGCCTGGCGGAGCATGGTATCCGTTCGACAGCTGTTGATTTCGGCGGTGAATTTATTCCTTCTATTGTAAAAATTGTTGAGCGTGCCGTAGTGGCTGCGCAGCGTCAGGGACTTGTAACCGAATCACATGTAGGTGCTGGTGCTGTGGCGGGTGCGGCGCACGAAGCACTGGAGCAGGTGAAGGTTAAGGCCTTTGGCTTCAATGTCGGTGGCAAAATCGGTATTGCTCGCGCCGGAGAGCATCTTTGTGTTGCTATTTATATGGGCGTTGGCGTGCTGAATCTCAATGAGCTGTGTGTCGGACTGGCACATCGTTCGCTGGCCAGTGATGAATAGAGGTGCTTTATGAGTATTTTGGATATTATCGGACCGGTGATGATTGGTCCCTCCAGCTCGCATACTGCCGGTGCTGTTCGTCTGGGACTTTTGGCCGCCAGTATTCTTGGCGCTAAGCCGGTAAAGGCAGAAATTTATCTGCATGGCTCCTTTGCCGAAACCTATAAGGGACACGGCACGGATATGGCGCTGCTTGCCGGACTGATGGGCTGGCTGCCGGATGATGAACGCATTCCGCAGGCTGACAGCTATGCGGAGAAAAACGGCTTAGAATATTCTTATCATAAAATTGATTTGGGCAATAAGGCTCATCCAAACACTGTGCTTTTTAAGCTGACTGCAGAAAATGGTGCCCGTTGTGATATCGTCGGTTCTTCTGTTGGCGGTGGTCAGGTACAGGTTACGGAAATCGACGGCTTTCCAGTGGAGCTCACTGGACGCCTGCCTGCTATTTTGACAGTGCATATTGATACAAGAGGTGTTATTGCGCTGGTTACCAGTACCTTGGCCAATGCCGGCGTAAATATAGCTACGATGCGCTTGTTCCGCAGCGACAAGGGCGGCATGGCATCTATGGTTATTGAATGTGACGAGGAAGTGCCGCAGGAGATTATCAATCTTATAAGCGCGCTGCAGCAGATAGAATCAGTGCGTTTTATCGCCAGTGTTTTGTAAGGGGTGCAGCATGAAAAAAGAAATGCTGTCTTTGAACAGCTGGATTAAAGAGGCTGCTGAATGGCAGCAACCATTAGACGAATTTCTTATAGACTACAATATGCGTGAGCTGGAATGCAGTCAGGAAGATTTATTGGCGAAGATGCAGGAAATGCTGGACGTCATGGAGAAATCAGTAGAGCATGGTTTATCAGGTGTCCGCTCTCACAGTGGTCTGACTGGCGGTGATGCCAAAAAGCTGGCTGCAGCTGCAGGCGCCGAAGGCTTTGTCAATCTTTTGGGCGAGAAGGCTTTGGATGCAGTTATCTATGCTACAGCAGTTGGTGAATGCAACGCGGCTATGGGCCGTATAGTTGCTGCTCCTACCGCAGGTGCCAGCGGCGTACTTCCGGGAGTGTTCTTCACCCTGAAAAAGCACTGCGGACTGGATGCTGCAACCTTGCAGCGTGGTATGGTGGTTGCCGGCAGTATTGGTATGGTAATCAACGAGCGCGCTTCTCTGGCAGGTGCTATGGGTGGCTGTCAGGCAGAATGCGGCAGTGCTGCGGCGATGGCAGCAGGTGCTGCGGTTTCTATGCTGGGTGGCACACCGCAGCAGGTAGGTACGGCAGTAGCGGTTGTTTTTAAAAACGTGCTGGGCCTTGTTTGCGACCCTGTAGCAGGCCTTGTAGAGGTACCCTGCATTAAACGTAATGGAGCCTGTGCTTTGCAGGCACTGTTGGCAGCTGAGCTGGCGTTGGCCGGAATCAGCAGCTTTATTAATGCTGATGAAGCAATTGATGCCATGAAGAGCGTAGGGGATGCACTTCCCTGTGCTTTGAAGGAAACCGCAGGCGGCGGTATGGCCGCAACGCCTTCGGCTATAGAGTGGGCAGCAAAATATTTTGCCCGTAAATAAAAAAGTAGCAAAGGAGACTTTAATCATGGAAGTTATTGCAACAACAAATGCACCCAAAGCTTTAGGTCCTTATTCTCAAGCTGTATTGGCAGGTTCTATCCTGTTTGTATCCGGTCAGATTGCTATCAATCCGGAAACAGGTGAAATGGTTCAAAGCTCTATCGAAGCTGAAACTCAGCAGGTTTTAGACAATATTGAGGCTATCCTGACGGAAGCACGCTTCAGATTCATGGATGTTGTAAAAACTACTATTTTTGTAGATGACATCAAGAATTTTGATGCTATTAATGCTGTTTATGCAAAAACCTTTAAGATTGAGCCGCCGGCACGATCCTTTGTACAGGTAGCAGCTCTGCCTAAAGGCGCTCATGTAGAAATTGAAGTTATTGCCCGCCGCTGATTAACTGCTGCGAAGCAATTTTTGACTATGTCCGGTGATTGCCGTAAAAATTTTTATAAAAATTAAATTTTGCTATTGACGCAGTGCCGGGAATATAGTATAATACTATTCGTCGCCAAGCTATTCAGCTTGGAAACAAGATGGTGGCTGTGGTGAAGTGGTTAACACGGCGGATTGTGGCTCCGTTACGCGTGGGTTCGACTCCCACCAGTCACCCCACCTTTTCAGATTTGGATGAATCTGAATAACCACTAATAAGCTTGGGGCGTAGCCAAGTCGGTAAGGCACGGGACTTTGACTCCCGCATGCGTTGGTTCGAGTCCAGCCGCCCCAGCCAATGATCCACTAGCTCAGTTGGTAGAGCACCTGACTTTTAATCAGGGTGTCCCGAGTTCGAGTCTCGGGTGGATCACCACGAATTTTAGGTCGTTCTTCGTAAGAAGAACGACTTTTTGTTTACATGGATAGTTGCCATAGCTGTTCTTGTTATGATATAATATTTTATATGCGAGTGTGGCGGAACTGGCAGACGCACTAGACTTAGGATCTAGCGCCTTTCGGCGTGCAGGTTCGATTCCTGTCACTCGCACCAACCTTATAAATTAAGCTCACGTGGAATTTGCTGCGTGAGCTTTTTAATTTTGAGGTCAGTATGGTTGCACTCTTAAATGAGTGAGGTAAATGTAATTATTATCGCGTTTCTTAGGTTTGTGTTAATAATTTCTGGACAATGATGTACTGGAAACAAATAATAAATTTGGCCTAGTAGAATTTATAGTGATAAACTAATATTGTAAATATTTTTATTGAGGATTGGTTAAGAATGTTGATAGTTTTCATTATTGTAGCAGCATTTATAATTTTGTATTGTGTATATGGTGCCAGAGAAGTTAATCAATACAATAAATCGCAGTATCGGAAAATAACGAAAAATTCATTTTGGGATGTAGAATTTGATAAAGGTAAGAATGGAGAATATAAGATTTATAAATCATTATTTCAGTATGAGATGGACGGAGCAAGTTTTTTGTTTAATTGTTATCTGCCGATGGAGAACAAAGGAACTACTGAAATTGATGCTATAATGATACATCATAGCGGAATATATGTATTTGAAAGCAAAAATTATGGTGGTTGGATTTTCGGGAATGAACGGAATGCATGGTGGACTCAATCACTATTGGGAGAAGGCTATTCTGCACAAAAAGAGCGCTTTTATAATCCAGTTTGGCAAAATAGAACGCATATAAAGTATTTGCGAAAAAAATTAGGGCTTCTTGATGGCAAAATTTATTCAGTAATAGTGTTTTCGGATAGATGTGAATTTAAAGATGTAACTATCTTTAGTGATGATATTATATTGACTTATCAATCTCAATTAGCTGTCAGTATACAAGAATATGCGAACAAAACCATATTTAGTCAGGAAAAAATTAAAGAGTACTACGATTTGCTATATCCGTATACGCAGTTGACAGAAGAGCAAAAACAGGAGCATATAAAAAATTTGCAAGATAGATTGAACTTAAGGAGTATGCAGAAGAATAAAGTGTGTCCCCGGTGTGGAAGTAATTTAGTGTTGCGTGTGGCTAAAAAAGGAGCGCTGGCCGGACATGAATTCTATGGTTGTTCAAATTACCCGAAATGCAGATATACCGAGAATAAACAATAAAAAAGGCTTACTATGTATGAAGATAGAGGTTAATGGCGAAAGTAAGTATTATACATTCAGAACACCGCATATAGAGTATCCTGATCAACTGGCTGTTCATTATAGGGCAGATAAATAGTTTGTTATTTCTTATCTATGCAAATTTATGCCGATTGTTTATGCTTTTTGTGTGATAGTAGCTTTTAGTGCGTCTATGAAAGACTTTATCGAAATCGTTAATGATAAAACAAACTAAAATGGCTAAGATTTTGCTTAGTTGCCCTTAAAACTCTTGCTGAAACAGGTTAAAAATGTTACGATAAAGGGACAGAAGAAAATATCATCTGTCCTTTTATTTTTTTATGCTTTGGAGAAGAAAATGGGAAATTTATCACAAACTTCTGCTCCGGTGTACGAGGCACTGGAGCGTTTTCGTAAAAAGCGCGTTGTACCGTTTGATGTACCAGGTCATAAGCGCGGTCGTGGCAACCCGGAGCTTCGTGAGCTGTTGGGGGAAAAATGCGTAAACCTGGATGTCAACTCTATGAAGCCTCTTGATAATCTTTGCCATCCTGTTTCGGTAATCCGTGACGCAGAGGAGCTGGCAGCGGAGGCCTTCGGTGCGGCACACGCATTCTTTATGGTAGGAGGTACGACCTCGTCCGTGCAAAGCATGGTGTTGGCCTCCTGCAAGGCAGGCGATAAAATTATCCTGCCGCGCAATGTACACAAAAGTGTGATTAACGCGCTAGTACTTAATGGCGCGATTCCGGTTTATATCAATCCTCAGGTTGACAGTAAGCTGGGAATTTCTCTGGGGATGGAGATCGGCGAGGTAGCTAAGGCGATTAAGGCAAATCCCGATGCTACGGCAGTGCTCGTAAACAATCCTACTTATTATGGTATCTGTTCGGATTTGCGTTCTATCGTCAAGCTGGCGCATGAGCATAACATGCTCTGCCTGGTAGATGAGGCACACGGTACACATTTTTATTTCGGAAAAAATATGCCTGTTAATGCGATGGCGGCCGGTGCTGACATGGCATCTGTTTCCATGCACAAATCGGGCGGCAGTCTGACGCAGAGCAGCCTGCTGCTGACAGGGCCTAATGTCAATTGGGAGTATGTAAGCCAGATTATTAATCTGACGCAGACTACCAGTGCTTCGTATCTTCTGCTTTCCAGTCTGGATATTTCACGCCGTAACCTGTATATGCGCGGTGAGGCATCCTTCGGCAAGGTGCAGGAGATGGCGGAGTATGCCCGCGAGGAAATTAATTCTATCGGCGGCTTTTATGCTTACGGACGCGAGCTGAAAAACGGTAGCAGTATTTATGATTTTGATGTTACCAAGCTTTCGGTCTATACGCGTGATATTGGTCTTGCAGGCATCGAGGTTTATGATTTGCTGCGCGATGAATATGATATCCAGATTGAGTTCGGTGATATCGCCAATATTCTTGCTTATATTTCTATCGGTGATCGTATTCAGGATATTGAACGTCTTGTAGGTGCTTTGGCGGATATCAAGCGCCTGTATTCCAAGGATCCGTCGCAAATGCTCAATACCGAATATATCGCGCCTAAGGTTGTTGTTTCGCCGCAGAAGGCTTTTTATGCTAAGGACGAATCTCTGCCTATACGCGAAACTGCAGGACGCATCTGCAGTGAGTTTGTAATGTGCTACCCGCCGGGAATTCCTATTCTGGCACCGGGTGAGGTTATCACCAAGGATATTATCGATTATATTATTTATGCCAAGGAAAAGGGTTGCTCAATGCAGGGACCTGAGGATCCGGATGTTAATAATATCAATGTATTAGTATAAAGGACGTGATTAAATGGAGCTATGGTTTTCTGACTATCATACAGAAGATGTGAAGCTGGATATCAAAATCGAAAAGCAGCTTTTCGGTGCGGATACGGATTTCCAAAGAATAGACGTTTTTGAATCCAAGGAATTCGGTCGCTTTATCAGCTGTGACGGTACCATAGTCTTTTCGGAAAAGGACGAATTTGTTTATGACGAAATGATTGTCCATGTGCCTATGGCAGTGCATCCGCATGTGCGCAAGGTACTGGTAATCGGCGGCGGCGACGGCGGTGTAGCGCGCGAGCTGACGCATTATGATGAAATAGAGGAAATCGACGTAGTAGAAACGGACCATGTTTTTATCGATGTCTGCCGTGACTATTTTCCAGACAACGCCTGCGGTCTTGATGACCCGCGCGTAACTGTTTTCAACGCTAACGGTCTGCGCTTTTTGCGTACCAAGGTTGATGAATACGATTTGATTATCAGCGATGCTATTGATCCCTTAGGTCATGCAGCAGGCCTGTTTACCAAAGAATTCTACGGTAACTGCTTCCGCGCACTCAAGGAGGACGGCATCATGGTTTATCAGCATGGCAGTCCCTTCTACGATGAGGATGAGGAAACCTGCCGCGCCATGCACCGCAAGGCCAGCCACAGCTTCCCTATCAGCCGTGTATATCAGGCGCATATTCCGACCTGCCCTTCCGGCTACTGGCTGTTCGGCTTCGCTTCCAAGAAGTATCATCCGCTGAAGGATTTTGATGCCAAGAAGTGGCTGGAGCGTGGTATCAAGACTTGGTATTATTCCGAGCATCTGCATAAGGGAGCGTTTATGCTGCCGAAGTATGTTGAAGATATGCTTGAGGAAGAAGAGAGATAGACGCACGATAGTGCATCATCTGCGTCGTTGCGGCTTCTAGACGTACTAGAAGTACGCCGTCGTCGCCGCGCCTAGCATCTAATACACTCTCGTGCGTCTATGGTAAAGATGTACACGATAGTGCATCATATGCGTTGTTGTGGCGTCTAGATGTACTGGGAGTACGCCGTCGTCGCCGCGCCTAGCATCTAATACACTCTCGTGCGTCTATGGTAAAGATGTACACGATAGTGCATCTTCTGCGTTGTTGTGGCATCTAGATGTACTGAAAGTAGAAAAAGAGAAGGCTCCCCTTGGGGGGAGCTGTCGCCGCAGGCGACTGAGAGGGGATGGAGTTATAGTCCATCTCTTACTCGGCACCTCTCCCCAAGGAGAGGCTTTGAAATTAGCTTTTATTTTCCATATTATTTAATTTATGAACAGGAGATGATTTGAATTATGAGTAAATTATTAGTAATCGGCTGCGGCGGTGTTGCCGGCGTAGCTATCGCAAAATGCTGCCAAAACAGTGATGTTTTCACCGAGCTGTGTATTGCCAGCCGTACGAAGTCCAAATGTGACGCAGTTAAGGAAAAGCTGCAGCCTACGACCTCTACTGTGATTACTACAGCACAGGTTGACGCTGACAGCAAGGAACAGCTTGTACAGCTGATTAAGGCTTACCAGCCAAACGCAGTGCTGAATGTTGCTCTGCCTTATCAGGACCTGACTATTATGGATGCCTGCCTTGAATGCAAGGTTGATTACATCGATACCGCTAACTATGAGCCGGAAAACATTGACGATCCTGCATGGCATGCAGTTTATGACAAGCGCTGCAAGGAAGAGGGCTTCTCTGCTTACTTTGATTATTCCTGGCAATGGGCTTATAAAGAAAAATTTGAGCAGGCCGGCATCATGGCTCTGCTCGGCACCGGCTTTGACCCCGGTGTTACCAGTGTTTTCTCTGCTTATGCACTGAAGCATTATTTTGATGAAATCGAAACTATTGATATTCTGGACTGCAACGGCGGCGACCACGGTTATCCGTTTGCTACCAACTTCAATCCCGAAATTAACCTGCGTGAGGTTTCTGCTCCCGGCTCCTATTGGGAAAACGGCCATTGGGTAGAAATCCCGGCTATGGCTATCAAACGCGAGTATGATTTCCCTGAGGTAGGCATGAAGGATATGTATCTGCTGCATCATGAGGAAATTGAATCTCTGGCCAAAAATATCCCCGGCGTAAAACGCATCCGCTTCTTTATGACCTTCGGCCAAAGCTATCTGACACATATGAAGTGCTTGGAGAACGTTGGCATGCTGTCTACCAAGCCGATTAACTATGAAGGCAAGGAGATTGTTCCTATTCAGTTCCTCAAAGCGCTGCTGCCGGATCCTGCTTCCCTCGGTCCTCGCACCGTGGGAAAGACCAATATCGGCTGTATCTTCACCGGTACCAAGGATGGCAAGAAAAAGACCATTTATATTTATAATGTCTGCGACCATCAGGAATGCTACAAAGAGGTTGGCTCTCAGGCTATCAGCTACACCACCGGCGTTCCTGCAATGATCGGTACTGCTCTGGTTATTACTAAGCAATGGCAGGGCAAAGGCGTATTCAATGTGGAAGAATTCGATCCGGATCCGTACATGGATATGCTGAATAAGTTCGGCCTGCCGTGGGTTGTTGACGAAAACCCGGCTACGGTAGAATAAGATGACGGACGCCAAGAAAACTGTAATGCCGGCATATGTTGTCGACAAGGCTGAGGGTGCTTCCCGTCTGGCTGATTTGCAGAAGAATTTACGCGCAGAGCGTGAGGAGGCGGCGCTGAAGGCGCTGCCGACTCCTTGCTATGTGGTTGATGAGGCTAAGCTGCTGAATAATCTGCGCCTTTTGCAGTATGTGCAGCGTGAAAGCGGTGCGCATATTCTGCTGGCGCAGAAATGCTTTTCTATGTTTCGCCTGTATCCGCTGATGGGCGAATATCTGGCAGGCACGACTGCAAGCGGCATTTATGAAGCGCGCCTCGGTCATGAGGAGATGGGCAAGGAGAACCATGTTTTTGCACCTGCTTTTAAGGAGCAGGATATGCAGGAGCTGGTGCAAATCTGCGACCATATCATTTTCAACAGCTTTGCGCAGTTTGAAAAGCATAAGGCTGTCTGCTCTCAGGCCGGTGTGAGCGTGGGTATCCGCGTGAACCCGGAATGCTCGACGCAGGAGGGTGAGCATGCGATTTACGATCCCTGTGCCTATGGCTCACGCTTGGGCGTAACGCTGGCGAACTTCCCGGAGGTTTTGCCGCCGGAAATCGAAGGCCTGCATTTCCATACGCTGTGTGAGCAGAACTCTGATGACCTGCTGACGACATGGAAGGCGTTCGAAGCGAAGTTCAGCAAGTGCTTTAAGCAGCTTAAATGGCTGAATCTGGGCGGCGGGCATCATATTACGCGCAGTGATTATGATGTGGAAGCGCTGATTGATTTAGTGAAATATATTCGTAATACCTATCATGTTGAGGTATATCTGGAGCCCGGCGAGGCTGTGGCGCTCAATGCCGGCTATCTCGTGACAGAGGTGTTGGATATTGTTCATAACGGTCTGGATATTCTTATCCTTGATGCCTCGGCTGCCTGCCATATGCCTGACGTGCTGGAGATGCCTTACCGTCCGCCTCTGCGCGGCGGCTATGAGGCTGACGAAAAGCAATATAAATACCGTTTATCCTCGATGACTTGTCTGGCCGGTGACGTGATTGGCGATTACAGCTTTGACAAGGAAATCAAGGTTGGCGATAAGCTGATTTTTGAGGATATGGCGATTTATTCCATGGTTAAAAATAATACCTTTAACGGCATTCCGCTGCCTGATATTGTGCTGCTGCACAAGGATGGTACTACGGAGCTGGTGCGCCGTTTCGGTTATGAAGATTTTAAAGGACGTTTGTCATGATGTTAGAGAAAAACTTTACTCCCGCTGCCGACGGCTTTCATATGCCGGGCGAATACGAACCGCATGACGGCTGCATTATCGTGTGGCCGCAGCGTCCCGGCTCCTGGAGCTTTGGCGCAGTGGCGGCCTGCGAAGCGTTTACGGCTGTGATTAAGGCGATTGCGGCGAGCGAAAAGGTTTATGTTATCTGCGGTGCTAAGCACTTTGCCGTAGCGCAGGAATATCTTGCAGATGTGGCCAATGTTGAGCTGGTTGCTATGGAAACGGACGACAGCTGGGCGCGTGACATCGGCCCGACCTTTGTGGTACGCGACGGCGCACAGGGACGCGAGCTGCGCGGCGTAAACTGGCGCTTCAATTCCTGGGGCGGCGAGGTAGACGGCCTGTATCCCGACTATGAGCATGACGATGCTTTTGCGGAAAAGTTTGCCGAGCATTATGGTGCTACGCTGTATGATGCTGTTCCCTTTGTGCTGGAGGGCGGTTCTATTCACTGTGACGGCGAGGGTACGGCATTGGTGACGAAGGCCTGCCTGCTGAGTGCAGGACGTAATCCCAATCTTTCTAAAGAGCAGATTGAACAAAAGCTTAAGACTTACCTAGGTGTGGAAAAGGTTTTGTGGATTCCGCGCGGTATTTATAACGATGAAACCAACGAGCATGTAGATAATGTCTGTGCCTTTATCCGTCCCGGTGAGGTGGTGCTGGCGTGGACCGATAACGAGGCTGATCCGCAGTATGCTTTGAGCAAGGCAAGCCTGGATGCTTTGGAGCAGCTGACGGATGCCAAGGGACGTAAAATCATCGTGCATAAGCTGCCTGTACCGGCGGTGCCTGTGTGCATTACCGAGGACGAGGTAGCAGGCTTCGACTTTGTCGAAGACGAGGATATGCGCGAGGCAGGTGAACGTCTGGCAGCTTCGTATGTAAACTTTTATTTCAGTAATGACAGTGTTGTAGTGCCTGCTTTTGGCGGTGAGAATGCGGCCAGCGATGCGTTGGCGGCGGAAATTCTTGCCAAGCTCTGTCCGGAGCGTAAGGTAGTGCAGATACCGGCGCGGGCAATTTTGACCGGTGGCGGCAATATTCACTGCATTACACAGCAAATTCCGAAGGGAGTGTGCTTATGAGCAAGGTAAAGGTGGCAGCAGTGCAGATGCGCTGTGCGCCGACCGTAGAAGAAAATTTGCAGCACGCTGAAGCGCTGGTGCGCGAAGCTGCAGCGAACGGTGCGCAGATTATTCTGCTGCCGGAGCTGTGGGAACGTCCGTATTTCTGCCAGCAGCGTCGCTATGATTTCTATCAGTATGCACTGCCTACGGAAGAAAATCCTGCGGTGCAGATGGGCAAGCGTTTGGCAAAGGAGCTGAATATCGTTCTGCCTATCAGCTTCTTTGAGCGTGATGTCAACGAATTATATAATTCCATCGCCTGCATTGATGCTGACGGTGAGATTTTAGGCGTTTATCGCAAAACACATATTCCTGACGATCATTTTTATCAGGAAAAATTTTACTTTAAACCCGGTAACAGCGGCTTTACGCTTTTCAATACCAAGTATGGCCGTGTCGGTATCGGTATCTGTTGGGATCAGTGGTTTCCTGAAACAGCACGCTGCCTGGCGCTGAACGGAGCAGAGCTTTTGTTCTATCCTACGGCGATTGGCTCCGAGCCTATCTTAGACTGCGACAGCATGCCGCATTGGCGTCGTGTTATGCAAGGCCATAGCGCAGCTAATCTGATGCCTGTGGTAGCTGCAAACCGCATCGGTTTGGAAACTGTGGAGCCCTGCGAAGGCAATGCGGGCCAACAGTCCTCCTTGCTGTTCTACGGCTCTTCCTTTATGACCGACGGTACCGGTGAGCTTGTGCAGGACGCATCGCGCGATCAGGAAGAAATTCTTTATGCGGAGTATGATTTGGCAGCCTTGGCTGAGGACAGACTGAGCTGGGGACTGTTCCGCGATCGCAGACCGGAATGCTACGGCAAAATTGCCGGTAAGTAAATATTGAAACTATAATAAAAAATCACAATCGGTTATATATGTAACCGGTTGTGATTTTTGCTTTATCCGATATTGAGCTCGTTCTTGAGAGCATCCTGTAAAATTTTGGAGAAGTTCAGCTTTTTGGCAATCGCCGCATCATTTAACCATTTGGGGATGGTGAGAGTTTTTTGAATATCTCATCTTCCCGCTTTATCATCAGGCAGATACGTAATCGTTATGCCATAGATAATGATGGTGCAGATTACCAGACAGATAGCCAGTGGTATGAGCAGCTTCAGCCAGGGAATTTCCTGCTGCAGATATTTGCGGCAGTAGCGCCAGAAGCAGATAAGCGTAAAGAGGTTGAATATGCTGCCTAGAATGAGCATTGTCCAGACGCTTTTGGCAAGCGGCAGGTAGGAAAGGCTGAGATTGATGGCTGCGAGCACAGGCATGGCAGTCATAGTGTTGTAGATTTTGCCGTCTGCTATGGCAAAGCTGGCGGTGAGAACGACGCTGCCTAAAATCAGCGGCAGCAATGAGGCATATATGAGAGTGTTACTGCTAAAACTATATTGCTGTAGCCTGTTGCGCCAGAGAAAACGCCCGAAGAGTTTGTAAAGAATAAATGCATAAAGTGTTGTCAAAATAGCGCTGGCAAGAGTATCCATGCCGCCGAAGCCGATGAAAGCAACAAGAAAATGAATTACAAAAAAGCCCAATGCCCCCAAAAAGAAGAAGAGCTGATTATAGAGCCAGTACCAAAAGGCTAATGGCAGAAAAGTACGCATGGCAGAACCTCCTCACATAATGTATTAAGCAAATTTATTGGTCACTTTTATTATAATATGATTGAGAGGAAAATGCTATGCTTTTGCCTCTTTGGGTAAAATTAGCTTGAAATTTTGCTGAGAATATAAAAAGTCCGATTCGTCTGCGATGACAAATCGGACTTTTTTATGTGGCTGATTTTTTAGGCTTATACAATTATTCCTCAACGTAGTTGTTGGCTTTATCATAAAGTTCAGCAACATCCTTGGAAGGACCGCCGCTGAGCAGGGAAACAATGACGCCTGCTACAAGGCTGGCAAAAAAGCCGGGGATAATTTCGTAGATGCCGGTGGAGGCTGCCATAGTCAGGTACCAGCCGATATCGACAACAGCACCGACGATGATGCAGGCTACCGCACCCTGGAAGGTGAAGCCGCGCCAGAAAAGGCTGAGCATGATAGCAGAACCGAAGGCTGCACCGAATACGCCCCAGGCATTGGCAACAAGCTCCATAATACTGCCTGCACGCGGAGAATCAGCAATAAGCAGAGCAACGAAGGAGATAACAAGTACAACGATGCGTCCTGCCCAAAGCATTTCCTTATCTCCGGACTGGTATTTGCGGATTACAGGCTTATAAACGTCGCTGGCAAAGGCTGATGCGGAAGCGAGCAGCTGACTGGAGGCAGTACTCATGGAAGCTGCCAATACGCCGGAAAGGAGGATGCCGCTCATCAGAGCAGGGAAAATGCTGCGAACCATGGCGATGAATACCAGAGAGTTTTGGTTGATGTTTTCATCCAGGCCCAGATACATACGGCCAACAACGCCTACCATGGTAGCGAAGAAGCAGATGAGGGCGGTCCAGCTGATAGCGATAACAGCGGATTTCTTCATTTCCTTCTGGGATTTGAGGGACATGAAGCGGATAATGATATGCGGCATACCGAAGTAGCCCAGGCCCCAGCCGAAGCCGGAGATAATATCAGAGGTTTTGGCAACCGGATTCCAGTAATCGGGAGGAATGCCGGCAACAGCCTGCGGATTGATCAAGGATACTGCGAAGATAGGTGCAATCAGCAGAGAACCTAAAATCATCAGGCCCTGATAGAAGTCGGTCCAGCAAACGGCAGAAAAGCCACCCAAGAAGGTGTAGCCGATGATGATGAAGGCTGCCACATACATGGTGTAGGTCTGGTCAATACCGATAACAGTGTTGAACAGAGTACCGCAAGCCTTGATGCTGGAAGCGGAATAAATAGTGTAGGCAATGAGGAAGACGATTGCACAGATTACCTGCAACACGTGGGATTTAGATAAAAAGCGGTTGCTGAGGTACTGCGGAATAGTGATGGCATCGTTGGCCACGATGGAAAAACGGCGCAGGCGCGGAGCCTGGAAAATCCAGCTTAAGGAATAGCCGGTGAGCAGGCCGATACTGATCCAGGCCTGACCGAGGCCGAGAGCGTAGATAGATGTCGGCAAGCCCATGAGCACCCAGGCACTCATATCAGAAGCACCGGCAGAAAGCGCGGTTACCCACGGTCCCATCTGACGGCCGCCGAGAAAGTAGGTTTTTTCACCACCCTGACGATTTTTATAGAAGAACCAGATGCCGATTGATAGCATGAACAACAGGTAGATAATGAATACTACCATTTCTGTATAATTCACAAACACCCCTCCAAAATTTAAGAATAGATAATATTATTATACACTTAATCTTTGTGCTACTGCAAGCAAATAATAAAAATAAAGTGCTTAATCTGCGGCGGACAGTGTTTTGAGGACTAATCCGAACACTGCTTGCTGCTGATTAAGCACTGAAAGTTTACCATGTGAAATATGTATAAGCTGTAAAGAGAGTCAGAATGATGATTTCGCAAAGCAGGACCGGCTTAAGAGTTTTGAAAAAGTTGGCTTTAAAATAATCGACGGTGATAACAAGACACATATGCGTCGGTGTGAGCATCTGCCCAGCAATACCAAAGGCCATGGCAACACCGGCAAGGTTCAGGCTGCCTGTCTGCATAGCGGCGACGATGGGCATGACAATGGCCACGTGTCCCTGCGACATACCGGTGAGCACGCCGATGATGAAGCTGACGCAGGCGATGATAACAGGCACCGGCAGCGGAGAGCTTTGGAAGGCTGCGACGATTTCCTGCAGCACGTGGGTGACGGTCAAGATCTGAATGAAGTAGAGGATGCAGAGCACATTGAGAAACATTTTGATGTCTAGCGCACCGATAACAACATCCTTGAGGCCAACCTCGCGCTTAGTAAAGCGCAGGACCAGAAACAGGCAGGCTGTGACCAGGCCCATGCCGGCGGAGGCATTAAAGCCGCAGAATACTACGAGAATAAAGGTGATAATGACAGGCGAAAGCGCCAGCCATAAATCCTGCATACCCTGACTGTCATTGGCAATTGTTTCAGTACGGCTGCTGTCCGCTTTGATGGGGCGGATGAGAACAAACCAGCCTGCGGAGAAGGCCAGTACGGTAAGCCAGGCCAGATGCAGGATGAATTCGCCGTAGCTGACGCCGGCGATGTTGCAGGCCATAATCATACCGGGGATAATCGGACTGGAAAATTCAAAGATGTGGCGGAACCAGAAATTGATGGCTGCCTTGTGGTCCTGTTCGATAGGGATATTTTTGCTGGCCTCATCTACAATAGGTGCAGAAAAGCGCGCGCCGCCCAATGACGGCAGCAGTCCTAAGAAGGCAGGCATCACGGCCAGGGTTACCTTAGCGCTGGAAAAGATGCGTTGCAACGCCTGCACCATACCGGCCAGTGCACCGCTGGTGCGTAGCTCAATTTCCAGGCACATGACAAAATAGAGGGCAAAAAGAATATCATAGGTGCGAGGCATTGTTAATGTTTCGCGTAATGCCTGCACCAGATACGGCAGCTCCGGTGCTTTCATCAGCCAGATAAAAATACCGCTGGTGAGCATACAGGGGCCGATGGGGATGTGACGCCTCAGCATGAGGATGATCATGAGCATGGCGATTGTAAGCAGAAGAAATATATTCATAAACAGTTTTTCCTTTCGGTTGCGTAATTGTTGGCAAGTACCAAGTAATTGCTGATGATGTTTATTTATTATACACCCTGCTACAAAAAAATCATAATAAAACTGTAAAAAATCTTAGTATGGGATGCAAATAATGCTATAATGTAAGCAGAGATACAGAAACGGAGGTCAGATTATGCAGATAGAAAGATTAAGGCTGAAGAATTTCCGTTGTTACGATGAGCTTGATATTGATTTTGAACCTAGGCTGACAGTTATTGTAGGTGAAAACGGCAAGGGCAAGACGGCGATTTTTGATGCGCTGGCAATTGCTCTGGAGCCCTATCTGCGCAGCTTTGATGCCAGCGGCAGGCAAATTACTCCTCAGGATGTGCGGCGTGTGCCTGTTTATAAAAAGGATATGCGTCATATTGATGGTATGGAATGCCATTATCCGGTAGAAATTAAGCTGGAGGGTGAGGTTTACGGCAAAAAGCTTACCTGTACCCGCCGCCTGCTGGAGGGTAATGTGGCAGAGGATGATGCTGATGAGCTGTGCGAACGTGGCTGTGCATTGGCGCACGATGCCAAGGAGAATGGCAACAGGCTGCTGCCGGTGCTGGCCTATTACGGTACTCAGCGCATTTGGGTAGACAGCAAGCTGATGACAAATTTTCATAAATCACTGATGGAACGCAATGTAGGCTACGAGGAATGTCTGGAGCCGTCTTCTTCCTACAGTACCTTCGGAAAATGGTTTGAGTACGTTACCAAGTGTGCGCAGTCAGAGCAGCAGTACAGCGCAGAGGTGAAGCGCAATGTGATGCTGAAGAATGCTATTCAGAACGCTGTAGACGTGTGTCTGGAAAGTACCGGCCTGCGTGATTTGTATTATAATTATCGCCTGAAATGCTTTGTTGTCAGCCATCCAGATATGGGTGAGATGGTGGTGGATGAATTGAGCGACGGCTTCCGCAGTATTATCAGCATGGTGGCTGACCTGGCCTATCGCATGGCACGCCTGAATCCGCAGCTGCGTGAGGAGGCCGTAACCAAGACACCGGGGCTTGTATTGATTGATGAGGTGGAAATGCATCTGCATCCGCTGTGGCAGCAGACGGTACTGCTGGATTTGCAGAAAACCTTCCCGATGGTACAGTTTGTGGTGACTACGCATAGTGCCCAGGTGCTGAGCAGTGTACCGGCTGAAAGCATCCGTGTGCTGGCCTGGGGTAAGCAGTTCGAAGGCGTGCGCCACGTAGATTTTTCCTTGGGCGCCAACAGCTATCAGCTGCTGCAGGATATTCAGAATGTGAGCCCGCGTCCGCAAGCTCTGCCGATTGTGCAGGATTTAAAGCGTTATCTGCAGCTGGTGAGCGAGGATGCCTGGGATACGCCGGAAGCGCTGGAGCTGCGCAAAAAGCTGGATAAATGGTCCAAGGGCAAGGAGCCTGCTCTGCTGCGTGCGGATATGGATATTCGTATGCGTCAGTTCCGCAGGAGGCGCTCATGAAACGTGTTTATAAAAGCAAGGAAGAGCCCGAGCTGCTGAAGCATTACCGTCTGCGTAATCCCGAGGAAACCTGGGAGCATTTCCGCCGTCGCTGCCGCAAGGGCTATAAACAGGTGCGGGAAGCAATTTTGCGTGACCAGCACGGCCTTTGCGCCTACTGCGAGGTCGGTATTAAGCTGGCGGAGGAGGAAGGCGAGGTTGATGACTTCCGCGTGGAGCATTTTTATCCGAAAAACGCCACGCAGGAGCATGGGCACAACTATCATCTGGATTGGCGCAATCTGTTGGGCGTGTGCCACGGCGGCAGTCAGCCCTATGTGCCTGATCCCGAGTGGCGCTATTCCAGCCAGAAGCGTGATCGCAGCTGCGATGTGCCTAAGGGTGGGCGTGAAATTACAAACTATATCCTCAATCCGCTGAAGATTCCCGGCAAAATCCGTCTGTTCCGTTATGCGGAGCATAGCGGGCGGATGTACGTAGACGAAGATACCTGCCCCAAAGATTTGCAGGGTAAGGCGCGCAGCACTATCCGCGAGCTGAATCTGAATGCGCCGCGGCTGATGCGCATGCGTCGTGAGGTAATCCATACGCTGGAGGACCAGATCAGCGAGGAGCTGAGCAAGGGCCGTGAGCTGGATGAAGTTCTGGAAATGCTGGCGACCATCTGTCTGGTGCCTGATTATAATGGCGTGACGCTGCCTTTCTTTTCTGTTATCCGTTGGTATCTGGGTGAGGCGGCGGAAGAAGTTATCCGTGCGAGCGGTGCTAAGCTGTAGCATTTAAATCCTGTCTGCAATGCAGGCAGGATTTTTTTGTTTGATGAAGAATAATATAAAATGGTTCTTGAACAATGAAATTTTGCTAAATACACTATAAAAAAAGGAGAATAGAGAAATGCAAGTTACAAATAAGGCTTTCAAGGCCTACGATGTACGTGGTGTTTACCCTACGGAGGTTAATGAGGAAATGGCTTACCGTATGGGACGCATTTTTTCAGCAATGTTTGCTGCAGAAACTGTTGCTGTCGGACATGATATCCGCCTGAGCGGCAGAGCATTGGTAGATGCGCTGACAGAGGGACTGCGCCATGGCGGTACCAAGGTTATTGATATCGGCCAGTGTGGTACAGAAATGATTTATTTTGCTACCGCGCATCTGAAAGCAGATGGCGGTATTATGGTTACTGCCAGCCATAATCCTAAGGAATACAATGGCATGAAGCTGGTGCGTCGTGATGCGCGTCCTGTTTCCAGCGATACCGGTCTGAAGGAAATTGGTGAGATGGTTGCTACTACAAAGCCGTTTGCACATCAGGTGGTAGCAGGCAAGACTATGGGTGCCTTGGAGCAGCTGGATATTATGCCTGCTTATATTGAGCATTTACTGACTTACGTTGATACGAGTGTGCTCAAACCGATGAAGATTGTTGCTAACCCCGGCAATGGTGGTGCTGACCCGATTTTGAAGGAGCTGGCTAAGCATTTGCCGTTTGAGTTTATTACGCTGAACGAAACGCCTGACGGCACCTTCCCCAATGGTGTGCCTAACCCGCTGCTGCTGCCAAATCGTGAGGCTACGGCCAAGGTTGTGCGCGAGAGTGGTGCTGATCTGGGTATTGCCTGGGATGGTGATTTCGACCGCTGCTTCCTTTTTGACGAGAAGGCAGATTTTATCGAAGGCTATTACATTGTCGGCCTGCTGGCGGAGGTTTTCCTGCACAAGGAGCCGGGTGCGAAGATTATGTTCGACCCGCGCCTGACCTGGAATACGGAAGCTATTTTGCAGCGTGACGGCGGTGTGCCTGTGCGCTGCAAGAGCGGCCATGCCTTTATGAAGGAATGCATGCGCAACAATGACGTGCTGTACGGCGGCGAGATGAGTGCGCATCATTATTTCCGCGATTTCTCTTGCTGCGACAGCGGCATGATTCCCTGGCTTTTGGTAACTGAGCTGATGTGCCGCAGCGGTAAAAAGCTCAGCGAGCTGGTAGGCGAGCGCGTTGCTATGTATCCCTGCAGCGGTGAAATAAACCGCAAGGTTGCTGATTCTGCAGCAGTACTGGCAGAGCTGGGCAAAAAATATGCTGACGGAGAGCAGGATCACCTGGACGGCCTGAGCGTTGCTTATGATAACTGGCGCTTTAATGTGCGTGTATCCAATACGGAGCCTGTAATGCGCCTGAACGTAGAAACTAAGGGTGATAAGGAGCTGCTTGCTACGAAGACAGCAGAATTATTGGAAGTTATTGGCGGCGAAGAAGCTTAACTTTCCTGAGTATCCGTGTTTTTTCGTAAAGCACTGCCTGCAGCGTTGCTGCTATGCATATATTTCATTTGAGTCTGTAAAGGAGATAAGATTAAATGTTTAAATCTGTACGTAAAGCCGTTATTCCGGCAGCAGGCCTGGGCACACGCTTTTTGCCTGCTACCAAAGCAACTCCGAAGGAGATGCTGCCTATTGTTGATAAACCGACCATCCAATATATTATCGAAGAAGCTCTTGCTTCCGGCATTGAGGATATCCTGATTATTACCGGCCGCAGCAAGCGTGCCATTGAAGACCATTTCGACCGCAGCATCGAGCTGGAGCTGAACCTGGAGGCCAGCGGCAAAACCAAGGAGCTGGAGCTGGTTCGCAAAATTTCTGATATCCGCATTCACTATATCCGCCAAAAGGAGCCGCGTGGACTTGGTCACGCTATTTTGTGTGCCAAGCATTTTGTGGGCGATGAACCCTTTGCTGTATTGCTGGGTGACGACGTTGTTGACAGCCAGGTGCCTGCACTGAAGCAGCTGATTGATGTCTATGATAAAACTGGTGCCAGCGTTTTAGGCGTGCAGGAGGTGCCGCAGGAGAAGGTATCTGCTTATGGCATTGTTGCCGGTGAAACGACTGGTGAAGCACGCACTGTTAAGGTAAATGATATGGTAGAAAAGCCTGCGGTTGAAGAAGCACCTTCCCGTCTGGCAGTTTTAGGCCGTTATGTAATTACACCGGAAATTTTCCCGATTCTGGAAAAAACCGAGCCAGGTCGCGGTAATGAAATCCAATTGACTGATGCACTCAAGGTTTTGGCTAAAGAGCAGGCAATGTATGCTTATGATTTTGAAGGACGTCGCTATGATGTGGGTGATAAGCAGGGCTTCTTGGAGGCAACTGTAGAAATGGCGCTGAAGCGTCCTGACCTGCGTGACAAGTTCCTGGATTATCTGCAGGGAATCGTTGCCAAGGAGAGCAAATAATTGATGAATATCCTTGTTACCGGCGGAGCAGGTTATATTGGCTCCCATGTAGTGGAGGAGCTGCAAAATAGTGGCTTTACTCCTATTGTTTATGATAATTTTTCTACCGGCCATGAGGCGGCGGTCCCTGACGAGGTACAGCTGGTAGAGGGTGATATCCATAATGTGCGTTTTGCCAAGCATATCATGGAGCAGTTTAAAATTGACGCGGTAATCCATTTTGCGGCCAGCAGCTTGGTAGGCGAATCGATGACCGACCCGGCGAAATATTATTTTAATAATGTTGAAGGCAGTCTGCATCTTCTGGAGGCTATGCGTGGCGCAGGCGTTGACCGCATGGTATTTTCTTCTACCGCAGCTGTTTACGGTGAGCCGGAAGCAGTACCTATTACCGAGGACAGCCGTCTGGCACCGACCAACGTTTACGGCCGTACCAAGCTGGCGATTGAAGGCATGCTAGCGGATTATGACCATGCCTATGATATGCGTTATGTAGCTTTGCGTTATTTTAACGCTGCCGGTGCTTCTCCGACGCGCGATATCGGCGAGGACCACAGCCCGGAAAGCCATCTGATTCCGCTGATTCTGAAAACGGTGCAGGGCGTGCGCAAGCAGGTTTCTATCTTCGGTACCGATTATCCGACGGCTGACGGTACTTGTGTGCGTGATTATATTCATGTCTGCGATTTGGCGAAGGCGCATGTGCTGGCGCTCAAACATCTTTTGAGCGGTGGCAGCAGCCGTGTGTATAATCTGGGCAGTGAAAACGGCTTCAGTGTGCGCCAGATGATTGACAGTGCCAAAAAGGTTACCGGCGTTGACTTCCCCGTTGTGGAGGAGGAACGTCGTGCCGGTGACCCCGCAGTGCTCATTGCTTCTTCAGCTAAAATTCGTGAGGAGCTGGGCTGGGAGCCGCAGCACAGCAGTGTAGATGAGGTTATCAGCACTGCGTGGAAGTGGCATAAGGGCCATCCGCATGGCTATTGCGGCTAAAAGTAAATAAGTGCATACTAAAAAACCGGTTTCCCAGGCTTTTAAGCCGATAGGGAAACCGGTTTTGTTATGTGTTGAGAAAGCTTTTCTTAGCAATAACTGTCTAAGCTAAGCAATAACATTGCATAGCAGTCTGCTTATTTGCGTTTGTTGAGGAACTTGCCGATGTCGAAATGTTTGCCTGCCAGCAGGCAGTCGATACGCGCGGTAACTACATCGTTATTGCTGAGCTGACGTGCTTTAATCAGCGAGCGGCGGATGGCAGGCGTGATGAATTCCTGGCCCCAGTCATCGATGATGCCGCAGGCGATGCCACGTGGCAAATCGAAGATGGATTCCAGGGCAGCGCAGATAATGGCATCACTCTGGCCGGGATGCGTGTTGAGATAGCGCAGCGGTACCAGCAGGTCGTTTTGCTCAACGCAGTAGCGCGGCAGATCTGCTTCAATTTGCCGCAGCACACGCTCGGAACGCCCTTCACCCTCGTAGGAAAGCAGGTAGGGGAACAGAGGTGTTTCATCCGGATGTGCCAGCCAAAAATCAAAAAGCCTTGGCCATACGTCTATATCCAGCTCTACTGCCAGATTGCACAGCTGATAATCAAGCTTATCGTCCTTGATTAAATCGCTGTCAATTTCTGGCTGCCAGTCCTTGCTGTAGATGATTTTTTCGCAGGCTGCAATCTGCTCCTGACATTGGTTGAAGGTCAACTGCATATGATTCTGTTCTTTGCAAAGGTCCTGCAGTGTTGTAACATAGCTGATTAAATCAAGCACGTCTTCCGGCTTGCTGACATGCGCTTCAGCCTGGTCAAGCAGACAGGTAAGCAGCTTGTTCAGATGGATGTCGCTGATATTGAACTGCTCTTCAATCACCTCTGCCGGGAAGTGGTTAAGCATAACCAGATAATTGCCTACGATGAAAATTGCATTTTTATAATTCTCGTAGCTGAGCGGTTGCGCTACCAGTTCTTCCAAATGTGTTTCGCGGATGAATTTTACGGAGAGCGGTGGATATTCTACGTCGATGTCCGGTCCGTTTTGCAGCAGCCAGAGGCGTTCCTCCTCATCACGGCAGTGGCAGTCGGTAATGCTGAAAACCTTACCCCAGCCGCTGGTGCAGTGGATAAGCTCCCAAATAGCGTTTTGCGGGTTAAAGTTGGTTATGCGGCAGGCATATAAAAAGGCGAAGGTAAATTCCTCGCAGTGTGCTATGCGCAGCAAATCCTGCCAAAGCTCCTGATCCTGATGACAAATTTTTTCCATGCCGTACATACCGAAAATCAAGATGGCAAATTTTACCTGCTCACGTCCATCTGCGTTGTAGAAAAAGCGGCGCGCCAGGTCATAGGCTACGGCGTTAATGTCATTTTGGTCTAAGGCTTCAATAAAGGGGTCGCAATATTCCGCGAAGGCCATGCCCTTCAGCTCATTGTACAGTCTGCTGCGCTGTTGGGTTGTAGGCTCTTTCAGATAGGCTTGCAGCAGCTTGAGCAGTATGCTGGCGGATTTGGGATTGGGCAGGTTGCCCATTGTATAGTGAAAGGCATCCTCGGAGCCAAGGGGACGGGGAATGGTGGCGTAGCGGTCATCGCACAGGTCAGTAGCCGTAAAGCGGCCATGCTCGTCCAGATGGCTGTTTACGAATTGATAGATTGTCTGTTTCATGTGCTCACCTCGTAATAAAAATATGTCTTGCAGCAAATAATGCTGTTCTTAAAAAAGCAAAGAATAACTATATCATAACATAGAGCAAAAATAATGACCAGCAAAAAAAGCAAGACTGCTGTAGTGGCGGAAATCCGCCACGGCAGCAGCCTTAATTTTAAGCATATAAAATTTTACATTTGAGTTTTGATTTCCAACAGGCAGTCGCCGCTTTCTACGCGTTCGCCTGCAGCTACATGGATAGCGCTGACGATACCGGAAATCGGTGCCGAAAGCGTGGTTTCCATCTTCATTGCTTCGGTAACAATCAGCGGGGTGCCTTTGGTAACGGACTGGCCTTTTTCTACCAGCACCTTGACAACGGAACCGGAAAGAGAAGCGCCGATTTCACCCATGTTGCCTTTTTCTGCTTTCTTGCGTGTAACAGTGGTGGTCTTGGCGTTGCGGTCCTTGATTTCGATTTCACGCGGCAGGCCGTTGAATTCGAAGAAGACGGTACGCATACCGGCAGCGTTGGCTTCGGAGATGTGGTCCAGCTTGATTACGAGCACTTTGCCCTGTTCAATCTCAACCTTGATAACCTCGCCCGGCGTCATGCCGAAGAAGAAGGTAGGAGTATCGAGAACGGATACATCGCCGAATTGGTTGTAACGGTTTACCCAGTCGGTGAATACTTTCGGATAGAGGCAGTAAGCACTGACTGCTTCGTCCGTAGTAGGTGCATCCAGCTCCTTGAGCTTAGCACGTACATCCTCAAAATCTACCGGCGGCAGTACTGCACCCGGACGCTCGCTGATAGGAGTGCGTCCCTTGAGAACCAGCTTCTGCAGCTTTTCGGGGAAGCCCTGGTACGGAGTGCCGATGCGTCCTTCGAAGAATTCTACGACGGAGGCCGGGAAGTCGAGAATATCGCCTTTAGCATAAACATCTTCTTCCGTCAGGTCGTTCTGCACCATGAAGAGTGCCATATCACCGACAACCTTGGAGGACGGAGTAACCTTGATTAAATCGCCGAACATCATGGATACGCGGTGATACATATCCTTGATTTCCTCCCAGCGATGGATGAGGCCCAGAGCCTGTGCCTGCTGCTTGAGGTTGGTATATTGTCCGCCGGGCATTTCGTGTACGTAAACCTCGGGGTTGGGGAAGTTTTCGGTTCTGTCGGCAGCCTTGTAGTAGGGGCGCACGGTTTCCCAATAACGGGACAGCTCGTTCATAGCGTCTACATCAAGACGCGGTTGACGCGGATGGCCGCTGAGAGCATAGTACAGGCTACTGCCGCTGGGTTGGGAGGTACCGTTGCTCATGGCGCTCATAGCAGTATCTACGATATCAACGCCGGCATCAATAGCACGCGCGTAGGTGTAGATAGCGTTGCCGCTGCCCTCGTGGGTGTGCAGATGGATAGGCACGTTGACATAGGATTTGAGGCTGCTTACAAGGCGGTAAGCTGCTTCCGGCTTCAGCAGGCCGGCCATATCCTTGATGGCGATGATGTTGGCACCGGCTTTTTCCAGCTCTTTAGCCATATTTATGTAATAATGTAAATCGTATTTGTCGCGGTCGGGGTCGAGAATATCGCCGGTGTAGCACAGTGCTGCCTCTGCCACCTTACCGCATTCGCGGACGGTGTCAATCGACAGGCGCATATTGTCCAGACCGTTGAGGCTGTCGAAGATACGGAAAACGTCAATGCCGTTCTTGGCAGCCAGCTTGATGAACTGCTTAACAACATTATCCGGATAGCTGGTGTAGCCTACAGCGTTAGCGCCGCGCAGCAGCATCTGGAAGAGAATGTTCGGAGCAGCCTGACGGAACTGTGCCAGACGTTGCCAGGGGCTTTCATCGAGGAAGCGATAGGCTACGTCAAAGGTAGCGCCGCCCCAGCATTCAAAGGAGAAGAGTCCGGGCAGCTTACCGGCGGTGTCGCGCATAACGCGCAGCATATCGGCAGTACGCAGGCGGGTTGCGAAGAGGGACTGATGCGCATCACGGAAGGTGGTGTCTGTGAGCAGAACCTCCTGCTGTGCCAGTACCCATTCAGCCAGACCTTCAGGTCCGCGGGTATCAAGAACGTGCTTGGCACCCAGTGCCAGAATGCCGTTGTAGGGCTTGGGCATATTCAGCGGTGCAAAGTCCGGCTTCGGCTGTACGCCGACGTTGGAATAACCGTTGACGGTAATGTCAGCGATGTAGTTCAGCAGCTTGTTGCCGCGGTCCAAGGTTTTCTGGAAGACAAACAGCTCCGGTGTATTATCAACAAAGTCGGTAGTATAATCGCCCTTGATGAAGTGCGGGTTCTGCAGTACGTTTTCCAAAAACTGGATATTGGTTTTGACGCCGCGGATACGGAATTCTTTTAAGCAGCGCAGCATCTTGGTAATTGCAATCTGGTGAGTGAGGCCCCAGGTGGTAGCCTTAACCAGCAGAGAATCGTAATACGGAGTGATGACGGAACCGGTGAAGGCGTTGCCGCCGTCCAGACGGATGCCGAAGCCGCCGCCGCTGCGGTAGGTAATCAGCTTGCCGGTATCGGGCATAAAGTTATTGGACGGGTCCTCGGTGGTAATACGGCATTGGATAGCATGGCCGATGGTGGTCAGCTCATCTTGCTGCGGCAGGGCGATTTCCGGGCCGTGCAGGTTGTAGCCCTCGGCAATCTTGATTTGCGTCTGCACAATGTCTATACCGGTAATCTGCTCGGTAACGGTGTGCTCAACCTGAATGCGGGGATTAACCTCGATGAAGTAGAACTTGCCGTCGGGAGTAGCCAAAAATTCTACGGTGCCGGCGCTGATGTAGTCAACATTTTTCATCAGCTTGACAGCAGCGTCGCAGATAGCTTTGCGTTGTTCTATAGGCAGAGCGAAGGCCGGAGCAATTTCAACCAGTTTCTGGTGGCGGCGCTGTACGGAGCAGTCGCGCTCAAACAGATGCATTAAATTGCCGTGGGTATCGCCAATAATCTGTACTTCAATGTGTTTCGGATTTTGCAGATATTTTTCCAGATATATTTCATCATTGCCAAAGGCTTTTTTAGCTTCACTTTTAGCCATGTCGTAGGCAGTTATGGCTTCTTCGGCGCTGTGAACAACGCGCATACCGCGGCCGCCGCCGCCGTTGACTGCTTTAATGATGATAGGATAACCGCATTTTTCGCCAAAGGCCAGTACCTCATCGAGGCTGTTTACCGTGCCCTTACTGCCGGGAATCATGGGGATGCCTGCCAGCTCGGCTTGCTTACGGGCGTTTATTTTGTCGCCGAACATTACCAGGTGTTCCAGGCGAGGGCCTATGAAAATCAGTCCTTCCTCAGCACAGCGGCGAGCTAAATTGCTGTTTTCGGATAAAAAGCCATAACCGGGATGGATGGCATCTACGTCGTGTTCCTTAGCTACGCGCAGAATGTCTTCGATATCAAGATAAGCGTCGGTCGGACTTTTGCCTTCGCCTACCATGTAGGCCTCGTCGGCTTTGTTGCGATGCAGGGACAGGGTGTCCTCCTTGGAATATATAGCAACAGTACGGATTCCTAATTCGTTGCAGGCGCGGAAAACGCGGATAGCGATTTCACCGCGATTAGCAACTAAAACTGTATTAATTTTAGGCATAAGCTTGACCTCCTTAGATAGTTACATGCTAATTGTATAGAAAACGGCATATAAATTCAAGGGATAGGACGCATGTATACAAGTATTCTTGCAGGGGACGGGGAGAGTGTGTGATTTTAACACTTTTGAAACTGACTGCATAGTCAGCTTCACATTTTTTTCGTTTGTTTATTGCTATAAATAGGTATACAATAATACTTATAAAGCATAGCGAGGAGATGAAGTGATGAACGATAACAATGATAAAAAACGGCCGTTGACGTATTATTATATGCTGATGCTGGTTTTGATTCTGGTATTCAATTCCGTAATCATGCCAATGTTCTTCAACCCGAAAATGAAGGAGGTTTCCTATAATAATTTTCTTCAGATGGTGGATGAAGGCAAGGTATCTAAGGTAGAAATTACTGATAAGCGTCTGGCTGCGGTTGACAAGAACAACGAAAAGGAAATTTATGTTACCGGCAGGGTGGAGGACCCGGAGCTGGCCAACCGCCTGATGAAAAGTAAGGTAGAATTTACGCAGGTTGTGCCCAAGGAACAAAGTCCGCTTGTAACCTTTTTCACCAATTGGGTACTGCCTATTCTGATTTTCTTTGGACTTGGACAGCTGTTTATGTACTTCATGGGCAAGCGTATGGGCGGTAACGCTATGAGCTTCGGCAAGAGCAATGCCAAAGTTTATGTGGAAGCGCAGACAGGCAAGAGCTTTGCCGATGTAGCAGGTCAGGACGAGGCTAAGGAAGCACTGATGGAGCTGGTTGATTTTCTGCATAATCCAGGCAAGTACAAGGATATCGGTGCTAATATGCCGAAGGGTGCTTTGCTTGTTGGCCCTCCCGGTACGGGTAAAACCTTGCTGGCGCGTGCGGTAGCAGGCGAAGCCAAGGTGCCGTTCTTCAGCATCAGCGGCAGTGAATTTGTAGAAATGTTCGTCGGCATGGGCGCTGCCCGTGTGCGCGATTTGTTCAAGCAGGCGCAGGAAAAGGCACCTTGCATAGTATTTATCGATGAAATCGATGCTATCGGCAAACGCCGTGATAACGGCCAGTTCGGCGGCAATGATGAACGCGAGCAGACCTTGAATCAGCTGCTTAGTGAAATGGACGGCTTTGACGGCAGCAAGGGCGTAGTTATTCTGGCAGCTACCAACCGTCCGGAATCTTTGGACAAGGCGCTGCTGCGTCCGGGACGTTTTGACCGCCGTATTCCGGTTGAGCTGCCTGATCTTAAGGGCCGTGAGGCTATCCTGAAGGTTCACGCACGCAGTGTGCGTATGGCAGACAATATCGATTACGGTACGTTGGCGCGGGCAACAGCCGGAGCCAGCGGTGCAGAGCTCGCCAATATTATCAATGAGGGTGCTTTGCGTGCTGTAAAAATGCATCGTAACGTGGTGGAGCAGGAAGATCTGGAGGAATCAATTGAAACCGTTATCGCTGGTTACCAGCGTAAGGGTGCGGTAATTTCTCCTGAAGAGAAAAAGGTTATTGCCTACCATGAAATCGGCCATGCGCTCGTGGCTGCGATGCAGAAGCACAGTGCTCCGGTTCATAAGATTACTATTATTCCGCGTACTAACGGCGCTTTGGGTTATACCATGCAGATTAGCGAAAACGATAGCGTGCTGATGACCAAGGAGGAGCTGTTCAATAAAATTGTGACAATGACCGGCGGCCGTAGTGCGGAGGAGGTTGTTTTCGGCAGCATTACCAGCGGTGCTTCCAATGATATTGAGCAGGCTACCAAGCTGGCACGCAGCATGGTAACACGTCTGGGTATGACGGAAGAATTTGATATGATGGCTACCGAGGTTGTGGCCAACCGTTATCTGGGCGGTGACGCTGCCCTGCAGTGCAGTGAAACTACAGCAGGCAAGATTGATGCCAAGGTTTTGGCGTTGATAAAGGAGGCTCACGCAAAGGCACGCACGATTTTGCAGGACAACAGAGATAAGCTGGATGTACTGGCACAGTACCTGCTGGAAAAGGAAACTATTACCGGCGAGCAGTTTATGGCTTTGCTGCAGCAGGAGCAGGCTAAGGAAGCTGCCGGCGAGAACAAGCCGGAAGTATAAAATAAGTGCAAGCTTAAACGCAGTTACGTATTCCGTAAAACGGCAACGTGACTGCGTTGTTTTTTGCACGCAGCGTTAATCGCGGAAAAAAATAAAAAAATTTAAAATTAGCTATTGCTAACTGTAGAAATATGTGCTACAATAATCGTGAAGTTAGTGATGGCTAACCAATGTATATCGTCCCTTCCTGATTTTGCATTGCAGCCTTGACCTTTGACCTTGACAATTTCCTTAAGTGCATTGGTTAGCTCCTCTACTTTTAAACAAGCTGCTATTTGCTTTTTAAGCAAATTCATATTTTCTCCTCCAAAAACAGACAGAACGCTGAAAATCCGTTAGGCAAGCGGGTTTCGGCGTTCTGTTTTGTTGTGTTGATACTGTTTTGATACTGTTTCATAATTTGTCAAGCATTGCGGCAATATTCGATTGCCTAAGTGTAATTTTCTTATGTAAGCAGGCTATTATTGGAGCATTTTTATTTGCACAAAATCGCCATTAGCGTTATAATATTTTTCTACTGTTGTATGATTTTGTTTTTATTTTGAGGTGGATTGTATGAAAAACTGGAAGCTAATTCTAGCCATCCTTACGGCTAATGTCGTATTGATGGCTGCAGGCTATACCATGCTTATTCCTTTTTTGCCGATGTATCTGATGAACGAGCTGGGGGTGAGCGCAGACGATGTAAAAATGTGGAACGGCGCGATTTTTTCCATAACCTTTCTGATTGGCGGTATCATGGCGCCTATCTGGGGTAAAATGGCTGATACACGCGGCAAAAAGATGATGGCGGTGCGTGCGGGTGCAGGCCTGGCTCTGTCGTACTTTTTGGGTGGCATAGTAACTACGCCGGAGCAGATGTTCGGTGTGCGTGTGCTGCAGGGCTTTGCTGCCGGATTGTGGAGTGCGTGCCTGGCGATTGCTACCAGCCTGGTGCCGATGGAAAAGCTGGGCGTGAGCTTGGGCATTATGCAGGCAGGACTGACTTGCGGCAATGTCATTGGTCCGCTTGTAGGCGGTTCATTGGCAACGCTGTTTGGCATGCGTGCCTCATTCTTTGTTGCAGGTGGGTTACTGACGATTATTACGCTGGTATTTATGTTCTACATTCCCGAGCCTCCGAAGGCGGAGCCGAAAAAGCTTGCGGTCAAGCCGCAGGTACAGCTTTTACAGCAACCTGTAATTCGTGAAACGTTGATTTACATTGCTGTAGCTCAGATGGTTATCCTGCTGATTCAGCCGATTTTGAGCCTTTATGTGGCAGAGCTGAATCATGGTGAGGGCAACATTATGTTTCTTTCCGGCGTGGCCTTTTCGCTCGTAGGCATTGCCAGTGCTATTACTGCGCCGAGCTGGGGACGATTCGGACAGGAGCACGGCTTTTATAAAGCGTTGTGCGCTGCTACACTGCTTTCCGGCTTGATGAGTGCGGTGACGGCAATGCCGCAGACACTGCTTTTGTTCTGTGTCTGCAATTTTTGCTATGGCTTGTGCTGTGCCGGTATTCAGCCTTCGCTGAGTGCGGTTTTGGCCAGCAATACAACTACCGACCAGCGCGGACGCGTTTTTGGCTTTATGTTCAGTGCTCAGCAGTTCGGTTCCATGGTAGGTCCTGTACTTGGCGGAGCTATTGCTACATTTGCGCCGTTGCAAAGCCTTTTTGTAGTAGCCGGTGTGATTCTTTTCGGCATCAGCGCTTGCGTTTGGCTTCGTCATAGTCATGAGCAAAATATTATTGCTTAGACTGCTTTGAACGTTATAATTGAAGATAATTTTCAGGAAATTAATCGGTTAAGAAAAACTCTGTAAGTCTTGTAATATGCGGCTTGCAGAGTTTTTCTTTTGCTTGCGAAAAAAAAGATTTTCCCATGTCACACAGATTTCACATATGTGACAAAACAAATTAGACAGAAAATTCGCTAATAGACTATAATCGGCTATGTGGAGGTGATGAAAATTAAGCTTAGAGGAGGCGTGAGCCTGACAGAGCAAATCAGCTTCTACCGTCAGTTAGCAGTTATCCTGCGCAGTGGTCTGCCGCTACTGCATGCGCTGCAGCTTTTGCAAAAGCATGGCAGCGCTAAGCAGATGCTGCTTTGCTACCGACTGCAGCAAAGGCTGCGCCGTGGCAGCAGCCTGGCGCAGGCTTTAGCAGCAGAACCTGACTGCTGCAGCCACCTGGCAGTTACGCTAGTGGCTGTGGGCGAGGAGAGCGGTGAGCTGGCCACGCTGCTGGAGCAGCTTGCTGTGTATTACAGCAGGCAACTGCAACTGCGGCGTTTTGTGCAACGGGCTGTGACCTATCCAGCATTTTTGCTGGTAGCTTCCGTTGGCGTGCTGCTGCTGTTTTTGCTGTATATCCTGCCGGTGCTTGCTGATACCTACAGCGCTATAGGCGTGCGTCCGACTGGTACATTAGCTTTGCTGCTGGCACTGAAGGATGGTCTGCTGCAGCAGCCGTTACTGGCGGTGCTCTGTGCGGCAGCGCTAACAGGCATTCTGCTGCTAATGGGACGCAAGCTGTTGCGCTGGTTTTTACGCAGTCGTCTGAGCGGTAATTTTCATGGCCTTTTATTAGAAGTACGCTTTTGCAGATTGCTGGCTCTGCTTTTGGAAAGCGGTTTTGGCATAACAAGAGCGGTAGAAATTGTGACAGATACCATAGATGATGAGCAATATGCCCAGCAGCTGCGCCTGTTGAACAGCAGGCTGCAGCGCGGCATTGCTATTGAGCAGGCTGCAGGCGGTGCCAAGGAGCTTTTTTCGCCGCTGATGCTGGAGCTGGTATGCGTGGGCGCGTCTACGGGTTATCTGCCGCAAATGCTGCAGGAAGCAGTAACGGCCAGTGAGCAGCGTCTGCAGCAGCAGCTTGGCAGGCTGCGGGAGTTGCTCGTGCCATTACTGCTTCTGGTGGCGGCGATTATCATAGCGGGAATCGTCTGCATAATTATCGGTCCGCTATTTGAGATGCTTTCGGCAATGCCGGAGTAAATTCAGGAGGTGCGATAGTGTTAAAGACAATGCGTAAACAAGGTGGCTTTACTTTGATTGAGGTGGTGGCGGCGGCCGCTCTGATTGGTATTATGGCGACAATGCTGCTGCCTTCACTTTCAGGTGCTAATGACAGGGTGAAGAATGCCCGTCTGCAAAATGATCTGGTAACCATAGACCAGGCCATTCAACTGTATAAAATGGATGCAGGCACTGTGCCGGCAGAGCTGACTACACTAGACAGCGAATATCTTGGCGGTAAGCTGGAATTCAAGGATGCCAAGGGCGAAGCCTTAACCTATACACCTAATACAGCCGACGGTAGCTATACCCTCAGCGGCAAAAACAGCAAGGGTGAGGCCGTAATATCCCCGGGCAGCAAAGCTGTTAGCGGTGAATCATAAGGCCGGCGGCTATTTATTACTGGAGCTTTTGCTGGCTATAGGGTGTTTGGGAGCATTTTCTGTAATGCTCTACCCTGGCAGCCAGATGCTGCAGCGGCAGTACTATAAGCAGCAGATGCGCTATGCTGCCTATCTGTTGGCTGCTGACATCAGACAGATACAGCAGCGCACGATATTCCAGCCGGAAAATTATCTTTACACTTTAAAAGTAAGCGGTAATGACAAGCATGGTTACAGGATTTACCGTGAGAAGAAGGTCTGGAAGCGCGTAAGGTTAGAGCCGACAATCAGCCTGACGTGCGACTCACAGATGAAGTCGTTAAGCTATGATGAAAATGGCAGTCCTAGTGTCAGTGGTGGCTATAGCTTGGAGCATCAGCAGCTTCCGGGTGTGCTTTTTTGGCTGACAGTTCAGCCGGTTACAGGCAGGGTGACTGTTTATGAAAAATAGCAGGGGCTTTTGTCTGGTGCAGGAGCTGGTGTGTTTTTGCCTGACGGCATTATTACTTGCTTCAGCGGTGCAGTGCTTTTACCGCAGCAGCTGGCTGCTGCAGCAAAGCAGGGAGCAGCAGCAGGCTGCGCTTGCGTCCTGGCAGGTGCTGGCAGGCGAGGAGTACAGTGGCAGGTTTGTGGTGACACAAAAGCTGGAGACTACCAGTATAGATGGTTTAACGATGCAGGAGGTGCAGGCAGCCTATGGTAAGGTCAAGGTTAAGCTTATATGGGCGATGCCGACGGCAGAGAGGCTATCTGTTGCTGGAGGTGCTGCTGGGACTGCTGTTGACGGTGGCACTGGCGACGCTCGTTTTTAGAGCAACAGGCGCCATTGCCTATAGCTTTGGACGATTGCAGGATGAATTGCAGCTGCAGGAAGCGAAACGTCATATTTTGACGCAGCTGGAAAAGATTATCTGCTATGATGCACAGCGAGTCATCAGACTGCAGGAGAATGGCCAGATAACCTGTACGATGATTGATGCCTGCAAACGTGTTACTATTTACAGCGATAAGCAGGGCTTGTACAAAAAGACGCGTAAAAATAACGGCACGGGCGTAAATCCTGTTTCTTTAGAGGGCGTAGTCGTTACTGGTTGGCGGATACAGCGGTGTTCGCCGCAATTACTGTGCATAAGCTTTAAGCTGAGCAGGAATGGCCGTCAACTGCAGGTGAAGCGTTATCTTATTTGTTATAATGCGAGGATAGCAGATGATGTATAGCGCTAAGGGGAGTATATCGCTTCCCTGCCTGCTGGCAGCGCTGCTTTTGGCACTCAGTGCTCAGCTAAGCCTGCTTTATGCAGTCAGGGGTTATGAATCAGAGAAGGATTTTCTGCGGGAACAGCAGCTAAGGCTGTTGTGCAGCTCAGTATTACAGGCTATTGGCCAGGAACCGCGGCCGCCAGGCAGGCAGCTTTGCTATGAGGGCGAGCTGCAGCCGGACAGTGAACCGGTGACAGTGACAAGTGAAAGCATTTACAGCTCAGATGGATTTATAGATTACCTGAAGGTTACAGCAGCAGCCGTTAATCATGCTGGCGCAGTACAGCGGCTGCATCGTATCAGGGTGAGCTTTGGCCCGCAAATGCAGGCCCTGGCAGCTAAGAGCGTCCTTGCAGGACGCTCGCTGACAGGCGACGGATATTTGCAGCAGGCAGCGTTATATACAAGCATAGAAGAAGTAAAGCTGCCGCAGATGAGCTTTTTGCGGGATAAATGTCCTGGTGTGCTGAATAAGAAGTCGGTGGCGGAAGTTGGCCTCAGTGCTCGCTTTTACTATCTGAGGAATAACAACTCTCTCTTGTTGGGTACGGAAGGCTTGCATGGTCCTACGATGATAGTAAATCCTTATTCGATTACTACTGCCGAAGGCTCCTATTATCCGGACCGTTTGGTGCTTATCAGCGAAAATGGTAATATTAAGCTGGGAGCTGGCACGAGGTTGACGCAGGCGCTGGTGCTGGCGAAGGGAAAGGTAACTATTTGCGAGGGCTGTCAGCTGAATGGCTTTGTTATGGCAGATAAAATTGTCATTGAGGGAAATGCGGACCTTACTCCTGATACAGGTGCCGTTGAACCGATGCTGACACCATACTTCAACTACTTATAATTTTGCTGAATACATTGCATAACCCAAAAGAACTAGCCTGAGCTTTTTATAAGCTCCAGCTAGTTCTTTTTCATTGCTTATTCAGCCGCAGGCTTTTCGGCCTTGGGCTTTTTCTTGTTATGCGCCTGCATAACCTCTTCGATATCGCCGGATTTAATCCATTCCTCCAGCGCAGTGGCCATTTCTGCTACTGCCGCTTCGATAGCGGTTTTGTCCTCGCCCTGGAAGGCATGCAGTACATGATTGACAACAGCTTTGTTGTTGCGTGCCGGATGACCGATACCGATTTTGAAGCGCGGGAAGGCATCGGTGCCTAAATGCTCGGTAATGGATTTGATGCCGTTGTGACCGCCGGCGCTGCCCTTGCGGCGGATGCGCAGCTGGCCTACAGGCATATCCATATCGTCCTGAATAACAGCGATATCATCCGGGTCGATGTGATAGAAGTTGGCGTAGGCGCCGACAGCAACGCCGCTGAGATTCATATAGGTGGTTGGCTTGATGATGAGGATTTTTTCGGGAGCGCGGTATTCTGCCATATAGGCACTGCGGTCCTCCTTGCCGAAGCTCACGCCAAGACGGCGTGCCAGCTCGTCAACTACCATAAAGCCGATGTTGTGACGGGTGTTTTCGTATTCGCGGCCGATATTGCCAAGGCCGACAATTAATTTCATATTGTTGCTCCTTTTTATTTATTAAGTTTATCAATGGTAACAAACTCATAGCCTTCTGCACGCAGGCGGTCGATGATGAGGCCTGCTGCCTCAATCGTCTGGTCGCGCGGTGCGGAGTTTTTGGGACTGTCACCATCATGCAGCAGGACAATAGCACCGGGGGCTGCGTTCTCGCAAACTCTGTCGGCGATTACCTGCACGCCGGGGTTCGTCCAGTCGCGGGGAATGATGCTCCAGTTTACTATCTGCATACCTGCAGCATTGATAGCCTTGACAGTGCTCCAGTCCTTGAAGCCGTGCGGCGGACGCATATACTGCGGTGCAGTACCGGTGATGCTCTGTAGTGTTTGCTTGCCGTAGGCAATGTTGGCGGCAGCCTCGCTGCTGCTGAGCTTAAGCAAATCCTTGTGATAGCCTGCATGCAGAGCAATCAGGTGTCCTTGTGCATGGACGAGCTTTACTGTTTCCGGATGCTTGGCAGCGTTTTCGCCAACCATAAAGAAGGTGGCGTGTACGTTTTTGGCTGCCAGCAGCTTGAGCAGCTTTTGCGTATAGGGCGGATAAGGGCCGTCATCAAAGGTGAGGGCAATGAGCTTGCGCCCGTGGGTATTTTCCGCATGTGTTATAACCTTGCCATAAAAGCTGTTGCCGGGAAGTACGGCGAGCAGCAGCAGCGCGCCTGCAAGCGCAAGGCTGAGAGCAGCGCCGACAGCTGCGGTTTTCCTGCTGATTTTTTTGTATATCCCTAGCCACAGCAGCAGTACGCTGGCAAGGGAACAGATGATAAGAAGATAAATGATACGCATAGTTACTCCAAATATTAAAGCCGGTAGTTTTTTCGGCTTTAATCATAACAAAAAGGCTTGCCAGAGGCAAGCCTTTTTTATATTACGCTTAGTGTTTAGTATCGAATAATTGGCTTACAGACCAGTCATTGTAGATGCGCAGAATGGTTTCTGCCAAAATCGGCGCAATGGAGAGCACCTTAATTTTCGGGTGCTTTTTGGAAGGAGCCAGAGGAATGGTGTTGGTAACAACCAGCTCGGTGATTTCGGATTGAGCAATGCGGGACAGCGCCGGATCGGTCAGGATCGGGTGAGTGCAGCATGCATAAACTTCTTTAGCACCGAATTTCTTCAGAGCGCGTGCGCCCTCGGTCAGGGAGCCTGCGGTATCGACCATGTCGTCAACCATGATGCAGGTTTTGCCTTTAACGTCGCCAATCAGGTTCATAACCTCAGCAACGCCGGGTTCCGGACGACGTTTGTCGATGATAGCCAGCGGTGCATTCAGCATTTCAGCGAAATTGCGGGCACGGCTTACGCCACCAAGGTCCGGGGAGATAACAACCATGTCTTCCAGATTCTTGGATTTAATGTATTCTGCCATCAGCGGGCCGCCGGGCATATGGTCAAAGGGGATGTTGAAGAAGCCTTGAATTTGTGCAGCGTGCAGGTCGATGGTTACTACACGGGTAATGCCTGCGGTTTCCAGCAGGTCTGCCATCAGCTTAGCAGTGATAGGCTCACGGCCGCGTGCTTTGCGGTCCTGGCGTGCATAGCCATAGTAAGGAATAACAGCAGTGATGTGGTTAGCGCTGGCGCGTTTGAAGGCATCAGCCATAATCAAAAGCTCCATTACGTTGTCATTAACTACAGGGCCGCAGGTAGGTTGTACAATGAAGATATCCTTGCCGCGTACACTTTCGTTAATCATTACCTGAACTTCGCCGTTGTTGAAACGGTTAACTACGGAATCACCAACGGTGGTTCCGAGGTAAGCAGCGATTTCGCGTGCCAGATCAGGATTTGCATTACCGGTAAATATTCTTAACTTATTCTCGTCAGACAACATGTCCAATCCCTCCAAAATTACCTTGTTTGTAGTTTGCTAGTGCGATGAGCAAAACTTTACTTAAATTTAATTATACACAAAAAACACGTAAATCACAAGTTTTTTGTAAACTTTTTGACACATATGTGACTATAAAAGCTTATTTACCCTCGTTACGGTATTTTTCGGCCCAGCCTTCGATATTTTTCTGGCGGGCACGTGCAATGCCCAGAGCATTTTCGGGCACTTCCTTGGTAATAGTGCTGCCTGCACCGATGTAGGTGTTGGCCTGTACGGTTACGGGAGCAACAAGGTTGGTGTTGCAGCCGACGAAGGCGTTGTCACCGATAACAGTGCGATGCTTCTTCTTGCCGTCGTAGTTGACGGTGATGCAGCCGCAGCCCATGTTAACGCCGCTGCCGATGTCGCTGTCGCCGATGTAGGTGAGGTGCGGCAGCTTGGTGCCTTCGCCAACGTTAGAGTTTTTAACCTCTACATAGTTGCCGATTTTAACGTGGTCGCTGATAACGGTGTCGGGACGCAGATGAACGTACGGACCGGCGGTAACGTGGTTTTTAACCTCGCAGTCATGGCCGTAGATGAATTGCAGATGGTTGTCGTCACCAATTTTTACATTAGTGAAGCGGGCGTTAGGTCCGATTTCGCAGTCTTCGCCGATTTCAGTTGTACCTTCCAGCCAGGTGTAGGGATAGATAACGGTATCGCGGCCGATTTTTACGCTTGCTTCGATGAAGGTGCTGGCAGGATCCATAATGGTTACGCCTGCGTCCATCAGCTTATCCAAAATGCGCTGGCGCATAACGCCTTCGGCAACGGAAAGCTGCTTGCGGGAGTTGATGCCCATAACCATATCGCTGTCATCAGTGGAAATACCGCCAACCTTAGCGCCTGCTTCGTTGAGCTTTTGCAGTACGTCGGTCAGGTAATATTCGCCCTGGGCATTGTCGTTGGTCAATGTAGCCAGCACGTCAAACATTTGCGGGCATTCCATGCAGTAAATACCGGTGTTGATTTCCTTGATAGCCTTTTGCTCTTCGGTAGCGTCCTTTTGCTCTACGATGCCCTGTACATTGCCGTCAGCATCGCGTACAATGCGGCCGTAGCCGAACGGGTCATCCATAATTGCCGTAAGTACGGTAGCAGCAGCGCCGCTTTTCTGATGTGCTTCACAGAACTTCTTCAGCTCTTCGCCGTCCAGCAGCGGAGTGTCGCCGCACAGGATGAGCGCAGTGCCGTGGAAGTCCTTCAGGGCATCGGCAGTCTGCATTACAGCGTGGCCGGTGCCAAGCTGCTCGGCCTGCAGGGCGATAGTTCCCTGATTGCCTACCATTGCTTCTACCAGCTCTGCCTCGTGGCCGACGATAACCACCTTTTTGTCTGCGCCGGCAGCGCTTGCAGCGTCAATTACGTGCTGCAGCATGGGCTTGCCTCCTACCTTGTGCAGTACCTTGGGGTATTTGCTGCGCATTCTTGTGCCTTTGCCGGCGGCGAGGATTATTGCTACTAATTCTGACATGTGAGTTCTTCCTTTCCTGGCTGTCCATAAGGCATCATCTGCGTCACAACGGTTCCTGGACGTACAAGTAGTACGCCGTCGTCACCGTCGTTTAGCATCTGATACCTTCTAGCCAGCCTGACGTAGTTTAAAGTTACTAAGGTTTCTGGCCGTCTATAAGGCATCATCTTACGACACCTTCTAGCCAGCCTGACATATTCTATATTATTTATTTACTTCCAATGTTACCTTCTGTTGCTCTTCGTCTACGTTATGCAGGGTGAAGAAGGCAGTGTAATCTTCTACCAGCTTGCGTTCCGGTGCAGCGGTGGCGATTAAAAAGGCTTTGCCTACAACCTGAGCGCCGACTTCGTGAGCCAAAGCAATCATACCTTTGGCGGTGCCGCCGCCCTTCATAACATCATCCACAATCAGCACACGGCTGCCGGGCTGCAATGCGCGCTTGGGCATGGCCATGTTTTGGATAACCTTGGTGGAACCGCTGACGTAATTAATGTTGACGGTGCTGCCTTCGGTAATATCACTGGTGTGACGGGCGATAACAAGAGGCACGTTAAACGCACGCGCTGTCTGCATAGCCAGCGGAATACCACTTGTTTCAACAGTCATGATGCAGTCTGGCGCCAGCTCCTGCAGACGGAGCATAAAGATTTCACCCAGACGCACTACGGTTTCCGGATGGCAGAGAATGTCGGTAGTATAAAGCATACCGCCGGGCAGGATGCGGTCCGGAGAGGTGAGGCGGGCAGCAAGCTCTTCCAAGAAGGCTGCGTCATCCTCCGGCAGATGGCCGGGGATAAAGCGCACGCCGCCGGCAGCGCCGGAAACAGTTTCTACCTTGCCCAGTCCGTAAAGCTCCAAACCGGATTTTACGGCTAAAACATCCTCGCTGAGGGTGGATTTGGCGATAGCAAATTTTTTGCAGAAATATGAAAATGAAAACAGCCGATATGGATGATCGGCTAAAAGTTTACTCAACGCTGCTACGCGTTCAATTCTTTTGGCTTTTACCATATGTAAGCGTCCCCCTTGCAAGTTCTAAGTCACTTGGTTTATCTATATCCATGCCGATACATGCATGACGGGTGATGATGGCCTTGCAGCGCATTTCCAAAAGTGCGGAGGTGCGTGCTTCTGCATCAGCCACTGTCAGGCGATGGCACAAAAGCTTTAACAAAAATCCCCAGCCCAGCCAGTTGCACAGCTTGAGCGGTGATTTGCGACGGGCAAAGATTTCGCGTGCCTTTTGCTGGCCGCCGGGAATAATCTCTTTGGCCATCAGCATCATATTGCCACCTGTAAAGACGCCGTCACGCAGCTTGCCGTAGGTGCGTTTGGCACCGGGATAAGCGCTAAGGCAGGCATCCTTGGGGATGATGGGATAATAAAGCTGGCCTCCAGGTGAGGCATTGCAGGCGGCAAGAAAGTCGCGCACTGCAAGCGAAGTCAGCAACGGAATGTCATCGCATACTCCCAGCAGCTTTTCACTGGCATCAGGGCCTAAGGCTTCGGCGGCAACGGCGGCTGTAGCCGGCAGGTCGCCTGCGGCTTCACACAGCAGAACGTTGGCTGGTAACGTGCCCTCCAGAAGCGGCAAGGCTTCGGCGCGGGCAGCTACGACAATGCGGCGGATGCGTCCGCTTCCCTGCAGGGCAGAGATGATATAGTCAATGATGCGCTTATCGCCAAGCGGTGCCAGGCAGCGGTGTTCGGTGCCGGCATAGGACTTCAGCCAGGGACTGAGGCCGCCTGCTACAATAAAAGCATCTATATTAGCAGTTGTCATGCTTACGCCTTCTTCTGTGGCAGATGCTCGCTGAGGGAACGCATGAGGGTGTGCTCGGCGTTTTCCAGATGGATACGGGCTGCGTATTGCGCACGTTCTACATCATGGGCAGCAATAGCTTCTACCAGATTGCGGTGCTCGTCCATGGTTTCCACCAAACGTCCCGGGTAGCTCATGGAACGGCCGCGGATAGTAGTCATCTGCTCGCGCAGGTTATTGATGATGCTGCGCAGGCGCTCGTTGCGGCTGGCAGTGTATAACATATCGTGGAAAGCTGTATCTACTTCGACGATTTTATCCATATCGTTGTTGGCGATGTGCTGGCCGATTTCAATAAGATAACCGTTAAGCTGCTCAAGCTCCTCGTCTGTAATACGCTCGGCAGCCAGACCGGCAGCCAGAATATCCAGGCTGATACGGATTTCGTAAATTTCGGTGATATCCTTGATGGAAATATCGGCAACATAGGTACCGCGACGGGGAATCATAACGACAAAGCCTTCCAGCTCCAGCTTACGGATAGCTTCACGCACGGGCGTACGGCTTACGCCCATTTCGTCAGCCAACTGGATTTCCATGAGGCGTTCACCGGGGCTGAAGGTGCCGTCAATAATAGCTTGGCGGATGTTTTCACAGACAAGCTCACGCAGAGGCTTGTAGCTGTCTAGTTTTATAGGCTGCAAATGTCCGGACATATTTATTTTCTCCTTCCGATAGTTGTCGTAATTGCTGTTTCTACATCAAAATCTGTCAGTGCCTGCTGTACGCGCCCGGCAGTTTCTTTGTCGGCGGTAAGGCCGAAGACGGTCGGGCCGCTGCCGCTCATGAGGGCGTAGTAGGCACCTGCTCCCAGCATAGCAGCCTTAATAGAGGCTATAACGGGGTGTGCCGGGATGGTGGCAGTTTCTAAAACATTGCCCATGTAGGGGGTGATGGCCTGTCCGCCTTCGCGCAGATATGCTTCCAGCTGCCAGATGCAGGGAGCATGGACTACACGACCGCGGTCAAAATGCTGGTAAACCCAGGCGGTGGAAACCTCCAGACCGCGTGGCTTGGCCAGTACCAGCCAGGTTTCAGGCATGTCCTCCAGCTTAGTGAGTACTTCGCCGCGTCCTGTTGCCAGCATCGTGCCGCCTTCAATGCAGAAGGGGATATCGCTGCCCAATTGAGCAGCGAGCTGCTCAAGCTCATAATTTTCCAGGTTAAGCTCCCAATAACGGTTCAGGGCGCGCAAAACTGCAGCTGCATCACTGCTGCCGCCTGCCAGACCTGCCGCCAGAAAAATTTTTTTGTTCAAGGCGATGTGAACGTTCGGAATAATATCGCAGTGACCTGCGAGCAATGCGGCTGCTCTGTAGGCCAGGTTATCAGGACCACAGCTGAGGTTGTGCAGATTAGAGCTTATCTGAATGCCGTTACCCTTGCTGATAACAACTTCGTCGCTCAGACCGACGCTTTGCATAATCATGCTTACCTCGTGGTAGCCGTCCTCGCGCTTGCCGAGAATATCAAGTCCCAAATTTATTTTGGCATATGCCGTTTCTTTTATTTGCTTCATTATAAGTTCACCTGCCTAATATTGTATACAGTATTATTTTATACTGCTTATGCCTGCATAGCAAGAATTTTTTTCGAACGTTCGGGATTTTGGCGAGAAAAATATTTAGTTGTTGCCTTTCTGCGTTAAAGTGTTACAATATATACATAAAAAACAAATTCTGAATATTTTGCTTGCAAAGGAGTATTGTATGAATCCCGCTTTGAAGAAAAAAATCTACCATTATGCTATGGTGACTCTGGCCTGTGCGATTATGGGCATTGCGATGAATACCTTTTACATGCCTAACAAGATGCTCAGCGGCGGCATTGGCGGCGTGGCCGTGCTGGCTTATTACGTTGCCGGATTGCCGATGGGTGCTACCAGCTTAATCTGCAACGTGCCACTGTTCTTTTTAGCCTATAAGTATATGGACAGGGAATATACTATCAGCGCACTCTATGGTATCATTGCTTTTTCTGTATCCCTGGATTTCTTTCATTTTCTTTCCACCTATACTGTAGTGCATGACAAGCTGCTGGCCTGCATTGCCGGCGGTGTGCTGTACGGCATCGGTGCTGCGTGCATGTACCGTGTGGGCGGCTCCAGCGGCGGTACGGATATTATCGGTGCTATTATCCAGAAGAATTATTCTATCTCTATCAGTACGACGGGCTTTGCCTTCAATATCTGCCTGCTGCTGGCCAGTGTTTCCTTATTTGGCATTGAGCCGGTGCTGTATACCTTGCTTACCTTTTTTGTGATGACTAAAACCTGTAATGCGTTTACGACAGGCTTTGATTATAAAAAGAAGGTTATTATCATCAGCGAGCATCACGAGGAAATTGCCGAAGCGATTATTAAAATCGTCGGCCGCGGTGTTACCTATATCAGCGGTGAGGGCTGCTTTACGCATCGTCATCGCGAGCTGGTTTTTGTAGTCATCAAGCTGACGCAGCTGGCAAAGGTGCGCTCCATTGTACGCGAGATTGATCCCGCTGCTTTTATGATTATCAGTGACGTCAACGATGTCTTCGGCCGTGGCTTTACGCTTAAGCCGTCCGGTCCGAACTTCCCAAGACCTAAATTCCCGGAAAAAGAAGAATAAAGTTAACGTGAAAAAGCTTCCAAACTATCAGATGATAGTACGGAAGCTTTTTTATTTTTAAGCCGGTACGGAGGATTCTAGAATTGAAGGAGCCGTAACAGCGATTGTTTTTTGAAAAAGAGCTGTCAAAACAGCATGCAATCGGAAGATAGATCTGTAAAAAACCCGGCAGTCAATAATGGTTCTGCAAAACAACATATAAGTTATGCCAAAAGGATATATTCCCTTGATGATATTATGCTATAATAAATGGGAATAATTCGGGAGAATTTTACGGAAAAAATGGCTTGTTTCATCATTTTTGTAATAAAAGTAATTGACGCAAGTGTCAAAAATGTTATACTATATAAGGAACGAATAGTTTAGTGTTTTTCGTGTGCAAGGAATCAGGTTTCGGTGGAGAAAGAAATAAATGTTAAGTGCTTACGGTTTCCCTTTTTTGCTTGCCGCTCTGGTGAGCTATATATTGACCCCTTATATTAAAACATTAGCCTTTAAAATCGGCGCGATTGACAAGCCCGATAACCGCAAGGTGCATAAGAAGATTATGCCGCGTCTTGGCGGTCTGGCTATTTATATTGCCTTTATGATTGCCGCAGTGGCAAGCTTGGAGATGACGAAGGATATTGTCGGTATTCTGCTTGGCGGCAGCGTGATTGCCATCGTAGGTGTACTTGATGACAAATATCAGCTGCCCGCGAAGGTCAAGCTGCTGGGGCAAATTTTTGCTGCCTGCATTCTTGTTGCCTTCGATATCCGTATCGAATGGGTAAACAACCCCTTTGGCGGCTATTTTTATCTTAACGAATGGTTTATTTCTATACCGCTGACAATTTTCTGGGTTATCAGCTTTACGAACGTTGTCAATCTGATTGACGGTCTGGACGGCCTGGCAGCAGGCGTATCTGCGATTGCTTCCATGACGGTCATTCTGGTTGCGGTTCAGATGGGTTATTACCATATAGCTGTAATGACTGCGGCTCTGGCCGGCGGCATTATCGGTTTTATCCGCTATAATTTTAATCCCGCTACTATTTTCATGGGCGATACAGGCAGTATGTTCATCGGCTATATGCTGGCAGCTATTTCGGTTTACGGCGCAGTCAAGACTGCTGCTACCGTAGCGCTGATTGTACCAGCGATTGCACTGGGCCTGCCGATTATGGATACAGCCTTTGCGATTATGCGCCGCTACAGCAACGGCCGCCCGATTTTCCAGCCCGATAAGGGCCATTTGCATCATCGCCTGCTGGCGATGGGCATGAACCAGAAGCAGGCAGTTCTGTTGATGTATGCCATTACTGCCGTGCTTGGTATCGCAGCGGTGCTGTGGGCAGAGTTCGACGGCTTTTACGCCGCACTTATTATAGCGGTTATTATTACGGCAGTTGCCGTTGGTGCTAAGAAAATCGGTATTCTGAACGACAGATAAGGGGGAGGAAGAACCGTGGAGAAGATAAAGTTAATGACAGTTTTCGGCACTCGTCCGGAAGCCATCAAAATGTGCCCGCTGGTGCTGGCAATGCGTAAATATCCTGAATATATCCAGCCGATTGTGGCAGTTACCGCACAGCATCGCGAGATGCTTGATCAGGTACTGGATTTGTTTGGCATTACGCCTGATTATGATTTGAACATTATGTCGGCAGGTCAAACCTTGTATGATGTTACTACCCGCGCGCTGATGGGCTTGAAATCCGTTATGGAGGAAGCAAAGCCCGATATGGTGCTGGTGCATGGTGACACCTCGACTACCTTTGCCGGTGCTCTGGCTGCCTTTTATGCGCAGATTCCCGTAGGCCATGTGGAAGCAGGTCTGCGTACCGGTAATAAATATTCTCCTTACCCGGAGGAAATGAACCGCAAGCTGACCGGTGCGATTGCTGATATGCATTTTGCGCCTACCTCTACCAGCAAGGCTAACCTGCTGAAGGAAAACATCTGCCCCGAGCAGATTCTGGTAACAGGCAACACTGTTATCGATTCCCTGCAGACTACGGTGAAGGAAGGCTACCGCTTTGAGGACGAAGAGTTCAATAAAGTGTTCGCCAGCGGTCATCGTCTGATTCTGATGACTACCCACCGCCGTGAAAACCTGGGCGAGCCTATGCGTCATGTTTACCGCGCTTTGAAGAGCGTGCTGGAAGCGCATCCCGATGTGGAAGCAATCTTCCCAGTACACAAAAACCCCAAGGTGCGTGAAATCGTGCGCGAGGAGCTGGGACATTTAGACAGAGTGCATCTGATTGAGCCTATGGAATATGAACCGTTTGCCAATCTGATGGCTAAGGTTGATATTGTGCTCACAGACAGCGGCGGAATTCAGGAGGAGGCTCCTGCCTTAGGCAAGCCGGTTCTGGTTCTGCGTGATACCACCGAGCGTCCGGAGGCTGTTGAGGCCGGTACGGTTAAGCTCGTAGGCACCGCTTATGATGATGTGCTGCGCGAAACCAATCTGCTTTTAGACGATGCCGAGCATTATCGCTCGATGGCTGAGGCTGCTAATCCTTACGGTGACGGCAAGGCCTGCGAGCGTATTATCCATGCTATTTTAAGAAAAAATGGCTTTGATGTAGAAAATTTGCCGGAATTTGCGTCTAAGGCGTAGACAGAAACTGTGAAAAATATTAAAATTAAAAGAGTAAATATGATTAATTTGTGAATTCGTGCTGTGGTGAAAAAATCATGACTAATAAAACACCCGATAAGGAGCATATGCGGATGCTTGAAGCTTTGGCTACTGTGTCCTCTCTGGCGTTTATGGCCGTGATTGATTTCCTGCTGGCGTACTTCGGCGGCGACTGGCTCGACCGTCATCTGGAAACCGGCGACCATACGATGCGGGGCATCTGCATCGGTCTGGCAATAGTTTCACTTGTTATGACCTACTATAATCTGATTCAGAGGAGCGTCCTTTCACGGGACACCGAACATAAGAAGGATGAAAAGTAATTTTGATTTGACTCCCATAGCGAGAAATGGCGCGAACGCTTTTGTAGCGCGCATCTGTATGTGTGCGCTGCTCGTAGCGGTGCCGCTCTGGTTATGGCAGCGCAGTGCCTTTGCCCACGGCGTGCTTTGCGGCGTGCTGGCCGGCACGATAGATCTGTCCATTATGTTTTTAGGCATTAAAAAATCTCTGCCTTATGTGGAGGTGCCCAAGCAGGGACTGAAAATCATGAAGCGTTTCCGCTGGGCCCGTCTGGCCGCTGCGGCCGCGCTTATTATTACGATGTTAAGGATGAAGCTTGCTGTGCATGGCGCATTCGGCGGGTTTCTTCTGATACATATATTCTTTATTTTAAATCTATTATTTATCGCGTACCAACATCAAAATGAGAGGGCGTGAAGAAAGGAGTGTGTAAAAATGGGAAATGCAGCAGCTGAAGGTGCAGAAAAATCCGGAGAGATTATCCATTACCTTACCCAATCTACCTTTTTAGGTGAGGTTAACATGCAAACCATGTACATGACCTGGGTAACCATGGCAATCGTCTTCGTACTGTTCCTTCTGGTTTGTAAGAACCCGAAAATGGTTCCTTCCGGACTGCAGAATGCAATGGAAATCATTCTTGATTTCTTAAATGGTCTGATGGAAGACAACCTGGGATCCAAAGGCCGTAAATTTATGGCACCGTTCATCGTTACCTTGTTTATGTTTATCCTGGTAGCAAACGAACTGGGCATTTTGCTTCCGCAGATTGGCGTTCACTGGACTTCACCTACCAATGACATTAATACCTGCTTTGCGCTTTCTTTGCTAATTGCGTTTAGCGCGTACTGCGTTGGTGTGGCGAAACAAGGTATCGGCCACTTTAAACATTTCATCAGCCCGAGTCCGGCATTCCTGCCGTTGCATCTTTTGGATGCAGTGACTAAACCGCTGACCATGGCTCTTCGTCTCTTTGGTAACATCCTGGCAGGCGAAATCCTGTTGATCGTACTGTATCAGCTGGCTCCGTGGGTAGTTCCTGAACTGTGGGTAATGTTCTCCCTGTTCATTGGCTTCGTTCAGGCTTTTATCTTTACCATTTTGTCTTTGGGCAGCTATGCACTGGCATTTGCTAGCCACGACGAACACTAAGCTTTTTAAGCAAAAAAAATTTAAAATCACAATTTCGAAAGGATGAAACAAATGTCTGAAAATGCAATCATTACTGCTGCATCTGTAATCGGTGCAGGCCTTGTTTGCTTGGGTGCTGCTGCTGGCGCTGGTATCGGTAACGGCAACATGTGCGGCAAATCTATTGAATCCATGGCTCGTCAACCGGAAGAAGCTGGTAAAATCTTTACCAACATGCTGGTTTGCGTAGGCTTGATCGAATCCATGCCTATTCTGTGCTATGTAATCGCTATCGTTCTGGTATTCGCTAACCCGTTCATTAAATAATTTAATTTTGCAAGATATTACAAAAAGGAGCGTGCTATAATTGGTTAACTTCAATGCAACACTTATCGCGCAGATCCTGAACTTTTTGGTTTTAGTTTTCGTTCTTGCAAAATTCGCTTACAAACCCGTATGCAACATTATGGAAGAGCGTAAGAACAAAATTGCAAGCGATCTGGAAGCTGCAGAAAAGGCTAAGACTGACGCAGAAGCAGTTAAAGCTGAATACGCTGCAAAGCTGGCTGAAGCTAAACAAGAAGCTCAAGCTATTGTTGATGCTGCCCGCAAAACTGCTCAGGCTGCTCATGACAAGATCATGGCAGACACCAAAGCTGAACAAGATCAGGTTATTGCAACTGCTAAAGAAGCAATCGCACTGGAACAGAAGAAAGCTATGGACGAAGTTCGTGCACAAGTTATCAACCTGTCCATGATTGCTGCTAGCAAGATCGTAGAACAAAAGTTAGGTTCTGAAGAAGACAAAAAAATGGCTAGCAAAATCGTTGATTCTATCATGAAATAATTTTGCTGCTTTCCCTATTAAGCCGGAAGTATGCCGCTGAAATGCGAAACAGCAGGCAAAACCCCGGTATTCGGAGGTGATTGGTACAATATGAAGACAGAAGAAAATATTGCTTTAATTAAGCAACAATTGTCCGACTTCAAAATCGATCTGGGCTCCATTAAAGAGCTGTTAGATGTAAACGTTACTACCGCCAAGAAATTGTCGGCTGACGAGTATCAATCCATTTCTGTAATCCTGACCGAGAAACTGGGCCGTGAGATTTTCCTGAACAAGAAAGTTGACCCGTCTATCCTCGGCGGCATCATCGTACAAGTTGGCGATAAGGTATTCGACGCTTCCGCACTGCGCAAGCTGAAGAAAATGGAAGTTGCTCTGAACGGCATCGACGTTCACGAGTACACAAAACCGGAAGCCCTGGGTGATGCTCTCAGCAACAAGCTGGAGAATTACAATGTGGATGCTGATCTGGAAGAAGTTGGTATCGTAGAAAAAATCGGTGACGGCATCGCAACCGTTATCGGTATGAAAAACGCTATGGCTGGCGAATTAGTTGAACTGCCCCACAACGTATCCGGCATGGTTCTGAACCTGAACCCGGACAGCGTTGGTATCGTACTGATGGGCGGCGAGACCAAAATTAAAGAAGGCGACGTAGTTCGCCGTACCGGCCGCATCATGGAGGTTCCTGTTGGTGAAAACCTGCTGGGCCGTGTAGTTAGCGCTATCGGTGACCCGATTGACGGCAAAGGCGAAATCGCTGCTGCAGCTCGTCGTCCGGTTGAATCTCCTGCACATGGTATCGCAGATCGTAAATCCGTTGATACCCCGCTGCAAACCGGTATTAAATGTATCGACGCACTTGTTCCTATCGGACGTGGTCAGCGCGAACTTATCATCGGCGACCGTGGTACCGGTAAGACTGCAGTTGCAATCGACACCATTATCAACCAAAAAGGTCTGGGCGTTATCTGCATTTATGTAGCTATCGGCCAAAAGGCTTCTAACATCGCTCGTATTGTTCGTACTCTGGAACAACACGGCGCTATGGAATACACCATCATCGTTGCTGCTACTGCTGCTGACTCCGCTCCGCTGCAATATCTGGCTCCGTACGCTGGCGTAACCATGGCTGAATACTTCATGGATCAGGGCAAAGACGTTCTGTGCGTATACGATGACTTGTCTAAACACGCTGTTGCATACCGTGCAATGTCCCTGCTGCTCCGTCGTCCTCCAGGACGTGAAGCATACCCTGGCGACGTATTCTATTTGCATTCCCGTCTGCTGGAACGCGCTGCTAAGCTGAACGATGAACTGAAGGGCGGTTCCATCACCGCACTGCCGATCATCGAAACCCTGGCAGGTGACGTAGGCGGCTTCATTCCGACCAACGTAATTTCTATTACCGACGGTCAGATCTTCCTTGAATCCGAGCTGTTCTACTCCGGTATCCGTCCGGCTATCAACTCCGGTCTGTCTGTATCCCGTGTAGGTGGTGCTGCTCAGATCAAAGCTATGAAGCAGGTTGCAGGTACCTTACGTCTGGATCTGGCTCAGTTCCGCGAGCTGGCAGCATTTGCTCAGTTTGCTTCTGACCTCGATAAAGCTACCAAAGCACAGCTGGACCGTGGTCAACGTCTGACCGAGGTTCTGAAACAAGGCCAATACAGCCCGTTGTCTGTTGAAAAACAGGTTATGGCTATTTACCTTGGTACCAAAGGCTATCTGGATGACGTAGCAGTTAAAGATGTAACCCGCTGCGAAAAAGAATTCCTGGACTTCATGGAAGCTAACCATCCGGAAGTTGGCGGAGACATCATCAAAACCAAGAAAATCACTGATGAGAACGAAGAAGCTCTGAAGAAAGCTATCGCCGAGTTCAAGGATACCTTTGTTAGTGAAGGTAGGTGATTAACTAATGGCTACTGCACGCGAGATTCATCGCCACATGAAAAGCGTAGGTAACATTGGCAAGATCACGAAGGCTATGAAAATGGTTGCTGCTGCCCGCCTCAGAAGAGCGCAGGAAAAAGCTGCTGCAAGCCGTCCGTATGCCATCAAGATCAAAGAAGTGTTATCCAGCGTTGTGAGCGATCCGAGCATCCTTGCAGGCTTAAGTGCCAAAAAACACCCGCTGCTTCAACATCGTGATGTTAAAAAAGTTGGTTATCTGGTGCTCGCCTCTGATAAAGGTCTGGCAGGCGCATATAGTTCCAACGCTTTGAAAAAAGCAGTTGCGGAGATTTCCGAATGTGAGCATGACGTAGTCATTATCACCAGCGGCCGTAAGGCCAGGGATTTCTTCCAACGTCGCGGCTATAAAGTGCTGAGCAGCCACTTCGGCTACTCCGACAGACCGTCTTACGCAAATGCAGTAGAAATTGCTCAGGATGCAATCAAACAATTTGCTGACGAGCATTTCGACGAGCTGCATATTGTGTTTACACTTTTCAAAACCGCTTTGTCCCAAATTCCTACCAGCGACAAGATTCTGCCGGTAGAGCCTCCTGTAAAGGAGAAAGGCAAAGCTAGCGCAAGCTTTATTTTCGAGCCTGATGAAGACGAAACTCTGCAGGTACTTGCACCTAAGTATCTGGAAACTGTAGTTTACGCTGCACTGGTACAATCTGCTGCCAGTGAGTTGGGTTCTCGTATGACTGCTATGAGCTCTGCTACCGATAACGCAGGCAAGCTGGTACAAAACCTGGAGCTGTCCTATAACAAGGCACGTCAGGCTTCCATTACCCGCGAGCTGAACGAAATCGTTGGCGGCGTAGAAGCTCTGAAACAGGCACAAAACTAATTAGATATTTCGTAGGGAGGCTAAAACCTTGAATACAGGTAGAATCGTACAAGTTGTAGGCCCTGTTATCGACGTAGAGTTTCCTCCTAAAAGCATGCCTGCTATCCTCAACGCGCTGCACATTGACGGCACCACCGATGAGGGTAAAGTAAAAATCCACCTGACCGCAGAAGTTATGCAACACATCGGCAATAACATTGTCCGCGCTGTTGCTATGAGCTCCACCGACGGTCTGGTTCGTGGCATGGAAGTTGTAGATACCGGCGCTCCTATCAGCGTTCCGGTTGGTCCTGGTGTACTGGGCCGTATCTTCAACGTTTTAGGTGAAACTGTAGACCATGATGACACTCCGGTTGAAGCAGCTGATCACTGGCCTATTCATAGACCGGCTCCGAGCTTTGACCAACAGGCTACAGCTACTAAAATTTTGGAAACCGGCATTAAAGTCGTTGACCTTATCGCTCCGTATGCAATGGGCGGTAAAATCGGTCTGTTCGGCGGTGCTGGCGTAGGTAAAACCGTTATTATTATGGAGCTTATCCATAACATTGCTACTGCACACGGCGGCTATTCCGTATTCGCAGGCGTTGGCGAACGTACTCGTGAAGGCAACGACCTGTGGGGCGAAATGAAAGAGTCTGGCGTTATCAACAAGACTGCTCTTGTATACGGCCAGATGAACGAGCCTCCTGGAGCACGTATGCGTGTTGGTCTGACCGGCCTGACCATGGCAGAATACTTCCGTGATGTTGGCGGCCAGGACGTACTGCTCTTTATCGATAACATTTTCCGTTTCATTCAGGCTGGTTCCGAAGTATCCGCATTGCTCGGCCGTATGCCTTCCGCAGTAGGTTACCAACCTACCCTGGCAAACGATATCGGCGCACTGCAAGAGCGTATTACCTCCACCAAGACCGGTTCTATCACATCCGTACAGGCTGTATATGTACCTGCGGATGACTTGACTGACCCGGCTCCGGCAGGCACCTTCGCTCACTTGGATGCAACCACCGTATTGTCCCGTCAAATCGCAGAGCTTGGTATTTATCCGGCAGTTGACCCGCTCGACTCCACCAGCCGTATCCTCGATCCGCTGGTAATCGGCGAAGAGCATTATCATGTTGCTCGTGGCGTACAGGCTATCCTGCAACGTTACAAAGAATTGCAAGATATCATCGCAATTCTGGGTATGGAAGAATTGAGCGAGGAAGACAAAGTAACTGTTGCCCGTGCTCGTAAGATTCAGAAGTTCCTCAGCCAGGCATTCTTCGTTGCTGAACAGTTCACCGGTACCCCCGGTCAGTATGTTCCTCTGAAGGAAACCATCCGCGGCTTCAAAGAAATCCTCGAAGGCAAGCATGATGACCTGCCGGAAGGCGCTTTCTACATGGTTGGTACCATTGATGACGCTGTTGCCAAGGCTGCAACTATGAAGGATTAACAGATGGCTACTCCGTTTTCTTTTGAAATTGTCACGCCGGATAAGATGCTGTTCACTTCTGAAGAAGTAACTTATGTGGGTTTCCGTGCTTTGTCCGGTAATCTGGGTCTCAAAGCTAGACATATGCCTATCATTGCGACCATGGATATTGCGCCGATGAAGCTGGAGTTCACCGACGGCAGCGTTAAAGAATTTGCTGTTTGCGGCGGCTTTCTGGAAATGAAAGACAATAAATGCACCGTTCTGGCAACTATTGCCGAAGCTGATGCAGATATTGATACCGCTCGTGCAACCGCAGCTAAAGAACGTGCAGAGCAACGTCTTGCTTCCAAGAGCGAAGACATTGACACTGTTCGTGCTGAAAACGCGCTGAAGAGAGCTGTTGCCCGCTTGCGTACTACTCACAAGCTGTAATAAGCATTGCGACAATGCCAAAAAAATTACCCCCGTCCGTCAGGGCGGGGGTTTTTGCTATGTAATCTTAAGTTACCATTTCTTTTGATTGGCAATTATTTTCCCGAGTGTAGCTAAAAACTGCTCACGTTCGGCGCTGGGGATAGAGGCAAATTCTGTTTCATCAATAGCATTTAATGATTGCTGAACCCAAAGAGCTTTTTCTTTGCCCTTTTCGGTTAGGCAAATAAGGCTGGAGCGTTGGTCTGTAGGATGTGCTTGCTTATAAATCAGGCTATCCTTTTCCATACGCTTTAATAAAGTTGTTACAGTAGACTTATCAAGGAAGCACCCTTCGCTGACAGCTTTTTGTGTTGAAGCGTTATGCTCAAGCAAAAATTCCAGGATTTTTGGTTGCCCCGGTAACAAACCTGCCTGCGGTAATTGTTGGGAAAGACGGTGATTTGAGCGCAAAAAGGCCTCTAAAAGCAATAAATGTAATTTTTCCTTACTCATTTTTTCAAATGCTTATCATAAAATGCTATGACAATATCCATAATTTCCGGCTGGACCCAGTACGGACCGCCGTGTGCTGCCCCCTTCACAAGATAACGTGTTGCTTCAATATTGTGCTTGGCAAGCTCTGCGCGCAAAAGCTCGGTTTGGCTGGGAGATACGAGGACATCGGCATCACCGTGCATCAAAAGGAAGGGAGCGGTTTTTTTGCTGATATAGGTTAAGGGATTGGCCGCTTTGGCACCTTCCGGATTGGCCATGATGCCGCCGTCCTTACCGCCGAAAACCGGGGAGCCGTTCACCCACAGTGCTTCGGTGGCTGCCGCACTCTCATGAGCTTTTTGCACAGCAGCGCTGTAATCTGCACCGATTTTCGTAACGTCGGAAACACCGTAAACATCAACTACTGCCTGTACGTCACTGCTGTAGCTTAAGTTTTCGCCTTTGTCAAAGCCTTTGACGCCGTTAGTTGTTCCGGCCATAGCAGCAAGATAACCGCCTGCACTGCCGCCGAAAACGCCGATGTGCTTAGCGTCGACATGAAATTTTTCGGCATTGGCACGCAGGAAACGTACTGCGGATTTTACATCCTCCAAGGGTGCCGGGAAGGTGGAGGTAGGTGCAACGCGATAGGTCATGCTGGCAACAACATAGCCATGCTCAGCCAGGTCAAGCCATTGCTGCATGTAACCGTCCTTGTTGGCATTGATAAAGCCGCCGCCGTTGATATATAAAATTACAGGATGCGGCTTTTTGTCCTGCGGTATTACAAGGTGCATAGTCAGCGGTTTATTGGTGTAGCCACGATCGGGAACCTGAGCGTAGACTACGTTGGAAACAAGCTGCACGAAGGGGCGCGAGGTGTCCTTCAGCTCTAAATTTATAGTAGGTGTACCTTGGATTGCAGGAGCTGCGTTTTGTTCACTCGCAAAGACAGGAGTGTTATGAGTAAATGTCAGCATAGCTGTGGTTAAAGCAAGCGTGCTTAAAATAGCTTTAAAGTTCATATGAGTCAATCCTTTCTTGTTAATTTAGTTTGAATTCAAACTAAATTCAAGGATATTCTATAATAATTTGGCTTAATTGTCAAGCTGATAATAAAAGCTGCTGACGGTATCTGTCAGAGTGCAGGGCGTTTATGGGTATATCATAATTTTCTTAAGTTAAAGTATTGTATACATTTCCCTTCCTCTCCCCAAATGGTGCCATTTGTGGTATTATTTACATAGTGTCGTTTGGCACCGCTTACTAAAGTTGATACAAGGAGTGATAGATTATGACAACTGCAAAGGAATTGCAAAAGAATTTGACATGGGAATTCCACCATATCGCTAAGAAGAACACTGCTGCCAAGGAAGCAGCGTTTGCATACTGCGAAGGCTACAAGGAATTTTTGAATACAGCAAAAACAGAGCGTGAATTTACTGCCAAGGCTGTAGAAAAGCTGGCTGCTGCAGGCTATGTTCCCTTCGAAGAAGGCAAGGCATATAAACCCGGTGACAAGGTCTACTTTGTTAACCGCGGCAAATCTCTGGCTATGTCCACCTTCGGTACAGCACCGCTGGAGGCAGGCGTGCGCTTGAACGCTGCGCATATCGATTCTCCTCGTCTGGATTTGAAACCGAACCCGGTATACGAAAACCATGAGATGGCTTATTTCAAAACGCATTATTACGGCGGTATCCGCAAATATCAGTGGGTAACTGTGCCTCTGGCTATGCATGGTGTGATTATCAAAAAGAACGGTGAGATGGTGAAGGTATGCGTGGGCGAAAATGCCGGTGACCCTGTTTTCTGCGTAACCGACCTGCTGCCCCATCTTGGCGCTAAGCAGAACGAGCGCAAGCTGGGCGAAGGCATTAAGGGCGAGGAGCTGAATATTGTTATCGGCAGCCTGCCTTTTGTTGACGAAAGCGAAGAAGAGGACGTTAAGGACGCTGTGAAGCTGAATGCGCTGGCTCTGCTCAACGAAATGTATGGCATTACCGAGCATGACTTTATGCGTGCGGAAATTGAATTTGTGCCTGCAACCAAGGCGCAGGATGTAGGCCTGGACCGCAGCCTGATCGGTGCCTACGGTCAGGATGACAAGGTTTGCGCTTATACCGCACTGACTGCGGAAATCGATACCAAAGCGCCGTACTACACCACTGTTACGGTTTTGGCAGATAAAGAGGAAATCGGTTCCTACGGCAACACCGGCCTTAATTCCGATTTCGTGCTGCACTATCTGGAGGATTTGGCAGCAACTCAGGGTGCCAACATCCGCAAGCTGCTGCGCAATACTACTGCACTTTCCTCCGATGTCAACGGTGCCTACGATCCGAGCTTTGCTTCCGTATACGAAGAACGCAACAGCTGCTTCGTCAACAAAGGTCCTGTGCTGACCAAATATACTGGTGCGCGCGGCAAATCCGGCTCCAATGATGCCAGTGCCGAAACTATGGCTAAAGTTATCAGCATTATGGATGAGGCTGATGTTTTCTGGCAGATTGGCGAGCTGGGCGCTGTAGATGAAGGCGGCGGCGGTACCGTTGCATTGTATGTTGCTTCTATGGATATGGACGTAGTTGACCTTGGTGTGCCTATTCTGTGCATGCATTCTCCGTTCGAGCTGAGCTCTAAGCTGGATGTTTATTACACCTATAAAGCATTCGCTGCTTTCCTGGAGAGCAGCAAATGAATACGTAAGCCGCAGAAATATTTGCGTGCAAAGCCAAAATCATAAAGCTGTAAAGTCAAGCCGTCCGGCGGGATGCTCCTGTCGGGCGGTTTTTGCGTTTTGTCACAGATTTTTCCTTGCATATTAAACTTGCTTATAGTAGACTATAGTATGTAGAATTAGGCAAGGCCGCAAACTTCCAGATGAGAAGAATTTGATATATAAGTAAGGACGGTGACTGTAAGATGGCTGATATCGTAGAAAGTCTGGCAGGAAATAAAATGCTGATGCTGAAGCAGGATATAGCTTTTTTGCGTAAGCGTCTGTCAGAATGCACTGATGAGGATGCTAAAAAGGCTATCCGCCGGGAATTAATGGAGAAGGAAACCTATTATAATATTTTAGCAGACCGCCAGCGGGTGAATTTCTGAGCCGGAAGCAGTACCGGCTTTTTCTTATAAGGCCGGGCGAGATGCGCCTGTGGCAAAATTTTCCGGATTTTTATTAAGTCTTGAAAAGTGCCCGTGTTTGATGATAAAATATTTGTTACGGAAAAATTTTTCCGACTTCGCATATGCAGGAGGGTTATTTTGGAAAAACTAATTGTGAAGGGCGGAAACCGCCTCGTTGGTGCAGTTAAAACCAGCGGTGCGAAAAACGCTGTACTGCCGATTATTGCAGCTTCTATCCTGGGAACTACCCCAAGTCATCTTGATGAAGTTCCGATGCTGGAAGATGTGCATACTATAAGTGAAGTTTTAAAATGTCTGGGACTGTCCGTGGAATGCAGTCCGGAAAAGAATGTGCTGGATATCGACAGCACTGAGATAACCTCGTATGAAGCCCCGTATGAGCTGGTGCGTACCATGCGTGCGTCCTTTCTGGTAATGGGACCTCTGCTGGCGCGTATCGGTAAAGCGCGTATTTCTATGCCCGGCGGCTGCGCTATCGGCGCCCGTCCGATTGATATTCACCTGAAGGGCTTTGAGGCTCTGGGTGTAAAAATCGAACAGGGACATGGCTATATTGAAGCAAGTGCTCCTGAAGGACTGAAGGGTACCAGCATTTATTTTGATTTCCCAAGCGTAGGTGCTACCGAAAATATTATGATGGCAGCATCCTTGGCTGAGGGTACTACTATTCTGGAAAATGTTGCTGAGGAACCGGAGATTGTTGATTTGGCCAACTATCTGAATAAGATGGGTGCCAAAATCCGCGGGGCCGGTACCGATACTATCCGCATTGAGGGTGTAGACAAGCTGCACGGTGCAGACTATACCATTATTCCGGACCGTATTGAGGCAGGTACTTATATGATTGCTGCTGCTATGACCGGCGGCGATGTTGTGGTGGAAAATGTTCTGCCGGAGCATCAGAAGCCGCTGATTGCCAAGCTGCGCGAGGCAGGTGCTGTGGTAGAAGAGGATATTGACAAGGTGCGCGTTATCGGCCAGAATCCGCTGAAGGCTGTATCTATCAAAACTTTGCCTTACCCCGGCTTCCCGACTGATATGCAGGCTCAGATGATGGCGATGATGGTTATTGCCGAGGGCCGCAGCAAGGTTACGGAAACTGTTTTTGAGAACCGTTTTATGCATGTGGTTGAGCTGAACCGCATGGGTGCGCAGATTTCTACCGAAGGCCGCAGTGCTGTTATTGACGGTCCCAGCAAGCTGACAGGCTGTGATGTGCGTGCAACTGATTTGCGCGCCGGTGCTGCTATGATTCTGGCTGGCCTGGTGGCTGAGGGCACAACACGTATCGGTGATTTGCACCATATCGACCGTGGCTACGAGAACATTGTTGCTAAGCTGAAAAATCTGGGTGCGGATATTGAACGCGTAGATGTAGATTAAGGAGATATGACTAATGTTTAAGAGTATGGATATCGGTATTGATTTGGGTACCGCTAACATTCTTGTTTATGTCAAGGGCAAGGGCGTTGTCCTGAAGGAGCCTTCTGTTGTGGCTATTGATAAGGTGCGCAACAAGGTGCTGGCTGTGGGCGATGATGCCAGAGAAATGCTGGGACGTGCTCCCGGAAGTATCGTTGCTATCCGTCCGCTGAAGGAAGGCGTTATTGCGAACTATACCGTAACGCAGAAGCTGCTGGCTTACGTTATTGAGAAGGTTGCGGGCAAGAGCCTGTTTTTCAAACCGCGTGTTATGACCTGTGTGCCTATCGGCATTACTTCGGTAGAAAAGCGTGCTGTTATGGAGGCTACTACCCAGGGTGGTGCTTCCAAGACCTATCTGATTGAGGAGCCGCTGGCTGCTGCTCTTGGCGCCGGTATTGATATTTCCGTACCGCGCGGCAACATGGTTGTTGATATCGGCGGCGGTACTACCGATATCGCTGTGCTGAGCCTTGGCGGTATTGTTGTTGATTCTTCTATCCGTATCGGCGGCGATCATTTTGATGAGGCTATTGTGCGCCATGTGAAGAAGGTACATAATGTGCTTATCGGTGAGCGCACGGCTGAGGAAATCAAGATGAATGTTGCTACTGTTATTACTGACGGTCGCCATGAGTCTATTACTGTGCGTGGCCGTGATATGGTTACCGGTTTGCCGACTACTTTTAGCGTAAGCTCCGAGGATTGCCGTGTGGCGCTGGAGGATGCTGTTGCTTCTCTGATTGCTACTGTGCGCGGTGTTCTGGAAAAATGCCCGCCCGAGCTGGCTGCGGATATTGTTGATAACGGTATTTATCTGACCGGCGGCGGTGCGCTGCTTGACGGTCTGGCTGAGATTATGCAGCGTGAAACCGGTATTACTACGCATATTGCCGATGATCCGTTGGAGTGTGTGGCTCTTGGCACCGGCAAGGCGTTGGAGAATCTGGATAAGCTGCATCCTGGTACTGTTTATACTGCGTCTAATCTGGTTGATTGATGCTTGGGTATTGATTTTTGATTATTGATTTTGGGGAGGAGCTGCCTTTGGCAGCTCCTTTTGTGTAGATGTGAAGAGGAAATTTTGGCGTTCTCCCTAACCTTCTAGCCTCTCCTAGGGGAGAGGTGGCATCGCGTAGCGATGACGGAGAGGGGACGTATGGCGTCGCAATTAAATATCGTTCCAGTCAGCAGCAATTTTCCCGTGCCTTAGGGCACAACGCAAATTTCGTGTGGAACCAGGACGAAGCTTCGGTAAAATTTGACAGACGGTAACAGAAGGTTACGTACCCTTGCTTCTATGGTTCCAGACACTCATTTGCTAAAATTGCTATTCCTTACACGATATATTAATTGCTCGTTAGAGCGTTCTGCCTAACCTTCTAGCCTCTCCTAGGGGAGAGGTGGCATCGCGAAGCGATGAAGGAGAGGGGACGTGAGCGTCGCAATTAAATATCGTTCCAGTCAGCAGCAATTTTCCCGTGCCTTAGGGCACAACGCAAATTTCGTGTGGAACCAGGACGAAGCTTCGGTAAAATTTGACAGACGGTAACAGAAGGTTACGTACCCTTGCTTCTATGGTTCCAGACACTCATTTGCTAAAATTGCTATTCCTTACACGATATTTTAATTGCTCGTTAGAGCGTTCTGCCTAACCTTCTAGCCTCTCCTGGGGGAGAGGTGATGTGAGCGTCGCAATTAAATATCGTTCCAGTCAGCAGCAATTTTCCCGTGCCATAGGGCACAACGCAAATTTCGTGTGGAACCAGGACGAAGCTTCGGTAAAATTTGACAGACGGTAACAGAAGGTTACGTACCCTTGCTTCTATGGTTCCAGACACTCATTTGCTAAAATTGCTATTCCTTACACGATATTTTAATTGCTCGTTAGAGCGTTCTGCGGTCCTTCTTGCCTGCCCCTTGCACTCTTCGAGTATAACACGACCAGCATTTTTCATTACATGAAAAATGGGTCTTAGTATAGCGAAGGTGCCGAGCGAAGCGAGGCGGAAGGGGGCTGTGCGATATATTAATTACTGTCTTTAGCGTTCTGCTGTCCTTCCTGTCTCTCCTTGGGGCGGGTGGCGTCGCGAAGCGATGACGGAGAGGGTTTGTGTACGTCGCAATGCTCTAAAGCATTCTTCAATCTTCTACTAGTTTTTCTTTTAAGAGGTCCTGAATATGAATTGCAAAAAACTGATATGTTCTGTTTTTATGTTGGCTGCGCTGTGTGCCGCTCCGCTTGCGGCGAGCGCGGCTCCCGTTACGGCGGTACGCAGCAGCGTGAGTCCGGCGCGTGTGCGCCTGGTGTTCGACAGTACGGAGCCAATTAAATATACAGATGAAAAAAATGGCTTGCAAATTGTGGTCAATCTGCCTGAGGGTACGGCGCTGGCGCAAAGTCCGGTTATTAAAAAAGATGTAGTGATTAAAAGCATTACGGTGCCTGCCAAAAAGAAGAAAAAGGCTCAGGTGGTTATAGATTTAACGAAGGATTGCCAGTACAAACTGTACAACCTGAAGAATCCTGACCGTCTGGTGCTGGATATTTACCGCATTCCTATCAGCAAAACTACGACGCAGCTGGCTGGTGGCGTTACCTATACCTATGCGCAGGAGGAGCTGAACGGCAGACCAATAGTAAGCTATCTGGTGAGCGTTGCGCCTTCGGCGCGCCTGGAGCTGAGGCCATTTTCTGCCGCAGGCATGTATAACGGACGCGGCAGTCTGGCTAAGCAGGCGGCACAAAGAGGTCTTGTGGCTGCCATCAATGCGTCGTACTTTGATACTGACGGCTGGGTTATCGGCAACGTTAAGGATAAGGGCAATTTTGTCGCTATGGATGCTACGCCGCGCAGCGGTTATGTAGTACAGGGCAACGAGCAGAAGATTGTGCGCGACATTGCTTACACCGGCAGCGTAACACTGCCTGACGGCAGAGCGCTGCAGCTGAAGGGCATGAACCGTGCGCGCATTGCCAATGACCTGGTGCTGTTTAATTCCTATTACGCTACCTCGACCAAAACAAATCAGTATGGGCGTGAGGTAAAGGTCAAAAATGGCCGTGTTGTTGCTGTTTCTACAGCAGGCAATATGTCTTTGGAGCCGGGCTGCGTAGTGATTTCCGGTCATGGCACAAATGCGGCTGCTCTGGCAGGCCTGCGCCTGGGCGACCATGTAGCGCTTACGCAAAGCCTGGGCAGCAGCATAGCTGATGCGGCAACGACTGTTGTCAGCGGCGGTCCGCTGCTGGTAGAAAACGGCAGGGTGAATGTGCGTACTGCGGAGGAGCAGATGGCTCCCGATATCGCACGCGGCAGAGCACCGCGTACTGCAATCGGCCTGAAGCAGGACGGCACGCTTTTAATGCTTGTTATTGACGGCAGAAGCAGTGCTTCCGCAGGCATGACGCTCGCGGAGCTGGCGCAGTATTTTGTGAAGCTGGGGGCAGTGAGCGCTGTCAATTATGATGGCGGCGGCAGCAGCGAAATGGTCATCAACGGCAAAATCGTCAACAAGCCTTCGGACGGGCGCGAGCGTTTGGTGAGCATCGGTCTGGGATTGTTCATCAAATAAGCTGGTTCATAGGCAAAATAAAAAACAAGGGGCGGTCACGCGTTAGCTGTGACAGCTCCTTGTTTTGTTGTTGCGGGTTATAGCTTAATCTTCGGTGATGATTACACCTGTGCCGATGCCGCCGTTATCGCTGCAGACAAGCTCCTTCAGGCTTTGGATATCCGCATTGCGCAGACGGATACAGCCTTCGGAGGCCATAGTGCCGATAGAAGCGGGATCATGCGTACCGTGAATGCCGATGCCTATCCAGCCGGTGTCCAGCGAAAGGAACCAGGGACCGTAGGCACCTTCAATTACGCCCTTGCCGTCACCGAAATCGTGCGTCCAGTAATGCGCCGGGCAAACCTCCTCGATGCGGAAGGGAACCTGCGCCGAAGGCACGCCTGCTGCCGCACCTGTGTAGTAGGAGGGAATTGCTGCTGCGCTGCCCCAGGAGGTGGGGGTACGGTTGTCACCGGTGTACTGCTTGTCGCCGGGGTTTTTGGCAACAGCGATAGGATAGCTGCAGAATGCTTGCTCTACGCCCTGCTGATAGACGTCAAGGCGGTAGCTTTGCTTGTGGATGCAGATGAGATATCTGGCGTTGCCGAACAGCGCGGAGGCAGGCGCCGCAGCTGCTAAGCCGCAGCTTAGCAGCAGGCAGACGCTGAATATTAAGCCTGAAAGTTTTTTGAGCATTGCTGATACTTCCTTAAAGCTTATTTAGCAGGCTACGCGTACAAAATCTGCACTTACATAGCCAACCTCGCCTTGAGCGTTAATAGCCTTCCACCATTGGCGGCCTTCGGCTTCGAATGCGCCTTCTAACGGTGCTATTTCTTCGCCGGACATCATCGAATCAATTACATTGCTGCCTGTGGAGGGGGCGGTGCGGAAGTTTACATAGTCACCGGTTAAAACAAGTTTTACGCCGGGAGCCCAATAGCTGTCCATGTTTTCAAATTTGCTGTAGAGGTTGGATATTCTTTGATTGGAGTATTGCAAACTTTCGGCAGACATGCTGTCCCCGTATTGAGCATAGCTTTTGCTGGCAGGGAGAGAGTGTGCATTTTCGGTGCGGAGCTCATCGTAGGTACTGATAAAGGCGTTGATATATTTTTTGTTGTCATAAATAGTAGTCAGCCAGTAATCACCATCACCGGAATCGGCTTCGCCCTTGGCGCTGAAGCTTACTGTGGCGCCGTTACTGTTTTGCTGCACATCATACATCTGCAAGGCGGCAAAGGCAATAGCTTTGGCTTCCATATCGCTGATGTAGATGCCCTTGCGGCTGAAGCAGGGAGCAACATATTCCTCAGCATATTTTTCGGTCATGGTATGCTTCACATCAAAGCGGGTATTTTTCAGCAGAAAGGCTTCTGTTCTGCCGCAGCGGGAGTCAATATTAGTAGGGAGTCTGCTTGCGGATGTATTATAGACTGCTGCCTCCATAACAGATGTGCCGGTGAAGAGCATTGCTGCTGCCAGTGCTCCAATAGCAAAATTTTTGATTTTCATAACAACATCTCCTTTCCAGATGTGGAAATTATATTCTTTGATGCTTATATTATAGCCAAAAAAACGCTTTTGCACCCTACCCTAAAGGGTGATTTCGGGTAGGATAGGCAAAAAAAGCGTAAAAAATTATGTGCCGGTAATTTTTTAACCTAATCCGCCAGAAGGCTTCCACCTCTTAGGTGGGGAATGAAGGCGGGTATGGCGAATTTACGTAAGTAATTGAGCCATACCATTGCTATGT